>Ga0105047_10005627_pt1 | contig 21432 bp, 17 predicted proteins | sample MAT04_FD_78384 | JGI IMG/M metagenome (GOLD analysis project Ga0105047, IMG submission 78384) | Freshwater microbial communities from Lake Fryxell liftoff mats and glacier meltwater in Antarctica - MAT-04 (megahit assembly) | ecosystem: Environmental > Aquatic > Freshwater > Ice > Liftoff... | reverse complement strand
GGGCTGACGGAGAAGGCCGACGCCAAGCCGGCCGCGCTGAGCGGCGGCCAGCAGCAGCGTGTTGCCATCGCCCGCACTCTCGCGGTTGGCCCGAAGGCGGTGCTGTTCGACGAGCCGACGAGTGCCCTCGACCCGGAGTTGGTCGAGGAGGTGCTGGCCGTCATGCGCGACTTAACGACGGCCGGGCAAACTGTTCTCGTTGTCACGCACGACATGGACTTGGCCCGGCGGGCGGATATCGTCCATCAGATGCGCGCCGGTAAAGTCGCCAAGAGCGGCCCGCCGGCGGAAGTGTTGTAACCAACGAGCCAAAACCATGTCCACCCAGCAGTTGATCCGCGTCGGCCACTCGCCGGACCCCGACGACGCTTTCATGTTTCACGCCCTGGCGAACGACAAGATTCCCACCGGGAACCTGAAGTTCACCCACGAATTGCAAGACATCGAGACTCTGAACCGGCGGGCGATGAACGGCGAACTGGAAGTGTCGGCGGTGAGCATCCACGCCTACGCCCACCTGTTGGATAAATACGCGCTGCTGCCCAGCGGATGCAGCATGGGCGACCAATACGGCCCGATGGTGGTGGCGAAGTCGGCGCTGAAGTTATCCGACTTGCCGAACGTGAGCATCGCCGTGCCGGGCACCCTGACGACGGCGTTCCTCACGCTCAAACTGCTCTTCGCCGATGTCGCGCCGGGGCAAGATGTCCGCTTCACGGTGATGCCGTTCGACCACATCCTCGGCGCGGTCGAACGGGGCGAGTGCGACGCCGGTCTCATCATCCACGAGGGGCAACTCACCTTCCAGAATCAGGGACTGAAACTGGTCGTCGATCTGGGCGTGTGGTGGCAGGAGAAGACCGGGCTGCCGCTGCCGCTGGGTGGAAACGTGGTCCGTAAGGACTTGGGCGAACCCACCATTCGGGAGATTTCGCGGCTGCTGAAGTTGAGCATTCAATACGGCCTCGAACACCGACAAGAGGCGCTCGACTACGCCCTGAGGTACGCCCGCGACATGGACGTGACGCTAGCCGACAAGTTCGTCGGCATGTACGTCAACGATTGGACGCTGGACTACGGCGAACGGGGCCGGGCGGCGGTGAAGTTGCTGTTGGAGTCCGCCCACGCGGCCGGCATCATCCCCCGCCCGGTGGCCGTCGAGTTCGTGCAATGAGGCGAACGGCGCGGCGTCAGCCCGCCGGTGGGTCGTGAGTATCATGGACACCGGCGGACTCACGTCGCGCCGTCGCCGGATGCATTTATGGAACTACTCTTCACGCATCTGTCGCCGCCGGGCAAGTGCGGCTACCTGCCGGATCGGACGTGGTCCCTGCGGTACGACATCGTCGGGCGGATGACCCCGGAGGAGTACGGCGAGCGGCTGCGGGCCGGGTGGCGGCGGTTCGGCCACTCGCTGTTTCGGCCGGAGTGCCCGTCGTGTACCGCGTGCCGGTCGTTGCGGGTGGACGTGACGCGGTTCCAACCCAGCCGGACGCAGGCGCGGGTGCGGAAGAAGAACGCCGGGAGCGTCACCCTGAGCATCGGCCGGCCGGACGTGTCGCCGGAGAAGCTGGCCCTGTACGACCGCTTCCATGCCTTCCAAACGGGCTTCAAAGGGTGGCCCGGCCACGACCCACAGACGGTCGCCGATTACGCCGAGTCGTTCCTCGACAACCCGTTCCCGACCGAGGAATGGCAGTATCAGATCGACGGCCGGCTGGTCGGCGTCGGGTATGTGGACGAAGTACCGGATGGTCTATCGGCGATCTACTTCTTCCACGAGCCGGACTTCCGGGAGCGGTCGTTGGGCGTGTGGAACGTGCTGGAAGTGATCCGCGCGGCGGCCGAACGGCGGCTGCCGTTCGTCTACTTGGGGTTCCACGTCGAGGGGTGCGGGTCGCTGGAGTACAAGGCCGGCTACCAGCCGAACGAGGTGTTGGACGCGGCCAGCGGAAGCTGGCAGCCGTTCGCCGCGCGGGAGGGGTAGCGGTCACTTCCCCTTCTTCCGATACACCTCGCTGGCCTGAAGCAAGACGGCGTTCTCCTCGGCCGTTAGGCTGTCACGGCCGGAGCGGGAGATCTTCTCCAGCACCGCTTCCAGCCGCGCTTCCAGGTACTCATCGGGTTTGCCGGAGCGGGGGCGGGGTTCGGGCGTCGGGTCGTCCTCGACGTCGTCCGGCGGATCGACGCGGCGGAGGGCGAGTTTCGGCCGCAACCGCTCGGAGCGGGAAGCACCTGAGCGGCGGGGAAAGGACGCGGTCGCCAGCTTGTAATACGCCCCGCCGAAGAGCGCCCCCAACAGCGGCACCGAGATTTCCATCTTCGACCCGCCACCCCCGACGAAGAACAGCGAGTACGCGACGATCACCAGCACCACCAGCAGTCCGACCGGCACCGGGATGACGAACATGACCAGGATTTGCCGGGTCGGGTAGTGCAGCGCATACAGGGTCAGCACGGCGAACACCGGCCCGGCCGCGCCGGCCGTTAGCACGTTCGGTTCGACCCCGAACGCCCCCATCGCCATTTTGCCGGCGGACCCGAACAGCCCGGCCAGCAGGTAGAACCAGACGAACCGGCGGGTCCCGTAGTGGTCTTCCAAGTCGGTGCCGAACCAGTACAGGGCCAACATGCCGAAGATGATGGCGAACCAGTTGCGCGGGTTGTGGACGAAGAACGAGGTGACGAGCCGCCACACGTCGCCGGCCACCACGCCATCGAAGTAGAACGCGCCGCCACTGTAGAGCGGGTCGAACGCCGGACGGCCGGGGCCGGAAAAGAGCTGGACGACGAACACCCCGACGGTCAGGGCGATGAGCGCGGGGATGGCCCGCAGCCCGCCGTCGCCCCAGCCACGGCGGTCGTCCCGGTAATAGTCGCGGTCGAGAATGCCCATGCCAGCCGGCCCCGCGCGAAGGTGTCCGAGAGGTAGTGTACCAACGGCGGGCGGATCGGGGAATGCGGGGCGTGTCACGGGCGGGGGCGGACGAAGCCGAACCGGGCAATGGTGACTTCACGGCGACCGAGGTGGACGGCATACCAGACGGTCACGCGGCCGAGTCGGGCGAACCGCATCTGCCCGAGTTCCCCGACATCGAATCGGGATTCGCCCCACTCGTCGGCGTACCACCGCAAGGCGGAATCCGCCGCGAGGAAGTCGGCGCGGCCGCTCGCGCCTTCCCCCAGAGCCGCGAACAGGCGGACAACGGCGCGGATGCCGTCGGACACGGCGGACGACAAGTGAACGCGGAACGGTTCGGGTGACACGCTCTCACCCTCCGTTCGCGGGTTCGAACTCGGCCAGAATCTCGGCGATGGTTTTCCCCGCCGGCTCGGCGCGGGAGGCCCGCGCCTCGGCTTCCAGCACGGCCGGGTCGATCGGATCGACCAAATCGGCGACGGCCCGGAAGAGGGTGCGGGCGTATTCGACTTCCCGGTTGCCGTCGTTGAGCCGCCGGGCAAAATCCTCTTCCGACAGGTTGTTCCCGGCCACCGTCTCCAGCGCCGCGTCCCGCTCCGGTCCCGGACGGCGCACGGTCAGCGACCACTCCTCCGGCGGGTGCGCGGACAAGTATCGAGCGGCTTCGCGGATGAGCGATTCCGGCACCGCCGTCGAGCGGTCGTCCGAAACGTGGATGGCGATCAGGTGCCAGAGTTCGGACAGCTTCAGGCGAATGGCCAGCAGTTGCTCGCGCGGCGACGGCCGCGCCACGGCGCTTTCCGGAACGGGCGTCGTGGCGGTTGCGGATATCATGGGGGTTCCTCGTGGGAGTTCCGCTCGCGGGCATTCTACCACCCGCGTTTCACCCGTTCAATTCGCCCGCCTCCCCGACCGGCGACCTCAACTCGCGGGCGGAACCTCTTCGGGCGTGGGCGGGAGTAATTTGAAGCGGCGGATGAAGACGGTGCGGCTCTCCTCGTGGACGCCGAACTCGACGTACACCGGGCGCGCGAAACCGCACCGCATGGCGATCTCCGCCTCGGCCAAATACTCCCGCGACTCGCCGAATTCGGTCGGGGTGCGGGCCAACTCCTCGACGATCCACCGGCTCGCGCGGGTGAAGATGGGAAGTCGTCGTTCCGCTTTGGCTTGGGCCACGATGGCTCGGAAGCCGTCCGACACGGCCACCGATTGCGACAGCGTGTAAAGTGGATCGGCGCTCATCGGGCCCCCACTTCGCTCTCGCACTCGGCGATGAGTACGGTGATCGGGGTGCCGCGTGGCCCGTGCGTCATGTCGTGCAGTTCCGCGGCCGTCACCGGCTCATACGGGACGAGCTGCGCCAGCAGGTCGCGGACTTGCGCGCGATCCTTCTGGCGGGCGGTGGACAACTGGGCGACTTCGGATTCCAACTCGGCGATCCGCTTCAGCAGTTGGTCCGGGTGTGGGGCGTCGGCAATCATGGGGGTTCCTCGTGGGAGTTCCGCTCGCGGGCATTCTACCACCCGCGTTTCACCCGTTCAATTCGACGGCCTCCTCCCAGTGCTCGTAGAGCAGCGGCAGTTTCGCCTTGCCGGCCTCGATCTCGGCCATCGTCGCCTTCAGCCGGGCCGGGTCGCGGTACACGTCGGCCGTCGTCAGCGCCTCTTCCAACTCCGCCAGCCGGGTTTCCAAAGTTCCGATCTCCGCCTCCACGTCGCCGGCCTTCTTGAATGGGTACTTCCGCTTCCGCTTGGGTTTCGCACTCGACGACGCCTCGCGGCTCGCGGTCGGAGCCGCGCCGCCTTTCGACTCACGGTTCGACACCCCGCGCTCCTTGTCCTCGGCCTCGCGGGTGGCGCGCAGGGATTCGTACAGGTCGTAATTGCCGTACACCACTTCCGTCCGCCCGCTGGCCTCGAAGACGATGAGCAGGTCCACCACGCGGTTGAGGAAATACCGGTCGTGCGACACGACGATGCAAGTACCCTCGTAAGCCTTCAACGCCTCTTCCAGCGAGTCGCACGCCCAGATGTCCAGGTGGTTCGTCGGCTCGTCCAGGATCAGGACGTTCGTCCCGGCGACGGTCAGTTTGGCCAGCGCCGCCCGGTTCCGCTCGCCGCCGCTCAGTTGGTGGACGGGCTGATTCACGGTGTCCCCGTGGATGCCGAAGCTGCCCAGCAAGTCGCGCATCCTCTGCTCGGTCCAGGCCGGGTCGGGTTCCGGCCAGACCGCGCGCAACAGCGGCTCGTCCTCGGCCAGCAACTTCAAGTGCTGGTCCAAATAGCCGGGGAACACCAGGTGCCCGCGTTGCACCTTGCCGGCGGTCGGTTCCAGTTCGCCGAGGAGGATTTTCAGCAGAGTCGTCTTGCCGGTGCCGTTCGGGCCCATGATGCCCAGGCGTTGCCCGCGTTTCACGTCGAATCGCAGGTCGGAGAACAGTTTCAACTCGCCGAACGCCATCGCCAAATCCTCGACGTGGAACACCACGTCCCCGGCCCGCGTCACGTCGTTGAACAGGATGCTCGGCCCGGACACCTTCGTCGGCTTGTCCAGCCGTTCCACTTTGTCCAGCATCTTCACCCGCGATTGCGCCTGCTTGGCGAGCTGCCCGTAGTGCGCCCGGCGGATGTACTCCTCCTGCTTCTCGATCATCTCCCGCTGCGCCTCGTACTCCTTTAGCAGCCGCTCGTGCCGTTCGTCCCGTAGGCGGACGTACTGGCGGAAGTTGCCGGGGTAGCTGGTGATTTGCCGGGCGTGCAGTTCGAAGATTTTGTTCGCCACTTTGTCCAGGAAGTACCGGTCGTGGGACACCACGATCATGCCTTGCGGCTGGCGGGCCAGGTACCCTTCCAGCCAGCGGGTGGTGTCGATGTCCAGGTGGTTGCTCGGCTCGTCCAGGAGCATCACGTCCGGCGCGGACAGGAGCAACTTCGCCAGCAGCAGCCGCCGCTGTTGGCCGCCGCTGAAGCTGCGGATTTCGCGGTCGAAGTCGGCCTTCTTGAAGGCCAACCCGGTCAGCACGTCCTCGACCTTGTGGTCGAGCGCGTAGGCGTCGTTCACGGCCAGCAGCTCATTCAGCCGGTCGTACCGCGCGTGCAGTTGTTTGGACTCGGCCTCGTCCGTCACCGTGCCCATCAACTCGGCGACGTGTTGCGTCTCGGCTTGCGTGGCCAGCAGTTCGTCGAAGGCGGATTTGGCTTCCTGAAAAAGGGTGCGGTCGGCGGGGAAGTCCGCCACCTGCCGCAAGACGCCCATCCGCGCGCCGGCGTGCAGTTTCACCGACCCGGACTCCGGCTCGTCGTCCCCGGCCAGCACTTTTAAAAGGGTCGTCTTGCCGGCCCCGTTCGGGCCGACGAACCCGACCCGCTCGCCGACGTGCAACTCGAACGACACCCCGTCGAACAGCGGGGTGGCGTCATACCCACGGGACACGTTCGTGCAAGACAGCAACAGCATGGCGGTACGCGGGCCGGGTGGGAGCGGAAGCGGAACCGCTCTACTTTATCCCCGAAGCCTCTTCCTTTCGACCCGACACCGCGCGCGGGCGGTGGGGGTGGCATTGTTTTTGGCACCCAGGGTGCGCTGCGCGACCCTGGGCTATGGAGTGGAACCCCGTTGGGGTTCCCAAAACCTCTGTACGCCGAAGGCGTTACACCCCAAAGCCCAGGGTCGCGCAGCGCACCCTGGGAACGCGGGGGAAACTACCTCCGCCAAAATCCACCCACCCCGCCCATCCACTTTCCCGGTTTCGCGGGTCGGTCCCGTCGGGTAAGATTGCGGCACTCGCCCGCCTCCTCTCCCCACGCGTGCCATCATGGTCCGGACCCTGTTGGCTCTGTTGCTGTTCGCGCCGGTCGCGCTCGCCGCCCCGGTGCCGAAAGACTTCAAGAAGCCGCCCAAGCTGGACGGCAAATGGAAAGTCGTCGAATACTCGTCGAGCGGCCGCGACATCAAGACCTCCAGCATTCTTAACCAGACGTGGGAGTTCGACGGGGAGAAGTTGAGCATCACCCGCAACACGACCGCGAAAAGACCTTTAAAACCGACCGAGATCAAGGTGAAAACGGACGCCAAGACGAAGCCGAAGGCGTTCGATTACATCTTCGGCACCGGCACCGTCCGGCAGGGCGTGTACGAATTGGATGGCGACACCCTCGTCATCTGCCTGCGGCTGAGCACGGTTCCCGGCCAGGTTCGCCCGACCACCCTGGACGGCGGCACCGGCCTGCTCCGCTATGTGCTGAAACGGGTGGACAAGTGACCTCATCGCAGGTGCGCCCATGACCCCGCTGCTACTCGCGCTGCCACTGATGTTGGCCGCGCCGGTGCCGAAGGACTTCAAGAAGCCGACCGACGCCGACCGCATCGTCGGCCGGTGGGAGATCGTCGCCAGCAACCGCCACGAGCGGCCGAACCCCGGCGGCATCGGCATCGTCTACGAGTTCCAGAAGGACGGCGCGTGCGTCATCGTTCACCAAGACAAGAGCCGGCACCCGATCATGTATTCGCTGGACCCGACGGGCACGCCGAAGACGTACCGCTGGATTTGCCCGTGGGGACGGTGGCACGGGGTGTACGAACTGAACGGCGACACCCTGAAAATTGCGGCCGTCGGGGAGACGCACGCCCTGCCGCCGTCCCCCCGATCAGGGCCGGGAATTCAGTACAGCGAGTTACGGCGGCTGAAGTAATGATACCAAGGTGCTTGGATCCGTAACGGTCGACGGTGGGTGCCTTTCCACCTCCCCCCGGCGTGGAGAGATGTTCCTGCGGTCGCCCACACCGTCACGTTTCAACGGAGTACGGTATCAGCGGGCGGGGCGGATCGCGCGGCGAATGGCGTCCTTCAGGATTTTCTCACTGCCGGGATCGACCCAGCACCAGTCGGACAAGTTGCCGTCCTTCTCATCCCAACTCCGTTCGATGGGAATGTAACCGGGGCCGCACTCGCCGTACCCGGCGACCAACACGAACGCGCCCTTCCGCTGTTCCTGGGCGAACAACTGGAACTCAACGTAAGCTTCGGCGGGCAGGACCGCCAGCACCGCGCCGCCGAAGTCCAGCACCGGCAAGTCCACCGGCACTCCGGCGGCCACCCTCTTCCGCCAACTCAGGCCGAGCGCCGCCAGGCACTGACCGAACGGCTTCGGGTCGGTCGTCAGCCGCTTCGTCAGCGCCGCCTCGGTGAACTCGGCACCCGACCGCGCGGCGAACCGGATCGGCTCCGACCGAAACGCGGCCTCGGAAATCGGCGTCCGCGTCGTGCCCTTCCATGCGGCGGCCATCCCTCGGTGAAGTCGATCCGCCAGCGCCGGCCGATTGTCCGCCGCGCCGTCGTTGTATTTGCCGGCCGTTACGTTCCCGCTACAGCCGGTGACATAAAACTGCGGTACTTCGGGCATGGCGGCTTGCATCTTCCGCCGGGCCATGCCCACGAAGTCGGCCGACACCCCGCCCTTGCCGTAATAGCTCATCGGATGTGTGGCGTACCCGTGGACGGCGAGCAGCGGTGTCTCCCCGTTCCAGAAGCTGAACGTCCGCACGAGCGGGTCGATGGTGCCGACTTCGGCAGCACGACTTTTCGGGTCGCGGGTGGCGCTCATGCGGTCGTAACGGGCGCGGCCGTCGTCGTCGCGGTAGCGGCGGTTGGAGGCGACTTCCGCGACCGTGGCCGAGCCGGTGCCGAAGTGCGTGACGGGGGTGAACTTGGCCGTCGCCTTCTTCACCGCCGCCGCCACCCGGCGCACCGTCTTCTCGTGGAAGTCCGGGTCGCAAATCGACCCTTTGCACTTGTTCTTCCGCAAAAACTCCTCGGCTTCCAGGTCCGCGATGGGCGCATCGTGTTGGTGCAGGCAAGAGAGCAGGACGCGCACCGGGTCGGTGCCGGCGGCCTCGGCCAGCGCCGCCCGCCAGCGGTCGTAGGCACCGTTCCGCAACTCGCACCAGTCCACGGCGGCGAACACCACCGGCTTGCCGACCCCGGTCAGGACGAACCCGTTTACGAACAACGGGTCCACGGTCGCTTTCGCCGGGGCGATGCCGCCGCCCATGAGCGGGTGCCCGACGGGGCACGTCACCTCCTCGCGGAAGGTGGCGACGGCCAGCTTCGGCGGGTCGGCCGCGCGGCCGGCGCGGGCGACCAATGGGGCGACGGCGGCCGTGAGCAGCAGGTCGCGGCGGGTCAGCGGACGCGTCATGGTGAATCCTCCGGGTCGGTCGGCCGTCATCGCTTGCTGCGTCGGAAAACGGTGGCCATCAGGTTGTCCACCGGGCAAAACTGGTCAGTCAGGATGAGCGGCTTCTCGCGGGCGAGCAATTCCTGCGTGAGCGCGTCCGACAGGACGAACGTGTCGGACGCGGTGTCGGTGCGGGCGAGGACGACCCGGTTTAGCGCGGGCAGATCGAGCGGGGTGTCCGAGGCGTACAGCACGACGACGGCCCGGTCCATGCCGCGGATCGCGTCGTCGCTCGTCACGTCGTCGTCCGCCACGACCGGCCGACCGAGCCGTTTGGCCGCCACCTTGTACGCCGCCGCCGTACCTTCGTAGCCCTCCACCCGTTCGGCGTCCGATTGGGACAGCGGCTGGTCGGCGGGGATGGGGCGAACGGCGTTGGCGGCGGCGTACTGGTCGTCCCACGTCATCTCGGCCGCCGCCACCACGGGCAGGCCGAGTCGCTTCGCCGCCTCGCGGAGTGCCCCGCCGGAGGTCTCGCGGGCGCTCTCCACGTCCCCCTCCGGCATGGTCAGGTAGACGTGTCCGTACGACTCCCGCAGGGTGTGGAAGGCGGCCTTCCACAGCTTCCCGTCGGGCACCAGGTCGATCACCGTCACCAGGTACACGCCGTCCTTCTTCAGCGTTTTCTTGACGGCCTCGTTGCACTCGCGGGTGAGCAGGTGGCCCGGCACGGAGTAGTCGTTCACCGCGTCCAGCGACACCACGTCGTAACTGTTCGGGGCGGCCGTCTCGGCGACGAACTGGCGGCCGTCGCGGTGGATCGAGCGGATGCCCAGTTTCGGGTCCAGGCCGAGGTGTTCGTAGGCCACTTTCGTCACCACCGGGTCGATCTCCACCACGTCCACGGCCGTCGTCGGTAGCAGGGTGCGGACGGCGCGGGGCAACGTGTACCCGCCGCCGCCGATGACCAGCAACCGCTGCTCGCCCTTGGTCCGGTCGGCCGCCGCGTACACCGCTTCCAGTTGCAGCTGCTCGTGCCGGTATTTGAAATACGTCGGGTCTTGCAGGTCCACTTCGGAATGGACCAGCCGGTCCAGCATGAGCGTCCCCCGCACCTCCGTCCGCGGGCTGGGCATGGCCCCGACGGCGGCGGCCAGGTCGTCCGGCAGCGGTCCCCACTTCGTCTCCCGTGTGGAACGGACGGTGATGGCGTAGTAGTTGGACTCGGCCACCCGCCCGTCGGCCGCCCGGAACAGCAGCACAAGCCCGCCCAGGAACGCACCGGCGACGGCCGCCCCGATGTACAACATGGCCGGCTCCTTCCACACCCGCGCCAGCAGCGTTACCGCCGCGCACGGCAGCAGGGCGGCCAGCAGGACGGTGCCGGTCATGCCGAGGGTGGAGATGAGCAAGAAGCCGGTAGCCAGGGTGCCGGCGATAGCCCCGCTGGTGCTGACGGCGTAAATCCGGCCGGCCGTCCGCCCGGCGGTGGCCACGTCGTGGACGCACAGGCGGATGACCTGCGGGGAGATGGTGCCGAGCAGCGCCATCGGCAGGAAGAACTGGAGAAACGTCAGCCCGAGGACGCGGCGGATGACGCCGGACTCGGCGAACGCGGTCGAGTTCGGCGAGTTCAGCACCGAGTACGCGATGAGGACCATCACCGACAGGACGCCCGCCGCCAGCAGCGACCCGGCCAGCACCACCTGCGGGCGATCCGGCGACCCGCGGCGGTGAACCCGGTCGGCGATCTTTCCGCCCGCCCAGTTGCCCAGGCACGTCCCCGCCAGCATGACGCCGATGACCCCGGTCCAAGTGAACAGCGACACCCCGACGAGCGTGGCCATGATGCGGAACCCGGCCAGTTCCAGAGTCATGCCGGCGAAGCTGCACAGGAACACGACCGCGAATCCGACCGGCAGCGGCAGCGCCGGCCGGGTGCGGCCGTCGGCGAGTGGGGCCGTCGCGGTCGCGGTCGTCGCGGCCGTCCCGCCGCCGACCGCCAGCGCGACCAAGCCGGTCACGGTCAGCAACCCGGCCACCGCGTACACGATGTTGTTGATCGCCATTTCCGGAATGAACACGAACCCGGTCAGGTAGTTCCCCAACAGGCAACCCAGGCTACTCAGGGCGAAGATGGTTCCGGCCACGCTGCCGGTGTGGGCCACGTCCGGCACGCCGAACCGGATCGCCAGCGGGGTGAGCAGGCTGAGGACCGTCGCCACCGGCAGGCAGAGCGCGAACGCCAGCACCGGGATGCGGACGGCCCAGCCCAAGTTCGTGTGCGCGCCGGTCGCGTCCAGGAGCATCGGCAGCGCGACCATCCAAAGAGTGGCCACTACCCCGGCCAGCAGCACCCGCGCCAGCCGGCCGACGGTCGGCAACCGCTCGGACGCCCGCCCGCCGAGGTAGTTCCCCAGCGCGATGCCGGACAGGAACGCGGCGATGACCGCCGTCCACGTTTCCAGGGACGAGCCGACGAACGGCGCGAGCAGTTTGCCGGCGACTAATTGAAGGACGAGTAGCCCGAAGTTCGCCAGGAACACGACCGCGCCGACCCCGAACAGGCGGAGGGCGTAGCGGGGCGTGGGCGGGGAGGCGGGGAGAACAGCGGTGGACATGTGGGGAGGCTCGGCGGACGGTGAGTCGGGAAGGGCAACATAGCTCCCGATCCGGACTCCGGCCAACCGCCGGCACGACTCTCATCGTCACCCCAGGTAGTTGCCGGGTGGGGCCGCGGCGACCGGCGTGCCCAGGACGGCGCGAACCACCTGGTCATCTTTAAACGGCTTGAACAAGACGTACTTCAGCCCGTCCTGCCGGCATTTCACCAGCGAATGGGCGGCGTCGTACCCGAACCCGGTGGTGACGGCGATGCGGACGTTCGGCCGGACCTCCCGGATGCGGCAGTAAGTGTCGTACCCGCCCAGGTCCACCGGCCGGACTTCCGTCAACACCGCGTCGTACCCGGCGTCGGCGAGCAGGGCCAACCCCTCGGCGGCGGTGCCGACCGTCTCCGCCTCGGCCCCCATCCGCTCCAGCAGCAGGTGCGCCGAACGGCGGAGCCGTTCGTCCTGTTCGATCACCAGCACCCGCCGGGCGAGCAGCGGCAAGGGCGGAGTCGGGCCGGGAAGGGACGGGGCCTGCTGCGCCACCCGCCGGACACTGTTTTTCACCTGCCGGGCGTTCGACATGACCCGCCGCAGCAGGCGAACCGTCTCCGGGTCGCCGTCCGCCCCGCCGGCGCGGTCGAGCAGCACCGCCGCGCTGGCCAGCACGTCGTCCACCGGCAGGGCGATCTCCCGGCTGACGGCCTCCACGCTCTGGGCGGCGGCCGCGCTCTGCTGGGCGGAGAGCAGGTCCAGCGTGTGCAGGGCCGCGGCGATCTCCTTGCTGAAAAGCTCGGTGAATTGCAGGTCGTCCGGCCCGAACCGGTTCGGCTCCGGGCTTTCCACGTTCAGCGTGCCGACCACCTCGTCGGCGTACACGACGGGCACCGTCAGCGAACTCCGCGCGCCGGTCGCCCCGATCAGGTAATGCGGGTCGTTGGCCGTGTCCCGACACAGGTAGCTGGTGCCGCTGAACGCCACGAACCCGGTGACGCCGTTCTTCTCGGGGGAGGCGAACAGCCGTCGGGCGGCGGCCTCCTTCGTCATCCCGTCCTCCAACAACGGGGTCAGTTCGCCGGTCGCCTTGTCCAACAGCCGCACTTCGATGGTGTCGTAGTGCAACAAATCGCGGATGTACCGTCGCAAGTTGTGCTTCAGCAGCGCGACCCGCTCCGTCTCGCTCATCACCGACAGTTGGGACACGTCCAGATCGGCCATGTCGCGGCCGGCCTGGTGCAGGGCGTCGAGCTTCTTCTGCTGCGCCACTTCGGCGGACACGTCGCGGGCCAGCGCGAGCAGCTTCGACACCGCCCCGCCGGTCTCGCGCACCGGGTGAATCTGAATGTCGATGTAACTCGGCTCGAGGTCGCCGAGGCGGTGCAGGCGAATCGTGGACGGCAGCCCCGCGCGGCCGGCGGCGATGGGGTCGGCGGTGGCACTGGCCATGGTCGCCGAGCCGAGGGCGGCGAGCAACTGTTGGCCGAGCGGGTCGGCGGCGCACCACACTTGTAGCACCGGGTTGCACCACGTCACCGCCCCGGACGGGTCGAGCATGGCCATCCCCTTCTCGGCGAAGGTGAGGATGAGGGCGTCGCGGCGGCCGGCGTCGAGGGCGGGGAGGAGGGCCGACGGGTGGGCGACGACGGCGGTGAACGGTTCGGCCTGGAGGGCGTCCAGCGCGGCGTCCGCGTCCGACACGCGAACCGACGCCGGGTCGGCGACCGGGTCGGACGGCCACGCGCCGACGATCAGGGTGCGGGGCGCGACGGCGACAGGAATCGGGGGCGAGTCACTCACGGGGGAATTGTACGACGGCGACAGACTCCCCTCAAGAAAGTTGCCGCGGAAGTTGGGACGGCGGCGGCGGGAAGCTCCACTTGCCCGCCGAGTGGCGTTCGGGGTATCACCCCGTTCCAGCGACCGGAGGCGACTTCCCGTGCGGCCGACACTCCACAACTTGCAAGCCCTTCGCGGCGTCGCCTGCCTGATGGTGTTGGGCATTCACCTCGCCATTTGGGAATCGCACTACGGCATCTCGCGGCCGCTGCTCACCCCGCTGCTGTGGTTCGGGTACGCCGGGGTCGATCTGTTCTTCGTGCTGTCCGGGTTCCTCATCGCCCACACGCAATGGCACGCCGTCGGCACGCCGGCGAAGTTGCCCGGCTACCTGTTCCGCCGGGCGTGGCGAATCTACCCGACGTTCTGGGTGATGATGCTGCTCGCGGTGGTGCTGTTCGAGGCCACCGGGTCCGCGCCGCCGCCCGCCGACGGCGACCGCTTCGGCCGCTGGGCGACGTGGCTGACGCTCTGGCCGCCGAACGCGCCGAACCTGTACATCCCCGTCGCCTGGACACTGCCCTACGAGTTGCTGTTCTACTTCGCGTTCGGGTTGTTGCTGTTGTTGCCCCGGCGGGTCGCGCCGTGGCTGTTCGTCGCCTGGGCGGCGGGCGTGGGAATCGTCGCGGCGACGACCGGTTGGCTGCACCTGTCCGGGTACGCCGTGGTCCGGCACGCGGTCAACCCGCATGTGTGGGAGTTCCTCGCCGGGTGCGGCGTCGCGGGTCTCTTGCGAATGGGCGTCACGCGGTTCGGCCGCGCGGCGGTCGTACTCGGGGTGGTGTGGGCGGCGGTGTGGGTGCCGCAATTCAACACCGCCAAAACGCCCTACGAAATGGGCATGAACCCGCTGCTGCGGGTGTTCGTGTTCGGCCCGGCGGCGGCACTCATCGTCTACGGGATGGTGGCCGTCGAACGCCGAGGCGGGCGGGTGTTACCCCGCTGGCTGCAACGGATCGGCGACGCGTCGTACTCGATTTACCTGTGGCACGCGCCGGTCGGGGCGCTGCTGCACGACTGGTCCGCCAAGTGGTGGGACCACACCCTGTTGCCGCACATCGCCTGGCTGTGGGCGATGACGCTGGCGTGCGTCGGCGGCGGGTTGCTGCTACACCGCTGGGTGGAGAAACCGCTACTGGGGCTGTTCACGCGGAAGCGCAAGGGCACGAAGGAAGTAGTGGTTCTGGCGGGGCGGGTAGAATTGTCGTCGCCGGGAGCGTGCGACCGGCTCGCGACGGCTGTCGGAGGGTGAACCGTGGCCAACAGTTGGCAGAGCTACTTTCCGGCCGGTGATTGGGAATCGCAACACTACTGTGTGCGCCTGGACGAGGTGTCGGAAGCCCTCTTCCGCATGGGCGAAGCACCGCTGTGGCCACCGCCCGCGCATGACCTGCTTACCATCCGCGTCACCGTCATTCCCCGGTGGTCCTTCGCCCGATGCGTCCGTGTCGTCGAGGATGGGGCACGCTGTTTATTGAGTGGACGCTCGTTGAACGGCGAGGAGGCCGCTTACGAATTGGGGAAACTCCACCGTGAAGTGGACCGCGTATTGACGACTGATGAGGCGCGGAGTGTGATTCACATGTGGCGGCACTTACGGTTCGAATCGCTCGCCGCGGTTGATCCGGACGATGTGGACGACGACAGTTCAACCGTGATTGAGGCGGTGCGGGCCGGCCGGTATCACGCCGTCCGGCGCGACCGGATCGACTTCGGCGACACCTACGGGGAGTTCAGCGAGTTGCTCCAAAAGCTGGCCGGGTTCGATCCTCCCGGCCCCTTCGAGCCGGATTGACATGTCACGAAGCTGGCGGGATCAGTCTTCAGCCCGAAGGGCTGTCTCCTCCAGCCCAGGCCTCCGGCCTAGGAATCGTTGGGGGCAAGGGCTTCGAGCCTGAAAGGCTCGCTCAGGACAAACGAGAGAGCCTTTCAGGCTCCAGGACAAGAGCCACGAAAACCTAGGCCGGAGGCCTGGGCTGGAGGAGACAGCCCTTCGGGCTGAAAACCTCGGCACATATGCCGACGGGGTGAACACTCACTTCCCCTTCTTCGCCGCTTCGCTCAGTTCCAGGCAGGCCCCTTCGAGGTCGCGGTTGCCGGACTCGCGGGCCTTCTCCAACCCCCGCTCGGCGAACCGCAGCGCCTGCGGCCCCTGGCGGGCGGACAGCAACGTTTCCGCCGCCGTCACGATGAACCGCGGCTCGTCCGGGTTGCGGTCGATCAGCGCGTCGAACGCGGCGACGGCCGCGTCGATCTTGCCCGTCTTCGCCAGCAGTTGCGCCTTACGAACGCCGAACTCGTTCGCCCGCTTGCCGTCGTTGTGCGCGGCGTCGTACTCGGCCCCGCCCTCGGCCAACGTCAGCGCCGCCTCGTGGTCGTTGTCGGCCGTGGCCCCCTGGATGGCACACAGGTACAACACGTACCGGTCGGGCTTGGCGGCGTCGGCGGACTTGGCGATGCCGGCCTTGGCGAAGGCGACGGCCAACTCCCGCGCGTCCAACTTGAGCGCGGCTTTCACCGCCTCCTCGACTTCCGCCGAAGTCAACTCGTCCGCCTTCAGCAACCCCAGGTCGGCGGCGCTCATCGCCCCGAAGTCCTTCTTCGCTGGCGCGGGTGCGGCGTCCGGCGCGGTCGGCGTCGTGGCGGCGCTGGCGGCGCTCACCAGTTCGGCCGGCGGCGCACCGGACGCCTGCTTCTCGGCCCCCAACTTGTGCCGCAGGCGGTCGAAGTCGTACACGTTCATCGGCACCGCCACTTCGCCCCGCGCCCGCCGGGGGACGGCCCCGACCAGGCAGTCTTGCACGAACTTGATGACGCCGAGCAACTTCTTCCGCATCAACTTGCTGCCGCCGGCGTCCAGCGGGCGGACCCCGCGCAGCGCCTTCAGCGGGCGGTTCACCCAGTCGTTATCGAAGAACCGTTCGGCGTACTCCCGCATCTTCTTCTCGGCGGCGTCCACGTCGGCCACCCGCACCGGGTACGCCAGCGCCTCTTGGACGATGTCCGCGAACTGCCCCGGCCCGGTCCCCTCGACCGGCTCGCCGACGGCCAGTTGCAGGCGGTCGCGGATTTCCTGGACCACCTTCCCGACCGACTCCTTGTTGGCGTGCCACACCCGCATGACGCCGTTGGCGATGTGGACGTTGGCCGTCACGCGGGCGGTGCTGGTGCCGGTGTCGAACAGGTTGGGAAGCTCCTCGCACACCATGCAACCGAAAGACTGTCCGGACTCGTCCGACTGCGCGCCGATCATGCGGTGCGACTGCTCCCACGCCTGGAGCAGGCTCAGCACGGCGTTCGGGTCGCGGATCTGCATGTACGCGCGGTGTTCGACGTAATCCGACTCGGCCTCCATCCCCTGCCCGCACTTGAGGACCTCGGCCAGCGCCGCCGTCTCCTCCGCGCGGGCGTCGTCGTATTCCAGTTCGACGGACTGGTTCAGCGCCTCCAGCGCCGGCCCCTGGTCGCCCAGCCAGGCGCGGACGAGGCCCAGGTTGAACCACGCGGCCGGGTCGGTCGGCACGTCGGCGGTCAGTTGCTCGTACGCGGCGCGGGCGTCGCCGAACCGCGCCTGCGGGGGCACCGTGACCGGCTTGGCGGTCGGGCGGAAGGCGTACCGGTGGCGGGCGCATTCGGGCATCCGCGCGTCGTCCCCGAACAGCCCCTCGTACTGCGCCCGCGCCTCCTCGTCGCCGGGCGAGTACCGCACCGCCCGCTCCAGCGCCGCGCGGGCGGCCACCGGCCGGCCGAGCATCAGTTCATTCTGGGCGATCATCTCGTACACCTGGGCGAGTTGCTCGCCCGCCTCCGGCGGGTAGGCGTCGGCCGCCTTGCGGAAGAGCAGCAGCGCCCCGATGATCTCCCCCTCGGACTGCCGGAACATGCCCCGCAGCAGGTGCCCCATGGCGAAGTTCGGGTCCGCCTCGAACGCCTTCGCCACCGCCGCCTCGGCCTCGTCGATCTTCCCCTCGCGGAACAGGACGTGCGCGTAGAAGCCCCACACCTGCGGCTTATTGGGCATCTCCTTGCACGCCCCGCCCAGCACCCGCAGGGCGGACTCCGCCTGCCCCTTCTGGTAAAGCTCAAGCCCTTGCTCGATCTTGTCCCAGTAGGCGGCGCAGCACCACTTGAATTTCTTGCCGCTGCCGCACGGGCAGTTGTCGTAGAGGTTCGGAGAGGCGGCCATGGTGGTGTGGTCTCGGCGTGTATCGGAAGGGGCGGTTGTCCGGGCGAGCCGACCCGGTGACGGGTCGCGTTTCATTCCCGCGTCGCAACTGACGCGGCTCGCCGGGCGGGGGTTAACACCGCGTTCATCCCAGGATAGCGGTTGCCGTGTCGGGCGAAAACGTCGGCCGGCGGTTTGACACCTTCCGCCGATGACCTAGGGTTGGGCGAATCCGTGACCGGCCGCGACTGTAAACGCCGTCCGACCCGCCCCGCGGCCCGACCGGTCCCGGCGTGGCGCGACACGATCCCCTAGGGTGTTGAACCGATGGTAACGAACGATCTGGGCGCGTGCGAGTGGTTCGTCTGGGACCTCCGCCGCAGCTCGCTCATCGACCGCGGGCAACTGGACCAACTGGTGTCCGAGTTCCTGAAGCGGAACCCCCGCGCGGAAGCGCCGGCGCTGGCCGAGTACCTGGTGAAGCAACGGACGCTGACCGAGTTCCAGGCCGAGCGCATCTTGAACGGCAAGTCGGCCGGGCTGGTGCTGGGGCCGTATGTCCTGATGGACGCCATCGGCCAGGGCAGCATGGGGCAGGTGTTCCGGGCCAGTTCGAAGAACGACGCCGGCGAGTACGCGGTGAAGGTGCTGCCGCGCCGGAGCATGTGGAACGTGCGGCTGGCCCGCCGGCAGGTGCGGAGTTTCGGCCAGTTCAGCCACGAGGCGGTGATCCCGTTCGTGGACGTGGGCACCGCCGGCCCACTGCACTACCTGGTGTGGCCGTTGGCCGAGGGGCAGACGCTCGAGGCGATGGTGCAGCAGAACGGCCGGCTGTCGTCCGAGCAGACGGCGATGATCGGGGCGCAGATGGCGCAGGGCATCCACGCCGCCCACACGAACGGCATCTTCCACGGCCTGATTAAGCCGTCGAACGTGATGGTCGGGTCGGACGGACAGGCGCGGCTGTTGGACTTCGGCATCGGCTCGCTGTTGGTGGAAAACGAGGGCGAATCGCTGGTGGACACCATGTCCACGGCGAACACCCTGACGAGCGGGCTGGACTGCACCAGCCCGGAGAGCGTCATGGACCCGACCAACCGCACACCGGCCGGCGACCAGTACAGCCTGGGCTGTTCCCTGTACTTCTGCCTGACCGGGCGGGTGCCGTTCCCGGAGGGGTCGGCGGTCGAGAAGATGATGGCCCACCAGACGAAGCAGCCGACCTCCGTCCGCGAGTTCGCCCCGGAGTGCCCGGACGGGTTCGAGGCGGTGATCGGCCGGCTGATGGCGAAGAAGCCGGAGGACCGGTATCAAGGGATGGACGAAGTGGTCGAGGCGCTGGAGCCGTACCTGGGCGAGCTGGCCGGCGCGGCCGCCGCGACGGAAGCGGCTCACGCGGCCGTCGGGTCCGGGTCGCGCGGCGGTCTCGGCAGCAGCCAGCGGGCGGGCTTGTCGGCCGCTCCGCCGGCCAAGGCGAGCGGCTCGCGCTTCTCCGCCCCGCCGCCGGCCCAGACGCCCCCGCCGCGCACCGCCCGCCCGAACTCCCCCCCGGCCCGGTTCGTGGCCCCGCAACCGACGCCGGCCCCCGCCCCGTCGCCGCTGCCGGCCCGCGCCGCCGTACCCGGCCGCGCCAGCATGACGAAGTTCAGCCCGCCGGAAATGGAAGAGCCGATGGAACTGGAACTGACGCCGGCCCCGGTGCCTCAGAAGGCCAAGCCGAAGGCGTTCGACCCGAGCAAGCGGTCGGCCAGTTGGGTGGGGGCGCAGCCGGCCGAGCCGAAGAAGTCGTCGGTCGGCATGATCGGACTGGTCGCCGCCGCCTCCGCCCTCGCCGGGCTGGTGTTCCTGGGCGTGAAGTTGCTCGTGCTGAAGTAATGATCCGATGCGGGCGAACGGCGCGGCATCAGCCCGCCGGTGAAAAACACCGGCGGGCTGACGCCGCGCCGTTCGCCAGGAAGATCACTTCTTCCCCTTCGGAGCGTTCGCCAGGAAAATCACTCCTTCCCGTTCGGGCTGGCGGCGGTCTTCGTCAGATCGACGACGGCCCCGCAGTTGAACACCGCGAACCGGGAGTCCGGCGTCAGGACGAAGTGCCCGCCGGTGGGGGTGCCATCGACGGCGGTACCGGAGGACACCTTCGTGAAGGTCGCCTTCTCGCCGACGCCGGCCACGGCCATGACCAGTAGGCCGTTCTGCTTCGCCCCGGCGCTGGCGACGGCCCGCTTGCCGTCGGGCGTCACTCGCAGGTACGAGAAGCCGGCGAACGGGATGTCCTTGGGCGTCACTTCGACCGTCTCCGGCCCGCCCTCGGTGTACCCGTACACCTTCGACTTGCCGTCCGTCAGCGTCAGCGCCAGGATGCCGTCGCCGCCGAAGGTCAGGTCCTTGGCCGGGGACGGGATCGGGATCAGTTTGGACTTCTTCCAGGCGATGGTGTCCACCGTCAGCAGGTTGAACGTCGTGCCCGGCGTGGGCGGGCCGACGGTCGTCTCGGAAGTCACGAGGGTCTTGCCGGCCGGCGCGACGCGCAGGCCGTCGAGCGGCTCGCGGGAAAGCAGCGGGTTGCCCGCGACTTCGTTTTTGGTCAGGTCGATTTTGTACAGCTTGCCCGTCGCGGGGCGGGGCGGTTGGCCGCGGATCGGCGTCGGGATGACCACCGCCGAGGCGTAGGCGAAGCCGCCGAGCGGATCGACCTCCAACCCGGTGATCGGTTGCGCGACGGTGATTTTCGCCAGCGGCTTGAGTTCTTCCGCCTCGCCGTATCCGCCCGCCGTGATCTTGTTGAGGTCGAAGATCTGCAAGTCGGAGGTCCAACTCGCCGCCTCGCGCTGGTCCAGAGTCGGGTTGTACTTGCTGATGACGGAGCAAATCAGTTTCCCGCTCGTCGGGTCGGCGGCGGCGCGGTTCACCGGCAGCGGCAGGTTGTAAGTCGCTTTCAGTTTGAAGTCCGGGTAGCTGTATCGGCGCAGCACCCCGCCGGGGTTGGCCGCCGCCGGGTTGCGGGCACCGAGCAGGAGGATTTCCTTCTTGTTCGGCAACGCCACGGCCGCCCAGAACGGCGTCACCTTGCCGGGCGAGGCGAACTCGCCGTCCCCCACTTCCACCGCGCCGGGTCCAGGACCAGCTACCGCGCCGCCGCCCATGCGGAAGCCGGCGAAGAAGGCGCGGGCCTTGAGCAACACTTCCCGTTCCGGCGTGTCCCGCCCTTTCGGTTGCACCCGCACCATCGCGATCACCCCCGTCTGGCGGTTGATGACCACGCGGCTGCGGATCAACTCGCCGGACCCCTCCTGGGTGTACTCCTCGCCGGTCATCCCGTTCCACGTGACGGGCTTGGGGCCGTCCTTGATCTTGTCGCGGCCGAGCATCTCCTTGGCCGTCACGTCCGGGTCGTTCTTCGGCCCCAACTGGACGATGTACACGTGGCACTTCACCGTGTCGTCCTCGCACGAGTAGTGCTTGCCCTTCGGCTTGTCGAACCCGAACCCGACGGTGTGGTCCACGTCGTTCGTGCCGCGCGGCCCGGTGGCGGTGAACCCGACGGTTCGGGCCAGCGGCTGCCACGTCGGATCGCTGGCCACGGTCGGGGCCTTCGCCGGGTCGAAGGTGATCGTCAGCGAGTCGATGAACTTCTTCCCCCGCTCGGCGATCGGCTCGCCCGGCCGCGCGCCGAACTTGGCCGCCGCGACGAGCGTGTAGACTCGGTACCCGACGCTCACGGTG
>Ga0105047_10005625_pt1 | contig 21435 bp, 20 predicted proteins | sample MAT04_FD_78384 | JGI IMG/M metagenome (GOLD analysis project Ga0105047, IMG submission 78384) | Freshwater microbial communities from Lake Fryxell liftoff mats and glacier meltwater in Antarctica - MAT-04 (megahit assembly) | ecosystem: Environmental > Aquatic > Freshwater > Ice > Liftoff... | reverse complement strand
CCGGAACTTCTGCAGTCCGACTTCGGCCCAGAAATCTGGGATCTCTACCAGCGTGGTCTGCTGGACCCGTCGGTGACCTTGACCGGCCGATTCAAGCAACCGAATGGCGCCGTGGACATGGGCCATCTCTTGAGCGAAATTGACGACGCTCGCGCCGAGCAGGCAGCGCGGCTCTTGCGGATGCAGCTGGCACGCTGAACACCGGGAGCTCCGGCGGCCGGCTCTGCCATCATCCGGTGTCGAACACTTTTCCAGGTTTGAGCAGACACCACGGAGCCGCCGTCCAGCGGATACGCGACACGATACTTGTGGTCCATACCCGGGATATCGCCCTGGGCGTTGTTGCCCAGACCGAGCACGGTGCGAGTGGCGTAATGGAAGCACGCGCCCACATGATGACAAGAGCGCGACGGGAGCTCGATGTTGCGCTGCGCCAGCTGCGCGTGGCGCCCGGTCGCAGGAACAGAATCTATTGCGCGCCGGTGGCGCATTCTCGACAGATACCACGCACGGCAACATCCATGCTCAACCCTGTGTAGCCAAGGGCCTGCAATGTCTCGATGGCTGTTCGAGCGGCCCTTTCCAGGTCGCGCGAGCTTGCCTTCAGCGCGCCAGCCAGGGGACTGTCCTTTTGACAGCTGCGGCATTCGAAATGCGGTATGGCCTGCACACTGGCGGGCATGGCCTGGTAGCGCCGCACCCGATTGACGTCCACCCGGCACAGCAACAAACCGACCTGGGTCAATCGGTCGATCAGCCGGTACAGCGTAACGCGATCCAGCCCCTGCGCGGCCGCGTCCTGCAGGGCCAGCCGTAGTTGCGCATGGGTGTAGCTGATATCGGGATGGGCCAGCAACCAACGCAATACCTGCCGCACGGCCTGCGTGCGACGCAGGCCGTGCGCGGTCAGCAGGGCATCGATCGGGTCATCGGGCAGGGGTGGCATGTCCATTGATCTCGCAGACGGCGAATGACAAGAAAAAAACATCGCACGCAACCAATTAATGCAACCATGTGGCATTAGACTATATTGCAACCCAGTTGCAATACTATCTCATGGACGCAAGTACGCCCCGCTACCCAGCCGCTTCGGCCGCGTCGGTGAACGCGATCGATCATCCGAAAACCCGTCCCCGGCGCCGGAGCTTTCTCGCCTGGCCTGCCTGGCAGCGTGTACTGGCCGTGCTGCCTGCCGTGGGCCTGCTGTGGCTCGCCGTCCTGTGGACGCGAATGGCGAGCCTGCCATGGTAGCCCTGGACAACCTGACAGTCAGCTACCAGCAACACGCGGCCCTGCACCATATCAGCGGACGTTTCGAAGCAGGATCACTGACGGCCGTGGTCGGACCCAATGGCGCCGGCAAGAGCACCTTGCTCAAGAGCATCATGGGGCTGACCCCGATCGATGCCGGTAGCATCACGGTGTCGGTGCCGCGCCAGCGTATCGCCTACTTGCCCCAACTGGCCGAGATCGATCGTGGATTTCCGATCGATGTGGTCGATTGCGTTCAGCTGGGCTTCTGGGGTGAGTGCGCGGCGTGGAGCAGCATCACGTCCCAGATGGCGCAGCGCACATCCGAGGCGTTGCGGGAGGTCGGCCTGGAGGGCTTCGACAGACGCGCTGTCGGCACGTTGTCCAGTGGTCAACTGCAGCGCGTGCTGTTCGCCCGCCTGATGGTGCAGGACGCGGATCTGGTCCTGCTCGACGAGCCGTTCAATGCCATTGATGCGCGAACGACAGCGGCGCTCATCGCGCTGGTGCACAAGTGGCATGCGGGCCGGCGTACAGTCGTCGCGGTGTTGCACGACGACCAGCAGGTGCGCGCGCATTTTCCCGACACGCTGCTGATCGCGCGCGAACTGGTTGGCTGGGGCCCGACCGCCAGCGTGCTCACGCAGGACGCGGCTCGCCGCGCCCGCGCCATGGCCGAAGCCTGGGACGAATCCGCAGAGTACTGCCAGATCGACAGCAAGCCTGTCGGAAGGGTGCTCGCATGACGGTGTCCGGCGCGTTTATCAGCGACCTGGTGCTGGGCCCTTTTCTCGAGTTCGCGTTCATGCGCCGGGCGCTCGTGTCCACGCTGGCGTTGTCGCTTGGTGCCGCCCCATTGGGCGTTTTCCTGACCCTGCGGCGCATGAGCCTGCTGGGCGATGCCTTGAGCCACGCAGTACTTCCGGGCGTTGCAATCGGCTTCATGGTGTCGGGGCTTTCTTTGGTGGCCATGGCCACCGGTGGAGTCGTTGCCGGAATGGCGGTGGCCGCATTGGCCGGGCTGGTGAGCCGCTTCACCAAGCTCAAGGAGGATGCGAGCCTGGCCGCGATCTACCTGCTGGCCCTGGCTCTGGGTGTGACCCTGATCTCCCGCCACGGCACGCAGCTCGACCTGCTGCATATCCTGTTTGGCAGCGCGTTGGGCGTGGACGACCAGGGCCTGCTGCTGGTGGCTGGCGTTGCCAGCCTGAGCATTCTGGCCTTGGCCGCCGGTTACCGCGGACTGGTGCTCGAGAGCTTCGACCCGGCGTTCCTGGCCGCTTCGGGGCGGCGAGGCTGGCTCTGGCAACAGGGATTCCTGATGCTGGTGGTGATCAACCTGGTCGCCGGATTCCAGACCCTGGGTACGCTGATGGCGGTGGGACTGATGATGATCCCTGCGGTATCTGCACGCCTGTGGCACGACACGCTGCCCGCGCAGCTGGTGAACGCTGCCGTGCAGGCGATGCTGGCCAGTGTCACCGGTCTGCTTCTGTCCTACCACCTTGACACGCCGTCGGGCCCCACCATCATTGGCAGTGCGGGTGTGCTCTACGCCCTGTCGCTGTTGTTCGCGCCCGCCGGATGGTTGTCGCGATGGCTGCCAGGGCGGCACAAGGCCGCGTGAGGCCTTTACTAGCCTCCGATTTTCAACAACTGTTCAGAAAGAAACCCGAATGCCCGATGCCTCCAGTCGAACTGACATACGCCGCATGCTCCTGGGGCTGCTTGCCTGTCTTTCCTTGCTCGCAGGCCCCGCATATTCCGCCGACAAACTACCGGTCACTGCCAGCTTCAGCATTTTGGGAGACCTGGTGTCCATCGTGGGCGGCGATCGGGTTTCGGTCAGCACGCTGGTCGGACCGGACGAGGATGCGCATGTGTTCGAGCCGCGCCCTGCGCACGTGAAGCACATCTTGCGCTCTCGCATGCTGGTCATCAACGGTCTGGGCTTTGAGCCCTGGGCCGTCAAGCTCGCAAAATCCACAGGATTCAAGGGGCCTACCGTCCTGGCGTCTGCTGGCGTGCGAGCGCGTGTGATGGCAGGTGAGGATGCAAGTACAGAAAAGGGGCATGACCACGGCCACACGGATCCCCACGCCTGGCAAAACCCGGTCAATGTCATGCAGTATGTGCGCAACATTGCCGCGGCACTGAGCCAGATCGATCCTGCAGGTTCCGACAGCTATGCGGCCAACCGCGACGCTTATCTGAAAGAGCTGACGGAGCTGGACAACTGGATCGACGCGCAGTTTTCCGCTGTTCCCGCTGCAAGGCGCAAGATGATCACCTCGCACGACGCTTTCGGCTATTTCGCTGCCCGATACCGATTGAGGGTCCTGGCAGCACAGGGCATTTCCACGGAGAGCGCCGCGAGCGCGAAGCAGATTGCCGCACTGGTGCGCCAGATCAAGCGCGAGAAGATCCGTACCGTTTTCCTGGAAAACATGTCCGGGACGCGGTTGATCACGCAGATCGGGAAGGACACAGGCGCCACTGTTGGTGGAACCCTGTACATCGATGCGCTTTCCAAGCCTGACCAACCCGGCGCCACCTATCTGCAAATGATGCGACACAACGTGACGCTGATCGTGCAAAGCATGCAAGCTCCGTGATACTGCACTGACGTCTTGGCCGATAGCACACAATCCGACGGACTCAATCGTGAGATTGCGCAGTCGACGCCCGGTCAATTGCGACAGTCAAATGAACCTGTGTGGGGACTGCACCGCAGCTGCACGATGTTTTCAGGCCACCAATCCGCGTTGGCGCCGCAGGCCTTGGTGAATGCGTTGTACCGGGGCGCCCCGGGTTCATTGCTGCGCCAAGAAAAGCCCCGTCGTTCAGTTCATGGGCTCGAGCCCCTGCAACAAGGTCGGCAGCAGTTCCGACACCGTCGGATGGATATGCACTCCCCGGGAGATCACGGTGTACGGTCGGTCTGCTGCCATCAGGTCCAGCAGACTGTGCACGACTTCGTCGCCATGCATGCCCAGGATCGATGCGCCCAGAATGCGTTCAGTGTTGGCATCGACCAGCACTTTCATGAAGCCCTGGGTCTCGCTCGACTCGCGCGCCCGTCCGACACCTTGCATGTCCATCTTCGCCATCAAGGCCTTGCGCCCGCTGGTGCGCACCTCCTGCTCCGACATTCCGACACGACCGAGGGCCGGATCGATGAACAACGCATAACAAGGTATGCGGTCGTCCAGGCGGCGTGGATCGTCGTCGAACAGGTTAGCCACGACGATTTCGTGGTCGTTCCACGACGTGTGTGTGAAGGCACCCCGGCCGTTGCAGTCGCCGACCGCCCATACACCGTCGACGCTGGTGCGGCACTGCCCGTCGACAACGATATAGCCGTGTTCGTCGACCGCGATGCCAGCCTTGTCGAGCTGCAGAGTGTCGGTATTGGGCCTGCGGCCGGTGGCCAGCAACACATGGCTGGCACGGATGTCCGTGAGGTCGTCCGCGCCGCATCGAGCACCAACCACGATGGCCTGGCCGTCCGGCTTGAGCGACATGCATTCGGCGCCGAGCTCCACGCCGATGCCCTCGGCCTGCAGGATGTCCTGGATCGATGCGACGACATCATCGTCCTCGCGTGACAACAGTTTGTCCGCGCGTTCGACGATCGTGACGCGGGCGCCGAAACGCCGCATCATCTGCGCGAACTCCAGGCCGATGTAGCTACCTCCGATGATCGCCAGGTGCTCGGGCACCACGTTGAGCTCCATGATCGAGGTGTTGTCCAACGTGGTCACGTCGTCGACCCCCTGGATAGCCGGTCGCGCCGCGCGGGCGCCCACGTTGATGAAGATGCGCGGCGCCGTCAGCCGGCGGCCGGCGACCTCGATCGTGTGTGCGTCGGCAAACACCGCTTCGCCGGCGATGACCTCGGTGTTGGCGAGACCGTGCAACCACTTGCCGACACCTTCGCGCGATTTGATGACGATGGCATCCTTGCGAGCCTTGATGCGGGCCATGTCGACCCGGACATCGCCGACCGAAAATCCGAACTCCGCACCACGCCTCGCCATATGGATGGCCCGGGCGCTGGCGACCATGGTCTTTGTCGGAGTACAGCCGACATTGACACAGGTGCCACCGAAATGGCCACGTTCGATCATCGCGGTGTGCAGGCCCTGCTTGCTGCAGCGGGCCGCGAGCGCCGGGCCAGCCTGGCCCGCGCCGATGACGATGGCGTCGAATTGTTCTGCTGACATCGGCCCTCCGGCTGCATGGGCCGTCCAACGGCTGACGTCCCCGCAGGCATTGTTGCTGTTTTTGCTCCGCATGTCACTCTCGCATTCCGCAAAGCTTTGGTCCGGGAACACGGGTTGGGGACGAGACCCAGGGACCGGGGGCATGATCGCTGGTTTGTGCAGCGTGGCCTCGCCATGTGAGGCAGTAAACATGCACACGGGCACATGGGCACACGGCCACACGGCCACAGGGCCACAGGGCCACAGGGCCCAGCAGTATCATCGGGTGGTCATCACCCAGGAAAACCCGCCATGCCGCAGCAGAACCGCCTCAGCTTGAATTGTTGGGACCGGCCTTGGGCTGCGCGCTGATGGACTCCAGGCCGCTGGCTGCCCCGGTATCGCTTGCAGACTCCCAGTGCGAGATGGCGCTGCAATTGCAGGCCGCCCACTCCGCGCTTGCACAAACCCAACGCGGACAATCCGAGTTTTTGGGAGCCATGGGTCACGCGCTGCGGGAGCCGCTGACTGCCATTCTCGGCTTCGCCCAACTCATGGACGCCGGCGCGCCAACGCCGACTCCGCGCCAAAAGAGCAACCTGGCGCAGATACAGCAGGCGGGCTGGGGTTTGCTGGCCTTGATCGACGAGATCGTGGATGCGTCGTTGATCGCGTGCGGCAAACTGCAGTTGCAGATGGAAGACGTCGAGCTGGAAGAGGTGTTGCGCGACTGCGAAATATTGGTCGAACCCTTGGCGCGTCAAAGCGATGTCCAGGTTGTTTTTGCCTGGCCGGCGCAGCGCCTGATCGTCGCTGCAGACCGCGCCCGGCTGCGGCAAATTCTCATGAGTCTGCTGGGCCATGCGCTGGTGCACAGCGGCGCTGGTGGCACGGTGCACGTGAATAGCCACCGCTGCGCGGATGGCCGTGCACGTGTCCATTTCCAGGACACCAGCGGCGGCCGGTCCGCCGCGTGGTTGGCCCAGGTCGATCCCGTCAAGCACATCCAACTGATCGTCAGCCAACAACTGGCTGGATGTATGGCAGGCGTGATCGCCACCGAATCCACCGCCAGCACGGCCGGCAACGCCTGCGCCTACTGGCTCGAATTGAACGAAGCCGGGCCCGCCCCATGACGATGGAAAAAGACATCCTTGCCGCCAGCATCCTGATCGTCGACGACAAGGATGCCAACGTACAACTGTTGCTCAGTTTGCTGGACGAGGGCGGATACACGCAGGTCAGCGCCACGCAGGACCCGACGCAAGTCTGCGACCTGCACCGCCGACACGACTATGACCTGATCCTGTTGGATATCCAGATGCCCGTGCTGGATGGCTTTGGCGTCATGGAAGGCCTCAAGGCCAGCGCGCATGACAACTACCTGCCCGTCATTGTGCTGACAGCCCAACCCGGCCACAAGCTGCACGCGTTGCAGGCCGGCGCCAAGGACTTCATCAGCAAGCCGTTCGACCTGCTGGAGGTCAAGACCCGCATCCACAACATGCTTGAAGTGCGATTGCTGTACCGCAAGCTCGAAGGCCACAACAAAGTGCTGGAGCTTGCCGTGCAGGAACGCACGGCAGAGCTGCGCGAAAGCGAAGCCCGCTACCGCAGCCTGACCGAGCTGGCCTCGGATTGGTACTGGGAGCAGGACGAGAGCGGCGAGCTCACCCGTGTCTCGGGGCCGGTGCTGGAGATGCTGGGCTGGCGCGCCGAGCCCCAGGCAGATGCCAATGGCCATGGCGCGAAACGGGAGTGCAGCTGGGACGGCGGCTGGGACGAACACGAACGCGCGACGCTGCAGGCGCGCATCGCCGCCCGCCTTCCCTTTCTGGATTTCGTCTTTCATCGCACACAGGCAGGTGGCCAGCGGCAGCAGTTCCGCGTCAGCGGCCAGCCGATGTTCGACCAACGGTGTCGCTTCGTCGGCTACCGCGGCATTGGCGTGGAAGTCATGCCAAGCCGCTGATCCATGCGCTAGCGCGAGCCTTGTTTGCCCAGTGCATGTCACCTGACCACAGCCCCAGCCAGAACCTCCTGCTTGGCGCCTTGCCCGCCGCCGAACTGAGCGCGATGGCAACCGATCTTGAGCTGGTGCCGATGGCGCTGGGCGACATGGTCGGCGAGCCGGGCAAGGCCTTGCATCATGCCTACTTTCCCATCACGGCCGTCGTCTCGCTGCATTACTTGACCCATACTGGTGCCTTGGCCGAATTCGCCGGCGTGGGCCACGAGGGGATGGTCGGCATTGCGCTATTCATGGGCGGTGACTTCACCCCCAGCTCGGCGATGGTGCAGAGCGGCGGTTACGGCTACCGGCTGGCGCGCGCGCCATTGGAGCAGGGTTTTGCCCGTGCCGGGCCGCTGCGCAGCGTGCTGCTGCGCTACACGCAGATGCTGATCGCGCAAATCGGCCAAACGGCGGCGTGCTATCGCCACCACACCGTGGAGCAGCAGCTCAGCCGCTGGCTGCTCTCCACCGCCAATCGCCTGCCGTCAGGCAATCTGGTGATGACGCACGAACTGGTGGCGGGACTTCTGGGGGTGCGCCGCGAAAGCATCAGTGAAGCGGCCAGCAAGCTGCGCGACGGTGGCTACATCCGCTACCGCCGCGGCCACATCTCGATTCTGGACCCTGCGGGGCTGGAGAAACGGGCCTGCGAATGTCATGCCGTGGTGAACGCGGAAAGCCAGCGCCTGCTACCCCGCGCGCTGCCCCCCGCTGACAGCGCACACCGCCAACTCAACCCCATCTGAGCTTCTCTCCATGCCAACCACCACCAGCGCAGCCCCCGACATCACCAATTGCGACCGCGAGCCCATTCATATCCCTGGCGCCATCCTGCCACACGGCGTGCTCCTGGTGCTGGACAGCGACAGCCTTGAAGTGCTGCAAGCCGCCGGCGACCTGCCTGGCCTGCTGGACACTTCACTGCACGCCTTGCTAGGCAACACGGCCGACACCGTGCTGAACCCCGCGCAGATGGCCCACTTGCGCCGCTTGAGCGCCGAGCAGGCACTGACCACACCGCGCCATCTGCTGGACCCCGCGCTGCGTGTGCAAGCCGACAGGCCACTGGATGCCAGCCTGCACCGCTGCGGCGACACGCTGGTGCTGGAGTTCGAGGCCGCCGACCTCGGCGACCGTTTTGCCTCAGACCCGCTGGCCGCCGTGCAGGAAATGGTCGAGGGCCTCGACACCGCGCCTTCCCTGCAGGCGCTGTGCCAACTGGCTGCCGAGCGCGTGCGTGACGTGGCCGTCTATGACCGCGTGCTGGTGTATCAATTCATGCAGGACGGCTCGGGCTGGGTGATTGCCGAAAGCCGCCAGCCGCACCTGGAGCCCTTTCTCGACCTGCACTACCCGGCGGCTGACATCCCGCAGCAAGCGCGCGCACTGTATCTGAAGAACTGGCTGCGGCTCATCACCCAGGTCAACTATGACCCCGCGCCGCTGACACCTGCGCTCAACCCGCGCACCGGCCTGCCGCTGGACATGAGCCACGCCATCCTGCGCGATGTCTCTCCCATCCACCGCGAATACCTTCGCAACATGGGCATCGACGCGTCGATGTCTATCTCCATCATCCACGGCGACCAGTTGTGGGGCTTGATCGCCTGCCACCATTACAGCCCCCGGCGGCTGCCCAGGCACCTGCGTGCGGTGTGCGAGCTGTTCGGCTCGATGTTTTCCATGCAGCTGGAAGTGCGTGAAAAATCCAAACAGTTCGAGCTGCGACTGGCCAGCCGAATGGTGCTGCAAAGCCTGATGCTCAACATGGCCAGTGCTGACGACTACGCTGTGGGCCTGACGCAGGAGTCGCCCAACCTGCTGGACTACATCGGCGGCGGCGGCAGTGGCGTGGACGGCGAGAGCACGGGCGGTGTGGCGGTCTGTGTCAACGGTCAGCTCACCTGTCTGGGCATCACGCCCGACAAGATGCAGATCAAACAGATGTTGACCTGGCTGGACTCGCACATGCCGCAGTCCACAGGCATCTACGACACCGACCGGCTGGGCGAAGTCTGGGCGCCAGCGCAGGCCTTCGCAGGGTTGGCTTCTGGCCTGCTGGTGATTTCGGTGTCGCCCGAACTGTCGGACTACATCTTGTGGTTTCGCCCCGAGATCCTGACCCGCTTCGACTGGGCAGGGCATCCTGGCAAGGTGGTGGAGTCGGGCCCGCTTGGCGACCGGCTGACGCCACGCAAGTCCTTCGAGATCTGGCGCGAAACCATCGCTGGCCGCAGCGCGCCCTGGACATTGGCCGACACCCAGGCGGCCTTTGACCTGCGGCAGTCATTGCTGCATGTGGTACTGCGCCGCATCAATTCCGCCGCGCTGGAGCGCAAGAACGCTGCTGAGCGCGACCGCCTGCTGATGGCCGAGCTGGACCACCGCGTCAAGAACACGCTGGCCAACATCCAGGCGCTGGTGGTGCAAACCAGCCGCAGCGCCGAAACGCTGACAGACTTTGTCCAAGGCCTGGACGGGCGGCTCCAGTCCATGGCCAAGGCGCACAGCCTGCTGTCGGAAAGCCGCTGGGAGGGCGTGTCCATCGCCCGCCTTCTGCATGAAGAACTCAAGCCTTTCGGCTCTCGCGATCGCGCTATCACGATGCAAGGCCCGGACCTGGTGTTGACACCCAAGTCGGCGTTGTCGCTGTCGCTGGCCATTCACGAGCTGGTGACCAATGCCGCCAAATACGGGGCCTTCTCCCAGCCGGGCGGCAGCGTGGCCGTGCGATGGCTACTGACCAAGGACAACAGCATCAACCTGTCATGGGCGGAAGACGGCGGCCCACCTGTGCACCCACCACCGCGGCGCGGCTTCGGCTCGACCCTCATCGAGCGTGCCCTGGCCATGGAGACAGGCGGCGGCGCCACCCTGCGCTACCTGCCTGGCGGCGTCGTGTGCGACGTGTTCCTGCCGCCTTCGTCGGTACTCAGCCGCAACATCATGCTGCACGCATCGACGCCCGCGGTCGGGCCGACGCCCCAGGCGGGCAGCGGCGAGCGGCCCTACCGCATCCTGGTGGTGGAAGACTCGTTCCTTGTCATCACCTTGCTCGAAGAGATTTTTGAAGACCTTGGCTGGCAGTTTGTCGGCCCGGCCACGCGCCTTGCCGATGCGCTGGTGCTGGCAAGCAATGGCGACTTCGATGTCGCCCTGCTGGATGTCAACCTCAACGGCGAAATGTCGTGGGAGGTGGCGGGCGTGCTGGCCGCGCGCGGCGTGCCTTTCGTCTTCAGCACCGGCTATGACATCAAGACCGTGCTGCCAGCGCATCTGGCGGGCTCAGCGGTCATCGGCAAGCCCTTCCTCATCAGTGAAGTCGAAGACAAGATCAGGCAGGCGATCGTCGCGCGCCGCGCCAACACATAACGGAGCCCGTCGCGTCGATTGAGGGTTGACGGCCGATACAAGCAAGCGTGCTGAAGAAGAACAGAATTGAAAAAATGGCCGCGTCGGCAATCGCTGTCACAGCAGCCCTGCTTCTCACCGGCTGTGGCAACCTGCCTGAGCAGCGGGCCAGTACGCCAGCGAATTCGGCAGCCTATCTGGCCAACACGCCGTACAACGCGTCATCCAACACGTCCTACTACGGGGTGGTGGACTCCATCCAAGTGATTCCCGGCGAGCCTGCCTCCGGCGATCCGGGTGTCGGAGCCATTGTGGGCGGGGTTGTCGGTGGAATCCTTGGCAATCAGGTCGGCGGTGGGACGGGCAAGAGCGTCGCGGCGGTGGCCGGTGTCGTTGGCGGTGCGGTCGTGGGCAACCAGGTTGACAAGAGAAATCGGGTGCAGGCTGCCGACTCACACCAGGTTTCCTTGCGGCTCAACAGCGGCAACTACCAGACCTTCCAGCGGGACGAGATTGCGGACCTGCGCCCCGGCAGCCGTGTGCGCGTCGAGAACGGGCGCCTGTATCCCTATTGACGCGTCTCCAGCCTGGGCTTCGCCAGGCCTGCCGAGGGGTGCCGATGCTCCGAATGCGTACCGTGGCAGCATCGGAATATCCATGACCTCTGGTTGTTTCATTGCTTTCAGGTCTTTCACTCCGGTTTGACTCAGATCAGGCCGCGGTCGCAGTGAATCCCTACCATGAGTCACACGCACCGCAGCGCCATGACACTATTCAGCACCCATCGACTCAAACGCCGCATCGCGTCCGCCATGGTCGCGATATGGTTGTTTGTGTTGGGGGCGGCAGGAGCGAATGCCTGTCTTTTGCAAAATCGCACGACGCATCTGGAACCATCGACTGTTGCTACCGCCGGACCGGCCAAGGTGTCTGCGGGTCATGTCGGTATTGAGCCTGGTCACGCGCAGGATCAGTCCCCGGGCGAACCCACTTGTCTCAAGTGGTGCGACGACGCGTCGCAGAGCATCTTCAAGTGGCAGCTGAATACGGAGCTGCCCGACATATTTCTGTTGCCATCTTTCACGATCGTTGGGTTGGCGTCGGTCCATGCGCTGCATGCGCCACAACCGGTCCGCAGGGAGCCCCCCGCGCGCACAGATCTGCCACTGCGAACCCGCTACGTGCGGTTGGCGCTGTAGCCACTGCCGGTTAACGACCCCGGAGTCTCGCGCTCCCTCTGGCTTTCGTTGGCCGATCCATTCGACTGGACTCTGTATCGACAGGTACGCTGCGCAAGGTCAGATCTCCATTTCCTGCGTAGTTGTTTCCAGTTGCGCATGGCATGTGTCTCTTCCGCTTTCCGATTCAACTACCAGGAACTCCAAATGAACTCCGCTCGCCGCATCTCGATCTTTTCCGCTGTCGCCGCCACCACGATGACGATGTCTGCGTGGGCCGCCAGCAACGCGCAGCATGACAGCCATCACCCTGCCACCACAGCGACCATTCAGGTAGCGCAAGCCTCCGCCGCTACCCCAGGTATGGGTATGGGTGGCATGGCCGCCATGCCGGGCTCTGCCGACCAGATGAAGGCCATGCAGGTCATGCACGACAAGATGATGACCGCAAAAACTCCGCAGGAGCGCAATGCGCTGATGACCGAGCAGATGAAGCTCATGCATGACGGCATGGGCATGATGGGACGCATGGGGTCGGGCGCCATGGCGGGCAAACCGGGCGACATGGCGTCACGCCAAGGGATGATGGAGCAGCGCATGGACATGATGCAGGCCATGATGCAGATGATGATGGACCGGATGGCACCAGCCCCGGCAACCAAGTGAAGGGCGCATCATGGCGTGGCCCTTTGATGCACCTGCTTCATGGCCACGCAGGCCCTGGCAGGCAGGGCGGGCAGGGTGACGCGCCCGAGTCGGCCGACAGGTGCAAGGAGTAGGTCATGGCTACAACTTCCACACCTACGCACGCGGACCCCGCGCACGATGACGCCCATGACCACGAAGCAGCGGCGAAGGCTGGTGGCGCTTTGAAGGACCCGGTCTGCGGCATGACCGTGACGGCGCAGTCCGCGCATCACGTCGAGCACGACGGCCATCCGGTTTACTTCTGCAGCTCCCACTGCCAGGCGAAGTTCAGCGCTGATCCGAAGAAGTACACCGCGGGCATACCGGATGCCGCGCAAACTGCGCCGACGCCGGTCGATGCCGACGCGATCTACACCTGCCCGATGCATCCGGAGATCCGACAGGACCATCCGGGCAGTTGCCCCAAATGCGGCATGGCGCTCGAACCGGTGATGCCGGCGCTGAACGATGACGAGAATCCGGAACTGGTCGACTTCACGCGACGTTTCTGGTGGACGTTGCCCCTGTCGTTGACGGTCATGGTGCTGGCAATGGCTGGCCATCGCTTTGCCTTGTTCCCGGGCGATACGCAGAACTGGATTGAACTGGTGCTGACTTTGCCGGTCGCGTTATGGGCCGGTTGGCCGTTTTATGTGCGGGGGTTCCACTCGGTGATCAATCGCAGTCCGAACATGTGGACGCTGATCGGTCTGGGCACTTCTGTCGCATTTACCTATAGCCTGGTCGCCACGCTGGTACCGCAGGTGTTTCCGGCCACCTTTGTCGTCGACGGTCGAGTCGCGGTCTACTTCGAGGCCGCAGCCGTGATCATCTCGTTGACCTTGTTTGGCCAGATGCTCGAACTCAAGGCGCGTTCGCAGACCTCGGCCGCGATCAAGTCGCTGCTCGGCCTGGCGCCCAAGACCGCACGCCGTATCAATGCCGACGGAAGCGAGGAAGATGTGCCGCTGGCCCACGTGCACGTCGGCGATCAGTTGCGGGTGCGGCCAGGCGAGAAGGTTCCCGTGGACGGTATCGTCGTCGAGGGCAGCAGCGCACTCGACGAATCCATGCTCACCGGCGAGCCGATGCCGGTGACCAAGCGCGCGGGCGACAAGCTGATCGGCGCGACGATGAACACCAGCGGCGCGTTGGTGATGCGCTCGGAACACGTAGGATCGGCAACCGTGCTGTCGCAGATCGTGCAGATGGTGGCGCAGGCGCAACGTTCCCGCGCTCCGATGCAGCGCATGGCCGATCTGGTGGCTGGCTACTTCGTCGTCACGGTGGTCGGTATTGCGCTACTGACGTTCTTCGTCTGGGGCTTGTTCGGACCGGAGCCGAGCTGGGCTTTCGGTCTGATCAATGCCGTCGCCGTATTGATCATTGCCTGCCCTTGTGCGCTGGGTCTGGCCACGCCGATGTCGATCATGGTGGCCACCGGCAAGGGCGCGACCCATGGGGTGCTGTTCCGCGACGCCGCCGCAATCGAGAACCTGCGCAAGGTCGATACGTTGATCGTGGACAAGACAGGCACGTTGACCGAAGGGCGCCCGACCTTCGAGCGCGCCGTCGCGACGCAAGACTACCAGGAGGATGAGGTGCTTCGGCTGGCGGCCAGCCTGGACCAGGGCAGCGAACACCCGCTGGCCGCGGCCATCGTCGCGGCGGCCAACGAAAGGAATCTCAAGCTGTCCAAGCCCGGGCAGTTCGATTCCGGGTCTGGCATCGGAGTCAAGGGCACGGTCGACGGCAAGTCGCTGGCGCTGGGCAATACGGCTTTGATGGAACAGCTCGGTGTCTCGGTGGACGCTTTGAAGTCGCAGGCCGAAGAACTGCGCGGCCAGGGCGTGAGCGTGATGCACCTGGCCGTCGAAGGGACCCTGGCGGGTTTGCTCGCGGTGTCCGATCCGATCAAGGCGACCACGGCCGATGCGCTGAAGTCGTTGCGCGACGCCGGCCTGCGTGTGGTGATGGCCACCGGCGACGGGCTGACGACGGCGCGAGCCGTTGCCAAACGCCTGGGCATCGATGAGGTGCACGGGGAGGTCAAGCCGGCCGACAAGCTCAAACTGGTCGAGAAGCTGCAGGCCGAGGGCCGCGTCGTCGCGATGGCTGGCGACGGCATCAACGATGCGCCTGCGTTGGCGAAAGCCGATATCGGTATCGCGATGGGCACGGGTACCGACGTGGCAATGAACAGTGCCCAGCTCACGCTGGTAAAAGGAGATCTGCGAGGCATCGCAACCGCACGCGCGTTGTCGGTTGCCACTGTCGCCAACATGAAGCAGAACCTCGCTTTTGCCTTCCTCTACAACTCGTTGGGCATACCGCTGGCGGCGGGCGTCCTGTTCCCCCTGACCGGCTGGCTGTTGTCGCCTCTGATTGCCGCGCTGGCGATGAGTCTGAGTTCGGCCTCGGTGATCGGCAATGCGCTGCGATTGCGGCAGGCCAAACTGAAGTCCGATTGACGTCCGATGGCGACGCGGACTTCACCATCATGGGAGTCTCGATGCATATTCTGGTCATCAACGCCGGCAGTTCCAGCGTCAAATTCAGCGTGTTCGACATGCAGACCGAGGCGACACGCTTCAGGCACGCGCTCGAGATCGGCGACCAGGGCTTCGAGGCGGCACTGGCACAGATCCCGATCCTGCTGCACGACGCGGGCGAAACGTCCATCGATGCCGTCGGGCATCGCGTTGCGCACGGCGGCGAGCGCTTTTACAAGGCTACGCGTATCGACGACGATGTTCTGGCTGTCATCAAGAACCTCTCGCCGCTGGCACCCCTGCACAATCCGCCCGCGCTCCTGGGCATCGAGGCCGCGCGCATGCACTGGTCCGAAGCGCCGCAGTTCGCCGTCTTCGACACGGCCTTTCACACCAGCATGCCGCCCTGTGCCAGCACCTATGCAGTACCGCGATCCTGGCGAGAAGCGGGGTTGCGTCGCTACGGCTTCCATGGCACGTCACACAGATACGTCATGGAACGGGTGGCCCAGGAACTGCGCTCATCGCCAAGCGACCTGCGGATCATCAGTTGCCACCTCGGCAACGGCGCCAGCGTCTGTGCGATCGATCGCGGCGTATCCGTTGACACTTCAATGGGCATGACGGCGCTCGAGGGGCTGGTCATGGGCTCGCGCCCCGGCGATGTCGACGCCGGCATGTTTGGTTTCCTGCAGCGCAGGCTCGGTCTGTCGATTGACCAGATCGAAAGCAGCCTGTACCACGAGTCCGGCCTGGCCGCCCTCTCGGGGATCGGTAACGACATGCGGCGTATCGAGGCAGCCGCCACCGGAGGGCACGCGAGCGCCGAACTCGCGCTTAGCGTGTTTGCCTATCGCGCCCGCAAGTACATCGGCGCCTATGCCGCTGCGATGGGTGGCTTTGACGCGCTCGCCTTCACTGGCGGTATCGGCGAGAAGTCGGCCAGCATGCGCCGGCGTATCTGCGCTCGGCTCGACTTTCTGGGCTTGTATCTGGATGACGATCACAACGCTGCGCCGGATCTGGACCACTTCGCAGCGCCGCAGATTCAGCAACCCGAGTCCCGGATTCGGGTCATCGTGACGCAAACGCGCGAGCAGTGGATGATTGCGCGCGAGGTCCACGATGCACTCGCTGGCGCGGATAGGGCGCACTGATGGCTGTGCTGCCAGCGTACCGTTCGCTAGCGCACAGACGACGTCATGCGAGCGGACCAAACTGAGACCGATGTGTACACCCGTTGAACCAGAGCCCGCCTGCATGAGTCGAGAACCCACAGCCCCACGGACCGGCGTTGTCGCGGCGGTTCGCGGGAGCGTCGTGGACATGCGCTTTGATGGTCTGTTGCCGGCCATACACACCTTGCTGCGCGCCGGTGACGGCGGTCGGGTGGCCATCGAGGTGCTGGCTCAGCGCGACGAAAGCCATGTCCGGGGTATCGCCCTGACCCCCACCCAGGGGCTGGCGCGCGGCATGCCCGTGCACCATACTGGCGGGCCGCTGCAGGCACCGGTCGGCAAGGCGATCCTGTCGCGCATGTTCGATGTCTTCGGCAACACCATCGACCGCGAGCGTGGGCTGGATGACGTGCAGTGGCGCTCGGTCCACCGGGCGCCGCCGCCCCTGGTGCGCCGCTCGACGACGTCCGAGGTGTTCGAGACGGGCATCAAGGTCATCGACGTGCTCACACCGCTGGAGCGTGGCGGCAAGGCGGGCCTGTTTGGCGGCGCTGGTGTCGGTAAGACGGTGCTGTTGACCGAGATGATCCACAACATGGTTGGCCAGCAAAAGGGTGTGAGCATCTTCTGCGGCATTGGCGAGCGTTCGCGCGAAGGCGAGGAGTTGTACCGCGAGATGAAGGCCGCCGGCGTGCTGCCCGACATGGTGATGATCTTTGCACAGATGAACGAGCCGCCCGGTGCGCGCTTTCGTGTCGGACATGCGGCGCTGACCATGGCCGAATACTTTCGTGACGACGAGCACCGCGACGTGCTGCTGCTGATCGACAACATCTTTCGCTTCATCCAGGCCGGCTCCGAAGTCTCGGGCCTGATGGGACAGATGCCATCGCGCCTGGGCTACCAGCCGACGATGGGGACCGAACTGGCGGCGCTGGAAGAGCGCATCGCCAACACCGACAGCGGCGCCATCACGGCGATCCAGGCGGTGTATGTGCCCGCCGACGACTTCACCGACCCTGCGGCCGTGCACACCTTCTCGCACCTGTCGGCGTCCATCGTGCTGTCGCGCAAGCGCGCCAGCGAAGGCCTGTTTCCCGCCATCGACCCGCTGCAGTCCAGCTCGAAGATGGTCACGCCAGGCATCGTCGGCGAGCGGCATTACGCCCTGGCGCAGGCCATTCGCCGCACGCTGGCCCAGTACGCCGAGCTGAAAGACATCATCGCGATGCTCGGCCTGGAGCAGTTGTCGCCCGACGACCGCAAGGTGGTCGCGCGCGCGCGCCGGCTCGAGCGCTTTCTCACGCAGCCTTTCTTCACCACCGAGCAGTTCACCGGGCTGAGTGGCAAGCTCGTCCCGCTGAAAGATGCCCTGGACGGCTGCGAACGGATCCTGGGCGACGAATTCAAGGACCTGCCCGAAAGCGCGTTGTACATGATTGGCGCGGTCGATGAAGCCACGACCAAGGCAAAAGCGAAACCAGGACCCGAGTCCCGATCCGAGCCAGAGTCGCAGCCGGCCAGGGAGGAGGCGCATGCCGTTGATGACGCTTAAGGTGTTGTTGCCGTTCGAGATCTTCGCCGACGAGACCGATGTGTCTGGCATCGTGGTGGAAACTCCACAAGGATCGTTCGGCCTGCTGCCGCGGCGGCTGGACTGCGTGGCGGCCCTGGTGCCGGGCATCCTGAGTTTCGAGGCTGAAGGGCAGGGCGAAGTGTTCCTGGCCGTGGACGAGGGGGTGCTTGTCAAGACAGGTCCGGTAGTCGTCGTGTCGGTGCGGCGCGCGCTGCGCGGCACCCACCTGTCCCATCTGCGCGACACCGTCGAGCAGGAGTTTCTGACGCTGGACGCGCAGGAGGAAGAAATGCGCACGGCGATGGCCAGGCTGGAGACCGGCTTCATGCGCCGGTTCGCGATGCTGCAGGATCGTCCGTCATGAGTCAGGACCCGAAGCGCATGCCACCGGCCTCAGCCCCGGCTGGCCCCACGCTGGCCGACCAGGTCGGCGCAAAGGCGGCGCGCAAGCTCAAGGCGCGTCGCGGCGGCGCGCCAGGGGTCTGGTTCGGCCTGGGCATGATGGGCTTGATCGGATGGTCGGTGGCCGTGCCCACGCTGCTGGGCGCTGCACTCGGCCTGTGGTTGGACCAGCGCTATCCCGGTGGCCGCTCATGGACGCTGGCGCTGCTGGTGGCGGGGCTGACCATTGGCTGCCTGAACGCCTGGCATTGGGTCTCGCGCGAAGACCAGGCGATACGCGATGAGCAGGAGGGCTCCGATGTCTGACGCCGTCCATTGGCTTGCCGCCCTGCTGGCAGGCGCTGCGCTGGGGGCCGTCTTCTTCGGCGGGCTGTGGTGGACGGTGCAACGGGGTGCCGCCTCGGCGTCGCCGGCGCGCTGGTTTCTCGGCAGCTTCGTGTTGCGCACTGTCATTGTTCTGGCTGGGTTCTACTTCATCGGTGCGGGCGAGCTTGTGCCGCTGGGGTTGTGCCTGATCGGCTTTCTGCTGGCGCGCGCCATGGTTCTTCATGCCACACGACCGACCCCTGGCGAAGTCACACAACAGCCGACCGGGGCACCACCATGCGCTTGACACCGGATGCCTGGATCTTCTGGCAATACGGCTTCTTCAAGCTCAATGCCACCATTGTCTTCACCTGGGCGCTGATGGCGGTGCTGGTGCTGGGTGCTGCGCTCATCACGCGCCGGCTCGCCACCGGGCACGAACGTTCGCGCTGGCAGAACCTGCTGGAGATCGTCGTCACCGGTATCGTGGGCCAGATCGAAGACGTCGGGCTGAAGGAGCCGCGCCGCTACCTCGGGTTTCTGGGCACGCTTTTCCTGTTCGTCGCTGCGTCTGCGCTGGCCACCGTGGTACCCGGCTACGAGCCGCCCACCGCGTCGCTATCGACCACCGCAGCGCTGGCGCTGTGCGTGCTGGTGGCGGTGCCGCTGTTCGGCATCTCGGGCCAGGGCTTGATGGCCTACCTGAAATCCTATATGCAGCCAACGCCGATCATGCTGCCGTTCAATCTGATCAGCGAGGTCTCGCGTACCTTGGCGCTGGCGGTGCGCCTGTTCGGCAACATGATGAGCGGCGCGATGATCATCGCCATCCTGCTGGCGATCACGCCCTTCGTCTTCCCGATCGTGATGACGGTGCTCGGTTTGCTCACCGGCATGGTCCAGGCCTACATCTTCACGATCCTGGCGGCGGTGTACATCGCTGCCGCGACACGCAGTGCCGCCAGCAGCAAGCCCAAGCCGTCCTCGACGGCGGCGACCTGACGCGCTCCCAATTTCGCGATTCAACACTTCAAGGAAATCCCATGGACTCTCTCACCTGGATTGCCGTCGCGTCCATTGTCATGGCCGGTCTGACGACCGGATTTGGCACGATGGGGCCCGCGCTGGCCGAAGGCAGGGCCGTGGCAGTGGCGCTCACGTCGCTGGCCCAGCAGCCCGATGCGTCGGCCACCATCACCCGTACCCTGTTCGTCGGCCTGGCGATGATCGAGTCGACGGCCATCTACTGCTTCGTGGTGTCGATGATCCTGATCTTTGCCAACCCGTTCTGGAATGCGGCGATCGCCGCCGCTACCCAGGCGGCGGGGAAGTAGAACGTGCTCATCGACTGGTTCACTGTCGGTGCACAGCTGCTGAACTTCATCATCCTGGTGTGGTTGATGAAGCGCTTCCTGTATCAGCCGGTGCTGGACGCCATTGCAGCGCGGGAGCAGAAGATTGCAGCGCAACTGGCGGACGCCGACGCGACCAAGGCCGAGGCGCATCAACAGCGGGACGAGTTCCAGCAGAAGAACCAGGCTTTCGATGAACAACGCGCAGAGCTACTGCGCCAGGCCAGGACCGCGGCGAAGGTCGAAGGCGATCGCCTGCAACGCGAAGCCAGCGAGAAAGCCGATGCGGCGAGTGCCCAACGCGCGAAAGCCCTGAGGGCCGAGGCGCGGCAGCTGCACGGCGAGATCGCCCGCCACACGCAGCAGCAGGTATTCGATATCTCGCGCCGGGTGCTCGGCGACCTTGCAGGGGTCAGTCTGGAGCAGCGGGTGTGCGAGGTCTTCATCCAGCGCCTGCAAGCCGTCGAGGGCGCGGCCCTCGACACCCTTGGCGCAGCACTCAAGGGGGTGTCCGATGCCGAGCCGGCCTTGTTGCGCAGCGCCTTTGAGCTACCGGACCCGCAGCGTGAAGCGATCCAGACGGCCCTGCAAGCATCCTTCGGGCAACCAATCCCGCTGAAGTTCGAGGCTACGCCCGAGCTCGTTGGCGGATTGGAGCTCAGCGCTCGGGGGCAAAAGCTGGCCTGGAGCATGACTGACTACCTCATGGCCCTGTCATCGGATCTGGAGCAACGACTCGGCGTGACGGAGGCCTCATGACGACTGCAGCGCCTGAGCCCGCCAGTCTGCAAAGTGTGGTGCACGATGCGTTCGACGGCATTACCGAGCGCCTGCAAGCCTTTCAGCCGAAACTGGTGCCGCGTGAGGTGGGCACGGTCGCCAGCGTCTTCACGGGCATTGCACGGGTCCACGGCTTGCCCGGCGTGGGCTTCGAGGAACTGCTGTTGTTCCAGGGCGGCCTGTCCGGCATCGCCTTCAACCTTGACGAGGACGGTGTCGACGTCGTGCTGCTGGGCGACCATGCCCAACTGCGCGCCGGCCAGGAGGTGCAGCGCACCGGCCGCGTGATGGACGTGGCGGTGGGTGATGCGCTGCTGGGCCGCGTGATCGACCCGCTGGGCCGGCCCCTGGACGGCGGAGCCCGCGTGGCGGCAGGCGAGCGCCTGCCCATCGAGCGGCCGGCAGCGGCCATCATGGACCGCGCCCCCGTGACCGAGCCGCTGCAAACCGGCCTGAAGGTCATCGACGCACTGATTCCCATCGGGCGTGGCCAGCGCGAACTGATCCTGGGCGACCGCCAGACCGGCAAAACCGCGATCGCCATCGATACTATCTTCAACCAGCGCGGCAAGGACGTGCTTTGCGTGTACTGCGCCATCGGCCAGCGCGCGTCGGCGGTGGCCAAGGCGGTGGCGAACCTGCGCGAAAACGGAGCGCTGGCCT
>Ga0105047_10005624_pt1 | contig 21436 bp, 11 predicted proteins | sample MAT04_FD_78384 | JGI IMG/M metagenome (GOLD analysis project Ga0105047, IMG submission 78384) | Freshwater microbial communities from Lake Fryxell liftoff mats and glacier meltwater in Antarctica - MAT-04 (megahit assembly) | ecosystem: Environmental > Aquatic > Freshwater > Ice > Liftoff... | reverse complement strand
GCTTCGAGCCGGCCAGCACGAACTGGCTCGGAGAATTGCGGTTCGCGATGACCAGCGAAGAATTCTGCTCGCTGAGGAAGCCGGCCACGATTTCCTCCGACGCCTGCACGGCGAGCATCGCGCCGCGGTCGCTGTGGCCGTTGCGATTGGCCATGAGCCGGCCGCGGACATTCGAGAGCAGGTGCAGCGCCTCGGGCTGTAGTCGGCCCGCGCCGCACAGCGCCAGCAATTCGCCGTAGCTGTGGCCAGCCGCGGCCTCGGCGGTGACGCCAAACCCGGCCAGCACGTTCATCGCGCCGAGGCCCATCGCGCCGAGCGCCGGCTGCGCGACATCGGTGGCCTTAAGCTCGGCTTCCTGTCCGCGCCGGGCTTCGTCGGTGAAAGCCGGGTGCGGGTAAATGAAATCGCTGAGCCGCTGCTCGCCGAGTTCCGGGCGTTCGCTGGCAAACACCGTGTTCGCCGCCGCGAGGGCCGCAATCATGCCGGGGAACTGGCAGGCCAGATCGCGGAACATGCCGACGTATTGCGAACCCTGGCCGGGGAACAGCGCGCCGAGTTTGCCGCGGCGCTCGCCGGAGCCAAAGGCCACGCCAGTCGGGAGTGTCCAGTGTGACTTCTCAGGATGCTGCTCAAGCATCTTCAGCGCGGCCTCGCGGGGAGCGGAGAGCGCAGTGCCTTGAGCGATCGGCAGAAGCAGACGGAACTTGGCGGTGGGGCAAAAATCCTTCCGCGATTGCGTGGCGCGCTGGCGGACTTCCGCCCAGGGAGCGTCGCCGGGTAGAGCCGCGAGTCCCGCGCGCAAGGCTTCGCGGCTGTCGTTGCTCAGGGCCAGGATTTCCACGTCGCCTTCCCAGCCGGGTTGGTCGCGGTCGGCACCGTGCTCCTCGAGGACGCAGTGGAAATTCGTCCCGCCGAAGCCGAACGCACTAACGCCCGCCCGCCGCGGATGCGTCGCGCGTGGCAGCCAGGGGCGTTTCTGCGTGTTGACGTAGAACGGTGAGCGGCCGGGCGCGATTTCGTCCACGGGCTGGCGGACCTTGATGGTCGGCGGCAGGACTTTTTCGTGCAGGGCGAGCGCGGCCTTGATGAGTCCGGCCACGCCGGCGGCGGCCTTGGTGTGGCCGATTTGCGACTTCACGGAGCCGAGCGCGGCCCAGGTGCCCTCGGGGCGGGCAGCGCGGAAAACTTCCGTGAGCGACTCGATTTCCGTGGCGTCGCCGACTTTCGTGCCGGTGCCGTGGGCCTCGACGAGTTCGATGCTCTCAGGCGTGACGCCGGCTTCGGTGTAGGCGCGGCGCAGGGCTTCCTTCTGGCCATCGGCGCGCGGGGCGTAAATGGCATTGCCGCGTCCATCGCTCGACGAGCCGAGACCTTTGATGACCGCGTAAATCCGGTCGCCATCGCGCTCGGCATCGGCGAGGCGCTTGAGCACGAGCATCCCGAGGCCTTCGCCCAGGATCGTGCCGTCGCAGTCGCGGTCGAAGGGCTTCGCATCCCCCGTCGGCGAGAGCGCCGGGGTCTTGCTGAAGCACATATACATGAAGATGTCGTTGAAGGTGTCTATGCCGCCGGTGATGACGAGGTCGCTGCGACCGGCGGACAACTCCAGCGCGGCGAGGTGCAGCGCCGCCATCGAGCTGGCGCACGCAGCGTCCACGACGCAATTGGTTCCGCCGAGATCGAGCCGGTTGGCGATGCGACCCGCCGCCACGTTGCCGAGCAAACCGGGGAAGGAATTTTCCTGCCAGCCGACGTAACTGTCCGAGATGCGTTGCACGACCTCTTCCGCGACGGGTTCCGCGACACCGGCTTCCTTCAAAGCGCGCCGCCAGATGGGATGCCCGAGCCGCGCACCGAGCGGGATGACGAGTTCCAGCGCGCCGGTGACGCCGAGGATGACGCTGGTGCGGCTCTTGTTGAAGGGCTTGTCGGCATAGCCTGCGTCGGCGAGCGCCTGTTTGGCGGCGATCATGCCGAGCAATTGCGTGGTGTCGGTGGCCTCGACGTCCTTGGGCGCGATGCCGAATTCCATCGGGTTGAAAGCGACCGGGGAGAGGAAGCCGCCGCGCTGCGCGTAGGTCTGATCCGGGGCCTTGGGATCGGCATGGAAGTAATCGGCGACGTTCCAGTGCGAGGCGGGAATGGACGTGATGGAGTCCACCCCGTGCTTGATGTTCCGCCAGTAAGACTGGAGGTCATCCGCTTTCGGGAACAGACAACTGATGCCGATTATGGCCAGGGACTCACTCATCGTTGGGTGTTGCTTGAATCAAATCCGCGAACTCGCGGGGCGGAGCATACGACAATCCCGCCGGCAAGGGAACCCCTTGGGTGCGCAAGGCGGCCACGCGAAGCTGGAACGCCGCGCCATGCAGAAGCTGGAGGGCGACCAGCGCCGCCCGACGATGCTCCGGCAACTCCAGGCAACTGCCGCGCGCCCATTCGTTGAAAGCGCCCATCGCCGGCCCGCACCAGACCTGGTAGTCGAGGGCGCGCGACGGCTCGCCCGCATTGGCCCAACGCGAACTCAGGCCGAGGTAGCCGCGGAAGACCAGCGCCATCCGGTGCTTCGGGTCGCGCTCGGCTCGCTCGACTTCGCGGGGATCGCGCTTCAGGAAAAACTCCCGCGTGCCCTGCCAGGCTTCTTCCAGCGTGGCGCGGAAGAATTGCTTTTCCAGCGCAGCTCGGTCGGCGTCCGGCAGCGCCTCCAGCGACGGATGGGCGCGGTAGAGTTCGTAGAGCTTGGTGGCGCGCATCGGGAACATCGTGCCGCACTTGAGCACCTGCACTTTGACGCCCATTTCAAACATGTCCGCCGCGGGGGCCATCGCGGTATCGGCCTGCTTGGCCTGCGCCAGCAGGTGGCGGACGGCGTCGCACGAGCCGGACTCGACGCAGGCCTGGTTGACCGAGCCGGTCACGACATAGGCCGCACCCATCGCAAAGGCCGCCGCCAGTGCGCCCGGCGTGGACAACCCGCCCGCCGCGCCCACGCGCAGTGGTTCGGCATACGCGAATTTCTCCTGCAACCGGTCCCGCAGCGCCAGCAGCGTCGGCAGCAGCGTGACGAGCGGGCGATTATCCGTGTGCCCGGCGGAGTCGGCCTCGGCGGTCACGTCCTGGGCCATCGGGATTTGCGTTGCCAGTGCCGCCTGCTCGGCGGTGATTTCGTGGGTGCGGACGAGTTCGTTCAGCAACTCCACCGGCGGCGGGGAGAAGAACTTGGTTGCCACCTCCACCCGCGAGACCTTGGCCACGATGCGGTTCGGCGCGAAAACTTTTCCGTCAGCATCGCGCGTGATGCCGGCGACCCGGTAGCGGACCACGGGCAACGTCAGCGCCAGGTAGGCCGCCGCTTCGACGAGGCGCACGCCGCGGCGCAGGTAAAGATCCACCGTGGCAGCCTCGCGATCCGGCTCGTTGGGGCTGTGGATGAGATTGAAACCAAAGGGCCGGCCCGCGAGGTCCGCCGTGAGCCGGTCAATCGCGCCCTCGATGCGCTCCAAGTCCAGCCCCGCCGCGCCGAAGAAACCAAGCATCCCGGCGCGCGCCATCGCGGCGACGAGTTCGACCGAGGCGATGCCATTGGCCATGGCGCCGGCGACGTAGGCATAACACAGCCCGTGAGCGTGGCGGAAAGCGGGGTCGCCGAGGTTTTCGAGCGGCAGCGGTGGGAGCCAGCCGACGCAGTGGGCGGCAGCCGCTCCGGGGTCGGAAGGATGGCCGGGAACGAGCGCGAATTGCCCGTCTTCCCAGGTCACGAGCCGCGATTCATCCAAGCGGTTCAAAGCCTCCGCCCAGGCAAGCACAACGGCGTCCGCGCGAGCGTGGTTTGCGCTCCGCCGAACGTCCGGTCCGGGCAGGGATGGAGAGTGGGTCTGCAAGTTCAAACGCCGGCGATGCCGGGTTCGGCACTGCGAGGGTTGCCGCCTTTGACCGGACGAAGCTTTCGGGGCCACCGGAGGTGGTCGTCGGAGGGCGACGCGGAAGGTGGGGAGGAAAGGGTGATTTGTCCATCCCCGGCGCAATGGTGCCTTGACAATTTAGAGGGGAGATAGAGTCTCCAGGAAATTCAATGAAGGAATAATATGAACACCACCACTGATTCACTCGCAGACGGATGGCTTGTTTCACCTCCCGGACATCGCGTGTCCCGGCTCCTGCCCGTGGTCTGGCTGGGCTTGTCCTTGACGCTCGGCGGGCGGGCGCAGGCGATACCGCCCAATGATGGGTTTGCGGACGCCATTGCCTTGCCCGCCTTGCTGACGGTTACCAACGTCTCGCCTTACGGTGGCGTGCAATGGAACGGAGCCGTCACGGGTTCGAACGTGGGGGCAACTCTGGAGCCAGGTGAAACCAACAACGCCGACCTCGCGGCCCAGGGTGCGCACGGGACCATCTGGTGGACGTGGAACCAGCCGGTGCCGGGCGACGTGCGCCTCAGCTTCGAGGACAGCGATTGTGAGACCCGGGTGGGTGTCTTTGAGGGGGCCTCGGTTTCCAACCTGACGACGGTGATTGAGCCCAGTTCGTACCCGATTACGGACGGTGCCGGTGGCATCTGGTTCTTTGGCGACGCCATTTTTCGCGCCCGCCCAGGGGTCGCTTATCGCCTTGCGGCCATGGGCCGAGCAGGCAGCCGCAAGCCGACAGGAACCTTGTCCGGCCAGGTCTATTTCGCGCCGAAACCAAACCTGGCAAACGACTATTTTGCCGACCGGTTGACGCTGCCAACGACGCCGGGCGTGATCGCGGGGAACAACTCCGAAGCCACGGAAGAACCCGGGGAATACCTCCCGGGGCGGAAGTATTCCCTGTGGTATTCCTGGACTGCATCAGGGGAAGGCATCCTGCGCTTCCAGCCGACTGGCCCAGCCGCCGGCTTCCTGGTGGTCACGGCCGTTTTTCGCGGCAGCCAGGTCGCGTCGCTGGTGCTGGCCCCCGCGCTGTCCGATGGCGGCGTGCCGGTCAGCGCCGGGGAAACGGTCGCGATCCAAGTGGCCTCCGGTGACTATGGTGGCGGTCATGGAGCCGGCGAATTCTCCCTGGCCTTGTCCCTGGAGAGTCTTCAGCCCCCGACGGACAACGACCAGTTTACCGCCGCTCTGGCCCTCGCGACGCCGACTTACCACCGCGCCGGCACGGTCAGCGGGGCCAGCGTCGAAGCCGGTGAGCCACTCAATCCGCCCGGTCTCTCGCAAACGCTGTGGTGGCGACTCACTCCCGAGGCGGCTGGATTGCTCACCGTAAAGGCCCAGGGGGCAACTTTCGTCCCGTCGGTGGGCGTGTTCGAAGGCAGCGTGCTGACGGCACTGACCCCTGTGGCGGCGGTCGCGGGCCTGCCCGCCTGCTACCGGCTGCAATCCGGGCACAGCTATCGCCTCCAACTGGGCGGGAGCAACCAAGCGGCGGGCGTGTTCACCTTGGACACACGGTTCCAGGCCGCCAGCAACGATTTCTTCGCTGGCCGCATGGTGGTTACCGGGACGAATGCGCTGATCTGGGGCAACAATCTCGAGGCCACAATGGAGGCGGGCGAAACCCCGGTGACCGCGGGCTTGGCGGCGCACACGCTCTGGTATTCGTGGACGGCTCCCGTGACCGGGCGGCTGGAACTGAGTTCCGGCGGGGTCGGGCATCTTCACCACGCCATTTACGTTGGCACGGAACTCAACCAACTCCAGCGGCTGGCGGCGGGGAATCAGCAGACCACCTGCTTGGTTGCCGTGGGACAAACCTACCAGATTCAGGTGGACAATCAGGGCACGCCCGGAGAATTCGCCTTCCAATTGACCGCAATCCCGGCCGGGGCCGCTCCGAATGATGACTTTGAGCATGCGCTCTTGCTCGCCGCCGAAGGTGGTGCCGGCACCGGTTGGCTCAACGCCGCCACGCTCCAACCCGGCGAACCCGCGCACCGGGACGGCGCGCCGTGCAAGAGCCTCTGGTGGCGCTGGCAGGCGCCCACCGACGGAGCGGCCACCGTCACCACCCTCGGCCTGGCCACCAATCAGTCGGTGGTCGTTTATAGCGGCACCAGCCTGCAATCGCTGACCCGGCTGGCGCGCGGCACGGACAGTGTCCAGTTTGTTTTCGTTGGCGGGCTGGTTTATCACCTCGCCCTCGTAGTGGATGCCACCACCGGGGGTGACGGCGGATTGTCGCTGGCGTACACTTGGTCGGGGGCGAGCGTGCGCGATCCTGGCAACCTTTTGTGCGAGCCTAGTTTCGAGGGCACGGCGCTGGGCTTCACCTGCTGGACGGTGGAAGGGGGCTTGGGCATGGCGGTCAACGAACTGGGCGGGGCCGACGGCACCACCTGGCCGGCGATTGGAAGCGGCTCCCGGCTCTGGCAGGAGTTCCCCACCGTGCCGGGCCGCGTGTATCGCATCAGCTTTGCCTACCGGGGCGATTACACTATCAACCAAGTGCTCTGGGACGACCAGGCGCTGACCACCCTGCTTCTGCCGCCCGGCACCGGTGAGCGATGGCATTGGGCCAGCCTGACCGCCACCGCCACCCGCACCACCAGCCGGTTGACGGTGGCAGCCTTGGGTGCCAACGCGCAGGTGGACGCGTTCAGCGTGCTTTGGGAGCATGCTCCACCCTTCATCACCTCGCAGCCGGTTTCGATCAGTGTGGTCGCGGGTGGCACGGCCAGCTTCGTCCCGGGCGTCCTTGGGCGGCAGCCCTTGGTGTATCAATGGCGTGCCAACGGCGTCTCGGTGCCCGGCGGCACCACGCGCGCGCTCTCGCTCACGAATGTCAACGCCGCCCAAGCTGGCCAGTATGTGCTGGTCGTCACCAACGGGTACGGCAGCGTCACCAGTGCGCCGGCGACATTGAGCGTGGAGGTGCCCGGCGCCCCGGTGATCGTGCTCCAACCCTACAGCGACACGGTGGCCCTCGGCGGTTACTTCGCCCTGGCCGCCGCCGCGATTGGTGATGCCCCACTCAGCTACCAGTGGTTCCGAGACGGCACTGAGGTGCCTGCCGCTACCGCCCGCCAGCTTGTCTTCAGTGCCATCCAGACCACCAACGCCGGCACGTACAGTTTGCGGGTGAGTAACGGCCTGGCGACTGCCTGGAGCCTGCCGGCCCGGATCACGGTTACCACCACCAATGTGGGCGGCGGCATGTTCCTGGTGTTGAACGAATACATGACCGGGCGGATTCCGTGGCAGGTGCCCGTGTTCGACGTGGACGGAACCACCCGCCTGCCACAAGGAACTTATGTCGCCCAGCTTTACGTTGGGCTCTCCCTCAGCCAGCTTCGCGCCGCCGGCAATCCAGTGGGTTTCCCTTCCCCGGGGTTCTTTGGATACCCCTTCGGCTACTCCTCGGTCGTCACCGCCCCCACCGTGCCGCCGGAAGCGACCGCGGTGCTGCAAGTTCGCGTCTGGGATCGCAGCCTGGGAGCGAGTTATGAAGAGGCGCGGGCACTGGGCAGCAAGTTTGGACGCTCGCGGATCTTCACCCAGGTGGCCCGGGATAACGCCGATCTCTTGACGGGTTTACAGAGCTTCAGCATGCAAAGCGGGATGGCTGAGTTTGTCGTCGGTCGCGTGGAACTCACCGGGGTGCAGCCCAATGGCACGGTCAGCGGCAAGCTTTATGGCCAGGCTGGTTACAACTACCTCCTCGAACGTCAGCTTGGCGATGCGGTCTGGCGGCCGCTGGTGGTGCTGAGCAACGCCACCGGCACGATCACCTTCACCGACACACTCAGCGTGACAAACTCCGCCGTGCTCTACCGCGCCCGCATCCTGGAATGACTTCGGACTGCCCGCTCACAGCCACCAAGCCGCAAGTGTGAAGTAAGCGAACAGGGTGCCAAGATCCCTGAGCGCAAACGTCACGGGACCGGCGGCGACCTTGAGGTCCAGCTTCCCAGCGTGCCGCAACGCCACCGGCTCCCCGCGCACCGCCACCCTGCGGATGGGGTCGCGGTATCTCCCCCCAAACGGGCTTTGCTTTCCGCGGCGGCTGTGCTGTATTCCGCCGCCGCGCGGGAATCCCCCCGCGCCGAAACACCACGACATGCTTAACCCCGACCAACACACCGTCATCCTCGCGAAGACCCGCGAGCTTTGTGAGATCATCCTCCGCCAGCCCGAGGTGGCCGCGGCTTGCCGCAGTCTCGAGGCCTTCCAGCAGGACGAGCCTGCACAAGGGCTGTACCAGGAACTCATGGGCCGCGGCCAGGCGCTGCACGAGAAACAGGAGCGCGGCCTCCCACTGGTGGACGCGGAAATCCAAGAATTCGAGCGGCAGCGCGACGCCTTGGTGCTGAACCCCGTGGCGAAAGGCTTTCTCGATGCCCGCGAGTTGCTGCACGACATCCACCACACGGTGAACGATCACGTCAGCAAGGCGTTCGAGCTGGGCCGGGTGCCGGAGGCGGCGGATTTCGAGTCGAGCGGCTGCTGCGGTGGCGGCGGCGGTCATGGCGAAGGTCATGGCGGCGGTCATGGCGGCTGCGGTTGCAGTCACTGATGCGCAGCGCGCCGGGCCGGCGGCGAATGGCCACTGCCAGTTAGTTAAGCCGGAAGGTAGTCGGGGTGCCCGCCGCTTGCTCTTGCTCCTGCTCTTAATCGTAATCTTCTTCGGTGCGCTGAGATTAGGATTAAGAGCAAGGGCAAGCGCAAGACGAAGAAACACGGCGCGGGCAACCGCGTGGGACAGGCGTCGCGCCTGTCTCCAGCTCCATTCCCTGGCGTCACTAAACGGTGACCGCTCCCCAGTTCGGCAACGCGGAGGTGGAACCGTTTCAAACCATGTCAGCGACCGGCGCGACGCCTGTCCCACGCCCGCGACCTGGCCTTGGGCAAGGACTGGAATTGAGTAGTTACGGCTAAGCCGGCGGGGACGCTTTGGGCGACTGGGCCGCGGCGACGTCCAAGTCGTAGGAAACGACTTCCAAGCAGGGCTGGCCTTTGTGCCAGGCCACGCGGTGCTCGGTGACGATCCGGTGATCCGCGGCATACACCGTTTTGCGCCGCTCGACGTAATCCGCGAGGTCGGCGACCGCCCAGCCGGGGAGTTGGGTGGACGGGTGATGGCGCAGGGTTTCCCCGAGTTTCCACAAGGCCTCCCCCTGTTTCGCCTCCGGCAGCGCGCCGAGATTCCAGAGCTGCACGGCCAGGGCGAGGGCGCTTTCAAAGCCGGCGGTGGTCTCGACGTTCACCAGCAACGGCCCGGCGAAGTCCACGAGCGACTGGGAAAGCTTGGGCACGTGGGCGGGGGTCAGGGGCAGTTTCACGGGCGGTTTCATGTCACCGGCAGCATAGCGGGCGAAAGGTGCGAGCGGGAGGAAGTTCCGGGAACGACCGCTTCGGGCCGGTGCCGGCGGGTGGTGGCTTGCTTGTCGGCGCACGGTTTCTTAGGCTCGCGTTATGCGTGCCACTCAAACCCCCTGGCGAGGCCGAACCGCGCGGGCAACTCTGGTTGACCAGCGGGCCGGTGTGGCGCCGCCGCCAGCCATGAACCTTAAAACAACCTCCCGGATTCTCATCGTGGATGACGATCCTGACATCCTCAAACTGGCCTACGGCCTGTTGGCTGCGTCCGGCCGCGAGGTGCTGCTGGCGCGCTCCGTGGCGGACATGGAGGGCTACTATGAAGAGCCTCCGCCGGATGTGGTGCTGTTGGATTGGAAGCTGCCGGACGGCGACGGCATGCAGATGCTGCCGGTGCTCCGCGCTCGCTGGCCCGGGGCCCAGATCATCCTGATGAGCGGCTACGCGACTTTTGAGGTGGTGGTCGAGGCCATCAAGCGGGGCGCCTACCATTTCAAGTCCAAACCTTTTTCGGGCATGGAGCTCAAGCGGTTGGTGGAGACGGCCTGTGCCGTGCGGCGGGATGATTACAGCGCCGCCGGCGAACGCGTCGTGAACCCCAACGGCGGCACGGTCAACTGGCCCGTGGCGAGCAGCCAGCGGATGAAGGAAGTGCTGCGGTTGACGGCCCGCGTCGCCACCAACGACGTCAGTCTGCTGCTCACCGGCGAGAGCGGCACGGGCAAAGAGGTGGTCGGCAACCTGGTCCACGCCCTGAGCCTGCGCGCCCGCGGGCCGCTGGTGACGATCAATTGTGCGGCCCTGCCCCGCGAACTCATCGAGAGCGAACTCTTCGGCGCCATCAAGGGCGCCTTCACGGGCGCCATTGCCAACCGGCACGGCCTGTTGCGCGAGGCGGAAGGGGGCACGCTCTTCCTGGATGAAATCTCGGAGATGCCGGTGGGCACGCAGGCCAAGCTGCTCCGCGTGTTGCAACAGAAGGAATTCCGCCCCGTCGGCGGCACGACCAACATCAAGGCCGACTGCCGCATCATCGCCGCGACCAATCGCGACCCCGCGCAGGCCATCACCGGCGGACAGCTCCGCGCGGATCTCTACTACCGCATCGGCGCCATCACCATCCACATCCCGCCGCTGCGCGAGCGACCGGAGGACATCCTGCCGCTGGCGCGCCTGTTCCTGCAGCGCTTCGCGGCGGAGAACCAGCGAACGGTCAGCACCCTTTCACCTGCGGCCGTGGCCGCGCTCCAGCGGTTTGCCTGGCCCGGCAATGTGCGGCAGCTCCAGAACGAAATGCAGCGGGCCATGCTCATGAGCGAAGGTGCCACCATCGAGGCCTGCGATCTTTCCCCAGAGGTGCTCGCGGCGCAGACCCAACCGGAGACCACGCCGCTGGAGCAGGCGGAAAAGGAAGTCATCGTCGCCACCTTGCATGAGTGCGGGTGGAGCAAGCGCGCGGCGGCGAAGAAACTGGGCATTGCCCGCGCGACGCTGCAAAGCAAGATCAAGCAGTACGGCATCGAAGACTCGCCCGATTTGTCGCTGCCCGGACAATCGCAGTTGTTTTCCGGCCCCGGGGAGAATTAGACCGTTGCTCCGAACTCCTGAGCCGTAACGATGCCGCCGGAACGCGGCTGTCACAGCCGCAACCGCGTGCGCCAGCCGATGGCCCAACGGGGTTGTCACCGCGTCCACCCGCGCGTGCGCGCTCATTTCTTGGGTCGCGAGCGCTCCACGAGGTTGCTGGCTGGGCTCTTGTTCCCCGTGGCTGCGGCTGAGCCAGCCGCGCTCCGCGGCTGGATGGAGACGACTGCGAACGGGATCAGTGCCAGATCCCCAGTCGCACCAACTCGCGCGTGGCCTGGCCGGCCCAATCGCGGTTGGCCGCCGGACTGGCCGGGCTGGGGTGCAAGATCTGACCGATCCGCACCTCGCCCGGCGGGAAGACCGCCTCCGCCCGCGCTCGCGCAAAGGCTCCCACGCCGATCACCCATTCCGCGCCCAGCGTGGCGACCACGCGCCGCAGATGCCGGTCGCACGCGGCATAGAGCGGGGCGGTTTCCGCGGCCGGCAGTTTGTCGGGGGTGACATTGGCGCCGGTTTCACTCAGGAACGCCAGCGGGCAATAATTCACCACGAAGTGGCCGGCAAAGAACTTTTCCGGCGCGCCGAAACGTTCCGCAAACAGCCCCCACAGCCGCCGCCCGCTGACTTCCGAGCGCGCGCAGGCGAAGCCTTCCACAGGGCGCTTGGGATGTTCTGGTCGTGGCTTGGCGACGGGCGCGGTGATGCCCAACCAGTCGCGCACGGCGGCCACTTCGCCAAACGGCACGCCGGTCTGCGCCATGCCAAAAGGGCCGGGATTCATCCCCAGAAACACCACCCGCTTGCGCCCGCCGCCGAAGCGTTGCAGCCACTGCTCATGCGCCGGCCAGGCGTAGTCGAGCGGATGGTAGGTGAAGGCCACCGGCGGCTCAAAATGCAGTCCAGCCACCGCGCGCCGAAGCTCTTGGGCGGCTCGGCGCAGCCTCGCCGAACCGCCGTCCCCGGCTCTGTCCTGGGTCTTTGCGGCGGGGGGTGGCGTGGTCATGGCACGGGAGTGTACGGGCCTCGGTCCGCAACGCCAGTCCGTGAGCGGCGAGGCCGGGCAGCGCAGCGCGTATGCCTGAAGGCGAGGAAGGCCCTGCTGACGGGCTGGAGCTCGGTGGTTGGGAGTCCCGGCTTCAGCCGGTCGGTGCTGAAACCGCCTGAATTGCCTGGCCGAAAGGCATGAATGCCTTCACGCATACGCGCTGCGGGCGGCGTCTCCCTTGCTCACCTGGGGCTGGGGAGGACAGCCAGGGCGGAGTGCGCTCCCCGATCCGCAATTGTCTCCCGAGGTGGACGACTTGCCCCCCGTAAGCCCGTATTACTGTCTTCCAAATTGCTCGCAGGCCGCGAGGATTTCTCCAACCACGCAACCCCAGGCAGTTTCGCCTGCCATACTCGATCCTCCATCCTCCCTCCTCTTCGGTTGCGACCGCGCCGCTCCAAGGTTTCTGTCTCGAATTCCGGTTTAGACTGAGTTCGGAAACACCCTTCCATCCATCGGACGGTCGGCGGTTAACCCCGAGTTTGACTGACGTTGGCCCCGTGGCCGCGCCACCTGCCAGCCCGCGCGGGGGCTGACAGATGGCGGGCTTAGGAACTCCCTAACCTCCCTGATCCTGTCGAAGTGGGTGCTGCCAGCAGCAGATGATGGTAGCGGCGGTACGCGCGCGGCAGCGGTCGCTGCGCATCCCAGGCCGGCCACCACGGCTGGCTGATCGGTTGCGTGAGCGTTGGATGGCGGCGCATCTGATCGGGCCAAGGCCCGGCGAGGGCAGGCCGCCCGCGGTGAATGGGAATCAGGACCGCGGCCTGCGGGGCTTCGGCCAGCACCCGGATGATTCTCACGCGCAGTGCGCGGGCTTCACGCGGGGTTCGGGTCGTTTTATTCGGATTGGCGCTTCGCATTTGATTTTTGGCTTCTGGCCGAGCAAATGAAAAGCTGTCGTCGTGCCAGCGCGGTGGCGCCTGCGGAGCCGCCAATTGAATCTGTTCAACTCTCTGCGCCCGTGGTTTCTTTCGCGGGTCGCCCTTCCCGGCGCTGAACCAAAGATGCCCGCTCCGCCTCCCACACTCCGCCAGAAACTTGGCCAGTTGCTCGTCGTCGGCTTTCGCGGCAGCCGGCCCGCCGAGTGCGGCCTGATCCTGCGCGACCTCCGCGAGCACCACCTCGGCGGCGTCGTGCTCTTCGATCAGGAAATGGCGGACCGCTCTGCTGGCCGGCGGAACATCGAGTCGCCGGCGCAGGTGAAGGAACTCGTCGCCGCCTTGCAAGCCGCGGCGCGCACGCCGCTGCTCGTGGCCATTGACCAGGAAGGCGGTCGCGTGAACCGGCTCAAGCCCGCCTACGGCTTCCCCGAGAGCCTTTCGCACGAGGAACTCGGCCAGCTCGATCAGCCCGCCGAAACCCGCCGCCACGCCGAGGCCACGGCCCGGACGCTCGCCAGCCTTGGCCTCAACTGGAACCTCGCGCCCGTCGTGGACCTCGACGCGAACCCGCACAATCCCATCATCAAGGGCAAGGGCCGCAGCTTTTCAGCGGACCCGGAAGCCGTGGCCCGGCACGCGGCGGAGTTCGTCCGCGGTCATCGCGCGCACGGCGTGCTGACCTGCGCGAAGCATTTTCCCGGTCACGGCAGCGCCGCGGGCGACACCCACCTTGGACTCGTGGATGTGACGCAGACGTGGAGCGAGCGGGAACTGGTTCCCTTCCAGCGGCTCATCGAAGCCGGGCTTTGCGATGCCATCATGACGGCGCATGTCTTGCACGCCCGGCTCGACCCCGAACGCCCGGCGACGCTGTCCCACGCGGTCATCACCGGCCTCTTGCGCACACGGCTTGGTTTCCAAGGCGTCATCGCCAGCGACGACCTGGAGATGAAGGCGATTGCCAGCCAGTATGGCTTGGAGAATTCCGTGCCTGCCGCCCTCGCGGCTGGGCTCGACGTGCTCTGCTTCGGCAACAACCTCACTTACGATCCGGCCATTGTGCCCAAGGCCATCGCCATTCTTGAGCGTGCCGTGCAGTCGGGCCAGATTTCCGAGGCGCGCATTGACGCGTCGTTCCAGCGCGTGCAGGCGCTGAAACGAAAGGCGGGGTTGGTGCCATGAGCCGGAGTTACAGATGGCAGGTTCAAGCGTGCAGGCTGGCCGGTCAGCGCCCGGCATGGGCCCCTGAAACCTGCACCTTGCACCCCGCACCCTGACCATGCACCCCACCACCACTCGTCGCAGCCCGTGGGCCTGGATTCCCTCACTCTACTTCGCTCAGGGCATTCCCTACGTCGTCGTGATGACGATGGCGGTGATCCTCTACAAGCGCCTCGGCAGCTCGAATACCGACATCGCCCTCTACACGAGCTGGCTCTACCTGCCGTGGGTCATCAAGCCGCTGTGGAGCCCCATCGTCGAGATGTTCGGCACGAAACGCCGCTGGGTGCTCACGATGCAACTCCTCATCGGCGCCGCGCTCGGCTGCGTGGCGCTGAGCCTGCCGGGGCCAGCCTTCTTCAAGGTCTCGCTCGGTTTCTTCTGGCTGCTCGCCTTCTCGTCCGCCACCAACGACATCGCCGCGGACGGCTTCTACATGCTGGCGCTCGACAAGCATCAGCAGGCGTGGTTCGTCGGCGTGCGCAGCACGTTTTACCGGCTCGCGATGATCGCGGGCCAGGGCCTGCTCATCATGCTCGCCGGCACCATCGAGACGCACACGGGCCTGACGTCGCTGGAACTGCAAATCACCGCCCGACCCGGCGCGACGGCGGTGGCCTTCCCCGATCCGGCCGCGGCTGCCACGGTCGCAGCGCAAGCCGGCCCGCTGCGGCTGCAAGCCTCCCCCACGACGCTCACCCTCGATACCGCCCCGCGCACGTCCGGCGAAGTGAAAGACCTCCTGCGCCGCGCCCGGCAGTGGAACCAGGCGCACGGTTTCACGCCCGCGCCGGAGAGCGCCGCCCAACCCGCCACCAGCGCCAGCGCCACCGAACCTTCCTGGTGGCACCGCACCGTCGCTGCGCCCCTCACCGCCGCGCTACGCGAGCACTTCGGCCCCTCCGCGGTCTCGTCCAACCGGGCCGACGCGGCCGGCGGCGTGGGCGCCTTTCTGCTCACGCTCTCCGCGGCGCCGGACAAGGACGTCGTCGTGAACGTCACCCGCGAATCCGGCGACAAAGGCGTCAAGCTCCTCGAAGGCGAGCGTTTCACCTTCGCGCGCACGAACTGGAGCCAGCCCATGCTGATCGTGGTGCAACTCGACCCGAAGAACGCGCAGCCTGCCGAAGCCGTCTTCCGCGCCCGCGCCGGGAATATCCCGCTCGCCTGGGCCATCACGTTTTACACGCTCGCCGGCCTCTTCCTCGCGCTGTTCGCCTATCACCGCTTCGCCCTCCCGCGACCCGTTGCCGACACGTCTGCGGCTTCGCGCCCCCGCCGCAATCCACTGACCGAGTTCTTCGGCACGTTCGGCGCGTTCTTCCGCAAGCCGATGATCCTGCGCTCGCTGGCCTTCCTGCTGTGCTACCGGCTGGCGGAGGCCCAGGCGGTGAAAATGGTTTCGCTCTTCCTGCTCGATGCCCGCGAGGCCGGCGGGCTGGGCCTTTCCACCAGCGCGGTCGGCTTCGTGTATGGCACGGTCGGCGTGGCGGCGCTGACGTGCGGCGGGCTGCTCGGCGGGTTTGTCGCCGCGCGACAGGGATTGAAATTCTGGCTGCCGTTCATGGTCTGCGCGATTCACCTGCCGAACCTCGTTTTCCTCTACCTCGCCTACGCGCTGCCGGACAACCTCGCCGCCATCACCGCCTGCATCGCGGTCGAGCAATTCGGCTACGGCTTTGGCTTTGCGGCCTACATGATCTACATGCTCTACCTCGCGCAAGGCGAGCACCAGACCGCGCACTACGCCATCTGCACCGGCTTCATGGCGCTGGGCATGATGCTCCCCGGCATGATGACGGGCTGGATTCAGGAGACCATCGGCTACCAGCACTTCTTCGTCTGGATCATAATCTGCACGATCCCCGGTTTCCTGGTCACCGCGCTGATCCGACCGGATCCTGAGTTCGGGAAGAAGACGCCGGCGAAGTCAGGATGAACCGGGCAACGGTTGCGAAAGCTCACGAGAACTACAGCCGGGGCGTCGCCGCGGGCTTTCTACCGCCCACGCTGAATAGGTGCCCGCTGGTGCGGAGGAACATCCTGCCGCCAGCCACCGCCGGCGTGCTGTGGCTAAGCTCGCCTAGCGGATTCTTCGCCAGCAGTTCAAAGTTTTCCCCCGCCTTGACCACCACGACCTCACCCGCCGTCGAGACGCAGAACAGCCGGCCATCCACGCAGATTGGCGAGCCGAAGAAGTCGCCGCCCGCGCGCTCCTGCCACTTCACTTCGCCGGTGGACGCCACCACGCAACTCACGATGCCGGCATCGCTCCAGAGGAATAGCCGGTCACCCACACACACGCTGGTCGGCACATAGGGCGCGGAGCGGCGGATTTCATAGGCGCGCTCCGGCGGCTTCGACCCGCTGGCGTCGCCGGGACGCACCGCCACCACGTAATTCCCGCCCCCGCCGCTGCCGCAGGAGCCGATGACCAGGCCATTGGCGATCACCGGCGAACTGACGCTGCGCTTGTCAAACGCCGGCGGGAACTCCCACACCACCTTGCCCGTGTCGGGAGCGATGGCCGAGATGCCGTGCGCCTGGCTGTTGAAGAGGAGCACCGGCGACGCGCCGGCGGCTTGCAGCACACAGGGTGTCGAATACGCCGCCACCTTGCTCTGCCGTGGCGTCTGCCAACGCGTTTTCCCCGTGGCAGCGTCCACCGCCAGCAGAAAACTCTCCCCGTCCTGCTCGTTGGCCAGGATCACCATGCCGTCGTGGAGGATGGGCGAAGTCCCGCTGCCGTGCTGCGCCGCGAACGGGCCAAGATCGCGTTCCCACACCGTCTTCCCTTCGTGATCCAGCGCCATCAGCACGTGATGCGCTGCCTCGGTGCGGCAAACATAGACGCGCGCGTCATCCACCGTCGGCGTGGAAGTGGCGAGGCTGTTGAACCGGTGCCCGGCCAGCGGCAGCAGGGGAAACTCGCGCTTCCACAGCACGCCGCCGTCGGTGGCGCGCAGGCCAAGCACCGTGAACTTGCCGCGCTGCTCCTCGGCGGCGGTCGTAAAAATCCGGTCGCCCCACAGCACCGGCGAGCCGTGGCCGGTGCCCGGCAGCGCAATCTTCCAGTTGAAATCCGACTCCTTCCACTGCGCAGGCACCGTCTTCGCATCGCTCAAGCCGCTACCATTCGGCCCGCGGAAGCGCGTCCATTCCTGGGCGCAAACAGGAAGCGTCAGGTGGCAGCCGAGCGTCAGGGTCAGGCAGGTTGGCAGGATGAAACGAAGCACCAAAGTCATGTCGGGCGGGAAGCTAGCGGCTCGGGCGCAGCGACGAAACGAAATCGTCCGGCCCAGCGCGACCGGCGTGCACGACAGGAAACCTCAGCCGGTTGTCGGCACGCCTGGCGGCAGGCGGCGATGCCACCGTCGCGGCAGCGGCGACTGGGCACTTCCCTAGATGGCTTGGCCGGCCACCAGGGGATGCACTGCTCATCGCCAGCGCGTATGCATGAAGGCGAGGAAGGCCCTGATGCCGGGCTGGAGCTCGGTGGTTGGGAGTCCCGGCTTCAGCCGGTCGGTGCCGAAACCGCCTGAATTGCTTGGCCGAAAGGCATGAATGCCTTCATGCATACGCGCTGGCTCATCGCCATCGGCAGTTTTGCTGACTGGCATTCTGGCGCGTGTTTTCGCACTCTGTCCGGCCTATGCAACTGCAACTTCGCGGCAAAACTCTTAGCTTGCTCCTGGTCGGCTTCGCCACAACCGCCTTGGCCGCTCCGGTCACCCCCGTGCCGGAGAAGATTCCCTGGGTGGTCGCCGATCGGCAGGATTTCCAGCATCCCGATCGGGTGCATCTGACCGGCTGGGTGGGAACCCGCCTGGCTGGCAACGAGAGCAATCGCCTGGTCAAGATTGACCCGGCACGTCTGCTGGAAGGCTACCGCCAGCGCCCCGGCCGGCAGTCCTGGGATGGCGAGCACGTCGGCAAGTGGCTCCATGCCGCCACCCTGGCGTGGGTCTATACCGGCGATCCGGCCCTGCGCGCGAAACTCGACAATACCGTGGCGGAACTCTGCCAGTGTCAGTTGGCCGACGGCTACCTGGGCACTTATCTGGAAAAAGATCGCTGGACCGAATGGGATGTGTGGGCGCACAAATACAACCTCATCGGCCTGATCACTTACATGCGCTATACGGGAAACATGGCCCCGCTCCCCACCTGTCGGCGCATGGCGGACCTGCTTTGCCAGACTTTTGGCGATCAACCCGGCCAGCGCGACCTTATCAAAGCCGGGCATCACGCCGGCATGGCCCCGACCAGCGTGCTGGAGCCGATGGTGCTGCTCTACCGTCTCACCGGCGAACCGCGCTATCTCGACTTCTGCAAATACATCCTCCGCTCTTGGGAACAACCCAATGGTCCGCATATCATCTCCACGCTCCTGACGCTCAAGCGGGTGGACAAGGTCGGCAACGGCAAAGCCTATGAAATGCTCTCCTGTCTCAATGGCGCGCTGGAATATTACCGGATCACCGGCGACCGCCAGATCCTCGAGGCCTGCCTGAATGCCTGGCAGGACATCGTGGACAAACGCCTCTACCTCACCGGCGCGGCGAGTTATGGCGAGCACTTTCATGATGACTACGATTTGCCGAATGTCGCCAACGTGGGCGAAACCTGTGTCACGACGACTTGGATCCAATTCAATGCCCAGTTGCTGCGCCTGACCGGCGAGGCGCGCTTTGCCGAGCAACTCGAGCGCGTGGTGCTGAACCAGTTGCTCGGCGCCCAGCGCCCCGATTGCGCTGCCTGGGGTTACTATGTGCAAATGGAAGGTAAGAAGCCGTACAGCGATTCGCTTGATGGCCATTGCTGTCTGTCCAGCGGCCCGCGTGGCGTGGCGCTCATCCCCACCTTCGCCGCCAGCACTGACACCGCTGGCGTGGTATTGAACCTATACGATGCCGGCACCGCCCGGCTCGTGCTGCGCGACGGAACCCAGGTGTCACTTACCACCGAGACGCGCTATCCCAGCGATGGGCGGGTGCAAGTCACTGTCAATCCCGCCGCGCCGAAGGCCTTCGCCATCAAGCTGCGGATTCCCGCCTGGTGCCGCTCGGCTGCCCTGACGGTTAATGGCACCAAGTTAGTTGGCCAACCCGCCGCCGATGGTTACGTCGCCATCCAAAGAACCTGGACCGCCGGCGACAAGCTCGAACTTAACTTCCCGCTGGAACCGCGCGTGGTCATAGGCGATCACAAGAATCAGGGCAAGGTGGCGTTGCTCTATGGCCCGCTTGTTCTCTGTGCCGACGAGGCGCTCCTGACGGAGGCCGTGAAGAACCTGGCCACCCTTACCATTGCCAACCCGGAGGTCGCGGCGCTGTCGGTCACTCCCGAACCGTCACCCGCTCACTTGAAAACCTGGCCGGACGCGCAGGTCTTCCGCATCAAGACGCAGGACCGCAAGACGGGCGCGCCAGTGGAAGTCCGCCTGCTTCCCTTCGCCGATGCTGGCGGCACCGGGACGCGCTACAAAGTCTGGCTGCCCTTGCCCCGTCAGCCCGGCGCCAACCTATTGCTTGATGGAGCAGAGAGTCGTTCTCGTCCGGGGAATGTGTCCGGCTCGATCAACGACGACGACCTTCAAGGTCCGGTGGTGACCTTTGATAATCAGCGGGCGAAAGAGGATTGGTTCGCGGTGACTTTGGAAACCCCCACGACGCTCGGGCGAGTGGTCTTCCGGCATGGGAACAACTTCCACGATGGCGGCTGGTTTGATGCCAGCGCGGGCAAGCCCAAGGTGCAAGTCCAGCGCGAGAAAGGCGGCGCGTGGGAGACGGTCGGCGAGTTGGCGGACTACCCGGCGACCACGGCCACCAGCAACGCGAAACTCAAGCCGGGCCAGGCCTTCACATTTCAACTAACAAGCCCGGTGAAAGCGTTGGCCGTGCGCGTCCTCGGCGTGCCCGCGGGCGGCGATAATCCCAACCAGGGCTTTGCGTCCTGCGCCGAGTTGCAAGCCTTCGACCCATGAACCCCGGCCCGCAGGAAGCGCCCCGTGCAACTAAGCCTCCGGTCCTCGTGATCGGGAGCTCGAACACGGACTTGATCATCAAGACGGCGCGCATCCCCAAACCCGGCGAAACGATTCTGGGCGGCAAGTTTTCCCGCGCCGCGGGCGGCAAAGGCGCGAATCAAGCCGTGGCGGCTGCCCGCGCGGGCGGCGCAGTCACGTTTATTGCCCGCATAGGCTGCGACGCAAACGGCGAGGAGGCATTGGCTGGTTTTGCTGCCGACGGCATCCAGGTGAGCCAGGTCATCCGCGACGCGACTCACCCGTCCGGCGTGGCGCTCATCTTCGTAAGTAAGTCTGGTGAGAACAGCATCGCGGTGGCCTCGGGCGCGAATGACAGGCTAAGTCCGGCCGATGTTCGCCAGGCTAAAGATGCCTTTCGCCGCGCCAGTATCGTCCTGCTCCAACTCGAGACGCCGCTGGAGACAGTCGAGACTTGCGTTGAACTGGCGACCGCCGCCGGAGTGCGAGTGGTGCTGAATCCCGCGCCGGCCCGGACTCTCCCGGCGAGACTGTTGAAGCGCGTCTATCTGCTCACGCCCAATGAGAGCGAAGCGGAGTTACTCACGGGCGTCCCAGTGGCCAGCGAAGCCGCAGCGGCCCAGGCCGCCGACAAGTTGCTGGCGCGCGGCGTGCAGAACGTGATTATCACGCTGGGGGCGCGCGGCGCATTCGTGGCGGGCGCGGGGTTTCGGGAATTGCTTCCCGGCTTCAAAGCCAAGGCGGTGGACGCCACGGGTGCCGGTGACGTGTTCAACGGCGCGCTCGCCGTCGCGCTGGCCGAGGGGCGGCCACTGCTGGAGGCGGCGCGGTTTGCCAGCGCCGCGGCGGCGATTTCTGTCACCCGCCTCGGCGCGCAGCCCTCGGCGCCGACGCGCCGCGAGATTGAGGCTTTGCTCGCCTCCGTGACACGTCGTCGCGGGACGAAGTTGCGCTCCTGAGCATGAAGCCCTGTCAACCATCCTTGGCAGTGTCACCTGCAAGGCCTCGGTCTTTGCCTGAGTGGGTGTTCTCCCTCACTCCATCCCGCTCCCACTGGGCCGCGCGTATGCCTGAGGGCATTCATGCCTTTCGGCCAAGCAATTCAGGCGGTTTCGGCACCGACCGGCTGAAGCCGGGACTCCCAACCACCGAGCTCCAGCCCGGCAGCAGGGCCTTCCTCGCCTTCATGCATGCGCGCTGCCCGCTGGGAGAGGTTGTTCTGTGTCCGGCGCGTGAGCCAGCCAGGGGCTTTCGCTTTCACCCGGCGCTGCACCGCGCAACTCCCTCTCCCAGCGGGAGAGGGACGGGGTGAGGGAGAGCGTTACTGCATTTCCAAACGTCCTGTGCAGAAGCCTCTGAATTTTATGAAAAAGCACCTGCTCCCCAACTCTGT
>Ga0105047_10005623_pt1 | contig 21438 bp, 16 predicted proteins | sample MAT04_FD_78384 | JGI IMG/M metagenome (GOLD analysis project Ga0105047, IMG submission 78384) | Freshwater microbial communities from Lake Fryxell liftoff mats and glacier meltwater in Antarctica - MAT-04 (megahit assembly) | ecosystem: Environmental > Aquatic > Freshwater > Ice > Liftoff... | reverse complement strand
TGGGCATCGAGGGCCTGTACGGGCTGACCAGCCCGTGGGAGTACGCCGGTCCGACGCTCTTCACCGTGTTCGCGATGTACAAGCCGAACAGCAACGCCGACGCCGTGCTGGCGGCCATGGACGAGGAGATCGCCAAGATCGCCAAGGCCGGCCCCGACACCGCGGCGCTGCAGCGCGTGAAGACCCGCATGCTGGCCGACTGGTACAACGGCCTCGAGGGTTTTGTCGAACGCGCCGACACGCTGGCGCGGCTGCAGACGATGTGGGGCGACGCCGGCGTGGCGCGGCGCATCCCGCAGTGGATCGCCGCCGTCAGCGCCGCCGACGTGCAGCGTGTGGCCGCGCGTTACCTGGCGCCGCAGCGCCGTGCCGCCATCGACCGCCAGCCGCAGCCCGCCGCCCCCATCGCCCCGCCCGCCGCGGCCTCTGGAGCCAAGCCATGAAGCGCCCCCTCACCTCGAGCGCGCTGTGCGCTGCAGTGGCCGTGCTGGCGCTGGCCACCGGGCCCGCCCGCGCTGCACCGGCCTCGGACATGCCGCCCTTCGGCGCCGACAAGCCGCTGCCGCCGCTGAAGGTGGTGCGCCAGACGCTGCCCAACGGCCTGCAACTGTGGGTACTGCCGCGCAACGGCCCGCCGCGTGTCGACGCGCTGCTGGTGCTGCGCGGCGCGGGCAACGCCGCCGACGCCGCCGACCGTCCGGGCCAGGCCGGCCTGCTGGCCGAAATGCTGAGCGAAGGCACGCAGCAGCGCGACGCGCGCGCCTTGGCCGAGGCCGTGCAGGCCCTGGGCGGCAACCTGGGCGCCGCCGCGGCGGCCGACGGCATGCTGCTCAGCGCCAACGCGCTTGCGTCGAAGGCCGAAGCGCTGCTGAAGCTGCTGGCCGAGGTGGCGCGGCAGCCGTCCTTCCCGGAAAAGGAAGTGGCGCTGGTGCGCGAAAACGCGCTGCAGTCGCTGAAGGCGGCGCAGGCCACGCCGGGTTTCCGCGCCGATGGCGCACTGCAGCGCGCGATCTTCGGCGACCACCCCTACGGCCGCACGCAGCCCACCGAAGCGTCGATCAACGCCACCACCGCCGAAGGCCTGCGCGCCGAACACGCGCGCCGCTTCCGGCCCGACCGCGCGCTGCTCATCGTCGCCGGGCGTGTCACGCCGGCGCAGGTGCAGGGCTGGGTGCGTGCGGCCTTCGGCGACTGGAAGGCGCAGGGCGACGCGCTGCCCGAGCCGCCCGCGCCGGCGGCGAGTGCCACGCCGCAGCGCCTGCTGCTGGAACGGCCCGGCAGCGTGCAGGCCACGGTGCGCCTGGGCCGCCCGGGCGCGCCGGCGCGCACGCCCGACTACGTGGCGCTGCGCCTGGCCAGCACCGTGCTCGGCGGCGGCTTCACCAGCCGCATCAACCTGAACCTGCGCGAAGAAAAGGGCTACACCTATGGCGCGTCGGCCGGTGCGCGCAGCTTCCGCCAGGGCGGCAGCATCGTCGGCGGGGCCGACGTGCGCAACGAGGTCACGGGCGCGGCGCTGCAGGAGTTCGTCGCCGAGTACCGGCGTATCGGCAGCGAGCTGGTGCCGGCCGACGAGCTGACACTGAACAAGCGCTACCTGGCCGGCACCACGCTGCTGGGCATACAGCAGCAGGCCGGGCTGGTGGGTACGCTGGCGCGCAACTGGCTCATCGGCCTGCCGCCGGGTTTCCTGGGCGAGTTCGTGCCGCGGCTGCAGAGAGTCGGCGCCGAGCAGGTGCGCGCGATGGGCGCGAAGTACTTCGCGCCCGAGACGCAGAGCATCGTGGTCGTCGGCGACAAGGCCGCAGTGGCCGAACAGCTCAAGGCCTTCGGCGACTTCGTCACGCCGACGAAGTAGCGCGCAGGGGGGCGGCGCGCTGTGCCGTCCTTGCTCAGGCCTGTTCCAGCGCGCGTTCGATGCGTCGTTTAGCGATGCGTGCCTTCGGCACCGGGAAATCGAACCAGCTGCGCACGTCCTCGTCGAGGCCGATGCCGTGCATGTAGTTGTAGAGCGCCTTCTTCAGCCCCACGCCCAAGGCCGCATGGTCGGTGCCGGTGGGGTCGGTGAAGCCGATATCGTTTTTCGCGAAAGTCACCTCGGGCAGAGCTTCCAGGGTCACACCGTAGGCGGCAGGGTCGAGGCCGACGGGCGAATGCACGGTGCAGCTGAAGCGATGCCAGAAGCCGCTTTGGATGCAGCCCTCGGCGAAGAGTTGGCGCACGAGTTCGAGCGCGTCCACCGTGTCGTGCACCGTCTGCGTCGGGAAGCCGTACATGAGGTAGGCGTGCACCAGGATGCCGGCTTCGCTGAAGGCCTTGGTGACACGCGCCACCTGGTCGACCGACACACCCTTTTTCATCAGGTCCAGCAGCCGGTCGGACGCCACTTCCAGCCCGCCGGAAATCGCGATGCAGCCGCTGTCGGCCAGCTGCTGGCACAGCGCCGGCGTGAAGGTCTTCTCGAAGCGGATGTTGCCCCACCAGCTGATGCCCAGCTGGCGCCGCTGGATCTCGGCGGCGAGTGCCTTCAGCGATTTCGGCGGTGCCGCTTCATCGACGAAGTGGAAGCCGGTCTGCCCGGTCTCGGCGACGATGGTCTCGATGCGGTCGCACAGCGTCTCGGCCGTGGCCGCGTCGTAGCGGCCGATGTAGTCCAGGCTCACGTCGCAGAAACTGCACTTTTTCCAGTAGCAGCCGTGGGCCACGGTGAGCTTGTTCCAGCGCCCGTCGCTCCACAGCCGGTGCATGGGGTTGAGCATGTCCAGCAGCGATAGGTAGTCGTTCAGCGGCAGGCCGTCCCAGGTCGGCGTGCCGACTTCGTCGAAGGGCACGTCGGGCTCGACGAAGTTCACGTAACGCACGCTGCCGGTCTCGGTGTCGCGCACGTAGGTGCGCACCAGGCGCTGCACCGAGCGTCGGCCCTGCAGGTGGTCCAGCAGGGCCAGCAGCGGGCGTTCGCCGGCGTCGAGCGTCACGCAGTCGAAGTGGTCGAAGACACGCGGCTCTTTCAGCTCACGCAACTCGGTATTGACGTAGCCGCCGCCGAGCACGGTGACGATGGTCGGGTCGTGCCGCTTGATGACCTGTGCGATGCGGAAGGCGGCGTAGACGGCGCCGGGGAAAGGCACCGACAGCAGCACGACGCTGGGCTGGTGGCGGGCCAGTGTGGCGAGTGTCAATGCGGCCAGCGTGTCGTCGACGAGGTTGGGCGCTGCGGCCAGCGCCGCGGCCAGCGGCTCGAAGCTGGGCTGGCTCATCGCCAGGCTCTCGGCGTAGCGCACGAACTCGAAGCGCGGGTCCACCGCGTCCTTCAGCACGTCGGCGATGTCGTTGAGGTAGAGCGTGGCGATATGGCGCGCGCGGTCCTGCACCCCGAGTGAGCCGAAGGCCCAGGCCAGCGGGTCGCCACCGGCTTCGTCGACGAAGACGTCCAGCGCGGCGAAGCGGGGCCCCTCGGGCAGGAAGCCGCGGCCGGCGATGCGGTGCGCCAGCGTCGGGTCGCGGCCCTGCAGGAAGGCCAGCGTGGGTGGCAGCGTGACGAGATAGGTGTCGAAGGCGTCGACGAAGGCCTGCACCCGCTCGGTGCGGGTCGGCAGCGCGTCGATGCAGGCGCGCACCGCCTGCAGCCCCTGCCGCGACAGCAGCTTCAGGATCAGCGCCAGCGCCAGGTCGGCCTGCTCCGCGTGCACGCCGCGTGAACGCAGGAAGCCCGTCAGGTAGGCGGTGGACGGGTAGGGCGTGTTCAGCTGGGTCATCGGCGGGATGACGCTCAGCACACGCAGCGGCGGCGGTGGGGTCGGCATGGGCAGGTGGCGATTGTCGTGCGGGCACGCGCCTCGCAGCCCTTGCGGGCAGAATCGCCCCGCACTTCAGAGAACAAGACCATGGCTGTACCCCCGCTCGACCCCCTGTCCCAGCGTCGGCATCGCGCCCCTGTGCTGGCCGGCCTGCTGTGGGCCACGCTGTGCACCGCGGCGCTGGCCGCCAGCCCGGGGCCGAACGACCCGCACCGTGGTGGCAAGCTGCGCCTGCTGGCGGCCGCGGGCGCCGGCACCATCGACCCGCACATCAACTACACGCTGCAATACGGCCAGATCGTGCAGTCGGTCTACGACGGCTTGGTCGCGTTCCGCAAAGCGCCCGGCGCCCAGGCCTTCGTCATCGTGCCCGACCTCGCCGAGGCGCTGCCCGCGCCCGAGAACGGCGGCAAGCGCTACGTCTTCAAGCTGCGCAAGGGCGTGAAATTCAGCGACGGCCGTGAAGTGACGGTGGCAGACGCCGCGGCCACGTTCCGGCGCATCTTCAAGGTCAGCGGCCCCACCTCGGGCACCTTCTACAACCTCATCGTCGGCGCCGACGCCTGCCTGAAGACACCCGCCACTTGCACGCTGGCCGGCGGCGTGGTTGCTGACGCCAAGGCCGGCACGCTGACCATCAACCTCACCGCGCCCGACGCCGAGTTCTTCCAGAAGCTCGCCTTCCAGCACGCCGTCATCCTGCCCGCCGACGCCCCCGCGAAGGACGCCGGCGTCACGCCCATCCCTGGCACCGGCGCCTACAAGATCGCCGCCTACGACCCCAAGCGGCAGATGAAGCTGGTGCGCAACCCGCACTTCAGGCTGTGGAGCGAGGAGGCCCAGCCCGACGGTTATGTCGACGAGGTCGACTACGACTTCGGCCTCAACGACGAAGACCAGGTCACGGCCATCGCCAACGGCCAGGCCGACTGGATGTTCAACCCCATCCCCGCCGACCGCCTGCCCGAGCTGGGCGCCAAGTTCGCCAAGCAGCTGCACATCTCGCCGCTGACGGCCATCAATTACGTGGCGATGAACGTGCGCCTGGCGCCCTTCGACAACATCAAGGTGCGGCAGGCCGTGAACCTGGCCATCGACCGCAACGCGATGGTCAAGATCTACGGTGGGCCGAAGCTGGCCACGCCCACGTGCCAGATCCTGCCGCCGGGGTTTGCGGGCTACGAGCCCTATTGCCCGTTCACGAAGAACCCGGGCGCCAAGTGGTCGGCGCCCGACCTGGCCAAGGCCAGGCAGCTGGTGAAGGACTCGGGCACGGCGGGCCAGAAGGTGACTCTGATCGCGCGCGACATTGCTGTCGACAAGCAGATGGGCACCTACCTGCAGAGCGTGCTCAACGACCTGGGCTACCCGACGACGCTGAAGCTGCTGTCCGACACGGTGCAGTTCACCTACATCCAGAACACCAACAACAAGGTCCAGATCAGCCTGACCACCTGGTACCAGGACTACCCGGCGCCGAGCAACTTCCTCAACGTGCTGTTCAGCTGCGCCAGCTTCCGGCCGGGCAGCGATTCGTCGATCAACATCTCGGGCCTGTGCGACAAGGGCCTGGACGCCGACCTGGCCAAGGCCATGGCCACCGGCATCGGCGACCCCAAGGCCGCGGCCACGATGTGGACGGCGATCGACCGCAAGGTGACCGACAGCGCGGCCAGTGCCGTGCTGTTCAACCCCAACATCCTGGACTTCACCTCGAAGCGCCTGGGCAACTACGTCTTCAGCGGGCAGTACTACTTCCTGCTCAACCTGGCCTGGGTGAAGTAGGCGCCGCGCAGCGATGCCTGCTGTTCCTGCACCGGCCGCGCCGCAGCCGCCCGCGGCCGCCGGCCCCTGGCGCAGCGCCGCCGCCAAGCTGACGGCCGACCGCGGCGCGCTCGCCGCGGCGCTGCTGCTGATGTTCATCGTCGTGGCCTGCCTGGCCGCGCCGCTGTACGCAGAGCAGGTGTCGCAGACCGACCCCTTCCGCTCCAACATCAGTGGCGAAATCGTCGTCGACGGCCAGGCGCGCGCCGTGATCGAGGCCAGCACCGAAGGCCTGGGGCTGGGCCAGACGCCCATCGGCCCGGCCTGGCGCGCGCGTTACCTGCTGGGCGCCGACAACCAGGGGCGCGACGTCGCCGCGCGGCTGCTTTACGGCGGCCGCGCCTCGCTGCTGATCGCCGGCACCGCCACGTTGATCGGCATCGCGCTGGGCGCGGCGCTGGGCATCGTCGCCGGTTACTTCGGCGGTGTCGTCGACGCCGTGCTGTCGCGGCTGTTCGACGTGCTGTGGGCCTTTCCGGTCTACCTGCTGGCGATCTCGCTCAGCATCGTCACCGTGGGCACGGGCCTGCACATCGGGCCGCTGCTCATCGAGGCCAGCAACCCGCTGCTGCCGGCCCTGATCATTGCCGGCGTCGGCGTGCCCTACATCGCGCGGCCGGTGCGTGCGCAGGTCAAGGCGCTGCGCAGCAGCGAGTTCGTGCTGGCGGCCATCGGCTTCGGTGTGCCGACGGCGCGCATCCTGCGCGTCGACGTGCTGCCGAACGTCAGCGGCACGCTGCTCGTCTTCGTGCCGGTGATGATGGCGCTGAACATGATCACGGAGAGCGCCTTGAGCTTCCTGTCGATCGGCGTGCAGCCGCCGCAGGCCAGCTGGGGCAGCATCATCCAGGACGGCCTGTCGCTGCTCTACACGCGCCCGGTAGTGGCGCTGGCGCCCGGCGTGGCCATCGTGCTCACGGTGCTGGCGCTGAACGTGCTGGGCGACGCGCTGCGCGAGGTGCTGGACCCGCAGCATCGGGTGAAGTTGCGATGACGCTGACTTCGGCTTGCGGCCCGTTGCGGACGTTGGCGACGTCTTGGGCTGTGAACGCCCGTAACGGGCCGAATGCCGACGCGACAACGGCGCCCTGCGCACGCCCATGCTGCTGACCCTGCTGCGTCGCCTCGCCCAGATGCTGTTCGTGATGTTCGGCATCAGCGTCATCACTTTCGCCATCTTCTTCGCCACGCCCGGCAGCGACCCCTCGGCCCGCATCGCGGGGCGCAACGCGGCGCCCGAGACGCTGGCCGCCGTGCGCCAGGACTTCGGGCTCGACCGGCCCTTGCCGGTGCAGTACGTGTTGCTGATGCAGCGCCTGTTCGTCACGCAGGACCTCACCAGCTTCGTCAACCGCGGCGCCAAGGTGCTGCCCGAGATTGCAGCGGCCACGCCGGTGACGCTGAGCCTGGTGGGCGGCGCGGCGCTGCTTTGGGTGGCCGGCGCGCTGGTGATGGGCGTGGCCGCAGCGGCCTGGCGCGGCAGCTGGGTCGACCGCGGCTTGATGGCGCTGGGGCTGATCGGCATCTCGATGCCCGTGTTCTGGCTGGGCGCGCTGGTGAACCTGGTGACCCAGAGCCGCTGGCACGATACCTGGCTGTTCAGCTGGGTGCCGCCGCTGGGCTACACGCCGCTGTTCGAGAACCCGCTGCTGTGGTTCCAGGGCCTGGTATTGCCCTGCACCACGCTGGCCGTGCTCTACGTGGGCCTCTATGCGCGGGTGCTGCGCGGCGCGCTCATCGAGGCCGGCACACAGGACTACATCCGCACCGCGCGCGCCAAGGGCATCTCCGAACGGCGCGTGCTGCTGCACCACGCGCTGCGTAGCTCGCTGCTCGGCGTGGTGACGATGTTCGGGCTCGACTTCGGCGCGCTGGTGGGTGGCGGTGCGCTGCTCACCGAGGTGGTGTTTGCGCTGCCTGGCGTGGGCAAGCTCACCTACGACGCGTTGCAGACGCTGGACCTGCCGTTGATCATGGCCACGGTGATGTACGCGTCTTTCTTCGTCGTCGCAGCGAATGCCGTCGTCGACGCGGCCTATGCCTTCATCGACCCGCGTGTGCGTGATGCCTGAGACCCCCGAGGTCACGCCGCTGCTGCAGGTGCGCAAGCTGCGCGTCAGCTTCGACGGCCCGGCCGGCCCGCTGCATGCGGTCGACGGTGTCTCGTTCGATGTCGGCGCGGGCGAGGTGCTGGGGGTGGTCGGCGAGTCGGGTTCGGGCAAGTCGGTCACGCTGCTCAGCGTGCTGGGGCTCTTGGGCCACACCCACGCACGGGTCGAGGGCTCGGTGCGCTTTCGCGGGCGCGAGCTGATCGGCCTGCCGCCGCGTGAACTGCAGCGCTTGCGCGGGCGCGAGATCGCGATGGTGTTCCAGGATCCGATGACCGCGCTGACGCCGGTGCACCGCGTCGGCGCGCAGATCGTCGAGCAGTTGCAGGCCCATGGCCGCTGGAGCCGAAGCGCGGCGCGCGCGCGGGCCATCGAGCTGCTGGCCGCGGTCGGCCTGCCCAGCCCGGCGGCGCAGTTCGAACGCTACCCGCACGAACTTTCCGGCGGCATGCGCCAGCGTGCGGTGATCGCGATGGCGCTATCGTGCAACCCGGCGCTGCTGATCGCCGACGAGCCGACCACCGCGCTCGACGTCACCGTGCAGGCGCAGATCCTCGAGCTCATCCACCGCCTGCGCAGCGACTTCGGCTCCGCCGTGGTGCTGATCAGCCACGACATGGGCGTGGTGGCAGGCCTGGCGGACCGGGTGCTGGTGATGTACGCCGGCCGCGTCGTCGAACAGGGCAGCGCGCGGGAACTCTTCGACGCTGCCTGGCACCCCTACACCTGGGGCCTGCTGGGCAGCATTCCGCCGCTCGCCGGGCCGCGGCCGCTGCGCCTGCCTTCGATAGGCGGCACACCGCCGGCGCTGGACGCGCTGCCGCCCGGCTGTGCCTTCGCGCCCCGCTGCGCGGCGGCCGACGCCCGTTGCCAGGCCCCGCTGCCCCTGCTGCCGCCGGGTGCACACGCCACCGCGTGTGTGCTGACGCCGGCCGAGCGTGGCGCGGCACGCCTGCGCTGCCTGAACGGGAGTGCAGCCCCTTGAGTGCACAAGGAACGGCACCGCTGCTGGACGTGCGCGGCCTGAGCAAGCGCTACACCGTGGGCAGCGTCTTTGCGCCAGGCGGCCGGCGGGTGGTGCAGGCGGTGGACGACGTCAGCCTGTGCCTGTGGCCCGGCGAGACGCTGGGCCTGGTGGGCGAATCGGGCTGCGGCAAAAGCACGCTGGCACGCTGCCTGGTGCGTCTGCTCGACGTCAGCGCCGGCACGCTGCACTTCGAGGGCCGCGACATCACGCACCTGGGGGCGCGTGCCATGCGCCCGCTGCGGCCGCGGCTGCAGATGGTGTTCCAGGACCCGTATGCGTCGCTCAACCCGCGCCGCCGCGTCGCCGACCTGATCGCCGAACCGCTGCGTGTGCACACCTCGATGGGTGCGGCGCAACGCCTGGCGCGCGTCGAGGAACTGGGCGCGCTGGTGGGCCTGCGTCCCGAACAGCTGCAGCGCTGGCCGCACGAGTTCAGCGGCGGCCAGCGCCAGCGCATCGGCATCGCGCGTGCGCTGGCCCTGAACCCGAGACTGATCGTCGCCGACGAGCCCGTCTCGGCGCTCGACGTCTCGGTGCAGGCCCAGGTCATCAACCTCTTCGCCGATCTGCGCGAACGGCTGGGCCTGACCTACCTCTTCATCGCCCACGACCTCAGCGTGGTGCGCCAGGTGAGCACACGCACAGCGGTGATGTACCTCGGCAGCATCGTCGAGACCGGGCCGACCGACGCCCTCTACGCCGCGCCGGCGCACCCCTACACCGCAGCGCTGATTGCCGCCGTGCCGCGGCCGCAGGTGCCGCCCGTCGGCGCGCCGCGTGCCGCGCCGGTGCTGCAGGGCGATCCGCCGAGCCCGCTGGACCCGCCCGCCGGCTGCCGTTTCCACCCGCGCTGCCCGGCGGCCACCGCGCTGTGCCGCATTACGCGGCCGCCGCTGCAGGACAACGGCGGCGGCCGAGCCGTGGCCTGCCACCACCCGCTGCCGCCGCCGGCCTGAGGGCTTGCGCCGGCGAGCGCGGGGCGGCACGATGGGGGATACACGCGCCCGGCGGGCGCAAGCGTGAAGTCCGCCCGTGCGTCGGCTTGGTCTGCCCTTCAAGAATCGCACCCGATGTCTGCCCACCTCTGCCCGGCCTGCCGGTCCATCAACCGGCCCACCGCGCGGCGTTGCGAGGTCTGCGGCCTTTCCCTGGTCGACGCCGATACCGTGCCCTCGCCGCTGCGCGACGCGGCCGGCGACTCGCAGGTCGGCGCGCTGTGGTTCGACGATCTCGCCGGTTCGACGCCTCCGGCGCCCGGCGCGGCCGCCGAGCCTGCCGCGGCGCTGCAAGGTGTCACGGTGCTCAAGCTCCGCCTGCCCTCCCCCCCCGCCGTGCTGGCGGCAGCCCGGCCGGCATCGCCCGTGCCGCCCGTGCCGCCCGTGCCGCCCGTGCCGCCCGTGCTCCCCGCCAGTGTGGTGGCACTGCCGTCCGCGGCCAGCCCCGCGCTGCCCTCCGAGCGCGCGGAGCGCGCCGCCATCAAGGTGGCGCGGCGCGCGGCCGTGCGGCACGCCCGGCAGGCTGCGGCGCCGCCGCCGCCCGTGGTGTGCGACGTGCTGGTCATGGACGCCGATGCCCTCGCGCGCAACCAGCTCGACGACTTGCTGGGCGAGCTCGGCTTCCGGGTGCGGCCGGTCGCCACGCTGGCGCAGGCGGCGCTGCTGGCGGGCTTCCACCCCTTCGCGGCCGTCTTTGTCGCGGTGCCGTCAGGCGCCGTCGACGGCGCGGTGCACGACCTCTTCGAACAGGTACGTGCCACCGGCGAGCGCGGCGGGCTTGCCGCGGCCGTGCGCGTGCTGATGGCTGCGCAGTGGCCGCCCGTGGACCGCGTGCGCGCCGAACTGGCCGGCTGCGACGCCACCCTCGTCAAGCCGCTGAGCCGCCGCGATGTCGCACGCGTGCTCGACGCGCACGGCGTCGCGCTGCCGCGCGACCCGCGCCGGGTCTGAGCGCGTCGAGGCCCGGATACGCCGAGCCCTGGCCGCGGCGCCTTCGTGGCTCAAGGCGCGGCGGCGTCGACCTCGCGCAGGAAGTCCAGCAAACCCTTCAGGTAGACGGCTTCGTCGTCGATCATCGCCATGTGGCTGCCCTGCGGGCAGTGCAGGTAGCGGCCCTGCGGCATCAACTGCGCCATGGCCTGCATGTGCGCCGGGTCCATGGTGTCGTGCGTGGCGCCGATGGTCAGCGTGGGCACGTTGATGCGCGGCAGGTCGGCCGTGCGCTCCCACTGCGCGAGCTTGCCGCTGGCGCCCAGCTCGCTGGGGCCCTGCATCGGGATGTAGACCCTGGGGTTGAGGTGCGCAAAGGCGCGCTGCACCGCGTCGGGCCACTGTGCGTGCGGCAGGCGCAGCACGTGGTGTTCGTAGTGGTGCGGGATCAGCAACTCCATGTAGCGCGGGTTGTCGTAATCGCCCGCCGTCTCCAGCGCCTGGATCTCGGCCAGCACCGCCGGCGGGATGCCGGGCATCAGCACCTGCTGCGCGTAGCGGTTGTAGGCCGGAATGCTGCTGACCATGTTGCTGATCACCAGGCCCTTCAGCGGCTGCGGGTGCACCAGCGCGTACTCGAGGGCCAGGATGCCGCCCCAGGAATGGCCGAGCAGGAAGAAGTTGCCGGCGTCCAGGCCCAGTGCCTGGCGCACCTGTTCGACCTCGTCGACGAAGCGCGGGATCTCCCACAGCGCGGCCTCGTCGGGCTGGTCGCTGTAGTGCGAGCCCAGCTGGTCGTAGAGGATCAGCTCGATGCCGGCCGGCGGCAACTGGCGCGCCAGCACCTCGAAGTACTCGTGCGTGACCCCGGGCCCGCCGTGCAGCAGCAGCAGCTTGATGCGCGGGTTGTCGCCCAGGCGCTGCGTCCAGACGTGGAAGTTGCCGCAGGGCGTGCAGATGGGGATGCGGCGTACGCCTTGCGGGGTGGGGTCGGGATCGTGCGGGTCTGGGTTCATGCGGGTGCGCGTTGCGGGGTCGTGGGGAGCGCGGGGGTGCCGGCGACGTCGATGTTCAGCCAGCGCTGCAGCAGGGTGGCCACTTCGGGGCTGTCCAGCAGGCCGAGGTGGCCGGTGCCGCGCAGCACGCAATGGCGCTCGGGCGCCAAGGCCAGCGTGTGGGCGGCGTCGCGGTGGCGGCCCAGCGCGCTGTCCACCGGCACCAGGCCGTCGCCGAAGAGGCGGCCCTTCAGCGCGCCCGTGCCTTCGCCCAGCGTTGCCGCCACGGCCCAGCACCGGGGGCCGGCGGGCAGCGGCAACGGCGTGTGCCCGGGCCCGGACAGGCCGTGGCGCAGGTCGGTGATGCCGGCGCTGCGCACGCGGCCCAGGCGCGCCAGCGGCGCCGCGTAGGGGGCGGCGCCCAGCAGCAGGTCGACGCCGTGGCCGGCACGCTCCAGCGGCGCGCCGTGGTGCGGCGTGCCGAGGAAGACGAGGTCGTCCACGCGCGCCGGCCAGTCCTGCCCGGCGGCTGCGGCTTGCTGCAGCGCGCTGCGCGCCACCAGGCCGCCCATGCTGTGTGTCAGCAGCACCACGCGCTGCGGTGGTACCGGCCAGGCGGCCAGCAACTGCGCCATGAGGCCCGCGAACTGGCGGCCGTTTTCGGCGATCGGCAGCCCGCTGTTGTAGTGCAGGTAGACGGGGGTGGCGTCCAGGGCCGCGGCCAGCACGGCGCCGTGGTCGTGGCCGTTGCGCTGCCATTGCAGGTCGTTCATGCACAACCCGTGCAGCAGCACCAGCAGCGTCGGCCGCGCGTCGGGCAGGCGAGCCGCCAGCGCATCGCGCTCCAGCACCAGCGCGCAGCCTTCGCTGCGCAGCGCCATCCTGATGGCCAGCGGGTTGGCACTGGCCGCGAGGTGGTCGCCCAGCACGCCGTTGAGCGCCGCCACCAAGGCCTCGCGTTCGCGGCGCGGTGGCGCGGCCGGGGCATCAGCGGCCAGCGCGGGCGCGATCAGCGCCAGCAGCGCGTCGACGCTGCCGCCCACCACCTTGGTCACGCCGCGGATGCTCTGGTAGACGAGGCCCGTGATGCCGCCGGTGCGGCCGTCGAGCGCGGCGCCGCCGCCGGGCAGGCGGGCGATGCGCTCGTGCATCGCTTCCACCAGGTCGGTCAGGCCGGCGGTGGCCTCGGCGGCCAGGCGCGCGGCGCCGCGCAGGTCGTTGGTCTTCATGGCTGGGCCCCGGTAACGCCGCGGCACGGGCACGCCTGCAGGCCGCCCGACTCTACCCGCCTGCCCGCGCAGGCGCGCGCGCAGGCCTGCTGCCGTGAGCGCCGGCCCGCGGGGCCCGGCCCGGGCCTGACCCGAGGCTCGGGGCCCGGGTCCTCGGGTACATTGCCCGGCCATGTCAGAGCCCATGTCCGTCACCCCTGCTGCCCACAGCCCCGCCGACTTCCAGGACCGCCTGCTCGACCGCCATCTCGGCGCGCTCTTCGGCGAGCTCGACGCCGATGCGCTGGCTGCGTTGCGCCGGCAATTGCAGTGGGTGGAAGTGGCCGCGGGCCAGACGCTGATGACGCAGGGCGAGGTCGGCGAGTGTGTCTACCTTTCGATCAGCGGTCGGCTGCGCGCCTACGTGCGCGACGACGACGGCACAGAGCACCTGGTGCGCGAGATGTCGCGCGGCCAGGTCATCGGCGAGATGGCGCTCTACACCGACGAGCCGCGCTCGGCCACCGTGGTGGCCCTGCGCGACTCGGTGCTGGTGCGGCTGGACAAACCCGCCTTCATGCAGCTGCTGGCCAGCAGCGTGCAGTTGTCGATGGCGCTCACGCGGCAGCTCATCAAGCGCCTGAAGGCCGTGCCGACACGGGCCGACCTGGCGCGTCCGGTGGCCATCGCGCTGCTGCCCATCACGGCCGGCGTGGCTGCGCGCACCTTTGCCGACACGCTGGCCGCGCAGCTGCGGCGCGTGCCCGGCGCACGTGCGGCCGGGGGCGTGTGCGTGGTCGACGCCGCCACCATCGACCAGGCTCTGGGCCAGCCCGGGCTGGCGCGCAGCGACGCCGCCGACACCACCACCAACCGCCGCATTGCGCTGCACCTGGACGAGATCGAGGCCGGCCACGACGTGGTGCTGCTGCTCGCCGACGACACGCCCACGGCGTGGACGCAGCGCTGCACGCGCCGCTGCGACGAGATGCTGCTGCTGGCCGATGCCACGCAGCCGCCGGCGCTGCACGCCACCGAGAGTGCCTTCCTCGTTCAGCGCGCCGGCCGCGCCGAGGCCGCCGAGGTGCTGGTGCTGCTGCACCCGGCCGAACTGCGCTGCCCGCAGGGCACGTCGGCCTGGCTGGCGCGGCGGCCGCTGGCCGACCACGTGCACGTGCGCCCGGCGCTGGAGCGCGACATGGCGCGCCTGGCCCGCATCCAGAGCCGCACCGCGGTGGGCCTGGTGCTGGCCGGCGGCGGCGCACGCGGCCTGGCGCATCTGGGGGTGGCGCAGGCGCTGCAGCAGCAGGGCATCGAGTTCGACTTCGTCGGCGGCACCAGCATCGGCAGCGTGATGGCCGTGCTGCTGGCCAGCGACCGCGCGCTGGACGAGGTCGTGGCCGTCGCGCGCCGCGGTTTCGCCCACAACCCCACCGGCGACTACAACTGGCTGCCGTTGATCTCGCTCATCCGCGGCCGGCGGCTGCGTCACACCGTCGAGACCGGGCGCATCGAACTGCTGGGCCACGCCGCCGGCATCGAGGACCTGTGGAAGAACTGCTATTGCGTGGCCAGCAACTACTCGCAGGCCCGCGAACAGGTGCTGACGCAGGGCGACGCCGTGAAGGCCATGCTGGCCAGCGCGGCCATTCCCGGCGCGCTGCCCCCGGTGCTGCTCGACGGCGAGCTGCTGTGCGACGGCGGCACCTTCAACAACTTCCCCGTCGACGTGATGCGCGCGCGGCGCGGCGTGGGCCGCGTCATCGGCGTCGACCTGGCCTTCCGCAAGCCGCGCCGCATCGAGCACGACGAGGTGCCCGGCCCCTGGACGCTGCTGCGCGACCGGTTTCGCCCCTACCCGCGGCGCCGCTACCGGCTGCCTTCGCTGGTGGCTTACCTGATGAACGTGACCATCCTGTACAGCAGCTCGCGCCAGAACGCGTCGCGCCGGCTCACCGACCTGCACTTCAACCCGCCGCTGGAGCGCGTGGGCATGCTGCAGTGGAACAAGTTCGACAGCATCGTCGCGCTGGGCCGCGAGCATGCGCTGCAGGTGCTGCAGGCGCTGCCTGCCGAGGCGCTGCGCCCTTTCCGCGAGACGCCACCATGAACACCGACGAGACGGCCACGCTGCACGCCTTGCTGCAGCCCCATGCGCACAAGGTGTGCACGGCGGCGCAGGCCGTGGCCCACGTGCGCCCGGGCGACCATGTTTTTGTCGGCACCGCCTGCGCCACACCACGTGCGCTGGTGGCAGCGCTGGAGGCGGTGGACTACGGCCCCGCCGACGTCGAACTGCTGCACTTCTTCACCGACCACGCTGTGCCGCACGACGCGCAGGGCCGCCCCAACACACGCTTCCGTCACCGCAGTTTTTTCGTCGGCGCCGACATGCGCGCCGCGGTGCGCCAGGGCCTGGCCGACTACGTGCCGATGAGCATCGCGCGCGTGCCCGAGCTGATGGCGCTGGGGCGCATCGCCGTCGACGTGGCCTTCATCCAGGTCTCGCTGCCTGACGCCTTCGGCTACGTCAACCTGGGCGTCAGTGTCGACATCATCCCGGCCGCGGTGGCGCGGGCGCGGTTGGTCATCGCCGAGGTCAACCCGCACATGCCGCGCAGCCTGGGCGACGGCGTGCTGCACGTCAGCCAGCTGCACCACCTGGTGCCGGTCGACACGCCCATCATCGAATACGCGCACGCGCCCACCGACAGCCCGGCGATGGAGCAGATCGCGCGCTACATCGGCGGCATCATCGACGACGGCAGCACGCTGCAGATCGGCCTGGGCCGTGTCACCAACGAGGCGCTGAAGTACCTGGCCGACCGCCAGGACCTGGGCATCCACAGCGACGTCATCACCGACGCCATCGTTCCGCTGCTGGAAAAGGGCATCCTCACCGGCGCCTGCAAGACGCAGCGCCCGCGCAAGATCGTCACCAGCTTTGCGATGGGTTCGCGCCAGCTCTACGACCTGATCGACCGCAACCCGCTGTTCGTCTTCCTGCCCATCGAGGCGGTGTGCGACCCGGTGATCATCGCGGCGCAGCACAAGATGGTGTCGGTGACGCAGGCCTTCGCGGTCGACCTCACCGGCCAGGTCTGCGCCGACCAGTTCGAGGGCCACTTCTACAGCGGCCTGGCGGCGCAGGGCGAGTTCCTACGGGGTGCCTCGCGCTCGCCCGGCGGCAAACCCATCATCTGCCTGACGAGCACCGACGACGAAGGCGCGGCTTCGCGCATCCGTGCCACGCTGCTGCCCGGCGAGGGTGTCACCGTGGCGCGCTCCGACGTGCACTACGTCATCACCGAGTTCGGCATCGCCTACCTCTTCGGCAAGAGCATCCGCGAACGCGCGGTGGCGCTGATCGAGATCGCGCACCCGAAATTCCGCGCCGAGCTCTTTGCGCAGGCCCAGGCGCTGGGCTATGTCGGGCCCGAGCAGGCGCTGAAGAACATGCGCGCCTACGCGGTGGAAGAGGAGAAGACGGTGGTGCTGAAGGACGGCCGCTTCGTGCTGCTGCGCCCGGCAGCCTCGGGCGACTCGGCCGGCGTGCGCGACCTCTTCCACGGGCTGTCCGACCGCGATGTCTACACGCGCTTCTTCCGCAAGGTGCGCGGCCTGTCCGACCGCGACGTGCAGCGCCTGTGCAACCTGAACTTCGAGAACGAGGTTGCGTTCGTGGCCTGCGAGGGCCCGCGCGAGAACGCGCAGGTCATGGCCCATGCCTGCTACTTCGTCGACCCGTCGACCAACCTGGCCGAGACCGCCTTCATGGTGCACCCGGCATGGCAGGGCAGCGGCCTGGGCAGCGCGTTGCAGCACCACATGGCCGGGCACGCGCAGCGGCGCGGCGTGCGCGGCTTCGTGGCCGAGATCCTGGCCGCCAACGAGAACATGATCCGCCTGGCGCGCGCCAGCGCCAGCGTGGTGCCCGGCGGCACGAAGGTGACGGTCGAGCCCAGCGGCAGCACGGTGCGCATCACCACCTTGTGGTGACGCACGGCAAGGTGCCGCCGTGCGTGCGCTGAAAGCACTGTCAGTTGCCGCCTGCCCGCGCTTAAACTGCGGCACGAACAACGAACCGCGACAGCGCCGAGGGCATGGCACGCAAGACAGCAAGCGCGACGGGCGCCTCGACAGGCCGGCGCCGCAACACCGCGGCCGCGCAAGAGGCCGGCAAGGTGACGCTGGAGATGGTGGCCGCCGCGGCCGGCGTCTCGCCCAGCACCGTCTCGCGCATCCTCAACGACACGGCGGTGGTCAGCGACGACAAGCGCGCCGCGGTCGACGAGGCCATTGCGCGCCTGGGCTTCGTGCCCAACCCGGTGGCGCGTGGCCTGGCCGGCGGACGCACGCTGAGCGTGGGCGTGGTCACGCAGGCCATCGACAGCCCCTTCTACGGCGGCGCGCTGCGCGGCATCGAGGACGAACTCACGCGCGCCGGCTACAGCCCGCTGTTCGTCAGCGGCCACTGGAACGCGATGGCCGAGGCGCGCTGCATCGACACCCTGCGTTCGCGGCGGGTCGACGGCATCATCGTGCTTACCGGGCGCTTAAGCGACGCTGCGCTGACGGCTTGTGCCCAGCATCTGCCGGTGGTCGTCACCGGCCGCCGCTTGCAGGCGCCGGGCCTCTATGCGCTGCACTTCGACAACTTCGAGGGCGCGCGCCTGGCCACCCATCACCTGCTGAGCCTGGGCCACCGGCGCATCGCTTTCATCCTCGGTGACACGCGCCACGCCGACAGCAAGGAGCGGCTGCGCGGCTACCGCGCCGCGATCGAGGCCGCGGGCCTGGCCTACGAGCCATCGCTGGTGCTGCCCGGCGACTACACCGAAGACAGCGGCCGCATGGCAGTCGACAGGTTGCTCGACAGCCGCGAGCCTTTCACCGCCATCTTCGCCGCCAACGACCAGATGGCCTTCGGCGCCGGCCTGGCCCTGTACCGGCGCAAGCTGCAGGTACCGGCCGACGTCTCGCTGGTCGGCTTCGACGACGTATCCAGCTCGCTGTACACCCTGCCGCCGCTGAGCACCGTGCACCACCCGGTGTATGAACTGGGCCAGATGGCGGCCAGCGCGATGCTGCAGCTGCTGGCCGGCGAGACCCCGACCGCCCAGCTGCCGGCGCCGCGTTTCATCGTGCGCGAGTCGACCCGCGCGCCAACCTGACTTGGCCTGCCCGTCGCCCGGCGTCCTGCTTGGCGAATACCCTCGATTGACAGACCCGGGGCGCGCCCGTAAATTCTGAAAGCGCTTTCATAACTGGAGCGCAAGACGGCGGACTGGCCTTTCAGAACATCGGGACGGCCCAGCGGGCGCCCGCAGCGGAGCAGGGTGGATGGTCCAGCAGGCGGGTGGCAGGCGGTGGTACGGCGGTGCTTGGGCGCGGCCCGCGCTGGCACTGGCCGTGTGCGCGCTGCTGCCCGGCGCAGCGTCGGCCCAGCAGCTGACGGTGGCCGCCTACCCGGCGGTGGACAAGATCGTCGAAGCGGCGATACCGGCCTGGAAGAAGCTGCACCCGAACGTCGGCATCAAGGTCGTCAGCCGGCAGTTCGTCGACCACCACACGGCCATGACCACGGCGCTGTCGACCCGCTTCTATCTGCCCGACGTGATGGCGCTGGAGGTGGGCTATGTCGGCCGGTTCGCCCAGGGCGGCGGGCTGGAAGACCTGCGCAAGCCACCGTTCGACATCGGAAGCGTCCAGGCGCAGTTCGTGCCGTACGCCGTGGCGCAGGCCACGTCGCGCACCGGGGCCATCGTCGCCGTGCCCGCCGACATCGGCCCTGGCACGCTGCTGGTGCGTACCGACGTGCTGGCCAAGGCCGGGGTCAGCGAGTCCGAACTCACGAAATCGTGGGAGGGCTACGTCGCGTCCGGCGTGAAGATCAAGCGGACCACCGGCGCCTACCTGATGGCGCATGCCCGCGACATCAAGAACATCCTCATCCGCATCGGCATCCAGCCAGGCGAAGGGCTCTACTTCGGCAAGGACGGCGAGGTGCTCGTCACCTCGCCGCGTTTCGTGCGCGCCTTCGAACTGGCGCGCGAGGTTCGGCGCAACAAGCTCGACGCCAAGGTCAGCGAGTGGTCCAACGAGTGGAGCGAGGGTTTCAAGCGCGGCACCCTCGCCACACAGTTGACAGGCGCCTGGCTGGCCGGCCACCTGAACAACTGGCTGGCGCCCGACACGCGCGGCAAGTGGCGCGCACTGCAGTTGCCCGAAGGCGCGTTTGCAGCCTACGGCGGCACCTTCTTCGCCATCGCTCGCGGCGCGCCGGCAGCGAACAAGGCGCTGGCCTGGGAATTCATCAAGCTGCTGACGCTGGACCGCGAACTGCAATTGCAGGCCTTCAAGTCGCAGGACGCTTTCCCTGCGCTGCTGAGCACCTACGGCGATCCCTTCTTCGAGCAGCCCATCGCTTTTCTGGGCGGGCAGGCGGCCCGTGTGCAGTGGCGCGAGGCCACGCGGCATACCGTCGCCGTGTCGGTGCACAAGCAGGACGCCTTCGCCCTCGAGGTCATCGACACCGAGCTCGACAAGGTGCTCGACCAGGGCAAGGACATCCGCACCGCGCTGGCCGATGCGGCGCGGTTGCTGGCCAAGCGCGCCCAGCGCTGAACGCAAAGCCACCACGGTGAAGCTGCCCGCTTTCCTGCGCCTTTCACCCGAGGTCACGCCCTACGTGCTGATGAGCCCGTTCGTGGTCCTGTTCTTCGTCTTCGGCATGTTCCCGCTGCTTTTCTCGCTCTATCTCGCCTTCCAGACCTGGGAGCCGACCAGTGGTCTGAGCGCGATGCGGTTCGTCGGCCTGGACAACTTCGCCTTCGCGCTGGAAGACGAGTGGTTCTGGAAGAGCCTGAAGAACACCGCCTGGCTTGCCGTGGCCTCGGGCGTGCCGCAGCACCTGGTGGCCATCCCGCTGGCGGTCTTCATCCACACCAGCTTCAAGCGCATGCGCAACGCCGTCGTCGGCGCCTACTTCCTGCCCTACATCACCAGCACGGTGGCCATCGCCATCATGTTCAGCAGCCTGTTCAGCACCGACTACGGCGTCGTCAACACCGCGCTGCACGCCCTCTTCGGTGGCGAGAACATTGACTGGCTGGGCAAGCCCGAGAACATCAAGCCGGCGATTGCGATGATCGTCTTCTGGCGCTACGTCGGCTTCAACGTGGTGCTCTACCTCGCGGCGCTGCAGACGATTCCGAAAGACCTGTACGAGGCCGCCACGATGGACGGCGCGGGCCGCCTGCAGCAGTTCTTCTACATCACGCTGCCGAGCCTCAAACCCATGATCTTCTTCGGCGTCACGCTGTCGATCATCGGTGGCCTGCAACTCTTCGAAGAACCCTTCATTCTGACCGGCGGCCGCGGGGGCAGCGACCAGTCGGGCATGACGACGGCGATCTACCTCTACCGCATGGCCTTCGACTTCAACGACTTCGGCGCCGCCAGCGCGATGTCGTGGCTGTTGTTCTTCCTGGTGGTGCTGCTGACCTGGCTGACCAACCGCGCCTTCAAGCCGCGCAACGGCGGGGGCTGAGACGATGAACAGCGACCGCCGCGCCCCATTGGCCGCCTACGTCATCGTCGGCATCGGCTCGCTGATCATGCTGGCGCCCTTCTATTTCATGTTCGTGTTCGCGACCCAGTCGCGCACCGAGATCTTCAGCCTGCCGCCCCCCAACTGGTTCGGCAACGACTTCTGCGACAACCTGAAGATCCTCACCGAGCGCATCCCGTTCTGGCGCAACCTGGGCTGGAGCCTGTACGTCGCGGTGGCCAACACGGCGCTGACGCTGCTGTTCTGCAGCATGGGGGGCTACGCCTTCGGCTGCTTCGAATTCCGCTTCAAGAACGGCTTCTTCGCCTTCGTGATGGCGACCATGCTGCTGCCCAGCTTCATGAACATGATCCCCACCTTCATGATCATGGACGTGCTGGGCTGGATCGACCAGCCGCGCGCGCTGTACATCCCTGGGGCGGCCAGCGCCTTCGGCATCTTCCTGATGCGCCAGTTCGTCACCACCTCGATCCCGAAAGACCTGATCGAGGCTGCACGCATGGACGGCTGCAGCGAACTCGGCATCTACTGGCGCATCGTGTTGCCCTTGCTGAAACCGGCATTGGGCACGCTGGGCCTGATCACCTTCATCGCCAGCTGGAACAACTTCATCGGGCCGCTGATCGTCATGCGCAGCCCCGAGAACTACACGCTGCCGCTGGCGCTGCGCAGCCTGCAGAGCCCCGTCGACACCGAATGGGGTGCGCTGATGACAGGCTCGGCGATCGCCACCATCCCGCTCCTCGTGCTGTTCGCGCTGTCTTCGCGACAGTTGATCTCGGGGCTCACTGCCGGCGCGGTGAAGTAAGCCCGTCGTCCCTCCGCATCGCCCAGCCATGAACCCCTTCCCGCCCTTCCACCCCGCACACGTCTTCCCGCCCGACTTCGTCTGGGGCGTGGCCACCAGCGCCTTCCAGATCGAGGGCGCGGCAACGCTCGACGGCAAGGGCGCGTCGATCTGGGACAGCTTCTGCCGCGTGC
>Ga0105047_10005622_pt1 | contig 21439 bp, 29 predicted proteins | sample MAT04_FD_78384 | JGI IMG/M metagenome (GOLD analysis project Ga0105047, IMG submission 78384) | Freshwater microbial communities from Lake Fryxell liftoff mats and glacier meltwater in Antarctica - MAT-04 (megahit assembly) | ecosystem: Environmental > Aquatic > Freshwater > Ice > Liftoff... | reverse complement strand
AGTTGCTCCTTCGAGTGTCTTTCTGTCTACGACGAGCACGAACGCCAGCAACACCCCGGGCAGAGTGAGGCATGAGGCGAACACGATGAACCCGAGTAGCGGATTCTGCTCAACGACACCCGCTAGGACGGCCAACCAGCCTCCCGCTGCTCCCAGGATCAACCCGAGAGGAACGGCGATAGCCATAGATGGCATGCGACCAGTTCCAAATTTCGTGCGCCCCCACTTCGTGCGTGCTTGTTCTATTTCCATGTCCGCCCCTCCATTATGTCAAGCGTGCTTCACGTAAAGTGAAGCTTCACATCTAGCAGGATGTCAAGACGACAACATCTGTTCGTGCGGGGTCATCAGCTGCGCCGGCGAGGTTGCCCTGCCTGCAACTAGGTAGTTCGTCGCCCCGCCCGAAAGTCCCGAGGCTTCTCGCCGCGCATGGGTTTCGGCACACATCGGTTCCGAGACACATTGTCCGAAGCGCGACCAAAACGTAGACGTCCGTTCTGCCGTCAACTGCGCGTTAGTCGAAAACAACATGCGTCGCATCAATCTGGGCCATTTCGCACGGCGAGTATCGGTTGTCGTTTCGAACACGACTTCCGTTGCGCTGGGTATCAAGGCCATCTCGTCAACAGGGCTTGGAGCGCCCCAGCTTCTGCCCGATAATGACCAGTTACCGCCCGATCACCGCTCCAGAAAGACGGACCACAAAGACTGAACCGTCCCTGTTTGAGCACCGCTGTTTGTTGACTGAGCCCGTACTCGATTCCTCCACGTTTTCGTCGTTGTGGGCGCCTCGGTGAGGTCGTCATCGCTGGAGAGCAGATGGATCGCGCCGACCGCCCTTTTGGGCGAGCGACCAATCATGTCAAGGCCGATCCCGAAAGCTGCCTCGTGCAGGTGCGGCCTGACGCCCGGCAGACTGATTTGAGTCGAGAACGCGCCACCCGCGCACGAACTCATCGACGGTCTTGGTTTCGAGGTCGCGGCGCACGGTCTCCAAAAGGTAGTGGGGGTCGCCGACGTCGGCGGCGGTGCGTAGAACCTCGGCTCCGGTCGCTCGCCGGCGGATGACGAGGTCGGCGTCGACATCGACATCTCCCCATGCCGCGCGAAGTAGTGCCCATGTGCTACGAAGCAGGCGTCGAGTGCGCGTGCCCGAGTGCTCCTCGAGCGCTGGGACCAGGTAATTTGACGCGCGATCCATTCCCTCATCTTGTCGTATTGCTCAACGCCCCGACGGCATGCCCGCTCGTGAGAAAAGCCCATGCGACTCCTCCGATATAGGTAGAGTCACTAACTATGGTGATTGATTGGGAGTCGGAGCTGACCAGGGCGGCTTTGCCGCGTGCCGTACTCACCGCACTAAGTGACCGACAGCAGCACGGGTACGCGATGCTCGAGCACCTTCGAAGTTACGGATTCGAACGGACGAAGGGGGGAACTCTCTACCCCTTACTGAGGCGGCTGGAGGAGCAGGGACTTGTTGATCATGCTTGGGAGCACGACTCATCGGGCCCCGGGCGGAAAGTTTTCTCTCTTACGCTTCTCGGTCGCCAAGAGCTCGAGCGGTCAGTACTGGCCTGGGACCACATGCTGACCACCCTTGCCGGCCTACAAAACGGAAATGGAAAGCCTCATGAGTTATGAACGGGACCTCGCCTTCAATCTGCGCCTTCGCGGAATCGCCGAGCAGCAGATTGAGGAAGCCGTCCACGAAGTACACACCCACACCGCAGCCACAGGCGTTACCCCAGAGTCCGAATTCGGCACCCCGGAGGAGTACGCCAAGACATTCGAGAAAGGAACGCGTCGAACCCGAGGCGTGCGCGTAGTGATCGTGGCGGCGGTTCTGGCACTTGCCTATGTTGCAGGGGTCTTCGCCCTCAAGGCGCTGGCCGACTTTGACATCCGCACTATCACCGGTCCGATTATCCTGTGGCCGGCACTGGTCATTCTGGGTACGGGAATTATCGCCGGGTTCCTCTTCGACTACTTGCGGCCGGCACCCACCGTCCCGAAGCGATGAGGCTCTCCAGCGGTGACGCGGCACCTGCCATTGGGCTGTCAAAGGGTGCCCGATAGCCGGACGATTACCGGGCGGCATTTCAGGTGCTCGCGAAAGTGCGATCGAGGCTGGATTTCGGCGTCGCAGGGGAACCTCTGCCGGGCATCAGACGGGGCCTCGAGCGCGAGGCTGGGGATCTACCGATTGGCGTCGCACCAACAGTCCCAACCGATCCTGCAGCCGTGATCGCGAGGGTGAATCGTAGGTGCGCACGTAGGCTCCGTGGTGTGCCCACCGAACAAAGTCCCAACGAGAACGACGCCGAACCAGCGTCTGGTGAAGACTCTTTCGATGCACGCGTCACGGACCACCGAGGATCATACGAGCCTCTTCGACTTGGCGATGCAGCAGTCGATGCGCAACCAGAAGCAGTCCCAGAAATTGAGCCCGGAATCACGTCACCTCCACCTGTTGTCGACGAGGTCGACGTGTGGTTGACCGAATGGCAGGTTGCCGAAGACCATCTTCAAGTCGTACTCGATGAGATAGTCGCTTGGGATCTCGTGCCCATGGACCAGAACTGGATCGCGAGACTGTTCGCCGGCCGCCGGGCCGTTCCGCTGCAACTCGACACTTACGCGAATGCCACCAGGAATGTGGATGCTACTGACTGGAACCGTCTCGGTGGCACTGTCGTCCGTATCGACCAAATCTCTATTCGCTACCTTCCGTCCACGAAACCGTTAGAGGCCGGTCTTGTCCCCGACCGCGGTGCGGCCGTCGTTCATGCTGTGTCCTCGATCTGGCCCACGCAGCCACACCACGGATCCGTCTGTGGATGGATTGTCCACATTCGCCGACTGTGACTGCCGGGGTCGCACGTGTTGCAAAGCCCGGTCCCATCGTCTTAACTCGTGGCCAACTTCGCCCAGCTCACAACGGCATGGTCATCTGTGCCCGGTAGCGGAACCTGCTGCGGGCACCTTGTGCCACGATGAGGCTGTGACTGAGGACTTCGAACCTGCGCTCGCGCCAGAGCTGCTGGTGACTGATCTTCATCGGGGCATCGAATTCTGGTCCGGAGCCTGTGGATTCGAGCTCCGCTATTCGCGACCAGAAGAACGATTCGCCTACATCGCCCTCGGTAAAGCGCACGTGATGCTCGAACAAGTTGGCGTCGGCCGGAACTGGGTGACCTCTGAACTTGAAGCGCCCCTCGGTCGCGGTATCAACCTTCAGATCTCCGTTCCCGACACCGGCGAAATTGTCAAGACTCTGGAACTTGCGGGCGTGGAACTGTTCATTCAACCAGAAACCAGGTGGTACCAAATGATCGACGGTGAAGCCGGCGTAAAGCAGTTTCTCGTGACCGACCCGGACGGCCATCTAATCCGATTCCAGTCATCGATTGGACGACGTCCGATCGTCCGATAGCGGAAGGACCTACTGGCGGTTGATATATGTCGATTGCTGACCGGGGGGAAATGCGGGGCCAAGGAGTCAGGCGACCACCCCCTCCGATCACTTGCGATCGATTCTCTCTCCAGAGATTGTTGGAGCATGACGACTCATCCCCTCTGGCGACCCTTCGCGCCCGGCGCGAATTTAGCCCGTGAAGGCCAGCGGATCGCTTCCCGGCAGACTGACCCTGGCCCCGTCCAGGAGCACAAGCCTTCGTGGCGCGATGACTTTCGGACCGTGGAGCAAGTCGTGTCCGCGGCGCTTGGCCCCCAGGTGCTCACCATCCGTCACATTGGCTCGACGTTGGTTTCCGGGCTCCAAGCCAAGCCGGTGATCGACGTCGATCTCACCATCCCCGACGTCGACAACGAGCCCAGCTACCCACCTCACTTAGCCTCAATCCACCGATGGTGATCGTTGAGGGTGCGGTGTTTTAAACCGAGAATGCCTTCCTGATCGCGGAGAATGGAGCTTGTCTAGAGCACATTCGTCACGAAAAGAGAGGCATCTCGTAGATGCAACTTTCTCATACTCGCCGTGTCGTGTCAGCCTCGTTTGATGATCCGAATCTCGTGTCGGCTGCGGGGCTTGTTCCGGTGATGAAACTCGCGGAGAAGGCGGGTTTGCGAACGTTGGCGCAGGGGAGGTTGAGCGTGCCGACGGACAAGGGTGCGAACGCGGGGTTGAAGGTGACGTCGTTGGTCGGTGGGATGGTGGCCGGCGCGGACTCCGTCGATGACATGGCCCTTCTGCGTCATGGCGGGATGCGGAAGCTGTTCACTGGCTGTTACGCGCCGTCGACGTTGGGGTCGTTTTTGCGTTCGTTCACCTTCGGGCATGTCCGCCAGCTGGATGCGGTCGCGACCCGGTTCCTGGCCGGCCTGGCCGAAAACAGTCGCTTTTCGCGACCTGACCTGGCGCACTGACTGACCGTCGTCGTGCACATGGCGGGCGACCACGCTTCGGGTTCGCTCTCCCGCAATTCGGGAGGATGTTCAGCGGAACCGGGAACATCGGTCGCTTTCTTTCGGCTGGTCGGCTTGAGTTCGTACGGTTGCGGTATGTCAGAATCAACTCTCGCTGCGGCGAGCATTTCAGCTCAGGGCATTCCGGCTCGTCTTCGTATCGGTGGCTTCGGTTACCTCATCTATGGCGTGTTGACGGTCGTTGCCGGCGCTATTTCGTTTGGGTTTGGCGCGCACGCTCCAGACGCTGGAGTGGCGTTCTTCGTCGGCCAGTTCATCTCCTACGTCGGCGTTTTCGCCGCGATTGTTGCGAGCATTGAGCTGGCACGCGGGCGACTGGCTGGTGGGTCGGTGTTCGGGATGATCTGCTTGACGCTCGTCGCGGCGGCATGGTCGATATTGATCATCGCCTCGGTGCTCGTTTTCTTCGCGGGCGTTGTCCTTGAGTTGCTGTTTCCGCTGGGAGGGACGCTCCTGACTCTTTCGCTGCTCGGCGCGGGGATTGTGGTGGTCGTGATGCGCGCGGTCGATGGGTATGCGAGGTGGGCCATCTTCGCTCTTGGCCTCTGGCAATTGCTCGGTGACCTGCCCTCCTTTCTCGAGTGGAATCTGCAGCCGTTCGCCAGCGTGCAGGGCCCCGGCTGGTTGTGGGAACTGGGTCATGCTGTGCTTCTGATTGCGGCAGGGGTAGCAATCGTCCGAGCCGCGCGACGACTCTCCTCACACGCCCTTTGACACTGTGGAACACTAACTCCATCGTGTCTCCGCGATCGCACATCCTGGTGTCAGCCGGCAGCGCCGTCGCTGCCGGCTTAGCCGTGCTCGCCATCGCAGCGGTGGTCGCGAACGGCTGGACTCTGGTGGACGCCGTGGACTCGTATGTGCTGAGCAATCTGAGCACGGGAGCGGGCCTCGCGGTGTGCGGTTCCGTGCTGACCTGGAAGCGCCCTCGCAATCCGATCGGCTGGACCCTTCTGCTGGGCGGGCTGTCCTATCTGTCGTCGGCGGCTGGCCTTGCGCTGAGCGAGTTCAGTCAGACCTCTGGCTGGCCTGAGCAGGTGACGCAATTTCTGGCGACTTTCGGATACTGCGCCTGGCCTTTCGCTATCGGCGTCTGGATTCCGCTCTCGCTCCTCCTCTTCCCAGAAGGCATGCTGCCGAGCGTGGCAAGCCGCATCCTGGCCTGCTCCATTGTCGTGACCGGTGCGGCATTCGTTGCCATGGTTGCAGCTGAGCCGATTTCCGATCCCCATTGGTTCACTATCGCCGCGTACCGCGATTACCAACCGCTGTGGGACGTCGCCGGCCTGGCCGGGGTGGCCGTGTACCTGGCGCTAGCCGCGATGCTCGTTATTCGCTTCGTTCGTGGTGACGCCAGAACTCGCGGGCAGATCCTCTGGGTTGTGCTCGCCCTCATTGTCACCATCGTGCTCGCGATACCGGCCACCCTGCTGCAGGTGGGGGAGAACGTTCCCCTCCTGCTCTATACCTTGATCCCCGTCGGCATCCTGATCGCGATTCTTCGACACAATCTGTTCGATATTTCTCTGGTCATCTCCCGCACGGTGGCTTGGTTCGCGCTGACCGTCGTGATTTCTGGGGCATTCGTGGGCGTGGTCGCGGTCCTCGGTACTTTTCTCGGGGATGCGGTGGGTTCTGTGATCGCCGCACTCCTGGTGGCGCTCGCGTTCGACCCGCTGCGGCGCTGGCTGCAGCGCGCTGCCTCTCGATTGCTGTTCGGGCGCCGGTCTGACCCGGTCTTCGTGATGCGAATGGTTGCTCATGACGTGGGCAGCGCCACAGATCTTGACTCTCTATTGGCTCGTCTCGCCGTGGCGTGGCGCGTACCCCGACTCGCTCTTGTGGTGTCGCGGCCGGACGGAGTGATTGCTCCGCTCGGGGTGTGGGGCGAAGCGACAACTCGTACCGAGGTGTTCGGGCTGCGACACGAGGGCGTGATTGTCGGGTCGCTGGAGGTGGGCCTTCGTCGCGGAGACCATCACCTCAGCCGCGTCGACCGTGCCTTGATCGACCTGATCGGTCCGATTCTCGCGCTCCTTGTTCAGTCGGCGCATTTGACGCGCGAACTTGTGGAGTCGCGAGGTCGTATCGTCGAGGCCACCGAGGGTGAGCGACTACGCATTCAACGCGATCTTCACGATGGGGTCGCATCCGCGCTCACCGGTATCTTGTTCACGTTGGAGGGTGCACGAAACCTCGCGGTGAGCGATGTTGCTGCGATCGATGAGGTTATCGCCGGTCTGCAACGAAATGTGATCACGGCGCTAGCCTCACTGCGTGTCGTAATGATGGATCTACGCCCACCGGAGCTCGACACCATGGGGCTCCTGATCTCGTTGCGCCAGGCCGCGGCCGAATCCCGAACCACCGCTGACGGCCGGGCCGCGAATGTCGAGATACGGTCCGCAGGACCGCTGGGAAGGATCTCACCGGGGGTCGAGACAGCCGCCTATCGCATCTGCATAGAGGCGATGACGAACGCTTTGCGGCACTCGGCGGGTACTCACGTGGTCGTCGAGGTGGCGGCAGCGGCGGGCGAACTGCGGCTTCGCGTGAACGATGACGGCTCGTCGAGTGCGCCGTGGCAGCCAGGTATCGGGCTCACCTCGATGCGCGAACGTGCGGACGTTCTGGGCGGATCGTTCGCGGCGCGCGCCGGCCCTCATGGCGGCGAGGTCCTCGTCACACTTCCGCTGCAGCCAAACGGTGACCTCTGATGTCGACCAGATGCATCCGCGTGCTGATTGTCGATGATCATCCGATCGTGCGCGATGGCCTCACGAGTTTGCTCAGAACGCTGCCCGACATCGACGTCGTCGGCCACGCGGAGTCCGGGGCAGGCGCCGTGGAGTGCGCGGTGCTTCTGCATCCCGACGTCATTCTGATGGACATTGCGATGCCGGTCATGAACGGCCTCGAAGCCACAGAGATCGTGACCGTGCAGACCACGAGCCGAGTACTCATGCTGACGATGTCAGAGGACAGCGCAACCATCGCGGCAGCTGTTCGGGCGGGTGCTGCGGGGTACATCCTCAAAAGCAGTGGTCGCGCCGAAATCGCTGCCAGCATTCGCGGTGTCCACGCGGGACAATTCACGTTCGGACGCGAAGTCGCCGCCACCGCGCGGGAACTCATCACACGCGACCACGTGACTCGGGAGAAAACGTTCCCCGACCTATCCGACCGTCAATTCGACGTTCTCGTGCACCTCGCGACCGGTGCCGACAACTCCCAGATAGCCGCCGCCATCGGCATCTCACCCAAGACCGTCGCGAACACCATCTCCGCCATCCTCACCCGACTGCGACTGCCCACCCGCGCCAGCGCGGTCGAAGCAGCACGGGCCAGCGGACTTGATTTGACGTGATCCCACCGTCTGCCAAGAGGCGGACCAACCCACCACAACTCATGACCCCTCGGAGACTCAAAATGCTCGTAGACGCTCTCGTACTCGATGAAGCCATTGCCAAGCAGTCCTTCTCAGGCGAGGCCACAATATTCGTCGCCGACCGGCGAGTCTTTGAGCGATGCGAAGGGTACATTTACCGGGCACTGCAGGTGCCGATGACCGTCGGTGCTCGCATCGCGATTGCCAGCGGCAGCAAGACATTCACCGCCCTCGCGATCATGCGCCTGATAGAAGAGGGCCAGCTACTGCTCGATCAGCCGGTGCGCGGGATCCTCGGGGACGACCTGCCCTTCATCAACGACGACGTCACCATCGAGCAACTCCTTACCCATACTTCAGGGATCGGTGACTATCTCGACGAGGACGAAGATTGGGAAGCGTCCGACTTCGTCCTCTCCCCGCCTGTGCACACACTGAGGACCGCGGAAGCTTTCCTGCCGATGCTCGAGGGGTATCCGCAGAAGTTCGACCCTGGCGAGCAGTTCTCGTACTGCAATGGTGCATACATCGTGCTGGCCGTCCTGCTAGAACGCGTCACCGGCGACACTTTTCACGACGCGGTGCGGCGGTTGGTTGTCGAGCCCGCGGGGCTCGAGCGTACCGGGTTCCTGCCTCTGAACGAGCTGCCGGCGGACGCCGCCGTCGGGTACGTCGAAGACGAAGGCGATCTCGCCAACACGCTGCACCTACCGGTGCTTGGCAATGGTGACGGCGGGGCATTCACGACCGGAGAGGACCTGCACATGTTCTGGCTCGCACTGCTGGACGGTCGGATCGTCTCGCGCAAAACACTCGAGGAGATGATCCGACCGCGCCACGATGTGCCGGACGAAGACATGCGATCTGGAATGGGGTTGTTCTTGCACGGGACCCACCCCGCACTCATCCTCGAGGGATACGACGCAGGGGCATCATTCCGCTCAACACACATCACCCAGACACAGACGACCGTCAGTATCCTCGGCAACACCTCCGAGGGCGCCTGGCCGGTGATCAGCGCCTTCGCAAACGCCATCGACGCCGAATTCGAATGACCACCATGCGAGCCAAAGATCCACGAAGTCGCGTGCATCGACGGAAGATCCCCATCCTCACCGGATGTCTCTTGATCGCGTTGCTGGTCATGACGTCGTGCTCGTCCGGGACCGCCCCCGAGCCACCAGCCGCCGCCAGCCCATCATCTGTCCCTGTGCCCGCCAAATCGGGGTGGCCGTCGGTCATCGCAGCGATCGGTCACTCGGGCTTGACGGGCTACGACAGCGGCGAGTCGGGCGGTGACACGGTCGCGAACTCCTGGGCGACGGGCGAGAACCCAGATGTCGACAGCGTATACCTGCGCATCTTGGCTGAAAATCCAGAGATCGAGGGTAACGCCATCAATGTGGCCGTGAATGGGTCGAATGTGAACGACCTGATCCGGCAGGCCAACAATATCAGCAAGCTCACACCGCAGCCGCAGCTCGTGATCGTGCAATCGATCGATAACGACATCACCTGCGACGGGACCGATAAGGAGCATCTCCCGGTATACCGCGCGGGGTTGGTGAAAGTCATGGACACCCTCACCACGGGTCTGCCCGAGGCGAGGGTCTTCTTCGTCTCGCAGTGGGCCACGGTCGCGATGTACGACGCCGTGGTGATGTCAATCGATCCGGGCCACCTCGCCGGCACCGGACCTTGCGACACTGTCGACCCCTCGACGCTCAAGATCGTACCTGCCAATGAAGCCACGCTTCAGAGCATCGTGGACCAATATTTCGCGACCGTCGTGGACGTGTGCTCCGCCTACGTGAACTGCGAGACTGACCAGAACGCGATGCAGAGCTTCGACCTCGCAGCCGACGACCTCTCACCGGATCTCGACCACCTGTCGATCTCAGGACACGCGAAGGAAGCCGCCATCGCCTGGGATGTGCTCTACCCCGGTAAATAGGCAATCTCGGCCGCCGCAGACACTGCCAGGCCCATGGCCGTGCCGTTTGACGATCCTCTGCAGGCATCCGATCGAAGTCGAAATCCAGCCACGACCACACTCTGAGGATCAGCTGAAGTGCCGACCGCTGATGGTCCGGCTTACGGGCGGCCGTACCCGCAGCAGGGACGATTTGGTGGCCATTGCCCGCCGGCGAACTCGCCATGCGGTGAACGTGCCGCGTTCGTGGAGGCGAGCGAGATTGCCGCGATACCGGCAGCCCATGGTGGGTGCGGCGGCGATGATTTGTTGCAGGGTGCCGAGGGTTCGGGTTGCCACGGGGGCGTTGAAGAGGGTTTCGAGGAATCCGGGGGCGTTTCCCGCTGTGGTGGACACTCCTCATGTTGAAGTTTATTCCTGTGGCCCTCTTCGCGATCGGGATGGTGTCTTTGAGTGGCTGTGCGGCGCGTGACACTCAGCAAGTGCGCCCTTCGCCGCCACCGACACCTACCGCAGCGAGCGAGCAAGAACTGTATGGGGAGGATGCGATCTTCCTTAGCGAGTTCGTGAAGCAAAACCCCGGATACTTTGACCCTGATCTTTTACTTGGATCCTTCCTTTTTTGAGGAGGCTGGTATCGGCCCCGGCGAGTACCCCTCCCGGCCCTCAGCGGAGACTCCGATCAGCTAATCCTCACGATCTTCTGCGACGACACCACGGAGTATGAGGTCGCGTTGCCCTCGGGCAGTGCAATTGTTGATCGCACGTGGGGGGATTCGTGCGGCGCCGACGGGCTCGTGACTTACAAAACCGCACCGATTGATGCGGATCGCTCCTCCCTGACCGCCGCTGTCACAGCCGACAAAGAAAGCTCCTTCCGAATCTCAATACTTGAGGTAGATGCAGCCCAGGAGTGATCCGATCGGGGGGCTGCGACCCATGAAGGATCTAATCACGGGCCTCTGGTCTCGCCTCCGGCGAGTTCAGGTGGTGAGCGCAACACTGTGAGTTCTGTGGGGTGTTGTGGATGGGTCGACTGTGGTCGCCGTTGGGTGTTCGTGTGGCGTTCCCCTTGCGGTTTTATGGGCAGCCAGGTCAACGGAACTGCCGGACCTCGCCTTTGCCTTCGTAGTGTTGCTCACTGTGAAGCCCGACGAGGAGGACCGCATCTCGTAGGCTGCGCGCGATGATCGCTGCAGGATCTATGTGCGCATTCAGTGATAGCATTGATAGTAACGATAGAGAGGGAGATCCTGGTGGCTACCTTAATGATTCGAGACCTAGACGAAGACGTAAAGGCACGCCTGCGCGTCCAGGCCGCCGAAAATGGCCGCTCGATGGAAGCCGAGGCTCGGGCGCTCCTAGCGGCTGCGGTAAGTGGACGGCGACCTCCGCGCAGGCTCGGCTCCTACATTCGTGATCAATTCGCAGAGATCGGCGGAGTCGACTTGGAGATCCCACGGCGCCACGAGCCCGCGAGTGCGGCAGACTTCAGCGCGTGATTGTTCTGGACACGAATGTCGTGTCCGAGCTTGCCAGACCGATACCAAGCCAAGCGGTCATCGAGTGGGTCGACGCGCAGGAGTCATCCAGTCTGGTCATCACCGCACTCACTGCGGCTGAAGTGCGAGCTGGCGTCGCTCTGCTGCCCGGTGGCCGCAGGAAGCTGGATGTTGGGCTGCGGATCGAGTTATTGCTCACCGAGACGTTCGCAGGCTTCGTGCTCGCCTTCGATATCGGCTCATCTGCCCACTATGCAGAAATCCTGGCGGGCCGCACGCGCGCGGGCCAGCCGATCAGCGCCTTCGACGCACAGATTGCAGCGATCTGTCGCCAACACGAGGCCATCCTGGCAACACGGAATACCGCAGACTTCACCGAAACTGGCATCCAGTTGATCAACCCTTGGGACAGCCAATGAGCTCGGACGGAGCATGTCGAAGTACTGACCGTGCGGCCCGTAGGCCATTCGTCTGACGGACACTCGACGACCTCAGGACAGCCCGATCGTACTTGTCATTCCATTCATGGCAGCGTGGGCAGGCAGCGCGCCTGAATAACGAACTAGGCCATCGTCATCCGGCCAACCTTCGGACGGGGCAATCGGCAGCGTCATTTCTGCGGCGCGCCTGCTGAGAAGCTTCCTCGTACCAGGGATGATTTTCGGCGGATCGATCTTGGTCGTCTACGCCATCGCTTTCCTCCTCTGGCCACTCTTGGGTGATCCATTCATCGACCGTTCCATCAACTTTCTCTCCAACCCACAGGAGGTGGCCGATTACGAGCAATCGCTGACCGCATTCAGCCAGTTGCTGGCGTTCGGTTCCCCGGTGTTCGGGGCAGTCTCCGCGCTGTGGTTTGGATTTGCCGCCGGAGTCTATGGAGCGTTTGCGGCGGTTGCGATGATCCTCTTGCAGAACAGGATGCTTGGCCTGCTGCTCCCGCTCGGCGTCTACATTGTGGAGACCATCGCGGCCGCAATCCTCGTCGGCCCCTACGCGGGCCTGCTCTACTGCCTCGCGCCATTCGCGTTGCAACAGTCTCCGATCGCGATAACCGTGCTCCCGACAGTCCTTCTGGCGGTCGGGGTCGCTGCGGCGTGGGGGTGGGTTTTCCGCCACCCGCGCGATCTAGCGTCACTCCACTGATGACCTCACGCGCACGATTCCGATTCCTCTTTCTCCTCGTGGCCGTTGCACTCTTCGCAATTGGCTACGCGGTCACCAGCCGCGGCGCAGCCGAGGGAACAGGGGGTGTGGCGCTCATCGCGGCGCTGAGCTCGAATGAGAGGTTCCAGACCTTCGTGGCCGCGCCAGTCTGGCTGACTGCGGTATCGGTCACGATTGATCGGGCCCTGACGCCGCAGAGGCTCCTGCGGCGGGGAGACCGACGGACGCTGGCATGTGAGCCGCTGCGGACGCTGCTCATTCGATTTGCCATCGTCGCGGGCGCGGTTTCGGTGGTGCGGCTCGGCATTGCTCTGCTGACTATGCCGGCAGGGAGTGATCCGATGGTCGTCGCCGTGATCTCCGCCGGTGTCCTTGCCGGTGCGACCGCTCTGCTGGCTATCGGCTTGGCCACCCTGTACTGGGTGCTTCTCGCGGTCCGGCTTCTTTTTCAGTCCCGATAGGTCACCGTCGTGGCAGCGATGCTCATCTGGGCCTTTTCGACACTGCCGAACATCGGCGTGTTGCTCGTGCCCCATCCGCTTGACCTCGCCCAGTACGTCTCCCTCGAATACATCCGCTTGCAGCCCAACCTCGTCGTGATCCTCGCTGTTCTCGCCGAACAACACGGCGAGTGGGCCGAGTCCCGCCGCTACCTCGGCCTCGACGCCCTCACCGAATCCCAGGCCGTCAGCACTGACCTACCCGCGGAGGTGACCCCAGACCTCCATGCCCTCAGCGCATCACCGACCGAAGGGTCACAACGATTCACATACGCCACACAAAAGGACTTGACCGGGACATTGCCTTTAGGTAGCCCGCATATCAGGGAAGAGCCTTTCCGGCGGTGCTGTGTAAGGCAGCGGCTCGCCGGGCTTGTTCGAGTCCGCGTCCCCCGGTTGCCGAAGGTCAGCTGAATGCTCCGCCAGCGCCGACACCCGGCTAGCTGTCGGAGACCCCGCCGGGCGGTTCGCCGCCGTCAGTGTCGCCCGCGGAGCCGCCGCCAGCCGATTCGCGGCCGGCGCGGTCGCCCGCTGGCTCGCCAGCTTTCGGGGGCGCTCCTTCACGGCCCGATGCGCCCTCGCCGATGGCGTCGATCGATCGAATCGCGTCGCGCAGCTCCGCATCGGCGTCGCTGAAGCCCTCTGAACTCGTCATGCCCCCACCGTACGCGCCGGAGACCTTGCGCAGCGGCTAAACTCGACATTGCCCACCACCTACAGCCGCACAGCAGAGGACCAATATGAACATCGTCGCCTTCGTTATCGGCTTCACCCTTTTCGTCGGCGGCATCGTGCTCTTCGGCTACGCGTGGGATGGAACTTCGTTCGACGGCATCATGTTCACCGGCGGCCTGCTCGCCATCTCGCTCGGCGTCGCGGTTCCGTACCACCTTCTCAAGCGCGTCGACGGCTGATCGGCGGCGCCAGAGCACACGCCGGGCGGGCATAGCGGCACGTCCACCAGCGGTGCCGAGCCTGCCCCATGCCGGGTCCCGATGCCCGATGCCGGTTCCCGATGCCGTCGCCGTTCCGAAGCGGGTCACGTCGCCGTTCCGATGCAGGTCAGCTCGCCATCGCGATTTCGGCCGTGCCGTCGGTGTCACGCCTCCTGCTGTCCCTGAGCTCGACCGCGCGGACCTCGGCCAGTGCGCGACGTCCCAACCTGGCGCGCCGCGATGCCCTCAACGACAGAAGGCCCGCTCCACGGGGGAGCGGGCCTTCACGTTACATCGCAGCTAGGCTGCGAGCAGTTGTCTTAGAGAGCGCGGATGTTCTCAGCCTGCAGACCCTTGGGGCCCTGGGCAACATCGAACTCGACCTTCTGGTTCTCGTCGAGCGACTTGTAGCCGTTGCCCGCGATGGCGGAGAAGTGCGCGAAGACATCGGCGCTTCCGTCGTCGGGAGAGATGAAGCCGAAGCCCTTTTCAGCGTTGAACCATTTCACAGTACCGGTAGTCATTGCAAGCTCCTCCTGGAGTGCTATGCGGGACCCGAACGTCGGGGCCTCGCGCCGAGGAGCCCACATTCGCTCTCCTTGTGAGACGCTCCGAAAAGCGTTGCGACCTGTGATGCACTTCAACTTCGATCTTCACACTAGCCGCTATGGCGCGAAATTCTTGCATCGGCGTCGAAGGATTGACATGCGGGGTGTCATCTAGCTATGAGCTCCACAGCCGAATAGCCTCGCTGGATGACCGAAGACAGGTACGGCCGCGACGTTCTCGACGGATACGCGAGGCGCACGCCGCGCAAGCGGGTGCCGAGCGTCGAGGCAGTGCGCGACCTCGTCGTCGAGGAATCCGCGACCGGGTTCTGCGGGGCGGTGCTGCGTACGGAGGGTCGTGTCGTGCACCTGGAGGACTACCGCGGTGCCGTGCGCGTGTTCCCGCTCGGCACCGGCTTCCTCCTCGAGGGCGTCCCCGTGCAGCTGACCGCCCCCGCGCGGGCAGTCACCGGCATCGCGCGTTCCGCCTCCGGATCGTTCGCGGTTCCCGGCGCCCGGGCCCGCGTCGCCAGGGCGAGCCGCATCTTCGTCGAGGGCCGCCACGATGCGGAGCTCGTCGAAAAGGTGTGGGGCCACGATCTCCGCGTCGAGGGCGTCGTCGTCGAATATCTCGAGGGGATCGACGATCTCGAGGCCATCGTGGGGAGCTTCGCACCCGGCCCCGGACGACGGATCGGCATCCTCGTCGACCATCTGGTCGCCGGCTCCAAGGAGAGCCGGATCGCGCAGGCAGTCGCGCGCGGGCCGTACGGCGCTCATGTGCTCGTGGTCGGCCATCCGTTCGTCGACGTGTGGCAGGCGGTGAAGCCGATGAGGGTCGGACTCACGGCCTGGCCCGAGATTCCGCGCTCGATCGAGTGGAAACACGGCATCTGCGAGGCGCTCGGCTGGCCGCACGAGGAGCAGGAGGACATCGCCCGCGCCTGGCAGCGGATTCTCGCGCGCGTCTCGAGCTTTGCCGACCTCGAACCGGTTCTGCTCGGCCGGGTCGAGCAACTCATCGACTTCGTCACCGAGGACTGAGCGCGCGACTCTCGCGTGGGGCGGTCCCCTCGCCGTGGGCCGAAACGCGGCGGGCCGGCTCAGGTGCGCTCGTGCACGTCGCGCACCTTGCGGTTGCCGAGCCCGTGGAAGGCGTTGTCGACCGGCCGCATGCCGAGCACGATTTTGCCGCGGGCGTGCCGCTGCTCCAGATCCTCGAACGCGTCGCGCACACGCTCGAGGGGGTAGAACCCGGAGATGAGCACATTGACCGTCCGGTCGGCGGCGAGCCCCGCCAGCCTGGCGAGCACGCGGGTGTGGTTCAGCGACTCTTCCTCGGTCGGTTTCATCGCCTGCAGCTCGATGTCGCGGCGGTGCTCGCTCGACCGGAAGCGCGCCGGCGCCACTTCGAGCTGCTCGGCGACGGCGGGGTTGTCCCGGCCGAAATTGTCGATGTAGGCGTTCACGGGACCGCGTGCGATCGTGCGAATGCGCTCGGCCAGGCCGTCGCCGTAGACGACCGGCTTCACGCCGATTTGCCTGAGGTAGTCGAAGTTGCGCTCACCGCAGGTGCCGATGACGGTGGCGCCCTTGTTCATCGCCAGGTGCGCCTCCATGCTTCCGACGCCGCCTGCGGCCGCCGATATGACTACGGTGTCGCCCGCGGCCAGGTTGACCGCCTGCACGGCATCGTTCGCGGCGAGCCCGGCGAGGAACAGGCTCCCGGCGACCTCCCACGACAGTGCGGCCGGCTTCGCGACCAGGCTCGTATGGGGGACGACAACAAAATTCGCCTGCGACGCGAGCACGGCGTGTCCGAGCACCTCCGAGCCCCGCGCGAACGCCGTAACCCCCTCGCCGATCGCCACGACGAGGCCGGCGAAGTCGCTGCCGAGGCGCTGGGGAAATGTGACGGGCACCTCGTCGGCAAACAAGCCTTGGCGCACGTATGCCTCCATGTGATTGATGCCCGCCGCCAGCACCTCCACGACGACCTCGCCCGGGCCTGCCGCCGGTCTCTCGATCTCGACGACGTCGAGTTCGTCGATGTCTCCGTATCGGCTGAAGGTGACGGCCAGGGACGGTGCGCGCTTCGTCGGACTCATGGTTCATCTTGGCGTGCTGTGCAGCTTGGGACCAAGGAGCGCGCCGAACGTGCAGCGGACTCCCGGCGTGTTTGACTTGGGCATGCACATGAGCGAAAGCACCATCGGTATCGGCGCCCAGGTCTGGGTGCGTGATGCCTCGGACTCGGACAGGTCGCCATGGCCGGCGGAGCCGAGCGGGATCGTGTTCCGGTCCGGCGGCTCCGCCCTCGCGGGTGTGTGGGGGAGTGGCGGGGGTGGGCGACTGTGGTGGATCGAATTCGATCAGCCGCAGATGCGCTCCGACGGAGAGGGGCCGTATCCTTCCGCCCAGGTGCACGAGAAGTACCTCGAGCTTGCTCCTCCCGTCGACGGGTTCGATGGGGACTGAGCGCCCAGCGCGCGTTCAGTGGCGACTGGAACGGTAGGAAGACGGCACACCCCCAAGGAGAGAACCACATGGGATTCCTCGACCGCTTTCTCGGCCGGCCCGACCAGGGGCCCCCAGCGCCCCGCCCAGCACCGGCGCCGCAGCGCAGCGACGACGACATCGCGGTCGAGCGCTACGAGTACCTGCTGCGCACCGCGCCGCCCGAGACCATCGAGCGGGTGCACACCGAGGCCTTCGGCAAGCTGACGCCCGAGCAGCGCGACCTGCTGTTCGCGCGGTTGAGCGAGAATCCGAATCCGACCGAGCGACCGGCCGATGCGGCTCCGGACACCCTCGCGAAGGCGGCAACCCGCACCGAGCTGCAGCAGCCGGGCACCCTCACGCGCGAATTCGGCGGCCAGGGCGGCATGTCCTTCGGCGGCATGGTCGGAAGCTCGCTCCTCGGCACCGTCGCCGGATACGTGATCGGCTCGGCCCTGGTGAGCGCCTTCCTCCCCGCAGACCCCGGAGCGGACGGGGGCTCGGATTCGGCGGACGCCGCGGACCCCTCCGCCGCCGACCCCTCCGGCGGCGGAGGGGATGCGGGCGGCGACGGCGGAGCCGGTGGCGACAGCGGCGGGTTCGGCGACTTCGGCGGCGACTTCGGGTTCTGATCCGACCCCGTCCGCAGCTGACCGGGCAGGAACCACTGGGGAATCCGCGCCGGATGGGGCAGGCTGGTGCCATGGCAACTCTCCTCCGCCCCCGATCCGGTCGAATCCTCGCCGGGGTGTGCGCCGCGATCGCGATCCGGCTCGGCTGGAACGTCACGACGGTGCGCATCGTCTGGATCCTGTTGAGCTTCATCCCCGGCCCGCTCTGGGTGCTGTATGCGGTGCTGTGGATCGTCATCCCCGCCGAGGAGTAGTCGCGTGCGGGGGCGGGTAGGGTCGAGCCGTGCCCCTCTCGATACGTGATCTGAACCCCGCCGACGTCACCCGCCTGGTCGAGCTCAACAACGCTGCGGTGCCCGCCGTGCCATTCACCACCGCCGAGGAATTCGCCACGCTGCTGGCGACGAGCGACCACGCGATCGGGGCAATCGACGACGACGCCGGGCTGCACGGGTTCGCCATCGGAATGAACCCGGGCAGCGACTACGCGAGCGAGAACTACCGGTTCTTCGAGGACCGGGGGACCGACTCGCTCTACGTCGACAGGATCGTCGTGGACGAGCTCCGTCGCGGGGAGCGCATCGGCCGGCTGCTCTACGACCACGTGTTCCATCGCGCCAGGGCGGACGGCCGCACCGAGGTCACGTGTGAGGTCAACATTGAACCGCCGAACCCCCGTTCGCTCGCGTTCCACACGAGAATCGGCTTCGTCGAGGTCGCCAGGCAGGCAACCAAGGGCGGCGCGGTGGAGGTGGCCCTCCTCGCGGCCTCCGCCAGATCCCGACTCGTCGAATGGATCGACCCGATGGTCGGCGCCGACCAGATGCTCGGCATGAGCGGGCTCGACTATGTGCGCGCGATGGTCGACGGCCGCGTTCCGCCGCCGCCGATCGCCGCTCTGATGCGCATGGCGCCGATCGCGGCCGACGCGGGCACGACGACCTTCGAGTGTTTGCCGGACGAGTCGCACTACAATCCAATCGGCACCGTGCATGGAGGTCTCGTGTGCACACTGCTCGACTCGGTGGTCGGATGTGCGGTACAGACGACGCTTCCCGCCGGGACCGGGTACACCTCGATCGAGATCAAGGTCAATTACCTCCGAGCGGTGCGCGCCGACACCGGACGGCTCACCGCGATCGGAACGGTCACGAAGCCGGGGCGAAGGGTGGCGTTCGCCGAGGGGACCGTCGTCGACGCACAGGGCCGGATCGTCGCTACGGCGAGCAGCACCTGCCTGGTTTTTCCTCTCTGAGGGCAGCTGCGACCTGCGCGACGGGGTCGGCGGCGGGAGCGGGCCGGGCACCAGAGTAAATTTGACGCATGCCTGAACCTCGACGTGCGGTCGACCCGCTGCGTCGCGAACGCGGACCCGGTTCCCGTGCGCGACTCGACGCCCTCCACACCAGGGTCCTCGCGTGCGGTCCGGGCATCGAACCGGCGGTCCAGCTCGCCGTTGAGTTGGGCCTGTCGTCGCCCGCCGCCGGCGAAGGCGAGACCGACGAGCTGTGGGAGATGCTGGCGACCGTCGCGGCCGCCGACGTCGCCGTCGCGCGCGTCGTCGAACCCCATCTCGACGCGCTCGCCATCCTGCGTCAGCTGCCGATTCCGGCCGACATCGCCGCGATCGGGGCGGGCGGGACGAGCACCTGGGGAGTTTTCGCGGCCGAGGGAGCCGGCACGCGCGTGACCGCCGAGCCGCAGGGCGGTGCCTGGGTGCTCGACGGGGTCAAGCCGTGGTGCTCGCTGGCCGGACTGGTCTCGCACGCTCTCGTCACCGCGTACACGCCGGACGGCGGCAGGCGCCTGTTCGCGATCGCCATGGCCCAGCGGGGGGTGTCGGTGCGCGAGGGGGTCTGGGCTGCCCGCGGGTTGACTCAGATCCCGAGCGGGCCGATCGAGCTGACCGCAGTGCCGGCGGTGCCGGTGGGGAACGACGGCTGGTACCTCTCCCGGCCCGGCTTCGCCTGGGGCGGCCTCGGGGTCGCGGCAATCTGGTGGGGTGCCGCCGTCGGCATCGCGCGCCAGCTCGACGAGCACGCCCGCAGTCGCGAACCCGACCAGATCGCGCTCATGCACCTCGGCGCGGCCGATGCGCAACTCGAATGCGGCCGGCTCGCGCTCGGGGCGGCGTCGACGGTCGTCGACGCGGGTGTATCGGACCCGGGCGAGATGCGGATTCTCGCGCAGCGCACCCGCACCATCGTGGCGAACGCCGCAGAAGAGGTCATTGCCAGGTGCGGGCACTCCCTCGGTCCGGCGCCGCTCGCGCTCGACGCCCGGCACGCCGGTCGCGTCGCCGACCTCGGGCTCTACCTTCGCCAGGACCACGCCGAGCGCGACGAGGCGGCGCTTGGCCGCGCGCTGCTGAGCAGAGAGGAACGACCATGGTGAAATTCGACAGTCGGCAGGACGGCACCCCCGAGGAGGCCTGGCTTTCCGCGCCGAGCTGGCGTGACGTTCCCGCACTCGTGCTCGCCGACTTCCGGCGCCTCGTCGTTGTCGCCGCGCACCCGGATGACGAATCGCTCGGCGCCGGGGGGCTGATGGCGCGGGCCACGGGGCTCGGCGTGCCCGTCCATCTCGTCGTGGCGACCAACGGCGACGCCTCCCACCCCGAGTCGACCACCATGACGAGGGAGGACCTGGTGCTCGTGCGACGGAGCGAGCTGCTGAAGGCCGTGCAGATGGTCGCGCCGTTCGCGACCGTCGACTTTCTCGACCTCCCCGACGGCGAGCTCCGAGAGCACCGGGACGCCCTCGCCGCGCACCTCGAGTCGCTGCGGGTGGGGGTCGGCACCCTCGTCGCCGCGCCATGGCGCCAGGACGGGCATGGCGACCACGAGGTTGCCGGCGCGGTCTCCGCGCGGGTCGCGCGGGCCGCGGGCGCACAGCTGCTCGAATACCCCGTGTGGATGTGGCACTGGGCGCAGCCGGGCGGCGAGGAGGTGCCATGGAGCCGGTTCGTGACCCTGCGGCTCGAGGACGACGAGCGCAGTGCGAAGGACATGGCGATCGCCGCCCACGAGAGCCAGAACGCGCCACTCTCGGATGCCGCGGGCGACGAGGCGATGTTGAGTGAGCGGTTCCGCGACTACTTCACCCGCCCGTTCGAGGTCTTCGTCACCCCCCTCGGGAGCCGCACGCTCCCGCGGGAGTTCTTCGACGACTTCTACGCTGGCAGCGACGACCCCTGGGGCTTCGAGACCCGCTGGTACGAGATCCGCAAGAGGGCGCTCACCGTGGCGTCGCTTCCCCGGCCGCTGTTCGCCTCGGGGCTCGAGGTCGGGTGCTCGATCGGCGTTCTCACCTCGGAACTCGCCGGACGGTGCGCCGAGCTCATCGCAACCGACATCGCCGAGCAGCCCCTGAGCCTCGCCCGGAAGCGCCTCATCGAGCACCGGCATGTCAAGGTCGTGCGCACCGACACCCCCGTGGCGTGGCCGGAGGGCACATTCGACCTCATCGTGCTCTCAGAGGTCGCCTACTACTGGAGCCCGGAGGACCTTGAGGTCGCCATCGAGCACATGGATGCCTCCCTCACCGACGACGGGGTAATCGTCGCGTGCCACTGGCGGCATCCCGTTGAGGGGTACCCCGAACGCGGCGACGACGTGCACGCCGCGCTGCGCAGGCATCCCCGCTTCGCCGTGCTCGCGGAGCATCGCGAGGAGGACTTCCTTCTCGACGTTCTCGTGCGCCCGCCGGCCGATTCGGTCGCGCGCGAAACCGGACTTCTCGGGCATCCGTGAGGCCCGGCGCACCGGTGGACGAGGTCGCAGTGGTGATTCCCGTCAATGACGAGGAGGAGCTGCTCGAGCGCTGCCTTGCCGCCGTCCACGACGCGCTCGGCCACCTCGACGACCTCGAGGGGCCCGCCCGCGTT
>Ga0105047_10005620_pt1 | contig 21439 bp, 17 predicted proteins | sample MAT04_FD_78384 | JGI IMG/M metagenome (GOLD analysis project Ga0105047, IMG submission 78384) | Freshwater microbial communities from Lake Fryxell liftoff mats and glacier meltwater in Antarctica - MAT-04 (megahit assembly) | ecosystem: Environmental > Aquatic > Freshwater > Ice > Liftoff... | reverse complement strand
GGGTGCCGCACCTCGACAACCAATATACCGGGTTTGGCAAGACGGCTGATGACGCCAGCCTGAAGGTTGTGCTGGCGATTGGGGCGTCGGAGACGAACGCGGAGGATCGCCCGCTGAAGGAAGTCAAGATTAAGACCGGCATAGTGCTGGTCAAGGCGAAGTAGTGGGGAAGGGCAGTCGTCAGTGTTCAGCCGTCAGCACAGGTGTCGGGCACGTTTTTTTTGGGCCGGGCTTCCGTAGCCGCCGACACGGACACCGATGCTGTGGCACGGATGCCCGACCCTCCTCTGTGCGTCTCGTTCAAGCTTGGGAGTCTGGATGACTCGGGCCGTGAACGGTTCATTGTCTGACCCCTGAGACCCCATGTCTGGCCCAGTTTCACAATCACCTGCCCCGGAACCCGTCGATTGGCGGCTCTATCGCCGGGTGGGGGCATTGGTGACAATTCCGTCCGTGCTGGGGATCGTGCTGGCGGCGAATGCATCAGGCTGGACTCTCGGCCTGGTTGTGGGGATGGTTGTCGCGTCGATTGCACTCTCAACGTGGTCGATTGTGGAGCCGGTGACCCGCACCAGTACTCGCCTGCGGAAGACAGCTCGCGACCTGCAATTTGATCTCCCGCCCTTGGAGTCAGGCCAGCGGCGGGTACTGCCCGCCGGTCGAGACCAACTGACCGAGGCCGAAGAGGACCTCTTCGCGACCTCCTCACTCGCGCGGGACGAGATGCGGTCTCTGCGCGAACTGGCTGGCCGACTGGAGCAGAGCACGACCCTGTTCGAAGGGGTCTTGGAGACCATGCAGGAGGCCGTACTCGTCGTTGATTCCGGCGAACGCGTCCTCTTCATCAACTCAGCCGCCCGCGATCTGTTCGACGTGTCGCAATCATCCGCGTTTGGAAAACTGGCCTGGGAGAGCATTCGCTCCAGTCGCTTGCAGGAGATCATCGAGCAAGCCCTCTCGACGGGGCGAACGGTACGCGGCGAAGTCGACCTGCCCCGTCGAAAACGCTTGGTGGAGGTCTCTGCGGTGGTGCTGTCGCTCTCCGGAGGGCCCGGTTGCCTGGCAGTGGCTTACGATGTCACCGACCTGCGACGGTTGGAAAAAATGCGGCGGGAATTCGTGTCGAACGTGTCACACGAACTCAAGACTCCGCTGACATCGATCCAAGCCTACGCAGATACTTTGCTCGGAGGCGGGCTCGAAGACGAGGGCAGCTCGCGAATGTTCGTGGAACGCATCGTTGAGCAATCCGAACGCTTGAACATGCTGATCCAAGACCTGCTGCGGCTGGCGAAGATTGAATCGGAACCCGAGGCGTTCCAGATCGAACGCTACGACGCCGTGCCGATCGCAGCGACTTCGTATCAGGACCACCAGAATGTCGCTCAAACTCGCCAAATCCAACTGGAATATCTTTCCCCCGCAGGTCCGCTCGATGTGCTGGCGGATGCGGACGGGCTGCGGACAATTCTCAACAATCTGTTGAGCAACGCGATCAATTACACACTGGCCGGGGGGCAGGTGCGTTTGTCGCTCCGTCCAGACGGCAATCGGGCGTTGTTCGAGGTGAGCGACACCGGGGTCGGAATCGCGAAGGAGCATCAGTCACGGGTGTTTGAACGGTTCTACCGAGTCGACAAGGCCCGCACCCGCAGCGTGGGTGGCACCGGCCTGGGTCTGGCGATCGTGAGGCATCTGGTGGAGGTCATGCAGGGGGAAATCACCCTCGAGAGCGAGTTGGGGAAAGGGACGACATTCCGTATTTGGCTTCCGCTGGTGAATGAATAAGAGTGCGCACACGCCGGAGGGTGGCTCCCAACACTCTCGGGACGGGCTCAACATTGGATTCGTGGGCAGAGATCGCGGGAATACGATCCAATCCAATCTTGTCCCGCCCGACGCACGATTCCGAAATTACCTCGTTTTGAGTCGAAATGAGGCCAATTGGTGGCTTGTGGAACCGCAAAAACGAGACCAAGGTACGGTTTCACCGATTCTTCACAACCGGTCGGTTTACATCTTAACAATTCAAAGATACCGTCCCCTTACGAGAAGCAACTCTTGATCATTGAACCGGCTGGGGAAGACATTCATGCGACGATTGGCGATGTGGATTGTGGTGGCGGGCTTGAGCTTGCAGCTCGGTTGTGAGACCAAGACGGCCGCACCGGTTGGCGGAACGCAAGTTCCTGCGGTCACGACTCCTGGCGCATCCGACGTTGTATCTCCAGCGGCTGAGCCGGCCAAGCTCTCCGGCGCGATCAACATCGACGGGTCCAGCACTGTGGCTCCGATTACGTCGATTGTCGCTGAGGACTTCGGCAACGCTCACCCGGATATTGAAGTTCCCGTCGGGACCTCCGGTACCAGTGGGGGGTTCAAAAAGTTCGTGATCGGCACATTGGACATCTGCAATGCCTCGCGACCGATCTCCGAGAGTGAGAAAGCCGCACTCGCCAAAAACAACATCGAGTGGGTCGAGATCCAGATTGCGATCGATGGTCTGTCGGTCTGCGTTAACCCGAAGAATGACTGGTGCAAGTCGCTCACCGTCGCCCAGCTCAAAGCCCTGTGGGAGCCGGACAGTAAGATCACCAGATGGAATCAAATTGACCCCAGCTGGCCGGATCGCGCGATCAAGCTTTTCGGAGCAGATACCGACTCGGGAACCTTTGACTACTTCACCGAAGTCATCATGGGAAAGAAGGGGGCCATTCGCTCTGACTACCAACAAAACACGGAAGACAACTTGCTGGTGCAGGGAGTCGCTGCGGACGAAGAGGCTCTCGGGTACTTCGGTTATACGTACTACACGACAAACCAGGAGAGGGTCCGTGTCGTGCCGATTTCCAATACAGAAAACGTGGCCGATGCGGTCACCCCAGATCTCGATACGATTCGGTCCGGCAAGTACGCTCCACTCTCCCGTCCATTGTTCATCTATGTGACGAAAAAGGCCGCTTCGAAGCCGCATGTCGCCGAGTTCCTGAAGTTCTATCTGTCCGATGCCGGCCAGAAACTCGTGGTAGAAGCCAAGGCCGTTCAGATGAGCGACGACCAACTCAAGGTCGCTCGTGAGCGGCTCCAGGCCGCGTTGCCAGCTGCCAAGTAGTTCCGCAAGAAGCGCCGCTGCACGACCTCGAACGGTTGACTCGCACGTGAACCTGCCCAGCATTCCTGAACCACTTCCACCAGCACTCGTGCTGCGTCGTCAGTTTTCGCCGTCGCGATTGCGGGAATCGGTTGTGGAATGGGTTCTATTTTGCTGTTCATCGGTCTCCATTTTCGTCACAGCTGCGATCCTGTTTGTGCTGTTGATCGAGACTGTGATCCCCTTCGGGGGAGTGAAGCCTTTCTTTGGGCACGTTTCGATGTGGGAGTTTTTCACTGAAACCCGATGGACTCCGACATTCTCGGAGAAGCATTTCGGTGTCCTGCCGCTGGTGTGCGGAACATTGCTGGTGGCGAGCATTGGAGCCTGCGTCGGATTGCCCCTGGGGATCCTCAGTGCGATCTATCTCAGCGAGTACGCCAAACCGAAGACACGAGGGATCGTCAAACCGATCCTGGAAATCCTGTCGGGGATGCCGACTGTCGTTTACGGCTACTTTGCCCTGATTTTCGTCACGCCCTACATTGTGCAGCCGATCTTCCATTCGCTGCTGGGCTTAGAAGTCGATTCCACGAATGCCCTCAGTGCCGGGATTGTGATGGGAGTGATGATCATGCCGATGGTCTGCTCTCTGAGTGAGGACGCGATTCGAGCGGTGCCGCGTAGCCTGCGTGAGGCGGGTTATGCTCTGGGGTCCACGAAGTACGATGTCTCGCTGAAAGTCGTCGTGCCCGCAGCCTTGTCCGGAATCGTAGCGGCATTCCTGCTGGCGATGGCCCGCGCGATTGGCGAGACGATGCTGGTCGCGATCGCAGCGGGGAACAACCCCAGGCTCACGCTGAACCCTCTAAAGAGCATTCAGACGATGACGACCTTTATTGTGAACACGACGAAGGGCGACACGCCGTCAGGGACGATCGAGTACCAGAGTCTCTATGCTGTGGCCCTGTGCCTGTTCGTCATTACGTTCGCGATGAACGTGGTTTCCCACGCTGTCATGCGTCGCTTCCGGGAGGTCTATCATTGAGATGACACCTCCTTCCAGAGTTCCTCCACTAGCTGCTCCCATCGCATCTGCCGAACTGCAGCAGGCACTGACGCGCAAGTCCGCCGTGCGACCGGCGGAGGTCGTGTTCTCCAGTCTGTGTCTGTTGGCCGCCTGGTCGAGCCTGGGCATTTTGTGCGTCTTGGTCGGGACCGTGGTCTGGAAGGCTGGGGGCTACCTCGATTGGCAGTTTCTGACGAGTTTTGATTCCCAGCGCCCCGAGCTGGCGGGGATCTGGGCCGGTCTACTGGGAACTTCCTGGATGATTTTCCTGACGTTCACGACGGCGATTCCGATCGGTGTCGGAGCGGCGGTCTACCTTGAGGAGTATGCCCGAGAGACTTGGATTGTGCGGTTCATCCGGGTCAATCTCTCGAACCTGGCGGGGGTTCCCTCGATTGTTTACGGGATACTCGGACTCACCGTTTTTGTGCGCATGTTCGACATGTTCTCCCGCGAAGGAATTATCACACGTCTGTCGGGTCGGCATATCGAGGCGATTGTCATTGCCGGCGTCGAGATTCCACTGCCCTTCGGCACTACGCTGGCCTCGGGAGCGCTCACCATGTCCTTATTAATCCTGCCAGTCATCATCGTGGCGACTCAGGAAGCCTTGCGATCCATCCCGCCGTCCTTGCGACACGCGTCACTGGCTCTGGGAGCGACTCGCTGGCAAACCGTTCGCTACCAAGTCTTGCCCGCTGCGGTGCCGGGGATCATGACCAGCATCATTTTGTCGATCTCCCGAGTCATTGGTGAGACGGCTCCGCTCATTGTCGTGGGGGCTGTGGGCTTCGCCCGTTTCGCTCCGGGCAAGATTGGATCGCTGAAGGATCTGGCCGATCACCCCAGTGGACTGCTCCAAGCTCCGTTTGGAAAGTACACTGTGATGCCCGTCCAGATTTTCAACTGGGTCGGACAGGCGAGGCAAGAATTCCAGGGAATCGCAGCTGCGGGAATCCTGGTACTGTTGGGCCTCCTGTTGATCTTGAACGGAGTCGCCATCATCATTCGCAACCGATACCAGAAGAAGCTCCGCTGGTAGGACTGACCGTTTATGGCGAAGGCATTTACCAACCTGATGAACGATCGTGCCGCTGCGGAGCAGGCAAAGGGGGGGGCGCCGTCCGGTTCGCCGGACGCTGCGGGCCAGACCCCCGCCGTGCAGCGCGTGAAAGTCGAGACCCGCAAGCTCAACTTTTTTTATGGGGCGTCGCAGGCCCTGTTCGACATCTCGATGCGGATTCCGGAGAAGTCGGTCACCGCTCTGATCGGCCCCTCGGGGTGTGGCAAGAGTACGTTTCTGCGAACACTCAACCGCATGAACGACATCGTGGAAGGAGCCCGCCATACCGGGGAGATTCTGCTGGAGGGGATCAACATCGACGGACCGGAGATCGACGTTGTCGCCCTTCGCAAACGGGTGGGAATGGTCTTTCAGAAGTCGACTCCTTTTCCGAAAACGATCTTCGAAAACGTCGCGTTCGGTCCACGACTGACCGGAGTCAAAGACCGCCGCGAACTCGACGAGATTGTGACGACCTGCTTGAAGCGAGCCGCTCTCTGGGAGGAGGTCAAGAACCGTATGACCGACTCCGCCATGGCCCTCTCCGGCGGGCAACAACAGCGTCTGTGCATCGCGCGCGCTCTGGCCACCAATCCAGATGTGCTGCTGATGGATGAACCGGCCTCCGCTCTCGATCCCGCCTCGACCTCGCGCATCGAAGATTTGATCTTCGAACTCAAAGAAAACTACACGATCATCATCGTCACCCACAACATGCAGCAGGCCGCCCGCGTCAGCGACATGACCGCCTTCTTCTACCAGGGACACCTGGTCGAAATGGGCCACACCCAGCAGCTGTTCACCAAACCCCGCGAGAAGCACACCGAAGACTACATCACCGGTCGATTTGGATGATGGTGAGAAGTTGTCAGTTTTCAGTCGTCAGTGTTCAGTTTCGAAATTCGAAGCGAACGACTCACTGAATGCTCTGACTGACCACTGAAAACTGATCACTGAAAACTTCGACTCCCTCAACCCCTAACCTTCAACGATCCCCCTCTCCCATGTCTGCACACCTTCAAATCGATCTCGACGATCTGCACCGGCATCTGCTTTCGATGTGTGCCAAGGTGGAGGATCTGATCTATCGTGCGGTTGCTCAGCTCTCGAATCCCAGCATGGACGATGCCCGAGCCCTGACCGATCAGGACAATGAGATTGACCGCTGGGATGTCGAGATCGAAGACAAGTGCCTGAAGATCCTGGCTCTACACCAGCCGGTCGCCATCGACCTGCGTCGCATCACGACGGTGTTGAAGATTTCCGGAGAACTTGAGCGGGTCGCTGACCTAGCGGTTAACATTGTCGAACGTGCGGTTGGGCTCCTCGACGCCCCCGAACTCCAAATTCCCGACAAGCTGGTCGACATGGCCCAGGCTGCGGTCGACATGCTGCACCGCAGCATTGATGCCTACGTGACACTCGACACCCAGTTGGCTCGCAAAGTGTGCCGGGACGATGATTTGATCGACCAGGCAAACGCCGCCATGATCAAACACTTAATCGAGCAGATGCATCGTCAGCCGGATCGGCTTGATGCATTACTCCACTTGTTTTCCGCGGTGCGGCAAGTGGAACGGGTCGCAGATCATGCGACCAATATCGCAGAGGATGTCGTTTATCTTGTCGAGGGCAAGATCATTCGGCATTGGAAGAGCCTCGATCGCGACGATTTACGGGACGCCATGTAAGGCTCCTCCGCCGCGACTTCGGGCCCGTCACTCTTAGCAGACGGAACCCATGAGCAAGACTCAGATTTTGGTGGTGGACGACGAGCCCGCCATCGTGGATGTTCTCACGTACAACCTCTTGAAAGAGGGCTTCGAAGTCACTTCCGCCAGTGATGGCCGGGAAGCGATTCAGAAGTGCCAGGCCGCGCCTCCGGATCTCATGATCCTGGATTTGATGCTGCCTCACGTCGATGGACTGCAAGTCTGCCGACGGTTGCGGAGCGACCCTCGCACCCAGGGGATTCGCATCCTGATGCTCACGGCCAAAGGCGACGAGACCGACGAAATCGTCGGGTTCAACATGGGGGCCGACGACTTCGTCGCTAAGCCGTTCCGAGTCAAGCCGCTGATCGAACGCGTCAAGGCTCTGCTCCGCCGCCGCGACCCCGCGGCCGAAACGTCCGATGTGGTCGTGTGCGGCACAATCGAGATCGACAAGACAAATCACGTCGTCAAGAAGGAAGGGGCCGAGCTAATGCTGACTCCGACCGAGTTTCGCTTGCTCTGGACCCTGGCCCGACAGCCGGGCCGCACCTTCAGCCGTCACGAACTACTCGATTGCTGCCGGGGCGAAGACGCGAACTCCATGGAGCGCACCATCGATGTCCACATCCGCGCTCTCCGCAAAAAGCTCGACGACCTCGCTGACCTCGTCGAGACTGTCCGCGGCATCGGGTATCGGTGTAAGCCGATGAAGGCCTAGGGGAGTTGTCAGTTATCAGTCAGAGAGCGATCTCGAATGAATCGTTGCCTCTGACTGAAGACCGATCACTGACAACTTCTTCAGGTCGCCGGTCATTTGCCAATGCAGAATCGACTAAAAATACGATCGAGGATGTCGTCGGTATGGACCGCCCCGCAGATCTCTCCGAGGGCATCCAGCGCACCGCGTAACTCGATTGATATGAGTTCGTCCCCGTGCCGTTGCTCGGCTGCGGACTGGGCGTGTTGCAGGCCGGTGACGCAGCGGTCGAGGGCATCGCGCGAGCGGGCCGCTGTGGTTGCGAGCCATTCGCCTCGATGGGCGGCCTGGACCGCGAATCGGCGAATGATCTCGAACCGCAGAGCGTCCAAGCCGTTACCGGTCACTGCCGAAACGGCGAGCGGCGGGCGTAAGCCCTGCGAGGAGTCGGGTGCAAGACCCGTTACGCGGAGGAGACTCGCCTGACCAGCGTCCCCCGCTCGCCGATTCGCATCGCTTTTGGTCCACACGCGCACAAGCTCGCGACCCGGTGCCTTGGCGTCTTGGTACGAAAAGTCATCGAGCAGTAAGTCCTCATCACTCCCCACCAATGACGAACACCACACGACCAGGTCGGCACGCGAAACTTGTAGCTGTCGCAGACGCTCGGCTTGAGCCGCGATCCCGATGGAATGGGAGTCGACTCCCGCTGTATCAATCATTTCGATCGCCAGTCCGTCCCAATTCAGCTCTGCACTCAAGTAATCCCGCGTCGTACCGGCTTGATCCGACACGATCGCCCGCTGCTCGCCCAACAGTCGATTGAACAGAGTGCTCTTTCCTGCGTTCGGCAATCCAGCCAGCACGACACACGGGCGGGTGCCGCTGACCATGCGTTCGTCGCTCTGTTGCAGCAGTCGCTCGGTCAGTTGAAGAGCTGCGGAGATGCGGAGCAGCATCTGCTCGCGCTGAACAAACTCGATGTCTTCATCGACGAAGTCGAGGCCCGCCTCAAGGTCCGCGAGGTCGAGCAATAGCGACTCGCGGACTTCGGAAATCTGTCGTGAGAGACCACCGGCCAACTGAGTCAGTGCCGTCTGCAGCTGGTCATGGTCGGTGGCATCGATCACTCCCAGGACCGCTTCGGCTTGAACCAAATCGACTCGTCCCGCCAGAAACGCCCGGAGCGTAAACTCCCCCGCGCGAGCCGGTCGGGCTCCGTCGCGGTAGAGTTGCTCCAAGAGTGCATCGACGATGGGAGGCGACCCAACCAGATGCAGTTCCGCCGATGGCTGGCCGGTATAGCTGCGCGTGGTGGGCCAGAGCCATAGCTCGACGGGGACGGGAACACGCCAGCCCGCGATCTGGTATTGGCCAACGTGACGGCGAGACTGGCGAGACGGAGCCCATTTCGCCAGAGTACGGACGCTTACGTCCGTACCGGGATCGCGAGCGTGGGATTTCAAAAAAGACGTTCGGATGTGGGCGTCCGAACTACGGCTGAATGGCGAAAACTCGGAACAGGCAAACCGCGGCCCCAAAACTTCGATCACTCCGGCCCCGCTCAGGCGGATCACACACCGCTCCGCCGGGCCACCCGGTGTCGCGATGGCGGCGATCACATCATCGAGATCGAGGATCATGACTTACCCGCCGGTTCGGGGCTGCGCAGCTTGCTCGCGGCGCTCCGCTGCCGCCATGCCGACGATGGGGAGCTCTCCCACCGGGGTCTGCCGATCGGCAGTCAGATGATCCAGAGGCGTCGAGTCGACACTCTTGCGAAGCAACAAAAACATCACCGTGATCGCGACCCAGAAGAAACTGTGAGCGAATGCATTGATGCCCAGCGTGATGATTCCACGACTGAAGCGGAGAAGATTCGGCGTGGCACCATTCAGTGAGGGATCAACAGAATGAAAGACCTCCATGGTCGCCTTGCTGGCTCCCGACCCCATCGACAGCAGTGCGAGATACTCTGCCTGAATCGCCAGCCAGCGGACTCCAAACAGTGTACACCCGCCAATAAACAGTACGACACAGGTCATCCAAATCACGTACCAAGGTCGGCTGAAAAGGTAATTGTAAGAGCGACTCAATCCGTCGAACGCATCGGTCCCCTCGACCCCGATCGTGGCGATCATCAGCGGCCAGCAGAGGGTGAGCCCCAAGAGCAACAGCGCGAGCACTCCTCCAAACAGCCACAGAAAGAACCAGCCCGCTGCGACGATCGGCGGCCCGGCCCCAGGTACGCGCGAGACCCACCCGGCGATGACGCACGGCAACCAGAACGCCGCGACCCCGATCATGGGCAACAGCGGTGAGGCAAACGCTGAGACCGTTCGCTGGCGACAATACCGCCACGCCTCGCCCCACCCCACATCGCGGCCCATAAAATCGAGAGCCGTCATGCGGCACAAAGTCGTTCCCACGACCGCCCACACGAACCAGATCCAAAACAGCTCTGCCAGCTGGATCGTCGTTGCATCCCACCGAAAACTCGACTCGATGAGCAAGCGTCCGTGCCCCCACACTTTGGTCAGCGGAGTCAAAATCTGCGGCCCCTGACCAGCCGCCAAACGAACTGCGGACCAGGGGGCTGCCAAGATCGCCTTCCCAGACGGGGTCGGCTGTTGCAAATCTTGGAACAGATACCCGCTCTTCCAGGGCAAACGCTCTCTCGCAGCCAGATCATTCCGACTCGGATCAACCCAAGAACGAAAGAGATTGGGCATCGACAACAAAAACAATGCCAGCATGGCCAGTGCCAGCTTCCGAGGATCAAACGCCATCCTCAACGCGGAAGCCAGATGGAGCCAGGGAAACCACCGACGCAGACGTGCTGCGTCCGTCAGGAAAAAATCTTCCTGAAGTGACTCCGGCGGAAATGAGGTCAGTGGGTCGCTCATACCTCGGCAGTTTAGCCGCGACGGGCTCGAAGGTCACGGTTGCGGAGGGGGCGTGCGACGTTTGGGGCCGCTCTCAATGAAAAAACCTCTGACAACTTGTCAGAGGTTCATGAGGCGAGGCGGACGGGACTCGAACCCGCAACCTCCGGATCGACAGTCCGGTGCTCTAACCAATTGAGCTACCACCCCAGCGGTGCTCGCCGAAGCGAGAGTCAGAGTTTAATCGGAACCGGTGGGGCGTCAACCCAACGGGATTCAGGTTTCCAGAACGATCGAGCATCAGACTCATTCCGTAGGACGGACGACCGGCAGGACTGCTACCCGCCATTCCCATCTGCTGACCGATACACTTGTTAGCTTCGGACTTTCGTTCCGACCATGATGGGGTCGTGTCGTCGGACGCCGCCTGATATCCTGTTCCACGGCAAGCCCTTTCTGGTGCCCCGACTCCCTCGACATGATTGACCTTGTGGTCTCTCTGACGCCACAACGACTTCCACCGCCTCTTGTTCCATTGATCCCCACACCATGGCCGCCAATCCAATCTTTGAATACAAGAAGCACAATTACGACAAGCCTCTGTTTACGCTCGATGACATCCGCAAAGTCAATCCGCAGCGGCATGAGATGGAGCAGCTGACAGGGGTGGTGTGGGTCGACCAAGCCCAGCATGGTCTGATCGGGTTCAAGGAAGTCACCCACGACGAATTCTGGATCCAAGGCCATATGCCCGGGTTCCCCCTGATGCCGGGAGTGATGCTGTGCGAGGCCGCCGCGCAATTGGCGGGGTTTTACGCCCGCAAGTACAACATCTTGCAGGGCGGCGATTACTTGGGCTTTGGAGGCATGGACACCGTCCGGTTCCGGATTCCGGTGTACCCCGGCAGTCGGCTGATCGTTCTCGCTCGCGCGACTCGTGTGATGCCCCGCATCCTGTCGAAGTTCGAGTTCCAGGGCTTCGTGGACGACAAATTGGTCTTCGACGGCCAGATGATCGGCGTCCCGATCAGCCGCAATCATCCGACGCCGGGGCAGTAGCTGGGAATTTATTGCAAGCGTTCCGAAGGGGAGAGAAACCTCACGATGTTGTTGCGCATTCGCCACAGCCGCAGATCGCACCAATCCACCCGGATAATCGCCTAAGTTCCATGAGACATGGACATTGAACCACACACAGACTTAGACTGAAAGCGCCCCGGCCTGAAGTGCAGGGGTTCCTCGACCACGGAGTTTTGCCATGTCCATGACGCTGCTCGATGAAGTTCGCAGCGGGACGGCCCTGCCACTTGTGCCGATCTCACTGGATCAATATCAGCACATGATCGATGCGGGCATTTTTCAGGATGGTGATTCCATCGAACTGCTGGACGGACTTCTGGTTCGCAAGGATCGCAGCGCCCGAGGAGAGGATTTGATGACTCACGGTCTGCGCCATATGCTTTTGATCAAGCGACTCCAACGGTTATTGTCACGACCTTGTGAAACAGCGGGGTGGCATCTGCAAATCCAACTCCCGGTGACCTTGACCAACATCAACCTCCCGGAACCCGATATCACCATCGTTCGCGGGACAGAAGAGGATTACGCCAAACGCTACCCCGGACCAGCCGATTTGCCTCTCGTGATCGAGGTCGCGGATTCGTCATTGAGTATCGACCAGACGACCAAGCAACGGCTCTATGCGACCGCCGGAGTCCCTCAGTACTGGGTCGTCAATCTTCCAGAGTCAGTGGTGGAAGTCTACGAATTGCCAGATGCGACCGCCGGAAAATATGCTCGACATGACTCCTACGGGCTGGGGCAGACGATTTCGTTGATCCTCTCTCCGAAACAGACTCTGGAGATCAACGTCACGGAGCTGCTACGGTAGTCCCCGTTGCCGGGCATGAATTCCGAGTGACCAATGTGGCATCGGAATCCTCTCTTTTTTATCTGCTTATGGAGTTTCTTGCAGTTGCGAATCCAGCACCGAGTGCAGTTCTGGCAGGTCTCCTAGAGCGAAACCCATTTTCGAATAGACAATGAGCCCATCGGGAGAGATGACAAATATTCGGGGAATCGACTTCGTCGCGAACTGAGAAAAGACAGCTCGATCAGGATCAGCTGCCATCGGAAACAAGAATCTCTTCTGGCTCCGAAACTCCTGGACTGACTCCGTGGTCTCTTCTCGCCCGATGACCAAGAGTCGGAAATTCTTGTTGTCTTTGTGATCCATCCAGATTTTCTCGACGTGCGGCAGTTCAGCTAGGCAAGGGCCGCACCAAGTCGCAAAGAAGTTGAGAAGAACGACTCGCCCCCGCATGTCTTTCAAGGTGAATTGCTCGCCATCCACATCGACAAGCGTAAACTCGGGAGCTCGATCTCCGATATGGACGAGGGTACTCTTGGCCATTCGGTCTGCACGATCAAAGTCTACTTTCGCCATCAATTCCCGGCCAAGGGCTGGCATAAACACAAACCAAGAGAAGCAGTATTCGACAGCCACCAAAACTACGTAAGCTGCAACTGCGAGCAGACTGCGGATCACGTGGCCACGTCTCTTGTCGGTCTTCCATCTGACGATCATGAAGGCGATTGAGATACCGAAGACTATCAGAGCCAGCACGAGACCGACGCCGATTACCTCTGCGATTGTGTTGCAAGTGGCAGTGTTCATGAGTGCTCCGCTGACTTGCCCCGAAGTGATCGCACACAGCTTCGAATCTTTCGTCGCCATCCAGAGGGATACGTTGGGGAATGAAGTCCGGCTCACTGAGATTCGACGGTCTACACTAAATCATGAAAGAAGTCAAACCGGATCACTCAACGCTTAGCCGCGACGCGAAGGCTTTGCGAAGCGGAGCGCGTTGTTCCTCGCTACTTATTCGGTAACTGGATAATCCCGTTCCAGCCCGGCGGTGGATTGCGGTTGTGTTGGGCGATGCGGAGGGTGAGGAAGTCCTGGGCCTGGTCGGTCGGTGGCATGTCGTGCAGGCAGCGGTAGGCCTCGCCCCAGCGACCGGCAGTGAAGTGGTCGACGCCTTGCTCGTAACGGATGATGTGTTCGTCAGTCAGTTCGGGGAACTCTGACAGCGGGGGGAGCAGCTCGCTCACCTGCAGCGTCGTCTCCATCCCGTACGGCTGGACGGTGCCAAGTCGGCGGGTCCGACCCTCCTCGCGAGAGAACCGGGTCCGAGCCAGATTGGCCGTCGCTTCGTCGAGCAGAATCGGTACTCGCAGCTGCTTGGTCATCGTTTCCAGGCGGCTGGCCAGGTTGACTACGGGTCCGAAGACAGTCACCGTCACGCGATCGCTGGTGCCAATCTTCCCGGCCACAGCTCGCCCATGCGAAATTCCGATCCCCATTTCGAAGTCGTTGAGCGGATGCTTCGGGGTCTCACGGGCTTTCTGAAAGGCCCGGCGAATCGCCAGCGCCGCCCGGCATGCGTTGAGCGGGGCCTCTTCACTGGCAAATGGCCACCCCCAGAATCCGAGTGAGGCATCGCCGAGGAAATCGCCGGTGACACCGCCATGCTTGAGAATGCTCTGCGTCATGATCTCCAGCGCCCCGCTCACGCGGCTCAGCAGGCCTGGCAGATCTCCAGCTGACTCTTCCGACCGCTGGCTGAAGCCTCGCAAGTCGCAAAACAACACCGTGACATTGCACTCGCGCGGCGCCAGGTCAGCGGCGATCGATTCGCGGTCCCCCGCCCTCTCCAAGGCCGTCAAAATTGGCGGCGAAAGGAACTGCCGCAGCACCGACAAGTCTCCCTCCAACCGATTCTGTCGGTCGACCGACCCAATCAACTCGGCCAACAGTTCGATGAACTTGATGTCGGCTTGCAGCACTTGCCGACCAGTAGTGCCCGTATGCACCGGCGACTGGCCAGCAACATAAACTCCCCAGAGATGACCGCGACTCCCTCGCACGGGTGTGCAAAACGCCCAGTCGAATTCCGCCGACACCGTGTAATCGGTATTGGTCTCCGGACTCACGGTGCCAGGGTCCCACAAGTGCAACGTCGTCTGCTTGCGCCCCAGCGCATCAGTCACCAGGCGACGACTCGGTCGAAACGCCCCGGCGGTTTCGCGGCGACGCTCCCAGCTGCGCAGTCGCATGGTGCCATCCTCTTCGAGGACGATGATCGCAGCGGCCTCCGCCGAGCGGACGCCGGTAAGAATGAGGCTCACCAGGCGACTGTCGCGTTCCATCTCTCCATGACCGCTCCCGAACACCTCCGAGAGTTTGGCGAGGACATCAATGCGGCGGTCGGGGTCTTCGTAGCGTACATTCTGCAGCTGCTGCCGCGTGACGACGACCTCTTCGATCGGGCTGTCGCCGCCGCTGGAGTCGTCCGTGTCGGCATGGGCGATGATGAACCGTGTCCGTCCGATGACGAAGCTTTCCCCACCCGCGAGGATCACCGACTTGATCGTCTCGCCGCGATGAAAGACGGGATTCCCGGCTTGCGAGGAGACTTCGAGTTCAACCTCGCCTTGGCGTGCCCGGACTAGGCAATGCACCCGCGACATCGCCGCTTCCCATGGCACCGGCAGCTCGACCTCGCCCGATCGTCCCAACCGATAGTCGCGATCCGATGTCAACGCCTGTCGCCAGCGCTGACGAGGTTCCGGACCTTCCGCGATGAGTTGCAACATAAGAGTGAGCCAGTGGGATCGGCATCCAGCCTGTCGACTTTTCCAGTGCGTACCTGCCAAAAGCTTGCACCACGGCACCGACGACACCACATCATTGCGAATCGTGAGAGATTCATCGAGTGCAGAGGGCGACGTGAGGTATTTTTGTGTCTCATTTGAAATTGTGATTGCCAAGCCACGCTGTCGCCAGAGTCGCTGATTGCTCGGCAATCAGAACGCCAGATCCAAGCCAGAGTCACCCGTCAATCGCATCTAGATCCAGTGCCTTGGCGTCGCGGCGAAACGCCGCTGTACGCCTACCGCAACCCGCTCAACGCCTGACATCACGCTTTCGTTTGGGTGAGGAGGCATTTCGGTTTGGCTCGCGACGAAGCAGAGCTCTGCGGAGATGCGGTCCCAAACTTGGTTTGGGACCGGGGATTCAACTGAACAACCTTGTCTCGTTCGTTCGGTCGAGGGGGACAGGACACCGGACTTTGAGAGTCCGGCGATTTTGCAATTGGCGCCTCGCACTCCAAACTCAGCCGCGCGACGTTCACTCAAGATTGACTCACCCGACCTACGATGTCAGAATTCGGTCGAACCGCGAACACACTTCCCGTGTCCACACACTCATGAACCACGACATCCTCCTGCTTGGCCTATTGCTCCTTGCTTCCTCTGGGAAGTCTTAGGCCGGTTGGCGAACGCGTTGCGATTCACCCGCAGCCTGGAGACTCCCCCCGAGTCGCCAGGCTGATTTCGTTTCGGAGCGAACGGCAGACGCGAGTCTGTCGAGTCCTCGCACCGTCCACTGTCACTCCACTCCCCCGACTTACGTCAGGGGCTCGCTGAGAACCAAAGCATGTCCGATTCCATCACGATCTTCGACACGACCTTGCGTGACGGCGAGCAATCGCCCGGTTGCAGCATGACGACTCCCGAGAAGCTGGAGATTGCGAAGGCGCTGGTGGAACTGGGCGTCGATGTGATCGAGGCGGGGTTCCCGATTGCTTCGCCGGGGGATTTTGACTCGGTGTCGCAGATCGCGAACGCCTTTGGCGAACGGACGACAATCTGCGGGTTGGCCCGTTGCCGGACCGAGGACATCGACCGGGCGTGGGACGCTTTGAAGGGAGCGCAAAACGTGCGCATCCATATCTTCCTCGCCACGAGTGCCATCCATCGCGAGTTCAAACTCAAAATGGCCAAGGAAGAAATCGTCCGCCGGGCGGTCGAGATGGTAAAGTACAGCTGCGACAAGATGGCCTCGCGCAAGGACATCACCCGACCCGATGTCGAGTTCTCCCCTGAGGACGCTGCCCGCACCGAACTCGACTTCCTGTGCGAGGTCGTCGAGAAAGCCATCGACGCCGGGGCGACCACCGTCAACATCCCCGACACCGTCGGGTATGCCACTCCGAACCACTACTTCAAGGTCATCTCGCACCTCAAGCAGCACGTCTCCAACATCCACAAAGCCGTCATCAGCACCCACTGCCACAACGATCTCGGCCTCGCCGTGGCCAATAGCCTCGCAGCTGTGGAGGCCGGGGCGCGGCAGGTGGAATGCACGATCAACGGTCTCGGCGAGCGGGCGGGGAACGCGGCACTCGAAGAGATCGTGATGGCCTTGCGAACCCGCAAGGATTACTACGGGATTGAGACGAAGATCAACACGCCACGTCTCTTTCCGACCAGTCGCTTGGTCTCCAGTATCACCGGAATGAAGGTCCAGCGGAACAAGGCGATCGTCGGCCAGAACGCCTTCGCCCACGAAGCCGGGATTCACCAGCACGGCATGATGCAGTCGCGCGAGACGTACGAAATCATGCGGCCCGCCGATGTCGGCTACATCGGCCAGAACCTCGTCCTCGGCAAGCACAGCGGCCGCCACGCCTTCCGCAACCGGCTCACCGAACTCGGCTATCAGCTCGAAGAAGAGACGATGCAGAAAGTCTTCGACGACTTCATCGCCCTCGCCGACAAGATCAAGGATGTCACCGACTCCGACATCATCGCCCTTATTGAAAACCGCTCACAAGCTGCGACGGCGATCTGGACGATGTTGAGTTTCAACGCCACAGCCGGGACCGGAACGCTTCACACAGCTGCCATTGAATTGGAGCATCGCGACGGGCACAAAGTGAAAGACGCCACCACCGGGGACGGACCGGTGGACGCTCTGTTCCGCTGCCTAGAGCGGATCACCAACGTGAACGTGAAGCTCAAGGACTATCAAGTCCGCAGCGTCTCCAGCGGCACCGAAGCCCTCGGCGAAGCCAGCGTCGAAGTCGAGCATGAAGACCGCACCTTCCACGGCAAAGGCGTGAGTACCGACATCATCGAAGCCAGCGCCCTCGCCTACCTCAACGCCCTCAACAAGGTTCTCTCCGGAGCCAACGCCAAGGCCATCCACCCCCAGCGCGACGGGGTGTGAGAAGGGGCAGCCTGTCAGTGAGAATAGTGGTCAGCAGCGGCTCCTTGACGCTCACAATCATGAATGTCTTTCGCCCTGCTGGCGACCTCTCTTGATCTCGGAGAGGCGACGTTTCTGACGATCATGGGGCAGGCAAGATTGCCTACCCAACGTTTGTGGCGCTCGCACTTCGGCACTTCAGACGCGGGATTCTTCTCGCGTCTTTGACCCCGGTCGGGTAGGCTATCTGTTGTGAGGAGTGACCGGGATTCACCAATGACACGACAGCCGATCTCATTGTTCGCCATGTGCCTGACACTTGGCCTTCTGCTCTCAGCGGTGGTGAGTGCGGACTTGGTGCGCCTCAAGAACGGGGGCGAACTGCGGGGCTCTCTCGTCAAAAGGAGCGACAAAACGCGCGATCCCGAGGTCACGATGGTTTCGCTCAGTGGGGCGACGATCACTGTGCCTCGTACCGAAGTGGAATCGGTGCAGATGCGGTCGGCGACGATGGAAGAATACGTCACACGCTCCCGCGAAATTCCGCATACGGTTCTCGCCCATCAAGAGCTGGCCGACTGGTGTATCTCTCGCCAGTTGAAGGCTCAACGAGTCGAGCAGCTGGAGTTGCTGCTAGAACTCGAACCCGACAACGACGTGGTCCATCGGTCGCTCGGGCACATCCGTTTCGAGGGTCAATGGATGACCCGCGACGAATCAATGGCGAAGCAGGGGTACGTGAAGCATAACAATAAATGGATCACGCAACTCGAAATGGAACTGCTGGAAAAGACCGAGACCGAACGATCCGCCGAGCAGGTCTGGTATCCCAAGGTCAAGCAGTGGTCCGGCGGGCTCGGCGGACGCGATCCGCGCCGCGTGACCGAGGGACTGACCCAGCTGCGATCGATCCAGGACCCCGACTCGGTCTCGGCTCTGTGGAACTATCTCGGCCAGCACCAGAACGCCGACTATCGCCAGCTCTTTGTCGAAGTCGCGGGCCAGCTGAAGGGGCCGAAGCCGGTGCGACGTCTCTCGCAGTTCCTGCTGAATGAGAGCCAGGAGCCTCTATTCCGATCGGCGCTCAGCACGATCGACGAGGATCAGAAAATCGAGGTCGTGAAGTTCTGCCTGCCCGGGCTCAAGGACAAGTCGAATGATGTGGTCCAGCGGGCCGCCATCGTGGTTGGCTTCTGCGGGGATGAACGGGTCATCCCCGACTTGATCGACGCTCTGATCACCACCCACCGCTACAAGATTCAAGTGCCCGACTCCTCAAATGATGTCTCCTTGGGCATCACCCCGAATGGGACACCGACAATGCTCGCCCCCGGCTCCGGGGGAATACAGCCGAACAATGTCGAGATGCTGAACCGACTGGGTCAGTTACCGTACGGCTACACGGTCAACGACAACCGTCCCAAAGTCATGCGGACGGTCACACTGAAAAAAGATATCCGCAACACGGAAGTTCTGGGAGCCTTGAAGAACTTGACGCAGGAAGATTTTGGTTACGATCAGCGGGACTGGCAGCGCTGGTGGGCTCTGCATCAGGCGGCCAGTTAAGGTTGGAAATTTCAAGCCCGAAATTCGAAAGTCGAAATTCAGATGTGGTGAATCGAGGAGTGGACAGTTACGCTTCCCCTTTCGAATTTCGCGCATCGAATTTCACTCCTCAGGAGTCTCCCATGCAGCTCGGTTTCGTCAGTGCCATTCTGCCCGATCAGACGGTCGAGCAGGTCTTCGAGTTCGCAGCTGACACCGGCTTCGACTGTGTTGAGCTGATGTGCTGGCCGGTCAGCAAGGCTGAGCGTCGGTATGCGGGAGTGACGCACGTCGATGTGATCGACTTCAAGTCGGCGGATGTTCACCGGTTGCAGCGGCTCGTGTCCCACTACGGGGTGTCGATCAGCGGGTTGGGATACTATCCCAATCCGTTGACGCCGGACGAAGACGAGGCCCACCACGCGGTGAAACACATCCAGCGCGTCATCTCCGCCGCCGCGCAGCTCGGCGTGAAGCGGATGAACACTTTCGTCGGGCGCGACTGGACCAAGTCGGTCGACGACAACTGGCCGCAGTTCCTCAATACGTGGCGACCACTCATCATGTACGCGGAAGAGCAGCAAGTCAAAATCGGCATCGAGAACTGCCCGATGTCGTTCTCCCGCGATGAGTGGCCGGGCGGCAAGAACCTCGCCACGACGCCCGCGATCTGGCGACGCATGTACAAGGAGTTGCCGAGCGACTACTTCGGTCTGAACTTTGACCCCTCGCATTTTGTGTGGCAGATGATGGACTACCTCCCCGCGATGAGGGAGTTCAAACACAAGCTGTTCCATGTGCATGCCAAGGATGTGCGCATCGACCGCGACCGCTTGAATGAGGTCGGCAGCATGGCCCACCCGGCGGAGTACCACACGCCGAAGTTGCCGGGGATGGGCGATGTCAATTGGGGCCAGTTCTTCTCGACGCTGACCGATTGTGGGTATCGCGGGGCGGTGTGTGTGGAGGTCGAGGACCGCGCGTACGAGGACTCGCTCGCCTCGCGTCACGCTTCTCTGGTGCAGAGCCACAACTACCTGCGGAACTTCGTCCCGCAGCGTCCGAGGTCGAAGTAACCCTGGCGAGCGGGGCGGCGTCAGCCCCCGAGTCTGCGCCTCGCCGTAGGACGGGCACGTTTGCCCGTCCCGCCGTAGCGCGTGGTTCGTAGAGAACGAGTCCCCACTGGTCGAAGTTCTCTGGCCACCCATGTGTCGTTCTCTCGATGCTCGGACGCCCATCGGGGGCGGGCAAGTGTGCCCGTCCTAGGGCGGAGTCGGCTCAGCAGGAGCTTCGCTCTCCCGAATCACCAACCCCTCGAAAAACTCGGAGGGCCGACGCCGACGCCGACGCCGCGCCGCTCCGCTCGCCGAAGATTTCTCCCATGCGTATCCTCATCACAGCTGGTCCCACCCGCGAATACCTCGACGATGTTCGCTACCTGTCCAACGGCAGTAGCGGGCGCATGGGGTATGCGATTGCCCAAGCGGCGTTGAACCAAGGGTGGCAAGTGGTCCTCGTTAGCGGCCCCGTCGAACTCTCGGCCCCGCCCGGTTGCGAGTTCCACCAGGTCATCACGACCGCTCAGATGAAGGAAGCCTGCGAGCGGCTCTTCCCCACTTGCGACGGAGTCATCGCGACCGCTGCAGTGTGCGACTACAAACCGGTGGTGCGGGTGACGGGCAAGCTGAAGAAGGTTGGCGGCCCGATCACGATGGAGATGATCGAGACCGATGACGTGCTGGCCGGACTGGGGGCCATCAAGGAGCAGCGGTGGGTTCTGGGCTTCGCGCTCGAAGCCCAGAACCCTCGCGAGAACGCCTTACAGAAACTCCGCCGCAAGAACTGCAACTGGATCGTCCTCAACAGTCCCACAGCCATCGGCTCCGAAGAGAACAGCGTCGAACTGATCTCCGCGTCCGGCGAGACCGTCGCGAACTGGTCCGGTCCGAAATCACGCATCGCCACATCGCTGATCACATGGCTCTCTGAACAACCGGCGAGCGGGAGGGCGTAAGCCCCCCGTGCAGTGAACCCGTTCGCGCAGAACCCACCCGTCGTGAGGCACGTTTCCTACGTGCCCAACTTCGGCCATCAGCCATTAGCGAGCGACTGGCTCAGTGCGGAGCGTCCACGCAGTGGGGTGTTTTGTACGGCACAAAGAATGGGTACGTAGGAAACGTGCCCCACATTCACGCGGCCTCGCGCAGCTTTCAAATCAAGTCCGTGACCCCGCTGTACTTCTCAATCACATCGCGGTCCAAGGCCAGACCCAGTCCCGGCTTCGTCGGAATCGCCAGCATCCCGTCACTGTCGAGCT
>Ga0105047_10005619_pt1 | contig 21441 bp, 20 predicted proteins | sample MAT04_FD_78384 | JGI IMG/M metagenome (GOLD analysis project Ga0105047, IMG submission 78384) | Freshwater microbial communities from Lake Fryxell liftoff mats and glacier meltwater in Antarctica - MAT-04 (megahit assembly) | ecosystem: Environmental > Aquatic > Freshwater > Ice > Liftoff... | reverse complement strand
GCCAGCGCTCGGCGTTCCTCCGCTCGGTCCGGGACAGCGCCACCGTGAGCTCGGACGCCCGACGCGTCGCGCGGCCCCCCGTCGACCTCGACCCGGGGGCGCGGCCGGTGGCGTTCGCCCCCACCCCCGACACCGACCCCGCCGTCGCGGCGTCCCGGAGGTGGGCAGCCGAGCTGGTGACGCGCGTCGTGCAGGCCCCGGCGGCCACGCCGACACCCACCCCCGCAGCTGTCGACCGTGCCGTCGCGCGTGCCGAGGCGGTCCGCCCGCTCTGGGGCGCCACCCACCCCGCCGAGCGCGCCGCCGTCCTACGCCGCGCGGCGCTGCATCTCGAGGCCGCGCGCGGCGACCTCGTGGCCACCATGGTCGACGAGGCCGGCAAGACCGTCGCCGAGGCGGACCCCGAGGTCAGCGAGGCCGTGGACTTCGCCAGGTACTACGCCGACCGCGCCGAGGAGCTCGCCGATGGCGCGCAGCCAGGGGCCGTCTTCACGCCGCACGGCCTCACGGTGGTCACCCCGCCGTGGAACTTCCCGGTAGCCATCCCGGTCGGCTCGGTGCTCGCGGCACTGGCCGCGGGCTCACCCGTCCTCCTCAAGCCGGCGCCGCAGACCCCGCGCTGCGCCCGGGTGGCGATGGCAGCGGTGCACGCCGCGCTCGACGAGGCCGGGCTGCCCCGCGACCTGCTCCAGGTGGTGGACTGCGACGAGGGCGCGGCGGGACGCCGCCTGGTCAGCCATCCCGATGTCGCCCGGGTCCTGCTCACCGGCTCGATCGAGACGGCGCGGCTGTTCAGCGGCTGGCGTACCGATCTCGAGGTCGTCGCCGAGACGTCCGGCAAGAACGCGATAGTCGTCACGCCGTCGGCCGACGTGGACCTCGCCGTCGCCGACGTCGTCCGCTCGGCCTTCGGCCATGCCGGGCAGAAGTGCTCCGCGGCGAGCCTGCTCGTGCTGGTCGGCTCGGCCGGACGCTCGGAGCGGCTGCGCCGCCAGCTCGCCGACGCGGTGCGGACGCTGCGCGTCGGGCCGGCGACCGATCTGTCCACCACGGTCGGCCCGCTCACCGAGCCGGCCGGCGGCGGGTTGCTCAGGACCCTGACGACGCTCGACCCCGGCGAGCACTGGCTCGTCGCGCCCCGGCGACGGGACGAGGCCGGTCGGCTCTGGTCACCGGGGGTCAAGCACGGGGTCGCGCCGGGCTCGTTCTACCACCTCACCGAGGTCTTCGGTCCGGTGCTCGGAGTGATCCGGGTGGACAGCCTCGACGAGGCGATCGCCGTGCAGAACGCCGTGCCCTTCGGCCTGACCGGCGGGTTGCACTCGCTCGACGAGGCCGAGATCACCCGCTGGCTCGAGCACGTCGAGGTGGGCAACGCCTACGTCAACCGCTCGATCACCGGGGCGATCGTCGGGCGCCAACCGTTCGGCGGCTGGAAGGCCTCCGTCGTCGGGCCCGGCGCCAAGGCGGGCGGCCCGCACTACGTCGCCCAGCTCGGCGCCTGGTCCGACGCCGCCGAGATCGCCGGGCAGGACGACGTCGCGTGGCTCGCGGCGGCGATCGCCGCCGACGAGCGCGCCTGGGCCACGCAGCTCGGGGTCCCCCACGACCCCTGGGGCCTACGGGCCGAGTCGAACGTGCTGCGCTACCGTCCGGTCCCCCACCTCACGATCCGGGTCGGCGCCGACGCCCGGCCGCGCGAGGTTGCCAGGGTCGAGGCCGCAGCGACCAGGGCCGGTGTGCCGGTCAGCGTCAGCCGGGCGGTGACCGAGGACGACGGTGCCTTCGCGGCACGGCTCCGTGCCGGGTCCGTCACGGGCCGCGTGCGGGTGGTCGGCACGGCCCCCGGTGTGCGGCAGGCCGCACGGACCCGGGTCGGTGAGGTGACCGTCCTGGACGGCCCGGTGCTGGCCGGTGGCGGTCGTGAGCTCCTCGGCGTGCTGCGAGAGCAGGCCGTGAGCCGTTCGATGCACCGGTTCGGGCACGTCCCGGCCCCCGTGGACGACCCCCGCGATGTCACCCGAACGGCCCATGGTCAACTCGCTCAAGATCGACCAGGTGACGACCGATAGATCGCTTGTGTCTGGTTCTGTCCCCACCTGGTCCACCGCGATCCAGTTCATCGTCGCCGGTGGCGTCGTCGCGCTGTGGGCCCTGCACGCCGGCTGGCTGCGGGGCGACGACCAGGGCCGGCCGTCCTCGGATCGCGCCGGACGAGGCGCCCACTGGCTGCTCATCTGGTCGCTGGCGCTGGTCGCGGTCAGCCTGCTCAACGGGTGGGCGGCGCTCGTCCCGGCGGGCTGGGCGGCCGAGGTGGTGCTCACCCTGCGCTTCGTCGCCCTCGGGGCCGCGGTCACCCTGAGCCTGCCGGCCGTCAACGCCTTCACCGGCGGGCCCAGCGCCCGCCGGCTCACCGCCGCCACCGCCGGCTGGTACGTCGTGGCCACCGTGCTGTGGCTGGGCACCGACCTGCTGTGGACCCACGGGTTCGTCGGCGGGCTGCCGCAGTACGGCCCGCTGGCCACGGCCGTCGACCTCGTCCCGGTCATGGGTCTGGGGCTCTACGTCGCACAGGTCGTCCGGGGCACCCGGCTCACCGCGGTGGGCGCCGTGGTGACGATCACCGGGTTCACGTCGGCCGTGCTGCTCATCGCCTCCTCGATCCCCCCGCCGTCGGCCCTCACCGAGCTGCTCAAGGGCGTCTGGGTGCTCCCGATCGTCGTCGGCCTGCAGATCTGGGCAGCCAGTGGGCTCGGCGGCGTCCGTCGCGAGGCGAACCGCCGCTCCCGGATGCGCGACCAGCTCTCCCGGGTCTCGCACGTTGCCTGGCTGGCCCAGAGCACCCAGGAGGTGCTCGATGCGGCGACGACCGCCGCCCGTGGCGTCCTGGACGACCCGACGGTCACCGCCACCCTGCGCGACCTGGGCCACGACCGCTTCGCCACCGAGCTGCTGACCGACCCGCGACGCATCACGGACCAGGACGAGCGGACGTTCCTGCACGACCTGGCCAGGAGCGTCTCGGCCGCGGCCGAGCGGCAGGCCCTGGCCGACCGCCTGTGCAGGGCGGCCTCGTTCGACGCCCTCACCGGCCTGGCCAACCGCCCGTCCCTCGACCGCCACCTGGCCAGGGCCATCGAGGAGGGTGCCGGCGCCGGCACCGGCGTGGCCCTGCTGTTCTGCGACCTCGAGGGGTTCAAGCACGCCAACGACAGGCACGGCCACGCCTGGGGCGACCAGCTCCTCGTGCACACCGCCGCCCACCTGCGCGCGGTCCTGGGTACGGCACCCTTCCTCGCGCGGCACGGCGGCGACGAGTTCGTCGCCGTCCTGGCCGATGCGCCGGGCACCGATGCGCTGCACGAGATCGGCCGACTCGTCCGGGACGCGTTCGCTCCCCCCGGGGACGACGTCGCCCGCCCGGCCCTGACGGTCGGCATCGCCGCCTGGGACCCCAGGGATCCCCAGGACCCCGCGACCCTGCTCCGCGAGGCCGACCGGGCGATGCTCGAGGCCAAGCGCTCGCACGTCGGCGTCGGGGTCTTCGACGAGCGGATGCGAGCCGACGTGGCCTCCCGGGCCCGGGTGCGTGCCGAGCTCGAGGGTGCGCTGACCCGAGGCGAGATCCTTGCCCACTTCCAGCCGCTCACCGATGCGCTCACGCTGGAGATCACCAGCCTGGAGGTGCTGGCCCGCTGGCAGCACGACGGCCGTCTGCGTCCCCCGGCAGAGTGGCTGCCGCTGGCCGAGGAGACCGGTCTGATCGTGGAGGTCGGCCGGCAGATGTTCATCGCCGCCCGGGCCGGGATGGAACGGTTCGACCTGCCGGTCGCGGTCAACGTCGCCGCCCGTCAGCTCGACGAGCACGACTTCGTCCGCCATGTCGAGGAGTCCTGGGGCACCGACGCGTGGGACCGCCTGACGATCGAGGTCACCGAGAGCGCGCTGCTCTACGACGCGCTGCACGTCAGGGCATCACTCACCACGCTGGCGTCACGCGGGGTGAAGATCGCCCTGGACGACTTCGGGACCGGCTACAACTCGCTGTCGCGGCTGTCCGAGCTGCCGCTGCACATCCTCAAGATCGACCGTGCATTCGTGCACGACATCGGCACCGTCCAAGGCGCAGCGGTGCTCCGCGCGATCCTTGCCTTGGCAGAGGCGCACGGGCTGGCGGTCGTGGCGGAGGGCGTCGAGCGGCTCACCGAGCTCACCGCCCTGGTCGAGATGGGCGTCGGGACGGTCCAGGGCCACATGCTCGGTCGACCGTCGGCCACGCTGCCCACCCGGGGCCGCCGCACCACCGCGCCGACCCAACGGGCCGGCCGGGTGGGCGCAGCGGCCACTCCCGCTGTCGCCCCGGTCTGAGGCCCCGCCGGGTCAGCCCAGCAGCGTGGGCTTGAGGTCGACGAGCCGGCCGAGCAGACCGTTGACGTAGGTGGGCGAGTCGTCTGTCGACAGCACCCTGGCCAGCTCGACCGCCTCGTCCACAGCAACGGCATCGGGCACGTCGTCGTTGTAGAGGATCTCCCAGGCGCCCAGCCGCAGCACGGCTCGGTCGACGGCGGGCATCCGGTCGAGCGTCCAGCCGTGGGCGTAGGTCGCGATGAGCTCGTCGATCTGCGCGAGTCGCTCGACCACGCCCTCGACGAGGTCGACCGAGTACTGCGGGAGGGCCGCTTGCGTCCCGGGCTCGGCAAGGCGCGCCGCGAGGAGCTCGATCGGTGGCAGGGCTCGCTGGTCCGCCTCGAAGAGCACGTCGACGGCACGTTTGCGGGCCTTGCTGCGTGCGGCCACGTGGTCAGTCGTTCACTCGGCCGAGGTACGACCCGTCGCGGGTGTCCACCTTGACCTTGGTGCCGACCTCGAGGAACAGCGGGACCTGGATCTCGGCACCGGTCTCCAGCGTTGCCGGCTTGGTGCCGCCGGTCGAGCGGTCGCCCTGCAGGCCCGGCTCGGTGTAGGAGATGAGCAGCACGACCGACGGCGGCAGCTCGACGTACAGCGGGCTGCCCTCGTGCGTGGCGACCATCGCGGTCTGGTTCTCCAGCAGGTAGTCGGCGACCGTGCCGACGGTCTGCTCCGAGACGTAGAGCTGGTCGAAGGTCGCGGTGTCCATGAAGACGAAGTCGGTACCGTCCTTGTACAGGTACTGCATGTCGCGCTTGTCGACGGTCGCGGTCTCGATCTTCAGGCCGGCGTTGAAGGTCCGGTCGACGACCTTGCCCGAGAGCACGTTCTTCAGCTTGGTCCGCACGAAGGCGCCGCCCTTGCCGGGCTTGACGTGCTGGAACTCCACGACGGTCCACAGCTGTCCGTCGATGTTCAGGACGATGCCGTTCTTCAGGTCGTTCGTGGTGGCCACAGCAGGTCTTCCTGTCGTCTTCTCACGGGGCGGGCCGGTCGCAACCTGTCGGTCCGCCGGCCCGGTGAGCCTTGCGGGTGCGAGGCGGCGTCCAGTCTACCGGGCCGGATCAGCCCGCGAGGAGCACCCGGGCGGCGATTCCGACGCCGACGGCCCAGAGCATCGAGGCGAAGGTGCCGATGACGAACCGCTCCGAGACGTCAGGGTGGTCGCGCAGCTCGGGGTAGCGTCCCAGGCCCTTGACCGCCAGGACGAAGGCGATCCCCGACGGGTAGCCCGCCAGGAGGGTGGCCGTGATGGCCAGCCGCTCGAGCATTCCGATCCAGGTGCCCCCTCGCAGGGCGTCCCGAGCGCCGGGGGCAGGCTCCGGCACGGCGGGCTGCTGCGGAAGGTGCCGACCTGCGGCTGCGGGCGCATCGGGGGCGGCGGGCGCGGCCGACGGCGCCGGAGCGTCCGGCTGGTCACCGGAGTCCTGCGAGTGTGCCGCTGCCCGCAGCACGGCGGCCGTCACCGGCCAGCCGCCCACGGCGCTGAGCAGCAGAGCGGCAGCACCGCCGAGGAGCAGCACCCACAGGCTCATGCGTCGCTCCCGATCGGGACGGCGGCGGCCTCGACGAGCAGCCGCGCGGCCAGGGGGCGCACGGCTGCCTCCTCGGACCAAAGCGCCGTGCGCAGGCGCTGGCTGACGGCCTGCTGGGTGATCCCCAGGTCCGCGGCCACCGCACCCTGCGTGCGGTCCGGGCTCCCACCGGCCAGCGCGTCGACCACTGCCCAGCCGTGCCCGGTGCGGCGGACGAGCACGGCACCCAGGAGCGTGAGCAGGGCCTCGGCGTCGCACGCCGGTCCGGACGCGCGGCCCTCGACCGCGAGCGGGACCGGCCTGCTGCGGGACTTGGCACGCTCGACGGCGGTCCGGGCGAGCACGAACGCCTCCCCCGATCCGGCTCGGGCCGAGGTCGGCAGCGGCTCGTCGACCTCGCCGGCGCCGATCCCCACGGACCATCCCCCGCGCCGGAGCATCCGCAGCGCCAGGTCGACGACGAGGTCGGCGTCCGCCAGGACGGCCTGGACCTCGTCACCGACGGTGCGCTCGAAGGAGCGGACCACCCCCGGGGCGCCCGCAAGGTCGGCCAGCTCGCCGAGCAGCGGCTCCACGAGGTCGCCCACGCGACGGCTGCCCTGCTGGTCCATCGTCACCACGTACACACCACAAGGATAGGTGCTTGTCCTATGAACCACAAGGCTAGGACGATGTTGGCTCCCCGAGCCGAGCGGCGATGGCCGACAGCGCGAGGCGGTAGGAGTCCGTGCCGAAACCCGCGACGGTCCCCGTCGCGACCCCGCCGATGACGCTGGTGTGCCGGAAGGTCTCGCGGGCCGCGGGGTTGGACAGGTGCACCTCGACCAGCAGCAGCCCCGCACCGGTCACCTGGGCCGCCGCGTCCCGCAGCGCGTACGAGTAGTGCGTGAAGGCCGCAGGGTTGAGCACGACGTGGCTGCCGCTGTCGACCGCCTCGTGCAGCCAGCCCACCAGCTCGGCCTCGTCGTCCGACTGCCGGGTCTGGACGTCCAGGCGCAGGTCGACCCCCCACGCGGTGACGGACCTGGCCAGGTCCGCGTGCGTCGTGGAGCCGTAGACCTCGGGCTCACGTACGCCGAGCCGGCCGAGGTTGGGTCCGTTGAGCACCAGGACGAAGGTCATGTCGCCAGGCTAGGGGATGGCGGGCCGGCTCAGAGGGACACGACGGCCGAGGCCGGGCGGCTGATCTCGGCGTAGGCCGCAGCGAGCAACGCGGGATCGGGACCCTCGAGCCGACCGGGCCGGGCGACGTCGTCCAGGACGACGAAGCGGAGCAGGTCGCCACGGGTCTTCTTGTCGCGCCGCATCGCGGCGAGCAGCTGGTCCCAGCGGCCCTCGCGGTAGGAGACCGGCAGCCCGACGGCGCCGAGCACGGTGCGGTGCCGCGTGACGACCGCGTCGTCCAGCCGGCCCGCGAGGCGGGCGAGCTCGGCGGCATAGACCATGCCGACCGAGACGGCCGCTCCGTGCCGCCAGCTGAACCGCTCGACCAGCTCGACGGCGTGGCCGAAGGTGTGGCCGTAGTTGAGGATCTCGCGCAGCCCCGCCTCGCGCAGATCCACCCCCACGACGTCGGCCTTGACCTGAACGGCCCGCTCGACGAGCTCGCGCAGCACCCCCCGCGCGAGGTCCGACAGCTCGGGGGCGACCAGCGCGGCGGCGTGCTCCTCGACGAGCTCGAGGATCCGCTCGTCGACGATGAACCCGGCCTTGATGATCTCCGCGAGCCCGGCGACCCGGTCGTTGACCGGCAGCGAGTCCAGGGCCGAGAGGTCGCAGAGCACCCCGGCCGGCGGGTGGAACGCCCCGACGAGGTTCTTGCCCTCGGCTGTGTTGATCCCGGCCTTGCCGCCCACGGCCGCGTCGACCATGGCCAGCAGCGTCGTCGGGACCTGCACGACGGCGATCCCGCGCAACCAGGTGGACGCCACGAAGCCCGCCAGGTCGGTCGTCGCACCGCCGCCGAGGCCCACGACGGCGTCGCTGCGGGTGAAGTCGGCCTGGCCGAGCACCTGCCAGCAGAAGGCGGCGACCTGGGCGGTCTTGGCGGCCTCGGCCTCTGGTACCTCGGCGAGCAGGACCTCGTACCCCCCGGCGACGAGGTCCTCGCGCACCGCCTCGGCCGAGGTCGTCAGGGCGCCGGGGTGGACGACCAGGACCTTGCGCACCCGCGGGCCGAGCAGCCCCGGCAGGGCGCCGAGCAGGTGGCTGCCGATGACCACGTCGTAGGGCTGGGCCCCAGCCACGGTGATCCGGGTCTCAGTCATCGTGTGGTCCGCCATCCGCTGTTCCGCCGTCGTCCGTTCCGTGATCGTCCGTTCCGCTCTGCGCGCTCGGCGCGCCCCGGCCGGCCAGGGCCTGCTGGATCTCGGCCGCGACCTGGGCCGGACGCCTGCCGTCGGTGTCCACGCGCAGGGTCGCGACCCCTGCGTACACCGGACGCCGGGCGTCCATCAGCGCCTGCCACTGGGCGCGAGGGTTGCCGAGCAGCAGGGGGCGCGACTGGTTGAAGCCCACCCGGGGCGCCGCCTGGGCCAACGAGACGTCGAGGAAGACGACGGTTCCCCCGGCCGCGACGTAGCCGGCCAGGGCCTCCTGGGTGGCCGGGTCGAGGACGGCTCCCCCGCCCAGGGCCAGCACCCCGCCGTGCCCGGCGATCGCCGCGGCGACGGCCGCACCCTCCAGCTCGCGGAACACCGCCTCGCCGTCCTGGACGAAGATGTCGCTGATCGAGCGACCGGTGGCGCGCTCGACGTCCTCGTCGGTGTCCCGCGAGGTCAGCCCGAGACGGGCCGCGAGGGCGCGCGCGACCGTGGACTTGCCGGAGCCGGGCGGGCCGACCAGGACGGCGACGGGTCGGGCCGCGACCGGCGCGACGCTCATCGCTGCAGCGGGGGGATCGCGTCGAGGTACCCGGCGATGTTACGGGCCACCTCCGCAACGCTGTCCCCGCCGAACTTCTCGAGCACCGCCTCGGCCAGCACGAGCGCGACCATCGCCTGGGCGACGACCGCCGCCGGCGGGACGGCGCAGACGTCGGAGCGCTGGTGCAGCGCCGTGGCCGGCTCGCCGGTCGCGACATCCACCGTCGCCAGCGCGCGCGGCACCGTCGAGATGGGCTTCATCGCCGCCCGCACGCGCAGCACCTCGCCGTTGGACATCCCACCCTCGATGCCGCCGGCGCGGTTGGTCCGCCGCCTGATCTGCCCCGTCGTCGGGTCGCGGTCGATCTCGTCGTGCGCTGCCGAGCCGCGGCGCGTCGCGGTGCGGAAGCCGTCGCCCACCTCGACGCCCTTGATCGCCTGGATGCCCATCAGAGCGGCCGCCAGGCGCGCGTCGAGCCTGCGGTCCGCGTGCGTGTAGCTGCCCAGGCCGGTCGGCACGTCGTAGGCCAGCACCTCGACCACCCCGCCCAGGGTGTCCCCGGCCTTCTGGCAGTCGTCGATCTCGGCGACCATCGCTGCCGAGGTCTCCTGGTGGAAGCAGCGGACCAGATCGGCGTCCAACGCCGCCACGTCCTGCGGGGTGGGCAGCAGGGCGTCGTCCGGGACTCCGACCGGCCCGATCGCCACGACGTGCGAGACCAGCCGGATACCGGCGGCCTGCTCGAGGAACCGCGCGGCGACCAGCCCGAGGGCGACCCTCGTCGCTGTCTCGCGCGCCGAGGCCCGCTCCAGGACCGGCCGGGCGTCGTCGAAGCCGAACTTGCGCATCCCGACGAGGTCCGCGTGCCCCGGCCGGGGCCGGGTGAGCGGGGCGTTGCGCGCGCGCTCCAGCAGCGCCGGGTCCTCGACCGGGTCGGCGGCCATGACGTCGACCCACTTGGGCCACTCGGTGTTGGCGATCTCGATCGCGAGCGGCCCGCCCTGGGTGACCCCGTGCCGCAGCCCGGCGAGGATCCGCACCTCGTCCTGCTCGAAGCTCATCCGGGCTCCCCGGCCGTAGCCGAGTCGGCGCCGGGCGAGCGCCGCCCGGACGTCACCCGTCGTCACCTCGACACCGGCCGGCAGCCCCTCGAGGATCCCGACCAGCGCAGGCCCGTGCGACTCCCCGGACGTCAACCAGCGCAGCATGCTGCGATCTTCCCACGGGGCCGGACGCGCCTCGGCCCGCGTCCGGGCTGCGGACGCGGGCCGAGGGGCCGGTGGGCTGCGCCGTCGGCGCGAGGTTCAGCCGAGCGGGATGATCGGGTTGGTGCCGTTCGGCGCGGGAAGCGGCGCGAGCGGCTCCTCGGTGACGTCGGGGACGGCGGCGAGGGGCGGCAGGACGAAGACCGATCCGGTGACTACGAGGTTGAGGTCTCCGGCGGAGATCGCCGGGCGACCGTTCGTGGCCTCCGCCGGCTCCGGTGCGGTGCCGTCGAGCTGCTCGACCACGTAGATGCGCTGGGTACCCGTCTGCAGATCTTGGAGGAAGGCCATGACGTTCTGGTAGGGCCCGAGCAGCTCCAGGGTGACCGACAGCCCGTAGGTGACGTCCACCGGCGCGGCGGGCTCGGCCGGGGCGACCGTCCCGTCGGTCTCTTCCGTCACGGGCGCCGGGTCGACGGGCTCCGCTGCGGTGGCTGCGGGGTCCACAGCGGCGACCACCGGGTTGGGGATGCCCGTGACGAGCGAGATGACGGTCACACCCCGCGTGAGGGCCGCAGCGGTGATCTCCCGCTTGTACGTCTCGACGTCCGCGGCGGTGGGGATCTGCAGCTGGAGACCCGCGAGCTCGGTCTTCAACGCCTCCATGTCCTCGAACTGCTCCCTGAGCCGCTCCACCCGGATCTGGGTGAGCTGGTTCTGGTCACGCTGACCCTGGGCCTCTTCCTGGGTCTCCGCGGCCGTCGCCAGCGTGGGCGAGATGACGAGGAACCAGGCGGCGACGAGCATGAGCAGCCCGGCGACGACGGTGGCGGCGATCCAGCTGCCGGTCTTGGGTGCGTTCATCTCAGCCGTCCTCGCCGTCGGTCATGGCCGGGAACCTCAGGGCCAGGGCGCGGGTGTCGACCTGGACCATCGAGGTCACGTCGTAGCCGACCACGCCGTCGACCTCGCCGAGGATGTCGGCGCTGGTGGTGGCCCCGTAGAAGCCGGGGATCGAGTTGAGGGCATCGACCCAGGCGGCGCTGTCCGGCAGGCCGGCGGCGCGGCTGGTGAACTGGAGCGTCGCCACCCCCTGCAGCGTCAGGGCGTCCGGGGCGGCAGGTGCCGCGAACGCGACACTGCCCTGGGCCATCGTGAAGGTGTCGATCGACGTGTTCGGCGGCAGCACGGCGGCGATCGCGTCGAAGTAGGGGCGCCACAGGATCTCGGGAGCGGTCACCGTGATGCGCGCCTCGGTGGTGCGCCGCAACCCGCTGACGATCGGCTGGACCTCGGCGTACCGGTCCTCCTGGGTGCGCAGGGTCGCGGCCTCGCCCTGCGCGTCGGCGAGGGACTGGTCGGCGGCGGACTGAGCCATGACGGCCAACCCGAACCCCGCGGCGGCGAGGACCAGGACGAGCAGCAGCGCGACGGCGAGCCACTGCTTGACGTGGCGCAGACCACGGGCCGCCTTGACCTCGGGCGGCAGCAGGTTGACCTGGGGCCAGCCCATGCCGGCCACGACCGGCGCGGGCCGGGTCCGCTTCTGGGTCGCCGCGCTCATGCCGCCACCCCGTAGGCCAAGCCGAGCGGGAGCGCCATGAGCGACTCGTGGCCGACGAACGACTCACGGCCGCCAGCGGACCGTGCGACGGTGACGGTCTCCAGGGGGTCACCCAGCTTGACCTCCAGCCGGGTCGCCGTGGCCAGGTACTGCCCGAAGCCGGGCAGGTGGGCACCGCCGCCGGTGAGGACCGCCGCCTCGATGTGCTGGCCGGGGTTGTTGCCGGAGTAGTAGACGAAGGTGTTGCGGATCGCCTCGACGAGCGACCGGGCGACTGCCTCGACGGCGGCCGCTGCGTCGGCGTGGTCGTCGGGGACCCCGAAACCCACACCGAGATGGCGCTTGAGGGCGTCGGCCTCAGGCAGCGAGATGCCCATCGCCCGGGCGATCGCGTCGGTGACATCCTGACCACCCATCGGCACCGTCCGGATGAACCGGGGCACGCCGTGCGAGGCGATGACGACGTCGGTCACCCGGGCACCGACATCGACCAGGGCGACGGTCTGGCGACCGAGGGTGCCCCGCACCATGGCGCGGAGCAGGGCGAGGGCGTTGAGGTCGACCATCGTGGGCAGCAGTCCGGCCGACTCCACGGCGAGCACGTTCGCGCTGACGGTGTCCCGCACGGCCGCGACGAGCAGTCCCTGGAGGACCGAGCCGTTCTCCCCGTCGACCTGCTCGACCGGGTAGAAGTCGAGCAGCGCCTCGTCGGTGGACATCGGCAGCAGCTCCTGGACCTGGAACGGCAGCGTCGCGCGCACCTGGGCCATCGGCATCGCCGGGACGGCCAGCTCGCGCACGACGACGCGCTGGTTCCCGACGCCGATGACGACGTTCTTCGAGGCGAACTTCTGGCTCGCCCACAGCCCGCGGATGGCAAGCGCCACCAAGGGCTGCTCGACCACCTCGCCGTCGCGCACGGCGCCTATCGGCAGCGGGGCCTCGCCGTACCGCACCAGGGTCGCCGGGCCACGCCGCGTCGGCGCACCGCTGCCGAACTCCAGCTCGGCAGCCCGGACCATCGTGGTGCCGATGTCCAGGCCGATCACTCTCGTCTTGGCCACTGCAGGTCCCCTCTCGGTGCCGTAGGCGGGCGCCGACGGTGTTATCGGGTGCTGACGGTCAGTTCTTGAGCACTCGGGGACGGTTGGTCATCCGAGGAGGCCGAGGTAGCCCCGCCACAGCGGCTCGCCCACGCCGATCCCGACGGCGGCCCCGGCGAGCATCCATGGGCCGAACGGGATCCCGGTCCCTCGTCGGGCCCGGCGGGTGAGCAGCAGCCCGACGGCGTACACCCCGCCGAGCAGGAAAGCGCCGAACGCGCCGACGACGAGCGAGCCCCAGCCCAGCCAGGCGAGGTAGCCGCCGATCAGCCCGGCGAGCTTGACGTCACCGAGGCCCATCCCGGCGGGGTAGACGAGCTTGAGGAGCAGGTAGAAGGCCCACAGGCCCGCTCCGCCGACACCGGCCCGAAGCAGGGCCGGCCAGTCCCCCGTCCCGGCCGAGGCGACGGCCAGCAGCGCGACCGCCACCGGGTAGGAGGGCAGCACGATGGCGTCCGGCAGGCGGTGGACGTCGAGGTCGATGAGGGCAAGGGCGATGCCGATCGCCGCGAGGTAGAGGTACGCCGGCAGCGCCCAGCTCGGGCCGAGGCGCAGGGCCACCAGGGCGAAGGCGACACCCGTCCCCCCCTCGACCAGGGGGTAGCGCACCGCGATGGGGCATCGACAGTGCCGGCAGCGCCCCCCCAGCGCCAGCCAGGAGACGATCGGGATGTTGTCCCGCGGCCCGATCCGATGGCCGCAGCCGGGGCAGGCGCTCGGTGGGTGCACCACCGACTCACCGCGGGGCACCCGCCAGACCACGACGTTGAGGAACGAGCCGATGACCACCCCGAGGAGCGCGGCGACGGACACCAGGTAGGCCGTCAGCGCCCCATCGCCCATCAGCCGGTCTCCTCGAGGTAGTTGCCGACCTCGGCCTCGACGTTGTCCGCCGGGGCGTTCCACTTCTGCGCTGTGCTCCCGTCGCAGGCCGCGACGACGAGCGCCGACCAGTTGGACAAGTACTTCTGCCCACCGACGCCGACGCAGCGACCGCTGGAGTCCCTGATCGTGTAGCTGGTCGTCTTGCTCCCGGTCGCCGTGCTCCGGGTCCACAGCTGCGCCGGGCTGCCCGCGTTGCATGCGCTGGTGAGCGTCGGGTAGTACCCGGTGCCGACTCCGGCCGGGCTCGTCTGGGCCGACGGCGCGGCCAGGCAGTACTGGGTGCCGCCGGCGTTGTAGACGTAGATGAGCTGGGGGGGTGCCACGGTACCGACCAGGGGTTCCTGGTAGAACCACTTGTGGTTCCAGTAGAGGTTCGCCGACGCGGGCGGGTCCTGCTTGCAGGGGTAGGAGATCATGAAGCCCTTGTTGACGTCGGTGTCGGTGACGTCGAAGCAGCGTCCGAACTCAAGGTAGTTGACGATCTGGTGGGTGTTGACGCTGGCCGCACCGGGGCCGACGGCCGGGTCAGGTGAGAACGACCCCCACGCCGCCTGGTTGGCGCACGGGTTGGCCACGACGAGCGTGTCACCGTTCTGCGGGTTGCCCGAGGTGCGTCCGGAGCTGAGGCAGGCACCGCTGTCGGCCACCGCTGCGGTCTGGCCCTGCCAGGTGGCGTTGCCGTTCTGGTGCCACGACCACTGCTGGGTGTAGACGGCTGTGGTGCAGGCTCGCAGCCGGATGGCCCCGCCGGCCTCCGTCGTCAGGCACAGTGGGGTGCTCGTCAGGGTGGAGCTCGCCAGCTTGATCGTGTAGTCCGTGTCGTAGACCCACAGCTCGGACTCCTCGAGCGCCGAGGTGCCGCAGGTGGTCCCCGTCCGGTACGAGACGGCCGAACCCGCCGTCAGTCCGTTGGCGCGCAGGCAGAACTGCGGGGCCCCGCCTCCGTTCCAGGAGTAGATGTGGCCGCCCTTGATGTTCGTTGTCGTCGTCTCGAACTGGTAGACCATCGAGATCGTGCGGTCGGCGCTGGTGGCGTCGACCCGGGCGATCGCGGTGTCCTGACCGTGGGACTCGATGAGGGCGTAGGCGGGCAGCACGGAGCCGGTCCCGCTCGTCGGCGAGCACGAGATGGCGTGCGAGGCCAACCAGGCGTCGGACTGGCCGGCCGGGTCCTCGCCGTAGTAGGCGACGGTGACGTCGTAAGTGGTGCTGGAGACGTCGACCGCGCCGGTGAGCGTGCAGGGCAGCTTGCGGGGGTCGCCGAAGACCTTCCCCGTGAAGTCCGCCGTGCCCGTCGCGTTGCGGATCCGGCCGAGCGCGGCCTCCAGGCCCGCCTCTCCGGCGAAGATCGTCCGGGTGTTCTTCTCGGCGAACAGGGTCGGCCGGACCTGGTTGACGACGATGCCGAGCACCAGGATGCTCAGCGCGGCGAGGATCATCACCATGAGCAGCGACGTGAGCATCGCCACGCCGGTGTCGTCCTGGTGGCCGAACACCTGCAAGGCCGTGCGTGGGCGCCGTGCGGTCACCGCTCCTCCTCGTCGTGTCATGGTCGTACCCCGGACCGCCAGCAGGCGGGCAGGTCGGAGACACCGTCACCGTTGGTGTCGGTGTTTCCCGGCGACTCCACCGAGCTGTTGCGGGCGACGAAGGTCGAACCTGTGGAGACCTCCCGGTCCTGGACCGCTTCGACCAGCAAGGTGACCGTCAGGCTCTGGCGCGGGTGCTGCGGGGTGGCCGGTGTCATCTCGAACGGGTAGAGGACCACCGAGGTGTCGTCGACGACGTCCTGCGCCATGAGCACGAACGGCGGCAGGGTCGCGGCGGACGAGCGCCAGCTGCGGACCTCCAGACGCTGGGTCGACGGAACCCAGCGCCACTGCGTGCAGGTCTCCACGCCGCTGGCCGCGACCGTCGCGGGCGTGCGGAACTCGACGTAGGCGGACCCGGTGCCGCTGACGCCGGGGAAGTTCATCGCGTCGGCGTACCGGACCTGCTTGTCGAGGCGCTGGAAGACCGTCCGCAGGTCGTCGCCGGCGTCGGCGGTCACCTCGCTGCGCACGGTGTTGCGGGTCATCACCACCACCCCGGACATGAAGATCGCCACGACGAACGTGAAGATGCCCAGGGCGACGATGAGCTCGATGACGGAGATCCCCGCTTCGGGGTTCCCGGGGGCGGTCGCCCGTGCCCGGTGCGGAATCGGCGTCATGAGTTCGTCACCTTGATCGTCGCGGTGACCGTCGTCGAAGCGGTGAGGCCGGCCGTGATCGGGTCGAGGCGGTAGCTGAACGAGCACCCTGGCTTGGTCGACGAGGGGGCCTTGTACTGGACCGTCCCCGCGGTGCGCCAGGTGCTCTGATCGACCGTCAGGGTCCCGCACCCCGAGCCGAGCCCGGAGACGACCGTGAAGGTCGTCCCTTCCCACGAGCCGTCGTTGGCGCCGACCGCAGTGTTGGTCGTCGTCGACTTCTTGACGCTCAGCGAGGGATCGGCGGCGGCCGCAGGCTGGACGCGGATCGTCTGGGTCAGGACGGCCGAGGCCAGCAACCCGTCCGGCGTGAGGATCTTGAACGTGAAGCTGTACTCCCCGGCCGTGCGTGCCACGGGCGTGAATGTCGCGACCGCCCCCCGCGTGCCGATCGCGGCGTTGGCCCCGTCGACCTGCACAGTGCCTCCGGCGGGAAGAGTGGCGATCTCGACCTGGTACGTGGTCGGGTTGCCCGTGCCGGTCTGCAGGTTGAGGGCGACCGGGGTGGGGGTGGCCATGGCGTTGATCGGCAGGATCGGTGGTGTCGTCGCCGTGGGTGGGGCAAAGGCCGTCACGGTGGCGGTCACGGTGCCAGGAAGGCTGACCATCCCCTCGGCGTCGGTGTAGGAGTAGGTGAAGGAGAAGGTCCCGGCGCTGGTGGGCAGGTAGCGCAACGAGGTCCCGCTCACGCTCGCGGTGCCCGTGGTCGGCCCGGACACGATGGTCAGCGAGGCGGGGGTCTCACCCGAGACCGTGGCGATCGGCACGGTGACCGTGGTCCCGACCACGCCGGGGACGGAGTAGTGGCGTGCCAGCGGGTTGACGTAGGCGTGGACGGTGGCCTGGGCCGTCCGGGCTGCGACGGTGATGCGGTAGATGAACGTCACCTCGCCGTGCGCGTCCGCCGACGGGGTGTAGGTCACCCGACCGTCCACGGGGTTGACGGTCGCGGTTCCCATGGCGGTGCTCGTCCCGGCCTTGACCGGCTGGGAGACGATCGAGACGGGGTTGGCGGTGATCTCCATGAGGGTGTCGTTGTCGAGCACGTCGATCGTCACCGTGGCGTTCGCGTTCACCGAGACCGCGTCGTCGGCCGCGAGCAGCCGGGTGGTGTTGTTCCACTCCAGGTCGGTGCTCGGGTCCAGCAGGGAGGTGGCCGCGTAGCTGCACCGCGTGCCGCCGCAGGTCTGGGACACGTCAGGCCAGGTGACCAGGACGACCGAGCGCATCAGCCGGGCGTAGCCGGTCGCCGCGACCCCGGCGGCGTTGCCGCCGGTCCGGGTGCAGGGGGCTGCGGGCGAGGCGGTCGCGCGGTAGCAGGCCCCGACGAGGGTGGTCACCGTGTAGTCGATCCGCGAACGGTTGACCGTCGTGGTGAGCGGGACGGCGTCGTCGCCGATCCCGGTCGCGGGGAGCGGCGAGGTGGCCGTGTCCCAGGCGGGATAGGAGTCGGACAGGCCGCTGGCCCCCGCGGCGACCGCAGCGGTCCAGGCCGCGGTGACCTCGCTCTGTGTGCGGCCGACGACGAGTCCGGAGGTGCCGGTCGCCGAGGCGGTCGGCACCTTCGAGAAGGCCACCTCCATCGCCTCGTTCGCCACGGCGATGGCGTTCTGGGCCCGCTGCTGGGTGGTGACGGCGCGGGTCCCCTTGACGAAGAAGACGAGCGAGGCCGTGGCGACCAGGGCCAGCAGGGCCAGCGCGACCACGACCTCCATCAGGGTGAAGCCGGCGTCCACCGATCCCCTGCCGTCCCGCGGGCTGCGCGTGCCGGTCATCGCTCCTCCTCGTGCCGGTGGATGCGGTGTGGGGGTGGGTCATCACCCACCCCCACACCGCTGGGTCACGCCGTCATGCGTCCTGCCGTGAGATCAGGAGCAGGCAACGGTGGTCAGGCCACCGGTCGTGCTGTTGTAGTAGAAGCTGCTCGTCGCCTTGGGGTTGGCACCGGTGAGGCAGTAGCCGTCGGTCCCGACCAGCGCACCGCTGACGGTGTTGCCGGGGCTGGTCTTGACGACCTTGGCCGTGGGCGAGTTGATCGTGGCGGAGGCCGCGACACCCGTGACCGTGTAGTACGCCTGGGCGTCGGTGTAGGTGGTCTCGAGCTCCTCGGCGACCGTGCGCAGGTCGGACTTGATCGAGGCGTCGACGGCCTTCTTGCGCTGGTTGAGGAACACGGGGATCGCGATCGCGGACAGGATCCCGATGATGATGATGACAACGAGGAGCTCGATGAGGGTGAAGCCCTGGTCCTTGGTGTCCATCGACTTGCGGATACGAGCGATCATGTCAGTTCTCCTGGTGGCTGGTCGTGCGCGGGGTGCGGGCGGTGGTCGAGGTCACGGGGCGCAGGCAGCGGTACCGGCCGGCAGGAGGCCGCCGCCCTGGCTGCGGTACCAGAACCCGTTGACGGTGTCGGTCGACTTCGGGTTGGTGCCGTGGACGCAGTAGCCGTCCGCGGTGCCGTTGATGGTGACGGTGAGGGTGTTGCCGGGGCTGAGCGTCACCGTGTTGCCGACGACGATGGTGCCCGTCGCGGCCGCGGCCGCGATGTAGTTCTGGTTGTCCGTGTAGTAGGTCTCCATCTCCTCGGCCACCGTGCGAAGGTCCGACTTGATCGACGCGTCGACGGCCTTCTTGCGCTGGTTGAGGAAGACGGGGATCGCGATCGCGGAGAGGATCCCGATGATGATGATGACGACGAGGAGCTCGATGAGGGTGAAGCCCTGGTCCTTCTCGTCCATCGACTTACGAATGCGCGAGATCATGTAGATCCCTTTCGTCTGCGAGGTCCAGTGCCGGTCTCCCGGCGGTTGCGTGGTACCTCACCTACATCGGGCACCGAAGCCCTGGGCTTGAGCCCCGAAGGGGTTCGGGCAGCAATTCACCCGAACGCCTCAGCCAGGCCCGGGCAAACCGGACATGCGGGTCACTCGATGAGGTTGAACACCGAGAAGATGGGCATGTAGAGGGCCACGATCATCCCGCCGATGATGGTGCCGAGCACCACGATCATCAGGGGCTCGATGAGGCTCGTCAGCTGCTCCGTCGTCGCCTCGACCTCCTGGTCGTAGAACTCGGCGATCTTCTCGAGCATGGTGTCCAGGGCGCCGGTGTCCTCACCGACGGCCATCATCTGGGTGACCATCGCGGGAAAGACGGGATGCTTGGACAAGGGCTCGGTGAGCGAGTTCCCCCCACGAACGGACTCCTGGACCGACCGGGCGGCCCTCTCGACGACGATGTTGCCGCTGGTCTCCCCCACGATCTCCAGCGCCTGCAGGATCGGGACCCCGGCGTGGACCATGGTGCCGAAGTTGCGGGTGAACCGGCTGATCGCGATCTTCTGGAACAACGTCCCGAAGACCGGCATCTTCAGCTTGAGCGGGTCGATCCTCTCCCGGACAGCGCGGTCGTTGCGGTGCCGTCCCCACCAGGCAGAGAAGGCCACGACAATGACCAGCAGCGGCAGCGCGGCAATCTTGAGGAAGGCCGAGAGCTTCACCAGGATCTGGGTGGGGACGGGCAGCTCCCCGCCCAGCGTCGAGAACATCCCGGCAAAGATGGGAACGATGAACAGCAGCATGCCGATGACCGCGAGGATGGCGATGATGAAGACCACGACCGGATAGGTCATCGCGGACTTCACCTTGCCGCGCAGCTTGACCTCGGCCTCGAAGTTGGCCGCGACCGACAGCAGGGCCTGGTCGAGGAAGCCGCCGACCTCCCCGGCACGCACCATGTTGATCATCAGCGGTGGGAAGACGGCGGCGTGCCTGCCGAGCGCGACGGAGAAGGCGGTCCCGGCCTCGACGTCGGAGCGCACCTGCGCGAGCACCTTGGCCAGCGGCTTGCTCTCGGTCTGCTCGGCGAGGATGCTCAGTGCGCGCAGCAGCGACAGGCCCGCGTTGATCATGGTCGCAAGCTGGCGGGCCATGATCGCGAGGTCCTTGGTCGAGATCTTGTTCCCGAATCCCGGGATGCTGATCTCGCGCTGCAGGCCGGTCGAGTTCGCCTCGGTGATGGACAGCGGTGCCAGGCCCATGGTGCGCAGCCGGTTGGCGACGGCGGCGGTGCTCGCCGCCTCGATCCGGCCCTTGACGATCTTGCCCTGGCGGTCGCGGACCGCGTACTCGTAGGTCGAGGTGGTGGCCATCAGAAGTTCCCGCCGGGCGCGGCCGCGCCGCCCATGCCTTCCTTGGTCAACCCGGCACCGGCCGACCCGGAGTTGGCCCGCCCGGTGAGGCGCACGAAGTCCTCGATGTGGTGGCACTTCTCCAGGCCGGTCTCGTAGGTGATCCGGCCGGTCTTGACGAGCTGGGCAAGGTGCTGGTCCATGGTGTGCATCCCCTGCTGTGCGCCGGCCTGCATCGTCGAGTAGATCTGGTGGGTCTTGCCCTCACGGATGAGGTTGCGCAGCGCCGGGGTCGCCAGGAGCACCTCGGTGGCCACCGCGCGGCCCGGACCGTCCGCCCGCTTGCACAGGGTCTGGCAGACGATGCCCTGCAGCGCACCGGACAGCTGGGTGCGCACCTGGGCCTGCTGGTGGGCGGGGAAGACGTCGATGATCCGGTCGACCGTCTGCGCCGCGTCCTGCGTGTGCAGGGTCGCGAAGACGAGGTGCCCGGTCTCGGCCGCGGTCAGGGCGATCGAGATGGTCTCGAGGTCGCGCATCTCGCCGACCATGATGATGTCGGGGTCCTGGCGCAGTACGTGCTTGAGCGCGTTGGCGAACGAGTGGGTGTCCGCGCCGACCTCGCGCTGGTTGATGAGCGACTTCTTGTGCCGGTGGAGGAACTCGATCGGATCCTCCACAGTCATGATGTGGTCGTTGCGGGTCCGGTTCGCCAGGTCGACGACGGCGGCGAGGGTCGTCGACTTGCCCGAGCCGGTGGGGCCGGTGACCAGCACCAGCCCGCGCGGCAGGCCGGCGAAGCGGCCGACCACCGGTGGCACGCCGAGGGCCTCCAGCGGCTTGATCTCGTACGGGATCATCCGGAACGCCGCACCGACGGAGTCGCGCTGGCGGTAGAGGTTGACCCGGAACCGCGACACGCCACGCACGGCGTAGGCGAAGTCGAGCTCGAGGTTCTCCTCGAACGTCTCGCGCTGCTTCTGGCTGAGCACGGCGTAGAGCGTGCGCTGCAGTGCGTCGGCGTACATCACCGGAACCCCTCGAGCGGGCGCAGCCCGCCGTCCAGCCGGATCATCGGCTGGGCGCCGGAGGTGAGGTGCAGGTCGGAGCCACCGCAGTCGATCATGACGCGCAGGGCGGCGTCGAGGTCGATGTCTCCCTCCTGCGCCACACCGGCCAGGCCGATCCGGGTGGCGGGCGCTCGGCGGGCGGCCGCCGGGGCGACGGCTTTGACCGAGGAGCCCGGTGCCGGGGTGGGAGCAGGCACGCCCCCCGGTGCAGGAACGGACGCGGGGGCCGGTGCCGGGGCGGTCGGCCACGGTGCCGCGGCGGCCGCGGTCGGGACCACGGACAGTGCCGCCGGGAAGACCGGTGCAGGTGCCGAGATCGGCGGACCGCTGGGCGCGACGTGCGAGCCGCTCCGGGCCTGGGGGGCCGGGCCGGCGGAGGGGGCCGGCGTGGCGTAGAGGGCGGGGGCGACGTAGGGGGCGG
>Ga0105047_10005618_pt1 | contig 21447 bp, 19 predicted proteins | sample MAT04_FD_78384 | JGI IMG/M metagenome (GOLD analysis project Ga0105047, IMG submission 78384) | Freshwater microbial communities from Lake Fryxell liftoff mats and glacier meltwater in Antarctica - MAT-04 (megahit assembly) | ecosystem: Environmental > Aquatic > Freshwater > Ice > Liftoff... | reverse complement strand
GCTGGGGCAGCGAGATGAGGCGCTGCGTTGGGTTGGAATCGCGATGAAACGGGGCTACTCTCCGGAACAAATCAAGCGAACTCCTAGTTTGGCCCTTTTGCGGAAGGATCCGCGCTTTACATGGACGCAGAAGTAGAAAGTCAGAACAAAAAAGGAGTACGAAATGACAAAAGTTACGAAGACAGAAATTCTTGTGCCGATAGCCGGCGATGCGATTGATGTCGAGACAACAGAGATCAAGATGGTTGCGGGCGATACGGTGACGCTGACGCTAGCGCCTTCCGTAACCGGAAAACTGACAATTGCCGGCTCCAGCGACGGGATCTTCATATCGTTCGCGGAAGGTCCTTTCGAAGGACAAGACGATCCGCCGCCCAACATCGGCTAGCCACCCCAGGTAATCCCCGCCGGCGCCGTTCCAGAACCACCCCGGAACTGGCGCCGGCCCCGAAGGATCTAATTGATGATCGAAAATCTGGACGAAATTAACGGGATCGACTTAGAGACCGGCGACTTTCTCGATGGTCCTAAAACGGACGCTGATTTTGCGAGTGTCGCGCGGGGAGAACCGCTCGACACAGAGCAGTCGGAGCGTGCAAAGCAGCATCTGGCGGCAACGTCAAGCGAGCACCTCGGAACCGTTCCCGGAATCGACGCCAGGGAGTTATCGCAGACGGGATGGGGCGTAATCTTCTCGTCAGATGAGGATCAGGCGGTAATCGACGCGCTTCGAATGCTGCTGGATTGGCGGCAATCGAAGGCCGGTCCGCTCTACAAAGAATTCAAAAAAGAAACAGGCTACACGCCCAAGATGACGAAGGCGGAGTTCCTCAAGGACGCCGACGGATTTGGGCCGGTGAATCCGAAGCACGGTGTCCCTTACTATTTGATGATTGTCGGGAGCCCGGAGAAGATTCCGTTTCGTTTCCAGTATCAGGTGGATGTGCAGTACGCGGTGGGGCGGATTCACTTCGACACCATCGATGAGTACCGGATGTATGCCGAGAGCGTGGTGGCGGCGGAAAAAGGAAACCTGACACTGCCGAAAGAAGCAGCGTTTTTTGGCGTGGCCAACCCTGGGGACACGGCGACGCTCGGGAGTTCGCAGCAATTGATCCAGCCGCTTCGGGATTTCACCCTCGGGCTGGAACAAGGCTGGAACGTCAACTGCCCTCCTCCCGAAGAGACGACGCGAGCAAAGTTGATCGAAATCGTTAACAACGCGCCGGCATTAGTGATTACGGCGAGCCACGGATTGGGCGTGTCGATGGACCATCCAAAGCACTTCACGCATACGGGGGCGTTGCTCTGCCAGGGGCCCAAGGGGCCTTTGTCGAACGACGTGATTTTCGCGGCAAAGGATGTTCCGGATGAGGCACGACTACACGGATCGATATTCATGCTTTTTGCCTGTTATGGCGCGGGAATGCCGAGCCACGAAGAGTTCTTCGACGCAGACCTGAAGCGGAAACAAAAAGCGAAGCAGCCGTTCGTTAGCGCGCTGCCGAAGCGACTCCTGGCGCATAAGGGCGGCGGTGCGCTGGCCGTAATCGGACATGTAGAGCGGGCCTGGCCAAGTTCCTTCAAGGGGAAAAGGAGCAAAGGGCAGTTACAGACATTTTCCAGCACTTGGCAGAATCTGCTGGAAGGCTACCCGGTCGGCTACGCGATGGAGCATTTCAATATCCGCTTTGCCGAGTTGAGCTCGATGCTGAGCGATGCCCTGCAAGATGACTTAGGGACTGAGAAGCAATTCAGGGATCCAAGCTCACCCTTGCTTGCAAACCTGTGGAAAGCCAGCAACGACGCACGAAACTATTGCGTGATTGGGGATCCGGCGGTGCGGTTACGAGTTTCGGCAACGCCGAGCGGGCCCGTGGCGATTCAGCGCGAAGCGGCGTCAGTGTTGAAAACGGTGAAGGAGGAGAAGGCCGTGGAAGAGGATCCGATGGCGGAGTCGTTTGCAATTCAATCGTTGTTCGGGTCCAGTGAACCGGAACCGAGTGGACTGGCAAATGTTCTGGAGAAGATGGTGGGACGCATTGGGGCCACGATGGAGAAGGTCGTGGAAGGGTTGACGACAGTTGAGGTGGCGACCTATACGAGCGACAACCTGGACAATGTGGAGTTTAAAGACGGCCAGTTTACTGGAGCGAAACTGCGAGCGCGGACGCGACTGGGTATGGACGGCAAGACCGTGAATCTTGTTCCGGAGCGCGATGGGAAAGTGGAAGAGGACCTGTGGGCCGTGCATATGGCGTCGGTCGACAAAGCGGTGCTGAATCGCAGTGAAATGATCAAGTTGGCGGCGAACGCCGCGTCGAGTTTGTTGGCGGTCATGAAGAAATGACGGAGGCGGAGTTGTTCGATGCGCTGGAGCGAATTCAGGGCATCGAACTCCTTGCCGGAGAGCCGAGTGAGGGCTCTTTTGCGGAGAGTCCGTGGACCGGTTGGGAGGAGGCCAGCAGGCGGCTGGCGGAGGTCCTTGAAAACGCCGCGGAGGACCTGCGCGCCTTTATCCGGGTAACGGACCCGGCCGTTGGAATCGTTTTGACCGACTGGACGGGCGATGTGAGCTGCGTTTGGAATGGGCGCGCGGATGCGGCGGCAAGAGACTGGCATCTTCGGCAAATCGCTACGCAGTTTCAGCTACACATTCGGTTGGGACAGACGCTGGCGGCGGCGTTGCGTGCGGCGTTGACAATATCGCGTTCGGTGGCGGCGCCATTGACGGCGCTTTCCGCAGTGCACGCGGCGTGGGCGTTAATCCGGGAGTTAGAAATGCTGCGAGCCGCGGCGCAAGGTTAATCTACTGGCGATCCTGAGCGGGATGAGAATCGGCCCTGAGGACCAACCGAAAATACAGCTGGCATAGCTGACTGAAAGTGGCGGCGAGAGATTTCACGCGGAAGAACTGGGATCGTCCATGCTGGCGGGGGAAATGCGAGACGGGCACTTCAACGACGCGCATCCCGCTGGCTTCGAGCTTCTTCACGAGTTCGACGCAAATCGTACCGCTGGACGAACTCAGCTTCGCCCGCTCGATCAGCGAGCGGCGGATGAGCCGAAAATCGCAATCGATATCGCGGAGCTTTACGCCGAAAAGAAAACGGGCAAACTGGTTATAAACCGCGCCAATGGCGATCCGATGCCACGGGTCGTGCCGACGAGTTTTGTAGCCGTTGATGAGGCCGACGTCGGGCCAGACCGCGTCGAGAAGCGTTGGAAGTTCACCCACATCGTACTGCCCATCGCCATCGGTGTAAAATACGAAATCCTTCGTAGCCGCCTCAAAACCGGTGCGAAGCGCGCCACCGTAGCCGCGATTTTCCGGATGGGTGATCACCCGGAGGCGCGGGCCATGCACTTTGCTCAGGCTCTCCAGCACGGCTCCGGTTTCATCGGCGCTGCCATCGTTGACGACGATGACTTCGAAATCACGGGCGTGCCGTTCGAGTACGGCAAACGTTTTTTCGATCAACCCAGGTAGCGATGGCGCGTCGTTATAGGCCGGGAAAAACACGCTTAATCCGTAGGGGAACAGATGGTTTGAGATGCGCGAAGTCGCGCGCGACCGTGTAGCTGTTTCGGGCATGGCAAGTACGAACTACTGACTGTAGTCGAGCTGGAGCATCGCTGTCGATACTGTAATTCCTGTATTTGCTAAGAAACGATTCCGCGACGGACCGCACTGAGGACCAGTTCAGCGGCACTGTGGAGTTCCAACTTCTCCATAATCCGCGAGCGGTGCGTCTCCACGGTATGGAGGCTAAGGGAGAGAAGGCCCGCGATTTCTTTGTTGCTATTGCCCTCGGCGAGCATCTGGTAAATGTGGCGCTCGCGCTCGGTGAGACGATCAAATCGATCATCCGGACCATTGACGTCAATCAGGTCCGAGGCGCCGCGACGCTGAACGAAACGATGCACTTCCGGGCTGAAGAATCGAGCGCCGCGCCGAACGGCGGAGACCGCTTCGATGAGTTCCTGCTCCACGCAGTCCTTGAGCACATATCCGCTGGCGCCTTCGCGAACGGCGCGAAGCACGTACCTTTCGTCGGCGTGCATACTAAGCATGAGGACGGAAAGGGAGGGCAGAAGGCGACGAAGTTGCGCCATGGCTTCCAAGCCGTTTAGACCCTTCATGCCGACATCGAGAAGGGCAAGATCGGGCTGATGCTCCCGCGCCAGTTCGATAGCCTCCGTGCCCGAACCGGCCTCGGCGACGACTTTCAGATCGGGCTGACTTTCCAGAATCCGGCGAAGTCCCTGACGCACCAGCGTGTGGTCGTCCGCGAGCAGTATTCTGCAAACCATTACCGACGCTCCGCGTAGGCGGCAGGCTCGGCCGCTACGGCATCTTCAACTGGCAACAGCAGCACTACGCGGGTACCAGCGCCAACACGAGTATCGATAGTCAAAGTTCCACCAAGCTTCAAGGCTCGTTCCTTCATTCCCAGAATTCCGGTTCCACGCGAAGGAAGCCCTCGGCGGTCCAGTGAAAACCCACATCCATCGTCTTGAATTTCCAACGAAACCCGGCCGTCATCGTGTTGGAGGACAACGCGAAGTCCGGCGGCTTGGGCATATTTCTCGCAATTATTGAGCGTTTCCTGAGCGATGCGGAAGACGCACGTCTTAACCGGATCGGACAGATGCTCGCCGACGTCGGCGCCTTCGAACTCATACCGTATTCCGCTGCGCAGGGAGAACCGCTCCAAATGCCAATGGAGCGCGGGGCCGAGACCCAGATCGTCCAACAAGGAGGGACGGAGCATCAGCGAAATGTCGCGAACGATCTGCACGGTTTTCTCAACAAGTTGCCGGGCGCGCTGGAGGCGTTCCCGCGCGGCCGATTCCGGAACGGCGGCAATTACCTGGGAGATCTCCATGCGGAGCGCGGTCAGCGTCTGGCCAACTTCATCGTGGAGCTCTCGGGAAAGCGTTCGCCGCTCCAATTCCTGCGTCTCCAGGAGTCGCGCGGAAAGATTTTCCAACTCTTGATTAGCGAGAGAAATTTCTTCGAAATGGCGCTGCCTTTCCCGCGCCAACCGGGTGGCGTAGCGAAGGCTGGCGAGCGCGACAAGGACGCCGAAAAAGAGCGCGGCGCCAAGAAGATAGATCAGGTTTCGCGCGGCTGACGCCCGATCGGCGTCGTAGCGGGCTTGGGCGGCCACGAGTTCCTGCCGAACCGCCCCCCGAAAGTCTTCTAACATCGCCAGGAGTTCGAGACGGCGGGGAATCAAAATTTCTTCGATGAAATCCGCCGGCGGTGGAATTCCTCCGGCAGGTGCAGACTCCAGCTGGTGCAGTTCTCTCAGGAATTTCTCGAAACTAGGTTCAATTTTCAGGTTCCTGACCGTGGCGGGCGATGAATCACGAAGTATGTTGAGGGCCTCGAAACCGCTTCGTTCCAGTTCGCTCACCTGCGCGGCGAAGCGCTCGCGGCCGGCAGAATTACGAGTGAGGAAAAAATCCCGGGAATAAATGCCGCCTAGCCAAACCGTGCGGCGTATAGCCGTGATGGCATTATCCTGGCGGATGAATCGCCGATACGCCAAGCCCTGCTGTTCTCCGCCGGCCATCTGTAATTGGGAAGCCTCGAATGCGGAATAGACCAGCAGCGCCAGGATCAGGGCGAAGCCGCAACTGAGGACTTGGGTACTGTTTAGTCTTTTCATTTTGCCGCGGGCGCCACAAAAGCAAGCGTACACCCAAGTGCGCCGACCGCATACCGCCAGTACAGATTTTAGTGTATTGCCGGAAGGGCGACGAGGCTCTTTACTGGGACAACAACCACGTTTCAAAACATTGCGGCGCGCGGGGCGCCAAAGGAGAGTTGTGCCGTCGAGGAGTCAAGCAGCCCAGTCGCTGGCGGTGAAGCGCGCCCAAGTCGAATATCACAATTTCGCGTCGCTTGGGGAGCCGGGCCGGGCCATTCAAACATACGCCGAAGAGAATATCCGCCGCGGCGCCGTGATCCGAAATCACCTGGACTTTATTGGGCCGATGACGCCCTTCCTGGAAATCGGCGCAAACGCGGGCCACTCCAGCTACATGTTGTGCAATGAGTTCGGGGCGGAGGGATTTGCCTCCGACCTTTCGGCCGATTCCCTGCGCCATGGGATTGCGTTGATGGACGCGTGGGATCTGCCAAGGGGCCCGGTTCGGATCGCCGCCGACGCGCTACGCCTGCCGTTCGCCGATAATTCGCTGCGCTGCGTGATTGCGTTTCAGATGCTGAGTCAGTTCATGGATATTGAAAGCGTGTTCCTGGAAGTGAAGCGTGTGCTGGCGCCGGGCGGCGTCTTCCTCTTCGCCGAAGAGCCGTTGCGACGAAAGCTTTCGCTGCGGATCTACCGCTGTCCGTATTGGGAGACGATGAAGCCGTGGGAACGCAGGCTCTACGAATGGGGACTGTTGGGTTATCTGGTGAAGGATGTAATTGGGGCCGCTCAGGAAGAGGGATTCGGTATCCGGCAGAATCATTCCATGAGCCTGCGGGACTGGCATAGCCTGCTTCGGCGCCATTTCGACGCTCATGAAATCGAGTTGTTCGTGCCGGAACGCGGCATCGGCGAGCGGTGGGCGAAGCGACTTCTGCGCCGGATCGACAAGTTCGGTTCAGACTGGCTGCCGGCGCGGATGCTCGGCGGCACGATTGCCGCGTTCTGCAAAAAGTCCGGCGAAACGGCGGCTGTCCAGGGCCCACTGCTGTCGATTCTGCAATGCCCGGACTGCGGCGGGACGGTTCAGCCCGACTCGGATTTTGCGCTGTGTTGCGCCGGCTGCGGGTATCATGCGCCCATCGAGGGAGGCGTCTATAATCTTCTATCCAGCTCCGAAAAGGAGGCGTTATATCCGGGCGACCGCGATGACGTCATCGATTTTTCAATTCCCGGACACGAGAAGAAACTGGGGGAAGGCTGGAACGAACTAGAAGGCGTTTATGGCAACAAATTCCGCTGGATTGGCGGCGCCGCGACCGCGACTCTGCGCGACGTACGCGGAGGCGAGCAACGACTCCGAATCCGCGGTCATGCGCATGAGAATTTTTTTCGTGGAGGGCAGTCGCCTAAGATTCGCATCGTCGTAAACAGTTCGCCATGCGGGAGTTGGAGCCTTGATCGCGTAGGATTGTTCGTCCTGGAGGCCGATGTACCGGCCGCGCCACAATACTCCATTCAGATCGCCGCTGCACCGGTGTGGGAGGTTGAAACAGACGATCGCAAATTCACGGTGAGCCTCTCCATGATTCGCCTGGATCCGCGCGGCTAGCACCGATACAGAAAGTTCAGTATTGCGTGTAACGAAAACCGTGTTCTACTAGTTGCAATCGTGACCGGGGAAATTCAAATAACAGCAACGCCTCTGGCAGTGGAGCGGACGGCATCCGTCTATTCCTGGCCAATTCGGGGATTACTTTGCTTCGCTGTACTTGCAGTACTCGCGACGCTTCCGTACCTCCCTGTGTTTGTGCAGCCCTTCCTTTCCGACGACTACGTGCAGATCGATTTAGGGCGAAGGTACGGGCCGGTTTCGAGTTGGGGACACCTCTTCGCCGATCCGCTATATCGGTGCCGGGCGACCTCTATCGTCATGACTTACTGGACCGAACGGTGGTTTGGAACGGCGCCATTGCCGTTCTATGCGTCCAGTGTACTCCTCCATATCCTGAACACGTGGATGCTATTCCTGGCCGCGCGTCAGTTGGGCTTGGGCGCCGTCCGCTCTTATATTGCGGGTGCCTTTTTCGCGGTGTATCTGGGGCACCAGGAAGCGGTGATGTGGTACGCGGCGCTGCCGGAACTGCTTCTTTTTTTCTTTTGCGCCTGCTTCCTCCGTAGCTGGAACAGCCACATTCGAAACCGGTCCAATGTGCAGTTCGGATTGGCGGTTCTGTGGTTTGTCCTGGCGCTGCTGTCCAAGGAAGCCGGCGTTGTCCTGGTTCCGATCGCCGCGGCCATGGCCTATCAACGCGGACGCAGTATATGGCGAGTGGCGCCGCTTGCCGTTCTCGCGGCACTCTATGCGGCCTTGATATTCAGTGCAAAGGCCTCGCACTTGCATCTGAATGACGGAACATTTTCTCTTCATGCGCCGTTTTTGTTGACCTGGGCAAGAAGTATCGGTCGAATGTTTTGGATCTGGGGCCTGCTGAGCGTCTTGGCGATTGCGTTTTGGCGCCGGCGCTCTTGGCGATCCTTAATTCCGGCCGCGATCTGGATGGGAATTGCGTTTCTACCGTTCTCCTTTCTGCTTTACATGCCGGTGGTGCCGAGCAGACATACCTATCTCGCCAGCGCCGGAATTGGTTTCGTTGTAGCAACGGGTCTGTTGGTCACGCGTGTGCGATTCCGTCCACACAAATGGGTCATCCCGGTATTGTTGGCGGTGATTCTGATGCACCATTCGGGCTATATCCTGGTCAAAAAACGGCAACAATTTTTGGATCGGGCGGCGGCTACCGAAGACCTTTTGGGGCTCGCCAGGAACACAACCGGGCAAATTTATATGACGTGTTTCCCCTATGGGCGGGACGTCGCCGAACTCGCGATTGGGATCACGCTGGCGCAACCGCCTTCCCGGCTCGTTTGGGGAGTTGCTCCACCGCCTGGAGTGATTACGTACTGCGCGAAGAATCCTTAGCGTTTTGGCTCGACGGATTGCCGCAGCCGTGATAGATTTGGCCCCATGTCAATTACACGCCGCGATCTGCTGAAGTCCCTGCCGCTCTTCCCTTCCCTGGCGCGCGCCGCCGCCCCGATCCAGGGAAAGGTAAAGATAACCGCTATTCACGCCATGGCAATCCAAAGCATCGCGGGGAACTGTTTGATCCGCATTGACACGGACGCAGGCGTATCGGGCTACGGTGAAGCGGGTTCCACAGGGCCAATGGCACGGGCGCGCATCGCTACCATGGCGCCGCATCTTCTGGGCAAGGATCCGCTGGCGATTGAAGTGCATTTTCACAATTTGACTACGCTCATGCACACCTATATGGCGCACATACCGACCATCAGCGGAATCGACATGGCGCTCTGGGATCTCGCCGGAAAGCTGCTCGGCAAGCCGGTGAACGTCCTGCTGGGCGGGCCGTTCCGGGATGCGATCCCCATGTATTCGCATGGCTCCCGTGAATTGAACATGCTCGATAAGGGATCGTGCCGGGAATGGGCGGGACAAATCAAAGCAGCCACGGAGGGTTTCAATACGTTCAAGATCAATATCGACAGTACGCTGGGAGTGCCTTCGGCCCGGTACGCCGCCACGTTGACGAGCCAGCAGTTACGCAACGTCGCGAAGGCCTATATGAATGTCCGCGAAGCCGTGGGTGAGGACATCGACATAGCGGTGCACTGCCACAATGAGCCCGATACGCCGAGCGCAATCGGCATCGCCAAAGCCATCGAACCCATGAACCCCTTGTTCCTGGAGGATCCCATCAACGTGCCGCACCACGAAGGCTGGGCGTCGCTGCGACGTTCGACGCGCATTCCGATTCTGACGGGGGAGAAATTGGAAATGGTCCGCGGATTCAAGCCGTTTATCGATGCGCAATCCTGCGACATCATCCACCCGGATCTGGCCTTTTGCGGCGGATTGACGGGAGCTCGAAAGATCGCCGACTACGCCTACCAGACGCGGACTCCGGTGGCGTTGCATAACGTCGGATCGATCGTGCTGACCTACGCCAGTGCCCACTTCGGCAGCGCGATTCATAATTTCTATCGCAGCGAAAGCGCTTTGGGCCGGCCGACGCGCCACGTCGAGAAGATGGTGAAGGCCGGCGCGCCCGTCGTGCAAAAAAGCCAGTTGTCAGTTCCCACGACACCGGGACTCGGACTGGATTTAGACTTCGATTATCTGAAGAGCCAGTTGGTCCCGGGCGAGCCTTGGTGGGGTTAAATTAACGGGCAGCGAGTTGGCCGAGTACGAAAGGCAGGATACCGCCGTGCCGGTAGTATTCCACTTCCATCGGCGTATCGATACGCACCTTGGCGTTGAACGATTTCACCGTGCCGTCGGCACTGGTTGCGGTGACGGCGGCAATCTTGTTTCCGAAAATGGCAGATTTCACGCCGGTAATACTGATTTCCTCGAGGCCCGTCAGGCCCAAAGAATCCTTCGTCGCACCGTCAATGAACTCGAGCGGCAACACACCCATGCCCACAAGATTGGAACGGTGGATTCGTTCGAAACTTTCCGCGATCACCGCACGGACACCGAGTAGCGCAACACCCTTCGCCGCCCAGTCACGAGAGGAGCCTGAGCCGTACTCTTTCCCGGCGATGATCATGAGGGGCGTGCCCGCGGCCTGATACTTCATCGAAGCGTCGTAGATCCACATTTTCTCGCCCGTTGGAACGTGCACGGTCCAAGTCCCTTCGGTACCGGGAACCATGGTGTTTTTCAGGCGAATGTTGGCCAAGGTGCCACGCACCATCACTTCATGATTGCCACGGCGGGCTCCATAGCTATTGAAGTCTTTGGCCGCAACACCGAGGTCCATTAAGTATTTGCCGGCCGGAGAATCCTTGGCAATATTGCCGGCCGGAGAAATGTGGTCGGTGGTAACTGAGTCACCCAATGCGGCCAGAACCCGCAAGCTAACAATGTCGGTGATCGACGATTCCGGATCCACCAGTTTGTCAAAGTACGGCGGCTTCTTGATGTAGGTTGAGTCGTCGTCCCAGGCATACTGATCGGACTTTACCGCGGTGATCCCAGCCCAGTTGGCGTCGCCCTTGAAGACGTCCGCGTACTGGCGCGCGAACTGATCGCGGCGGACGCTGGTTTTGAGAGTCGCGGCGATCTCGGCGTTGGTCGGCCAGATATCGCGCAGATAGACTTCGTTGCCGTCGGTCCCGGTGCCGAGCGAGTCGTTCTGCAGATCCATATCGACGCGGCCGGCGAGCGCATAGGCGACCACCAGCGGCGGCGATGCCAGATAGTTGGCGCGAACCTGCGGATTCACGCGGCCTTCGAAGTTACGGTTTCCGCTGAGCACCGCCGCGACCGTTAGCTTTTCGCGCGAGACCGCCTCGGAGACATCGTCCGGCAATGGGCCGGAATTCCCAATACAGGTGGTGCAGCCATAACCCACCAAGTTGAATTTCAACTGCTCCAGATATGGCAGAAGCTTAGCGTCGGTCAGGTAATCGATGACGACTTTCGATCCGGGCGCCAGCGAAGTCTTCACCCACGGCTTGGTCGAAAGACCCTTTTCCACTGCCTTCTTCGCAAGCAAGCCGGCCGCCACCAGCACGGAGGGATTCGACGTATTCGTGCAACTGGTGATCGCGGCGATAACCACCGCGCCATCTTTGACGACGCCGCCATCCTTCGGCTCGCCGACCAGCGTGGACAGGAAATTGGCCTTCACATCCGGCAGGTTGATGCGGTCCTGCGGACGCTTTGGCCCGGCCAGCGATGGGACGACCGTAGACAATTCCAGTTCGAGCGTGTCGTTGTAAACCGGGTCGGGCGCGCCTTGTTCCAGGAACAGGCCCTGCTCCCGAGCGTACGCCTCAACGAGCGCGATCTGCTCCTCGCTGCGGTTGGAAAGATGAAGGTACAGCAGCGTCTGTTCATCAACCGGGAAGAAGCCGATGGTGGCGCCATACTCCGGAGCCATATTGGCGATGGTGGCACGATCGGCCAGCGGAAGCGCCGCAACGCCGTTGCCGAAGAACTCGACGAACTTGCCCACAACGCCCTTCTTACGCAACATCTGCGTGACGGTCAGCACCAGATCGGTCGCGGTCACGCCTTCCTTCAACCGTCCATGCAATTTGAACCCGACAACCTGCGGCAGCAGCATGGTGATCGGCTGACCGAGCATACAGGCTTCGGCTTCAATACCGCCGACGCCCCAGCCGACGACGCCGATCCCGTTGATCATCGTGGTGTGCGAGTCGGTGCCGACGAGAGAATCGGGATAAGCGACAGTCTCGTCGCCTTCCGTTTTCGTGAAAACCACCGGCGCAAGATACTCGAGGTTTACTTGGTGAACAATACCGGTTTCCGGGGGCACGGCGCGGAAGTTCTGAAGCGCCGTTTGGCCCCACTTCAAGAACTGGTACCGTTCCCGGTTGCGCTGATATTCGAGAATCGTATTCAACTCGAAAGAATCGGCGGCGCCGAAGTGATCGACTTGTACGGAATGGTCGATGACGAGATCCACCGGGATGAGCGGATTGGCCTTCTTGGGGTCGACGCCCATGGCGGCAAGCGCGTCACGCATCGCCGCCAGATCGACGACGCAGGGAACGCCGGTGAAATCCTGCAGCAGCACGCGCGCCGGCATCATGTTGACGTCCTGAGCAACACCGTCCGTGTCCCATTTCCCGACGTATTCCGCGTCGGCCGCCTTGAAGGAAACGCCGTCCTCATTGCGAACAATGTTTTCAAGCAGCACGCGAATCGAATAGGGCAAGCGGGAAAGCTTCGTTACGCCCTGTGCCTCCAATGCCCGGAGGCTGTAGATGGTGTAGTTTTTGCCGCCGACAGTGAGGGTCTTTGCGGCTCCGAATGTGTTCTTGCTTGCCATGGAAATCCTTTGAATCTTACATGAACGCGGGCACTTTGATGCCTAGAATATCTAGCGTCCGCTCCAATTGCGCGCGAAACTGCGCGGTGAGCCAAAGCAGGAAGGCGCGCTTTTCCGCGTTCTCCTCCTGAATCACCGGGTAGTCGCGATAAAAACTCGAGTACTGTTGCGCCAACTGAAATGCGAACCGCGCCAAGTGCGCCGGTTCACCAGCGGCCAGTGCCGCGGCGAGCGCCTGATCCGTGCGCGACACGGCCAGCAAATGCTGCCAAAGGCTCTCTTCCTCGAGCAATTGCCCACCGGCGGAGCCAGTCAGAACCGCCGCAAAATCCGGCAGTTCGCCAGCCTTCTGCAGAATTTTTCCGGCGCGAACAGCGCCATATTGTACGTACGGCCCGGTTTCACCGGTGAAGCTAAGCGCTTCCTGAAAATCAAACGCGATCACCGTATTCCGCGTGAACTTCAGCATGAAGTAGCGCACCGCGCCGATTGCTATCGCCGCTGCGGCGGCGAACTGTTCATCCGCCGATTTGTCCGCATTACGGCTACCGACTTCCGCCAACGCTGAATCGATCAACTTATCGATCAGATCATCGGCCTTCACGCCCAACCCTTTACGCCCGCTCACCTCGACATACGGCTTCGCCTGGTCTTCAGCGCTTAATTCGATTCCCATCTCGACGCATGCGCGCGGCGACATCGCCACCATTTCGTAGCTGAAGTGAATAGAATTCCCGGCTTGCTCGTGATAATTCAACGCCTTCAAACCGGCGACTACAACGTCCTGCAAATAGCTCTGCCGCGAGTCAATCACGTTGAAGACTTTCCGCCCACCGCCAAAGGAAACCGGCGCGGCGCCATCGGCAATCGCCGTGGAAACAAACACCGGATGACCATCCGGATAGGTCCGAAACGGCTGGTAGAAGAAGTCCTTACCCAGCAGCCCGAATTTCCACATTTGATAGGCGATGTCCTTGCCCACATAGGTGACCGTACCGTTCGACCGGACGATGACCTTGGAATCCTCGTCCTCGCGATTTTCGTCAAACGCCGATCCGGGCATCACCCAGCATCCGCTGTTCTTGCCTTCTGTCTCCAGGTAGATCGCCTTCCGCTCCTTCAACTGTTCAAACGCCGAGGCCCAGAATTTGAGATGCAGGATTTCACTTTCCCGCGGCAACACGTCGTACTGAATTCCCAGGCGCCACATCGTGTTCATGTGGCATTCAACAATCGCGTCGGCGACGACTCGCCCCAGTTCCGCGAGTTCGCCTTCGCCCGATTCAATCGCCTGCAGCGTGTCCCGGCGCCATTGCAACGACTCCGGATTGTCCTTGTAGTACTGCGAGATCCGTGCGTACAAGTCCCAGCAGGCATAGTCGAATTTCTCCGCGGCGATCAGCGCCTGGACAGCCGCCAAAGATTTTTTTTCCAGGTAGTGAAAGCCCACGACAACATCGGCCACCTGCACGCCGGTATTGTCGATGTAGTTCTGTACCTCAACGCGCTGGCCGCTCGCCCGCAGCATGCGGACGAAAGTATCCCCCAGAATCGCGTTACGCAAATGGCCGATATGCGCCGCTTTGTTCGGGTTAATGTTCGTGTGCTCCACGATCACTTTGCCGTCGCCGCCACCGGCCTCGACGGTCGACGGCGCAAGCGCCGCCGCGCACAGCGCGCCACGGTCCAACCGCAGATTTATGTAGCCGCCGCCCGCTACCTCTAAAGATTGCACGCCGTCAATCGCCGGCAGTTCCGCCACCAACTCCTCCGCAATCGCTCGCGGAGCCTTTTTCAACTGGCGAGCCAGTTGAAACGCCACCGGTAACGCGAACTCGCCAAAGGATGCCTGCCGCGGTTGCTCCATTGCCACCGCGATCTCTACGCCATAACGGATAAGAATGTGTTGGGAAACCGCGCTGAGAATGCGCGATTCAAGTTGTGGAAGCACTTCCCGCCATTATATCAGCGGCTCCCTTTCGGCTTCGCTAATTCAAAAAGCCCGGATCCGCATTTGCGGAACCAGGCTCTGAGAAGGATTGGAGAGGATCTTCGGACCGGAGTTTACTTCCGCCGGCGGAAACCGGCGATCGCGATCAGACCCGCACCGATCAGCACATACGTTCCCGGCTCCGGAACGCCCGACAACGTGGTGGGGGCGAATGCGTTAGTCGTGTAGACGGCGCCATTCTGCGTCGTCAACGAACCGGCGGTGAAGTCGTAAGCGTTTGTCCGAATCACCAACGTTGCCGAGGTTTCGGAGGGATCAATTGCTCCGCCTCGCCCGTAAAATGAAAAGCCGACTGTTCCGCCGCTCGAGGAGCGGTCGGCGCTCACCGGGGCCTGCGTCGCCGCGAGAAACTGTCCGGAAAATCCCGTCGTATCGTCCCAGTTGTCCATCCGGTATCCAACATTGGTAGTAAACCCTGCAAAATTCGTCATGGTCATCCGGCCGACAGAGTCTATCGAGTTCCCGCTGCTAGCGAACTGGTAGTAGAAGTCAAGCGTATTCCCAGCGTTCTTGTATACCGCGCTCCGCAACACCCCACCGTATAGCGCGTTGCCCTGCGCATCATAGGCATTCCATCGCGAATCGGTCGCGGACGCCAGCAGTGTGCCGGGCAAATTGCTGAAAACGTCCAGGGTCCCCGGGCAGACCCCTCCCACACAACCGTTCGCGCCGATCATATCGGCAAATACGGGCATTGACCCGATCAATAATAGACCCGCTACAGCGCTGGCCCGGATAACATTCGAAATACGCATCTAGATTCTCCTTACTCGCTTCGCCGCCTTACGAGCACGGCTTACAAATGAGAAGTTACCCGGCCGCCCGGCACGCGCAAATGTTACGACCTGCCTAGTCCCGTCAGCGTCCCGCTCCGGCGCCGGTTACGCCGCGCACCGCTTGGGGACCGCCACTGGGACTTCTGGTAGGACCCGCGTCCCACATTTCGCACCCGGCCTGGGACCATCCATTGCGGGCTACCAGTACTGCCCTGCCTAACGCCTACCAGTACCGGCGCCGCAATAAAAATTCAAATTTCGTATTCAGGTGGCTTCGGCCGCCCAAAATTGATGTGATTCCAGACTCTTTCATGGAGAAAATACAACCCGAGCTTAACCACGGAGTCGCCGATCCCGGCGCTTGCCGAAAGCTTCCAATCGCCGGTCATGAAATATACAAGCAGGCCGGTAGCCATGGAACCGAAAGCCCGGTAGCTGATAGCTTTAGCGACACTGCGGGTGTTAGAATCCATTCGAGTTCAATTGAATCGTATCACACCCGATCAAAAAGATCGACAAACGGAATCCTGCATCCATTGGACGCATTGGCTACTCTTAAAATATAGTGCCCAAAGTTACCTTTCTTCCCGAGAACATCACTGTCGACTACGACCCTGAAAGCATGCCCTACTCCGAACATGGCCTCCGCGGTTCTCTTTTGGATATTGCGCTGAACAACGGCTTTCAGCTCGAACACGCTTGCGGCGGGAGTTGCGCCTGTACCACGTGCCACGTGATCGTGAAATCGGGTGACGCAAATTTTTCGGAAATGGAAGACGATGAAGCCGACCGCGTCGAGATGGCCGCCGGTTTGACACTGCACTCCCGTCTCGGGTGCCAATCCGTGGTGAAGGGCGACGTCACCGTGGAAATTCCGACTTGGAATCGAAATTATGTGTCCGAAGGTGGCGGTTCGATTAATTTGGGAGACGCAATACCGGTTAAGAAGCCTTAGCCGCGGCGTCTTCAAGGAGCCGCTCGATTTGGGCGACCAACTCGCCGGTTTGCTGACGGACTCGTGCACGCCCGCCAGTCGGAAGCGTTCCCGGTAACCCTTCATCCAGGCAGCGACCTAAGCAGCCTAGTCCGTCGCCTTCGTTCGCGCTGGCGCAGGCGGAAACAGGGCCTGCATATTTTCAAACTGTTGCACCGTAAGCCGCGCCCGCAGAGCGGTTTCCGTCTGCTTCTGCGTTACTTCTATCCCGTCCAACAATGGCAACAGTATCGCGCGCTCCTTCTCCGGCAACGCGATCCGCGCCAGTCCCACAATCCCTTTCAGCGAATCGTGAACCTGCCGCGCACCCGTTTCACTATCGCAGTACGCCGTCGTCTCCATCGCCAACCCGTCCACCAGACTGGCGTGCATCGTCACCATCTTCATCGACTGCATCAGCTTCGGCAGATTCTGCAGGAAGTTCATCGCCATTCCGCCGCCCGCGCCCCCTTCCATTGCCGGTAGTTTCGGTAGCGCCGCCGCATCCGCCACCGCCCAGAAATGCGCGCTCGGCGGAAAGGCGTCGATCCGTTCACGCAGTGCCGCCGACGGCCCCGGTTTCCGCGCGTCGCGCGAATCGATCAACTCCCGTATCTTCCCCGTACGCCCGAAAATTCCCGTCGACGAGTTCACAAACCACACCGCGTTTTCTTCATTCCCCAGCAGCATCGAACCCTTATAGCTCATCCGCTGCACACCCTCCTGCTCGATCCTCGGCTCCAACCCCATCGGCGCAAACTCGCCGCGCGCATAAACCAATGACTCTTTCCCGTTCGTCGACCACAGGATCTCCCACAAATCCTTCCGTGGATCGAAAGTCGTTTCCGCCGCCAGCTTGTCCAACTGCGCGTTCACCCCCGGCTGCTCCAGCAGATTCTTCCACGCCGTTGTCCCCCGCAATGCTTTCACTCGCATCGCCCCCAGTGCGATCGTGTCGCCCGGAACTTGCGTCAACAACGCCGCATCTACCGCCACCGAGGTCCGTTCCCGCGAACATCCCGCCACGGCCAACAGCAAAACAACCAAGGGCCATCGAGTTAGCATCGTTCTGAACATCCTTCTTACAATAGTGAAACGCGTCTACTTCTACAGACGCTGCCCGAAGGCGTTTTCTTTCATTATGTTTCGTGTCGACGCGCAGCACTCGTTTGCCCCCCCCAACCAGGGCCCGGACTGGTACGGGAAAATTCTGGCTCGCAACAAGTTCGCCGGCTCGATTTACGCCCCGCACGACGGTTCACTCGACACCGCGTTAGCTCTCGCCGAAAACTTCCCCTACATCCGCCGCGTAGTTCCAACCCTGCATCCCGAACAACTCAACCAACTCCCGGACCACCCGCTAATCACTTCCGTACGCCTTACCCGTCCCGACCCAACTGCCCTCGCCGAATTGCAACATCGCCGTCTCACCGCTGAAATCGATACGCAACACTGGCCGTTCCCCGTCGTCGGCCCCACCGCCCTCATCGGCATGCCGGACTCCTCCGAACTCCCTCCTGATGTCTATATTAAGCTCACCGGCTTTCGTTTACCCTGCACCGCGGAGATGAAACAAAAACTACAGGAATTGTTGCGGAATCCCGGCCCGGAGCGCCTTCTCTTCGCTTCCGGTTGGCCGTACGGCGGAGGCACCTGGAAGGAGACGCTAGCCGCATTTACGCAGTGTCTGGGCGCCCAGACCATCGATCTCCGCGAACAACTCCTCGGCGGCGCCGCCCGCGAGTTTTACCGCCTCTGAAACGCGAATTTCAACTTACACACATCTCGTTGTGATGCCCGCGAGCGACCCTGTGAACGGATGCCCTCCCACATTTACCAGTCGTGGAAAAACCGCCAGGCCGCGGAACCCTTTCGCAGCGGCGTCTCCCTCCATTCCCACACGCTCCACTCCCGCGAGAACATGTCCTTTCTTCCTCGGCATGCCTACCGGATTCCCGTCGTTTCCGGCATCATCCGAAAACACGAACGCACATTTCTGTACCGGATGGGCCGCGAGCTTGACTACAACCGCGCCTGGTGGACGCCTCCCCTTCCCGCCGCCGACGCCTTCCGCCTGGAGACAAAGCAGATCCGGGATCTCGGCCTCGCCCCCATGGTCTCAATCACCGATCACGATTCCATCGACGCCGGACGCCAACTCCAACTCCTTTCCATCAATGCGCCCATCTCAGTCGAATGGACTGTCCCCTACGCCTCTTCCTTCCTTCACATCGGCGTACACAATCTCCCCGTCGATGACGCGACCAACTGGATGCGCCTGTTCGCGTTGTGGACCGCCCGTCCGCAAGTGGAAATCCTGAAAGATATTTTTGCCGGCCTGCACGCCATCCCGGGCGTTCTTACCGTCGTCAATCATCCCCTCTGGGACGAAGGCGGCATCGGGCCCGATGGCCAACTCGCCATGGTTCTCGAGTTCATCCATCGTTTTTCTCCCTTCCTGCACGCCCTCGAACTCAACGGGTTGCGTCCGTGGGCCGAAAATCGTCGAATTATCCAAATGGCGTCCACCGTCAACCTCCCCCTCGTCTCCGGCGGCGACCGCCATGGCTGTGAGCCGAACGCCAACATCAATCTCACCAACGCCGCCACGTTCTCCGAATTCGTAAACGAGATCCGTGCCGAAAAGGACAGCGAGATTCTCTTCCTGCCTCAATATCGAGAGCCCTATAACGTCCGCTGCGCCGAAACCATGTGGGACGCTCTCCGCGACTATCCCCAATATCCCGGCCGGGAACTATGGTCGGACCGGATCTTCTACCGTGAGGACGACGGCCGGATACAAAACCTGACCGCACTGTGGCAAGGCGCCGGACCGGGAATCGTCCGGAACTTTATCGCCGCCATGCGCATCTTTCAGCATCAAAGCGTACGTAACGCCCTGCGATTCGCCTTCGCCGAACGCCAGGAGGAGCCGATTGGATGACAATTCCCCGCGTCGCATTCTTCGCCGACTCCTTTTGCGAAGTGAACGGCGTCGCCCACACCTGCCGTACTCTAACTGACCTCGCTGAACGCCGCCACAGCCCGTTCTTCGTCGTTCACGGCGGTCCGGAAACCCAATTCTCCGTTTCCGGCTCGGTCACCCGCTGTCAATTGCGCCGCGGCTCGGCCAGTTTCGCCGTCGATCGCGACTTCCGTTACGATCTCCTCTTTTACCGCCATCGCGAGGATATCGAACGCCGCCTCCGCGCCTTTGCCCCCGATGTCGTCCACATCACCGGACCCGGAGACGTAGGCACACTCGGCCTGGTGCTGGCAAAGGCTCTGGGCGTACCCCTCTGCGCCTCCTGGCACACCAATCTTCATGAGTATGCCGGCCGCCGCCTCGAAAAAGTGATCCCGTTTCTGCCGGGCGGCCTCCGCCACGGTCTCGGCCGGGCCGCTGAAGGCGGTTCCATGCAGGCGCTCGGATACTTTTACCAGATGGCCGACAGCGTGATGGCGCCCAATCGGGAACTTCTCGACATGCTCGCCGGCTACTGCACCAAGCCGGGATTCCTGATGCGGCGTGGCGTCGACACCACACTCTTCAGTCCCGCCCACCGCCGTCCCTCCAGTCACCCCTTAACCATTGGGTACGTGGGGCGCCTGACCGTCGAAAAAAACATCCACTTCTTAAGCCAAATCGAGACAGCCCTCATTGCCGCCGGAGTCGTTGATTTCCGCGTCCTCATCGTTGGCGACGGCATCGAGAAGGAGCGTTTGGCCGCGGCGATGAAGCACGCGGTCCTGCCAGGCATATTGCGCGGTGAAGCCCTGGCGGAGGCCTACGCCGGCATGGATATCTTCGTCTTCCCTTCCCGTACGGATACATTCGGCAACGTGGTGCTGGAAGCTCTGGCTTCCGGAGTACCGGCCGTCGTCACCGCCGATGGCGGTCCGAAATTCATCGTTCGTTCGGGAGAAACCGGCTTTATCGCCGAATCGCATTCCGCCTTCCTGCGCTGCGTCCTCGAACTGGCCCAGGATCGGATTCTGGCCCGGAGGATGGGCCTCTTTGCCCGCCGTCAGGCGATGGAAACCACCTGGGACGCCGTCTGGAATGAGATGCAAGCAGCCTGGAATGCGACCCGAGCCCGGCGGGTTCCGCGGTCCGCCTAGCGCGGTTTCAGAACTGGGCTTACGCACCCGCATCAGGTAACCCCGTTGGATCGTCCATAGCTGGGGATGACGACGCGCCCGTCGCTAAACGATACTTCTGCCATGCCCTCTCCGTTACTGTGGTTTGCGCCAGCCAAAACCCCACCGAGACAGTGACTGCTCGGGACGGTTGTTCGCCGTAATAGCATTCTGAATCCCCGGACGAGCAGCCCATTCGAAACTTACCCGGTGGAATCCAGACGTACCCTCGCCGTGTATTTGATTTAGCCTTACCTGCCCCGGTCTCGGATCTGGTTTCCGCGGAGCCGCAGCCGTTGCCTTGGGCGCTCGGTCTTGCGGCAAGGCAGCACCCTTGTTTAGCACGTTCGTGGCGAAGGCAATCTACAACAATCTCGTAGCGCTGTCCATCCGCATAATGGACACCGATGATGACAAGTTTGTTCTTCCCAGTCGCGACGGGCAATTCTGTGTGTCGGTGACTATTCGTCAAAACGGCTACCTCGCCATCAAATTCAGTGAAGTCGCGATTGCGACCGGAAAATGGAACCGAGCGAGGCGTCGAACCAGCGGGAGTGGCGGGCGGCGGCCTGCGGTGGCACCTCGCACGACACCGGGCCAATCTTCTGCCCCCTGTGCCGGTACCCGTGATCTAATCAGAAATCGCCGCTCGCTTGGTATAAGAGTTATATCGGCCATGCGCTTTCAATTCGACGCCGAAAAGAACTGCGAGGTATTACAGAAGCACCGTGTCAGCTTGGAGGCCGCGCAAGAGATTTTCGACCAAGCACATCTGGTGGATAGGAAGAACGACAACCCCGAGCAATTTCGCGCCATTGGTTGGACTGGCGGTAGGTTGTGCTCGGTGATCTTCGAAATCCGGAGGGACTGCGGAGAAGAGTTTTATCATCTTATTGCTGCGTGGTGTAATGGACCGCGATATTTCCCCCGGTCAGTGCCACATTCGCGCCCTGGCCAAATCACTCTGTTTTCCCCCTAGCGGGAGCAGTTCCAAAGT
>Ga0105047_10005617_pt1 | contig 21449 bp, 17 predicted proteins | sample MAT04_FD_78384 | JGI IMG/M metagenome (GOLD analysis project Ga0105047, IMG submission 78384) | Freshwater microbial communities from Lake Fryxell liftoff mats and glacier meltwater in Antarctica - MAT-04 (megahit assembly) | ecosystem: Environmental > Aquatic > Freshwater > Ice > Liftoff... | reverse complement strand
GGTGGCGGTGCCGCGGCCGATCTCGTCGAGGATGACCAGGGATTTCTCGGTGGCGGCCGTATGGTTGAAAGCTAATTCCGACATCTCGACCATGAAGGTGGATTGGCCGCGCGAGAGGTCGTCGGAGGCACCGACACGGCAGAAGATGCGGTCGGCGAGGCCGATGGTCGCGGAATCGGCGGGGACGTAGGCACCGATCTGTGCCATCAGGGTGATGAGGGCGAGCTGGCGGATGTAGGTGGATTTTCCGGCCATGTTGGGGCCGGTGAGGATCTGCAAGCGGCTCGAATCCGGGAGGAGTTGGGTGTCGTTGGGGACGAATTTTGTGTCGGTGAGGGTTTGCTCCAGGACGGGGTGGCGACCGTTTTCGATGATGAGTTCGGTGCCTTGGGTGAGGATGGGGCGGCAGTGGCGGTGGAGCTGGGCGGTTTCCGCGAGCGCGCAGAGGGTATCGATTTCGGCGATGGCGGCGGCGGTTTCTTTTAGTTCGGCTAGGTGCTCTACGACTTTTTGGCGAAGCTCCAGGAAGAGTTCGTATTCTAACTGTTTGGAGCGTTCCTCGGCACCGAGAACCTTGTTTTCCATTTCTTTAAGCGCGGGGGTGATGTAGCGCTCGGCGTTGCTCATGGTCTGCTTGCGCGTGTAGTCATCGGGGACTTTCGCGAGCTGGCTGGTGGTGATTTCGATGAAGTAGCCGAAGACGTTATTGAATTTGATTTTCAGGGAGTCGATGCCGGTGCGTTTGCGCTCGTCTTCCTGGAGGCGGGCGATCCAGTCCTTTCCACCACGGGCGGCGGAGCGGAGTTCGTCGAGATCGGCGGAGTGGCCGTCGCGGATGATGTTGCCGTCTTTTAGGTTGGCCGGGGGTTCTTCGGATAAAGCGGCTTCCAGGAGTTGGGTGAGGTTTGGGAGGGGGTGGAGGCCTTCGGTGATTTTGGATTTTGGATTTTCGATTTTGGATGTGAAGAGAGAGGAGAGATGATCTTTTAGGGCGGGGATTTGCTGGAGGGAGACAGCCAACGATTGGAGATCCCGGGGGTTGCCGGAGTTTTGGGAGAGGCGGGAGGTGGTGCGCTCGATGTCGCGGATGTTTTTGAGGGATTCGCGGGCTTTTGATAATAAGAAGGGCTCGGCGAGGAGGGCGGCGATGGTGTTTTGGCGGGCTGTTAGAATTTCGATATCGCGGAGGGGGTGGAGGAGCCAGCTGCGGAGGAGGCGGCCGCCCATGGGCGTCTGGGTGCGGTCTAGGACGGCTAATAATGTGTGCTTGGGACCGGAGCGGGATTCGATGAGGTCGAGGTTGCGCTGGGAGGCCTGGTCGATGAGGACGTGCTTGTCGTTTTCTAACAGGCGGGGCGGATTGAGGTGTTCGCAGGGGCGGCGGAGCTGCGTGACCAGGTAGTGGAGGGCGGCTCCGGCGGCGGCGGATGCGGCGTGGAGGTTTGCGCAGCCGAAGCCGTCGAGGGAGTGGACGCTGAAATGGGATTTCAGGAGATCGACGGCGTGCTCCGGGAGGAAGGTGTAGCCATCGTAGGGGAGGGCGTGGGGGTGGTCTGCGGAGAAATCCGCGATCTGGTGGTCGGGGATGATGATTTCCGAAGGGGAGATGCGGGCGAGTTCGTCGAGGAGCTGGGCGGGGTCGGTGAACTCGGCGATGATGAACTCGCCGGTGGTGTGGTCGATGGCGGCGAGGCCGTAGGAGGATTTGGTCTTGGAGAGGGCGGCGAGGTAGTTGGGGCGCTGGTCGTCGAGGAGGGTGAGGTCGTCGATGGAGCCGGCGGTGAGGATGCGGGCGATTTCGCGGTCAACGAGCTTTCCGGGGATGGCCTCGGAGGTTTGCTCGGCGATGGCGACTCGTTTGCCGGCCTTGAGGAGGCGGGCGATGTAGTTTTGGGCGGCGTGGTAGGGGACGCCGCACATGGGGGTGCCGCCGCGTTTGGTGAGAGCCACGTTCATGATGGGCGCGGCGGTTTTCGCGTCCTCGAAGAACATCTCGTAGAAATCGCCGAGGCGGTAGAAGAGGATGATGTCGGCAGGGAGGCTTTTCCTCATGCCCATATACTGGGCCATCATCGGGGTAGGGGCGGACATGCGGGGATGCTGCGCAGCTAAATTTCAAAACTCAAAATTCAAATTTCAAGGAAGAGACCGAAGAAAACGGATTGCGGGGTTGTGGAATTTTCCCGGGTGGAGAAGACGGGGGCGTGGAGGATTATAGGACGCTGAGTAGTTCCACTTCTAGGCACCGGCGAGCCTTGCGGATGTCTCTGGGTCAAGGGCTTTGCAAAGCCGGTAGCCCTCGCCCTGCGGTGGGATGGCCATGAGGAAGGCGTCCCGCTCGTAGTGGGAGGGGAAATCGAGGCCGATGAGGGCGCGGCCGATGCGTTCGCCGGACTGGCGGTAGTTGAAATAGACGAGGTTGGCATTTCCCGTAAGCCGTTTCGCGAGGAAATCATGGAGGGCACCGGGTCGCTCGTAGAAATCCAGGCGTAGGAAAACGGGATTTGAAAGCAGATCGCCACGGAAGGGGATGGCGCGGAAGGCGATGTCCGTCGCGCCGGTGATGTCCTCCCAGATGTGGCCGGTGGCATCGAGTTTTTCCACGACGGCAGCAAGGGCGGCGGGATGGTCCGAGGCGAGAGTGAAGGCGGGCCAGGCGGCCTGCTCATCGGTTTTCCCGTATTGGAAATCGGCGATGTCGATCCCGGAAAAGCAGTTGTCGAGCAGTGCGAGCATGGATCCGGGCGTTTCCGGGATGCGGACGCGGAGGGTGCGGCTGTGGCGGGTCGCGGAGCCTTCGGACTGGGCGATGCGCCCGAGCTGGAGGAAATCGACGTTCGCTCCGCAAAGCACCACCAGCACTTTTTTCCCGACAAGGTCTTCCTTTTCCGCGAGAGCGGCGGCAAGACCCATGGCACCGGATGGCTCGGAAACACAGCGCAATCCCTCCCACAAAGCACGGATGGCGGTGGTGACCTGGGCGTTGCTGACGGTGGCGATGCGGTCGAGGCTGTCCTTGCAGATCTCGAAGGGAAGCGCGCCCGCCTGCTTGACGGCGGTGCCATCGCAGAAGAGATCGACCTCGGAAAGGGGCACCGGTTTCCCCGCCTCGATGGCTGCTTTCATGGATGCCTGGCCCTCGCCTTCCACTCCGATGATCTCGATGTCCGGCCAGTATGTTTTCAGCCAGGTGGAAACACCCGCCGCCATGCCTCCGCCGCCGATCTGGAGGTATGCGATGTCGAAGGGACCTTCTCCGGAGAGGACGACCTCATCGGCGAGGGTGCCCTGGCCGGCCATGACCTGAAGATCGTCGTAAGCGTGGATATACATTGCCTTGGTCTGGGCTTCGTCGGAGCGGGCGGCTTGGACGGCATCGTCGTAGCTGTCTCCGGAAAGATGGATGGAGACATACTCACCGCCGTGGGTGAGGACGGCGTCCTGCTTCACCTTCGGAGTAGAGCGGGGCATGTAGATGCGAGCGAGAATGCCGAGCTTTTTCGCGGCGAGCGCGACTCCTTGGGCGTGGTTCCCGGCGGATGCGGTGACGACTCCGCGCGCGGCTTCAAGATCGGTGAGGGTGGCCATGCGATTGGCAGCTCCGCGCCACTTGTAGGCCTTGATGGGGGAGAGATCCTCGCGTTTCACCCAGATCTCCGGACCTCCGGATGCCGGCCCAGCGGGGAGTGTCAGCTTTTCAAGCGGCGTGGGCTGGCCGAAGTGATAGACGCGCTCGCGGGCGAAGAGGATTTCCTGGCGGAGTTTCCGGTCGAGAGGCAGGGAGTCATCGCGTGTCATGCGGGGGGATTGGACACCGGATGCTCAGCGTTTGCTATAATAGATCTCCGACTGCTTGTCTTTTCCCTGGATCTTGAACTGGATCAGGCGCTGGCCTGCGGGAACTGGCTCCAGCGCCAGGACGAGGGATTTTCCGTCAGGGGAAAGGGTGGCGGAAGTAATTTTCTCATCGCGCTTGTCGGTTTCCGGCGAGCCGTAGGTGGGGCTGTCCACGTAGGTCCACGAGGTGATTTTCGTCTGTGAAGGATCTTGGATCTCCACCGGGCCGGAGAAGGAAACCGTGTAGGTGTCGCCGGAGCGGGTGATGTTTTCCGGGATGGACGCGGCTTTCTCGGGATCGTAGGTGATGCGGACGAGGGCCGCTTCGTTGCCGCCCTGCGAGCGCCATCCGCGGCCGGTCTGGCCGGCGTAAAGCGAGCCGTCCGGGGCGAACTCCACGCGCATGACTCCGGAGGGGAAACCTTTTCCAAAGGGCAGGATGGCGGCCTCTTCGTGGTTTTCGGTCTTGTTCATCACGATCTGGAAAAGGGTGGAGAGGGTCTGATCGCCCATGAAGATGTGGCCGTCCGTGGGGCCGAATTTTCCGCCGGTGAGATTCCAGACCGGGCTGCCGGGGGAGTTCGCGAGGTGGGAGTGGGGAAGGAGTGCGATGGCTACCTCGTTGCGTGATTTCACGTTTTCCCATTCGAGCTCCGGGGAATCGGGATTGAGGCCGGGGAGATCGACGAGGGTGGCGGGCAGGCCGTAAAAATTGCCTTTCACTACGCGGTGGAACTTGGAGGTGCCGAAGAAGGAGCCCTGGTTGTCGGAATAGTAGATGAGTCCGTCCGGGCCGGTGCCGACACCCGCCGGGCTGCGGAGACCGTTGGCGAAAGGAACGGTGGTGCCATCCGGTGCGATCTGAAGGCACCAGCCCCGATAGCCGCCGGTGGTGCCCATCCAGGCCCCGCCGCTTTTGAAACTGTGTTTCCCCTCTTCGGCGCCGAGGTTGAGGGTGACGTAGTAGTTGCCATCGGCGCCTTTGGCGGGGCCGTGGAGGTATTCATGGTAATTCGAGGTGAAGAGGAAATCGTCGGAGATGGTCTGGTATTCATCGGTCATGCCATCGCCATCTTGGTCGATGAGGCGGGTGAGCTCGGGCTTCTGGCCGACGACGATCTCGCTGAGATCGTCCTTTTCGATGACGACGCCCATGGAATCGAGGAGGCCGTCGGCGATCTGTTTCCAGGTGCCGTCCTTGTAGCTCCAGACACCGGCGGTGCGGGTGGAGACTACCATGGTGCCGTCTTTCGCGAAATCCATGCCGAGCGGTTCGAAGAGCTGCGGGCGGCCATCGCGGTCAAGCGGGGGGGGGATTTCCTCGCCGGAGTAACCGGGCGGGAGTTCGAGGGTGATGGCGGGCTTCGCGGTGACTTTCGTGGAAAAGGTCGGAGCGGCACCGAGTCGCGGACGCCAGACGGAAGGAGCGGGCGGGAGTGTGAAGGATAGGGTGGCATTCTTCAATTTTCCCGCGGGGAGCGTCCAGGTGCTGTCCTTGATCTCACCGTTGGAAACCGTCGATTCCTTCATTGCGTTCGCGTTGAAGGCAAAAGTCTGCGGGGTCTTGAAATCGCCGGAAAGGGTCAGGCTCGCCTTGCCGCTTTGCTCCGCATGGAAGCTGAGGTGAATTTCGTTTTCTCCGACGCGGTAGTGGAAAGCGGGCTCGCCGGTTTTTTCGACATGCATGGTGTAGCCGAGGAATTTGGCACCGGCGGCGGCGAGTTGATCGGCAAAATCGGCCTTTCCGTAGAGATTTTTTTCGATGGTGGCGTTGTCTCCACTGAGAGGGGACTTGAACGAAAGGTCGATGGGCAGGCTTGTCTCAGGATGGTGGGGGACAAGCAGAGGCCCGCCGAGCGAAAGTTCCTTCGCCTCATGTCCGGGGGAGGAAACGGAGCCGCCGCGGCCGTCCATTTCGTTTTTCAGATTCAGGAAACCGCCCCACCAGACGCGGTTGACGGAGAGGTTGATGGGGTCGAAGGAGTAGTTCAGTCCCGCGGGGGTGCCGACGTAAACAGCGCGGGCCGAGCCTTTGTCGAGGCGGGCGCGAAAGACGCGTGTGCTGCCGGTGACGAGGATTTCGGCGGGGTCGGCGGAAGGATCTCCGTTCGTGGTCTCACGGGTGTCGGCGACGATGACGGACTCCGGGCCTTGGTTGGCGGCTTCGTTGAGCGTGAGAAGGTAGTGATGGATCGCGGAAAGGCGCAGGGGATCCACAACCGTTTCCGGATAGGGTGGCATTACGGGGAGGTAAGCCTCGCCCTTGGTGGCTCCGCTTTCCGCGATGGCGATTTCCTCGGCAGGAGTGCGGAGCGAGCGACTGAAGTAGGTTTCATCGGCCTTGATGCGGGTGCGCTTCTGATCGGCGGTCGTGATCTCTCGCTCGCGGGGATTTTTCTGAAAGACGCCGTGAAGCGAGGGACCTGTGCGGACGGCAGGATCGTTCACGACGGTCGAGTGGCACTCGGCACAACCGAGGGAGTGAAAGGATTGCCCGCCGTAGCGGACGAGATCGAGGGTCGGTTTATTATCCAAAGCGGCTCCCGGAGGGATCTCGGAAAAGTTTTCCTCCTTCACCTCGAACTTGCGGATCGCGATCGGACCATGGTCGCCTTGGATGAAAATGCCGTCCTTCGCGGCGGCTCCGTTGCGAGGGTTGGCTCGTGTCGGGCCATCAACGGGAGTGTTTTTCTGCACCTCCGTTCCATTGACATTCACGGAGAGGAAAACGGGTTTCTCGATGAACGCTCCGGACTCATCAAGCCGTGGAGCACGGAAACGGATGGACAGTGTCTGCCACTCGCCGTCGGGCTTCGCGGCGTTCGCGGAGGGAGCGGTGCCGCCGCTGCCCTGGGGCTTTGCGTTGTCATCCCAAAGCTGGTAAATGCCGCCCAGATCGGAGAAGGAAACGTCCTTTTTCCCATGGCTATCGAGGATCTGCACCTCATAGCGGCCCATCAGATAGACCCCGGAGTTCGAGCCTTTGGGAATCATGAACTCCATTTCCACGGAGCAATCGCCGTAGCTTGCCGCCGTCTCCAGGTAGGGCGCGCCCTTTGGATTGAGAGCATTCGTAATGATGGAGTCTTCGTTGTTTCCGGTAACTTCCAGAACGCCTTCGCCATTGACGGAGACCCCACCTGCGAGCGTCCAGCCCTTGTCAGGTTTGAAAATTTCCACGAGAGGAATGGCTTGGGATGCGGAGGTGAGGAGGGCTACTGCCAGGAGGATGTATCGCATGGTGGTGGGTTGAAACGTCGCCAGCTTGGAAAATCTTCCGCAGGAGGGGAAGAAAGAATTCGCACAGCCCGGCTCCGGGCGATCAGGTTAGGGGAAGAATCGACCAAAAAAACGCACAAAAAGCACAAGAAAGCACCATTTTGCCGCTAGGATGCTTCCCTAAACTTGGACACCCGAACGCCATCGGGAAGCGCGAGCGAGGAAATTTTGCGAATCTTGTGTCTTTTGAGGCAAATACTTGCTTTCCGGTTTCCTAGCTCGGATCGATGGGAACCAGCACCCATTTGGGAGGGGTGTCGTCCGCGATGATCTCGACGGGTAGCCGATGGGTCAGTCTCGGCTCGGGCGGGGAAGGAGGGGCTTGCTCCGTCTGCCGATGCCACGCCCAGGCAGAGAGCGCCGGTGCGACCAGCAGGGCCACGGCGAAGAGCGGGTTGAAGTTGGACCGAAATGCTTTGATGCGGATAATTTGCGGCTTTTTTCAAAATAATCAAGATTTACGTAATATTTTTTAAAAGTTCTTGTTGGTTGATGGGTTTGTAGCTTGTAAATTGGCCGTCAGAGTGATGTCAGAGAAAAATTTCACAGAGAGCAGGGGCAAGCAGATTTTCGTGGGCGGGGCGATCCTTTTCGTACTCACGGCGCTGGTCGTGAGCCTGCTGATCGGCTGGCGGATGGTCCCCGGATGGGTAGGCGAAAGCTTCGGGATGTTGGCCGGAGTGCTGTCCACGCCATTTTTTATGGAGACATCCTTTGCGATGATCGGACTGCTGATCGTCATCGGCCTGAACATCTGGAGAAGGCATAGGGAGGGTGACGAATTCGTGAGTCTGGAGGAGCTGGAGAAGCGCGATGCCGCCAGGGACACGAAATCCTGACTCGCATGGTATCCGAGCCGCAAAAGGAATTGAGATTTACCCGCTCCGGGCAGGCGGCGCTGTTCTGCGTGTTGGGGGCGGTCTTGGTCGGCATCGCAGTGACTCTTGCGGCAACTGGCTACTATAGGTTCCGGAATCCGGCGGTGCCGCACTCTGCCTGGGCGGCTCCCTTTGTGGTGCTTGCCGTCGCCACATTCTGGCTGGCGAGACATCTCACCCGGCACGCCTACCTGATCCTGACTCCCATGGGTCTGGAGATTTTTCCTTTCTACCGCCCCTCGAAGGGGATGCAGATGGTACTGTGGCAGGAAATTTCCGCCGTGGATGCGGATAAGAACTGGCTGTCCCTGCATTTCAACAACGAGAAAACCGCCGGGATGCACCTCTCCATGGGGCCGGTCAGAAAAAAACTTCGCCCGCTGTTGGTCAAAGCGGTCACAGGCAGGGTGAACCTTTGAATTTTAAACTTTAAACTGCAAGGAAGAGCGACGAAGACCGTGGGCATGAGACCGCATTCGAGGCAGATATTATCGGTGGAGGAAGTTTTCGGGAAAAACGGCTGGCACACGGAGCTTGTCGAGGGACGTGACGTGCTGCGGACGGGCTTCGAGGCGCATCACACGCGTGTGGATCTGGTTGTGCAGGCGTTTCCGGAACTCAATGCCCTCAGCGTGGTCGGGGAGAGCCCGATGTTCGTCGCGGAACCACAGATGCCCGCTCTGCTTGAGCTGCTGATGCGCGGCAACAAACAGCTCACCCTCGGCAGCTTCGAGTATGATCTCGACCGGGAAATGCTGGTCTTCCGCGTGACGAACCTTTTCGAGAAAGAGAAATACGATTTCGAGATCGTCACCTCCATGGTCCACTGCGCCATCGCGGAGCTGGACCGCATCGTTCCATACGCCTCCATCGTGCGGGGGACTGCGGCGGATCTCATCGGGGATCTGGATCTGGTCCGGCTGCTGGAAAGGGAGGACATAATCCCGCCGGTGCCGGGCGAGGAGGAAGAGGAATATTGAGAAATTTCAAATCTCAAAATTCAAATTCCAAGGAAGAGCATCGGAAGGCGGGACGCCTTTTTCACGGCCTGCCGCGGGACGCGGCTGCTACTGCGCCGCGAGCAGCGGGCCGACCCTCGCATGACGGGTGAGGAACTCGTCGGCCATTTTTCCGTAGGCGATGGCTCCGAGTCCGGTTGGGTCGTGCTCGAAGATGGTTTTTCCGTGGGAAGGTGCCTCGCCAATGCGGATGGTGCGAGGGATGACGGTTGAATACATCTCCTCGGGGAAATAGTTCGACACCTCCTCGACGACTTGGCGGGAAAGGAGGGTTCTTCCATCATACATGGTCATCACGATGCCTTCGAGAACGAGGTCAGGATTCGCTCCGGAGCCTCTGATCTCATCGAGGACCCCGACGATTTTCGCCAATCCTTCCAGGCCGAACCATTCGCATTGAAGCGGGATCAGAATTTCATCGGCGGCGGCGAGGGCTGCGGTCATAAGGACTCCGAGCGAGGGCGGGGTGTCGAGGATGCAGTATTCGAAAAGGTCGTTCGGCTTCAGCCCCTGGAGAATGCCACGCAAGCGGGTGAGGTGGTCGTCCGAACGGGCGAGTTCGATCTCGATACCGGCGAGGTCCATTTCCGAAGGCACGAAGGTGAGGTTCTCCCTGCCGGAAACGATGAACTGCTCGCGGACGTCCTTTTCCCCCAGCAGCACCGGATAAATCGAGGAAAGCGGCTCCGCTTCGATTCCGAGACCGGAGGTGCAGTTGGCTTGGGAGTCCAGATCCATGAGCAGGACGCGCTGGCCACGGAGGGCGAGGGCGTGGGAAAGGTTCATGGCGGTTGTCGTTTTCCCGACTCCTCCCTTCTGGTTTGAAATGGCGATGACTTTCACGAGGCGCTACGATGGCGTGAAATTGAAATATTCAAACGCTAAACTTCATTCCCGAGTTGATAGGGCTGCTTATGGTCTTTTCAAAAGTCTTGCCGCGTCGATGACGGTGTAACCATCAGCGCCTTCGTTGGAGACGACGACCTTGATCTCCTGGTCTTTCGTGAGTTTCACATCGCGAAGGGGGATCCAGGTGTTGTCACGGGTGGGAGCGATCCGTTGGTTGACCATGTGCTCGGAGGGATCGGCATGAACCAGAACCTTGACCTTGGTTTTCGTCGAGCGGTTCTCGTTCGGGATGGAGGCAAGCTCGACCGAGTAATTCCCATCTTCCGGAGCGCTCAGGGTGAAGGTGGCTGTGGCCGGGTTTTCCGCAGGCATGCCTCCGTCGTGGCGGTATCCGCTGCCAATGCCTTGGGCGAGATCACTGACCTTCCAATCGCCAGTGAGTATTGCGTCCTGATCGTCCACGACGGTGCCTTCCACGTTTTTCACCGGGATAAATTTCCCTGCTTCGGATGAGTCTGCATGTTCGAGCACCTGCTTGTCGGCGAGGAGGCGTTCGCGGAGCTTTTCCCTATCGATCTCCTGCACGGGTTTGTCCTCGGAAATGGCGTGGGCGGCGGCGGTGGCGGCGGATTGGCCGAGGATCATGAAAACCGGTTCCATGCGGATGGAGCCGAATGAGATGTGTGAGGCGCTGAGTGAGACAGGGACGAAAAGATTTTTCACCTCGTCCTTTTTCGGGACGATGGCGCTGTAGCCGACGGGATATGGTGGAAAGCCGCCGACCTGGACATCGCCTTCGTTCTTCACTTTGCCTTCCGCGGTGACGTGGCGCTGGACGTTGTGGGAATCCATCGTGTAAGCACCCATACCAACAGAATCACCGGCCGTCTCGCGGCGCTGGCAGTGAAGCTGGGTCATAACGAGATCACCGACCATGCGGCGCCCCTCCCGGACGTAGATCTGCTGCTGCCAGCCGTTTCCTTCGGCGAACTCGTCCTTGCTCATCCCCCATTTCGACACATCGTTGCGGACCTTCTCAGGGACCCGGGGATGGTTGGCGAGAGTCCACGTGAGGCCTTGCTGGTATTTCAGGTGGCGGGCGCGGATCTCATCACGCTCCGAATAGCTGCCCTGCGGCCAGGCGTAATTCTGGCCGATGAAGTCGGTGGAAAATCCGTCACGGTTGTTGGTATCGGTCTTTTTGTTCGGCATGGAGGAGTTGATCCACGGCGTGCCCTGGTAGCCGGCCTCATAGTTTCGGAAAAGAAGTTCGTAGTCGCTTTCCTCGTAGCCCTCCGGCTTGGCGAAGGGGATGCGGTTCTCCGGGTGGTTGGTGAGGCACATGCGGAAACAGTAGGCCTGCACGCGGTGGTCGGAGCCGTGTTCCTCGCCCGGTCCTTCCGGATCGAGCCATTTCAAAAGTCCGCTGGCCGCATCGCCGGGAGTCATGTAGGGATCGACCCCGTTCACGAAGTTGTGGTGCTTCGCCTGGCCGGTCTGGACACCGTTGAGCGTCTCTCCGTAAATGGCCTCCCCTTCGCGGCCAACCGTGAAGCTGACACCCGCTGATGCCATGAGATCGCCCTCATAGGTGGCATCGATGAACATTTTCCCGGAGTAGGTCTCGCCTGACTCCATGGTGATGGAAGTGATGCGTCCATCCTCGACGCTCACACCTTTCGCAGTGGTGCCAGGTTTGGAAACGAGGTATCCGTCGTGGGATATGGTTTTGGTTTCTCCGCTGCGGTCGAGGCGCTGCTTGTAAACGATTTTGATGCCGTCGCGCGCGATCCAATCCTGAAAGACCTTGAGCGCGGCGGAAGGCTCGAAAGTCCACTGCGTCTTCTCGTCATCGGCGGTGATGGTCTGGCCCGTGCCTTTGAAATTCCCCTCCGGCTTGGACTGCCATTTCCATGCCTCCGGCTTCTGGTAGTGCAGGTAGATATCATGGTAGAATTCGCGTGCGATCCCTCCGATGACTTGCTTGTTGCCAATGTCCGTCTGGCCGAGGCCGCCTGTGGTCAGACCTCCCACGCGGTCACCAGGCTCGATAACGATGGCGGAAACGCCCATCCTCTTCGCCTGGACCGCGGCGGCGATCCCGGCGGAAGTGCCTCCGTAGATGACCAGGTCATGGGTTTCCGCGAAGGCGGGGGAGACAAGAGCGAGGATGATCAGGGTCTTTTCCATGGGGATGATAGTACCCCAGTCTTTAGGAAGGGAAGGAGAAGTCAAGCTGGCATGGAGGGATGTCGCCGGGCCGCGATGGACCGTGCCGGTTTTCGACCGCAGGAGTGGGAAAACGGCGGAACCACTTCCCGTGCCGATAGAATGAGAGGCGGCTGGGGGTAGGAGTGATGTGAAATTCCCCCTGAAACTCTCCTGCTTTCTGATCTCATCGTGGGCTTGCGCGGAGCCATTGGAATATCACCCGGCTCCCGCCGACAATCCTCTGCGCGGACTGGTTCCCTACGCAGGGCAAGGTGGTCCTGCCGCGTTTCCCCACTCGCTGGAGTTCCATTACTTTCCTCTGAGCGCTTTCATGAAGGACTGGGACACTTACGAATGGAAGCCGCTCGACGAGCTTCCGAGCAGTGTGAAAAGCCGTGGGAATCAGACAATTTTCCGAGTCTATTGCGAGTATCCCGGCAAGGGGAACGAGATCCCGAAATTTCTTCAGGACGCTGGCGTGAAAGTAGTCGAGTGGCACGCTGAAAAGAACATGGGAGGAGAAGTCGGCACGCCGGATTACAAAAATCCGCTGATGAGACGCGAGTTCGATGAAGGCGGCTGGGGCCTGAGAAATGGAAGACACAGCCAATCGGTGGTGAGATCCGCCCCGAATTATGGAAGACTGTTTTCACGGGAAAGGCGCACGCGAATGAGCAGGATTTCGTAAAATGCGTCGAAGCCACCCATGCCACCTGGCTGATGGATTCCGGGATGTTTTCCAACAACGCGATGGCCGACAAGGATCGTGTGGAACTGGCGCTCAAGGAAACCGGAAGGATGGGTTACGAGCTGTTTGTTTCCGAAGCGGCCATCACCGGCACGAAGCTGGTGCTGAAAATCGAGAACAGTGGAGTCGCACCTTTCTACTATGACTGGCCGGTTGAGGCGCGGGCCGATGACGATGCGCCGAAGCAGGCGGAATGGAAAATTTCGGAAATCATCCCCGGCGATCCCGTCGAGTGGAGCATGGATCTGGGAAAAGCCCAGGAAATCATAAAAATCCGCATCTCCAATCCCATGGCGGGAGGAAAGTCCCTCCGTTTCGCCAACGCGGAAAGCGACGGGGGAATGGCTGGTGCTGAAGAAGTGAAACCGCCGTCAAAAAAAATCACGAAATACGCGATCACGTAGTTGCGATATGGCCGTTTATGGGTAATCTACACACATCGGCGCGAGCGAAAGCCCCCCTATCGCGGACGCCGATTTTCCCCCCATATAGCACATCCCCCCAAAGGACAAAAACGCGTCGGCAGACATACCCCCCCGGATGTCTGCCGATTCGCTTTTCGGGGGTTCGCTTTTTTCAAACGATCAATCAGGTATTCCTTGATCCAAGGGAGGATTTCGCTTTGTAGAAATCCAACACCTGCCGCTCGTGCTGGCCGTAAGGGACGTTTTTCTCCGTGGGAGCGGCGGCGAGGGGAAGCGTCAGGAGTGCGGCGAGGGTGAGGTTTCTGAAAAACGGCATGGATTCACGGGTGTTCTTCGTCGATGGTGATCAGCTTCCGGCGGACATTGGCGAAAATCTCCTTGTTGGAAGCCTCCATGAGCTGGCGCGCCCAGATGGAGCAGATCTCCTTGGTGCCGGTGATGTGGGTGCCGTTCTCGCTGATATGCAGATCCGGTCCGCGTCGGTCAGCGGCGGTGGATACGAGCTTTCCTGTCCCCGCGTCACGGACGCGTGCCTCGAAAGCGCATACAGGAACGTCTGTGATCGTGGCCACAGCGGAATCGGGGAAATGGGCATCCGTGAGGGCGACCTCCAGGATGAGGGTGCCGGGCTTCGAGGTATTACTAGTCTTATAGTAGACGCAGATCGGATCCGAGAAGGCGATGTCGAGCTGTCTGCTGAAATGGCGGGCGAGTTCGGAAGCGCGTTTCTCAAACGCCTTCTGATTAGGAATGGCAGCGGACCTGCTGCGTTCCCAGTTTTCCGTTTGCAGGTATCTCACTGTGACCGGGCGGACGACGATGTTCTTGTATTTCGTGATGTCCACCGCGGGATCGCGCCACGAGTGCTCGAACGGGAGGCGGGCGATTTTTTTCGTTACGTCCGTGCCGGTGGAGGTGAGGAACGCGGTGGGCTTCATGGGGGCGGCCGCTTGCTCGATGCCACAAGAGGAGAGGGCGGCGGCTGCGAGGAACGCGAGAGAGAGATGGAGTTTCACGAGCACGAAACTATCTCCTCTATCTTGGGATGCGAGAGGCAAATCGGGATTCCGGGAAGCCACTATTTCAGATTCCGGCAAGGATGCCGTTAAACGTTTCGCTGGGGCGGAGGGCCGCGTTGGCTTTTGCGTCGTCCGGCAGGTAGTAACCGCCGATGTCCACGGGGCTGCCTTGGACGGCGTTGAGTTCGGCGACGATTTTTTCCTCGTGCTCGGCGAGGGCCACGGCAACCGGGGTGAAAAGGTTTTTCAGATCCGCGTCTGATCCCTGGGAGGCAAGTGCCTGAGCCCAGTAGAGGGCGAGGTAGAAGTGGGAGCCGCGGTTGTCGATGGTACCGAGCTTGCGGCCGGGGGAGCGGTCGTGCTCGAGGAAGTGACCGGTCGCGATGTCGAGGGTTTCGGCGAGGACCTTGGCTTTGTCATTCTTCTGGGTATCGCCGAGGTGCTCGAAGGAGGCGGCGAGTGCGAAAAACTCGCCGAGCGAATCCCAACGCAGGTAGTTTTCCTGGGTGAACTGTTCGACGTGCTTCGGAGCGGAGCCGCCGGCGCCGGTTTCGAAGAGTCCGCCGCCGTTCATCAGCGGGACGCTGGAGAGCATTTTCGCGGAGGTGCCGACTTCGAGGATTGGGAAAAGATCGGTGAGATAGTCGCGAAGGACGTTTCCGGTGACGGAAATAGTATCGAGGCCCTTGACGATGCGCTCCAATGTCTTCTGGCAGGCCTGGGCGGGCGGGAGGATGGCGATGTCGAGGCCGGAGGTGTCGTGGTCGGCGAGGTAGGTTTTCACCTTGGCAATAATTTCCGCGTCGTGGGCGCGGCTTTCATCCAGCCAGAAGATTGCCGGAGTTTCGGAAGCGCGGGCGCGATTGACCGCGAGCTTTACCCAATCCTGGACGGAGGCGTCCTTGGTCTGGCAGGCGCGCCAGATGTCGCCCAATTCGACTTCGTGCTCGAAGAGGATTTTCCCGGAGGAATCGCTCACGCGGACGATGCCGTCAGCGGGGATTTCGAAGGTCTTGTTGTGGGAACCGTATTCTTCGGCGGCTTTCGCCATGAGTCCGACGTTGGGAACCGAGCCCATTGTCCTGGGATCGAGCGCACCGTTTTCGCGACAGAAATCGATGACGGTCTGATAGATGCCGGCGTAGCAGGAATCCGGGATGACGGCGAGGGTATCCTGCTGTTTCCCAGCGGCATTCCACATCTGTCCGGAGGTGCGGATCATGGCGGGCATGGAGGCATCGACGATCACATCGGATGGGACGTGGAGGTTGGTGATGCCTTTGTCGCTGTTGACCATGGCGAGGTCCGGTCCGTTCCTGTAGGCTTCCTGGATATCGGCCTCGATGGCGGCTTTCTTGTCGGCAGGGAGGGATTGGATTTTTGAAACGAGGTCGCCGAAGCCGTTGTTATAGTCGATGCCGAGGGGCGCGAGCGTTTCCCCATGCTTGGCGATGAGGTCTTTGAAAAAAACTTTCACGGCATGACCGAAGATGATCGGATCGCTGACCTTCATCATGGTGGCCTTCATGTGGAGGGAGAAAAGGATGCCCGCGAGCTTCGCCTCCGCGATTTGGGCGTCGAGGAAACGGGTGAGCGCTGATTTGCTCAGGAAAGTGCCGTCGAGGATTTCTCCGGCGAGCAACGGGGTGGATTCTTTCAGGACGGTCACAGAGCCATCGGCGGCGACAAGTTCGATTTTCGCATCCGTGGCGGCGGAGACAGTGACGGATTTCTCATTCGAGAAGAAATCACCGAGGCCGGCCATGGTGCCGACCGTGGTCTTGGATTCCTTGCTCCACGCGCCCATGGAGTGCGGGTGCTTTTTCGCGTAGTCCTTCACGGCTTTCGGGGCGCGACGGTCGGAGTTCCCCTCGCGGAGGATGGGGTTGACGGCGGAGCCCATGACTTTCCCGTAGCGGGTGCGGATGTCCTTTTCTTCCTCGTTGGCAGGATTTTCCGGGTAGGCAGGGATTGGGAAACATTTTTTTTGAAGCTCCTTGATCGCCTCCTTGAGCTGCGGGACCGATGCGGAAATGTTCGGCAGCTTGATAATGTTCGCGTCCGCTTGGAGAGTCATTTTCCCAAGCTCCGCAAGGTGATCCGGAAGCTGTTGCCCGACGGAAAGGAGATCGGGGAACTGGGCGAGGATGCGGCTCGCAAGAGAAATGTCGCGCGTTTCCACATTGATGCCAGCCGGTTTCGAGAAAGCCTGGACAATCGGGAGGAATGAATAGGTCGCGAGAGCCGGAGCCTCGTCCGTCTTGGTGTAAATGATCGTGTTCGACATGGTTCGTTGCGCTGTCAATAGGGGAAGGCGGCGGCGGGGTCAAGGAGGAGGGATTGGGGGATTGGGGGATTGGGGGATTTTACTGCTCGAACTGTGCGAGTTCGGCGCTTGTTAGGAGTTTCAAGGCAGATTCCAGGGGCAGACCGGCATCAATGATGTCTTGGACGGCCCGGTGGCGATCATACCTGGTCTTTCGGAACCCGATGATCCTTTCATCCGGATTCCAGAGAACCCATGTCGCGCGTTTGTCGGTCGGGTGGCGGGGCTGGCCAACCGAGCCAACGGTCACGGCGCAAAACCCGCCCGGAACGATTCTCACCCGTGATTCGTCCAGCCATCCCAGCCTTTCCCGATTGTCATGAAAAACTACGGACGCGTGGGTGTGGCCGAAGAATCCCACTTTGGTGCGTTCTTTCCGCAGCGCTGGATGGAGGCTGCTGGCGCGTGAGGCGGAGCTGCTGGATTTTTCCGGGAGAAGTGTGGAGGCGCTCGCCATGCTTGATGAGACGGCGGATTTCCTGGGGGAGGACTGGCCAGAACGACTGCCTGCGCGGGAGCATTACTACGCGTTCCGGGTGCTCGCCACGCGGATCACGCTGCTGGATTTCCTGGGATACAAGGAGAAATGCCTGGCGGCGCAGCGGACGCTGATCCGGACGCAGGTCGCCGAGCCGCAGGTGGAGCGCAGCCGCCTGGTCGTCCGCATCAATCACCTCCGAGATCTCTCGCAGTGGGAGGGGGCCAGCGGGAAAATCCTTGATGAGGCGCGAGCCATCGCGCTTGGGATCAAGGAAGGGAGGGAGGACAGCCGGACGGATCTGCTGATTTCCAAGATGGAGTTCGATCTGGAGAACCGCCGTGAAACCGCGGATGCCATGGAGGCGCAGCGGAGAAAGATAGGTGATCTTGATGACGAGACCGCCAGCAGCTACGCGGAGCGCGACAGCCTGGAAGCGCAGAGCGAGCTGGGTGTGGAGGGGCTGGATCCGCGTTACTCCGAGCTGCTGGGCAGGCTGCGGAAACAGGGGAACAAACGCGGCGAGCCGACGGTTTACAGAAACTATGGGAACTATCTCCTGAAGCTGGGGCGGAACGCGGAGGCGGCCGGGATGTTAGCGGAGGCCCTGCGGCTTAGCCGTTCCTTCGGGTGGGAGCTGCATGAGCCGGCGCTGATCGGTTGCATGTTCTGGACTCGCTACGAGAGCGGCGATACCGAGGGAGCAAGGGTTTCGTTGGATGAACTGGTGGAATGGGTTTCGCTGCATCTGGGGGCACCCGCGCAACGCGTCGCCTACGCCCACTCGCTGCGGGCGAACATGCTTGCGAGTATGAGGGAAACGGAAGCTGCGAGAGCCGCCTACGCGCAGGCCCGTGAGATCGGGGAGGGGAAAGTCGCCCTCTCGGCGGGAGACGAGGTCGGGACGGTCAGCGTGCCTTTGCGCCTGTTTTCCGGGGAGGGCAAGGAAATCGTCCTCACCATGGCGGCGGGTCGCCCGGATGATGCCGGGGTTTCCGTCCGTTGGAAATCCGGTTTGGCGGACACCGGGGCGGTTTCCGCCTGGCAGATCAGTTGGGAGGAAAGCGCGACGGGCAGAACCGTGTTGGATGCGAGCGGGCTTGGCGCGAATCCCTTCAAATCCGTCGCGATCCGCCATCAGCTTTCCGTGCCCATCGGGGAGTCGGTCGGCGTTCCGCTCCGGCTGCGTTCGCCTGCGGAACTGCGTTTCGAGTACTATGACGGGAGCGGGCGATTGGTCGGCGTGGATGCGAACGGGAACGGGGATTTCACGGAAACGGGAGATTTTCACTCCGGCGGACCGGAAGGGGGACGCTCTGCCGTTTTTCCCGCGTCTCCCGGGGCGAGCCAGCTCACCGCTTCTGTTCTGGTCTTCGCACCCGATGGGAAACCACTGGCCTTTCTCGCGGAGCCTCTGGTGATCGTTGTGGAGACCTTCCGGGATGGGGCATGGATCAAGGAGTCCGAGGATGTGCTCAAGTGAATTTCCCGTGGTGGCGACCGAAGATCGCCGCTACATCGCGCGATGAATTGGCGATTGCGGAGGTGGCGATGCGGTGTCATTTTCGAAACATGAAACTTCGCACGATTCTGGCACTTCTGATGACTGTTGGATTTGGCCACGCCCAGGACGATGGCGGGATGCCGAATATTCCCGAGGATCTGCTGGAGGACCAGCATGTCCGGGCGGAGCTGGGCGTGAACGAGTTCACGGCTCCTTCCATTTCCAAGCTCTTCGATACCTTGCAGTTCCTGATGCCGCTTCCTCTCATGGAGACGGAACGGAAACTCGGAGAGCGTATGCCGCTGGACCGCGCGGATCTTTCCATCGAGCTGGGCTTTCTCATCGCGGATGGTTTCCTGATCGTGCAGGCGGGGCAGATGGACAAGGTGGAGAAAATGGCTGCGGATCTCACCCGCTACGGGAAAGCGCTTGGTGCCGGAGATCGCATCAACCGCCATGCGGCCAGCCTTCTGGAGAGTGCCAAGAAGCAGGACGTGGAGCAGTTGAAAAAAGAACTCGCGGCGACTCAGAAGGATGTGGAGATCGAGCTGGTGAAACTGCGCGACGCGGATCTCGCGCACTTGATTTCACTGGGCGGATGGATCCGCGCCCTGGAGGTGGCCACCGTGGCGGTGGACAACCAGTTTTCGCCCGAGCGTGCGGAGAAAGTGATGCGCGAGGACATCGCGGATTATTATACGGAATCGGTCGCCGGACTGGAGCCGAGGATTTCCGAGCGACCGAATTATCTGGAAATGCGGGATCTGCTTTCCGGACTTCGCAACGAGATGGTGATCCCCAAGGGCGAGCAGGCGACCCCGGAGAAGGTCAAGGAGATCAAGGAGCAGGCCGCGAATCTGGTGAAGCTGGCGCTGCAACGGCAGGAATAAATTTCAAAATTCAAATTTCAAGGAAGATGGAGAAGGTAGCGGTTCTGGGCTTGGGCATCGTGGGTTCACGGGTGCGGTCGTTGTTGGTGGATGCCGGGTATGAGGTTACCTGCTGGAGCAGGACCGGGCGGGGATTGGATGGGGAAATGGATTCCCCACAGGCCGCGGTGGAAGGGGCGGATCTGGTTTCGCTTTACCTCAAAGACGTGCCGATGGTGCGGGAGGTTTTCGCCAGGGCGAAGGTGGGTCTGAAGCAGGGCGCGCTGGTGATGAACCACTCGACCATCGACTTGCCGACGACACTCTGGCTTGCCGAGCAATGCGCGGCTAAGGGCTGCGATTTCCTGGATGTGCCTTTCACCGGCAGCAAGGACGCATCGGCTGCGGGACAGTTGCTCTACTACACCGGCGGAGACGAGGAGCTGGTGGAAAAGGTCTCCGATTTCCTTGCGGTCAGCTCGAAGGGTCGCATCCACTGCGGAGAAATCGGCACTGCGACCGTGACCAAACTGGCGACAAACCTGATCTCGGCCTGCACGATCCAGGCGATGAGCGAGGCGCTGATGATTGCGAAAAAGCATGGGGTGAAGCCCGAAGTCTTCACAGAGGCGGCGATCAAAAACGGCTCCGGCTCCGCTCTCATGGCGATGAAATATCCCGGGATGCTGAGTGGCGATTTCGAGCCGCATTTCACGATGGCGAACATGTGGAAGGACAGCACCTACGCGTTGGCACTTGGGGAATCTGCGGGGGTGGAACTGCCAGCGATCTCCGTCGTTTCCGCGAGGATGCGGGAGATGTGCGAGGAGGGCTTCGGGGATCTCGATTTCTCGGCTCTGGTGAAAAAATATGAAGATTATTGACCACGGAATACACGGAAGGAAGACGAGTTGTGGTTTTCGAAATGGGAATTGACCACGGAAGAGACGGAAAAGAGGGATTGTGGATCTGAATTGGAAATTTTATGGATGATTTTGTTTTTTTCGATTTGGGTGAAGAGGTTGGGGTGTTGGAATTTTGTGGCCCGGATGGGGTGCGGTTTTTGAATGGGCAGGTGACTCAGGATGTGCGGAAGGTGATGGGGACGGGGGTAGTGCTGCCGAGCTGCGTGACGGATGCGAAGGGCAAGTTGCAATTTAGGATTTGGATTGCGGAGGGAAAGATTGAGGGGACGGTGCTGGTGTTTTGCCGGGGGGAGATGAAGGAGGATCTGGAGGCTCGGCTGACTCGGTATTTGATCGCGGATGATGTGGAGGTGCGGGATGTGAGCGCGGAGATTTCAATGGGGGATTTTGATTTTCCCGAAACAATGGATGAAAGCTCTCGGATCGGGAAAGGGATTCCGAAATGGGGGGCGGAGATCACGGAAGGGATGCTGCCTCCCGAGGCGGGGCTCGATGGGACGGATATTTCATACAGCAAGGGCTGCTACATCGGCCAGGAGGTGATTTCCCGGATCAAGAGCGCGGGGAAGGTGAACCGAAGGCTCGTGAAACTGCGTTTCGAAGGGGATGGGGAACTCGGAGATATCGTGAGCGCCGAGGGGAAGGTCTGTGGGCAGGTGACGAGCGTGGCGGGGGAGATAGGATTGGGGTTTTTGAAACGCGGTGCGGATGAGAGCGGGCTTATGGTGGAGGGCTTGTCGGTTTTTTTGAGGTGAACGTCGGCAAGATGCTCACGCTTGATGCCATCACTCCACTTTCGGCTTTCCCGATCACGGGAGGGCTTCATGCTTTCCCTCACATGACAGCGGATTTTCTGGTGGTTGGAGCGGGCATCGCGGGCTTGTCGTTCGCGCTGCGGGCGGCGAAGCACGGGCAGGTGATCGTCCTGACCAAGGGCAGGGCCGAGGAATCCAATACCGCATGGGCACAGGGAGGGATCGCATCCGTGTTGCCGGAAAATCTTCGCGCGGAGGGTGACTCCGTGGAGAGCCATGTGGCCGACACGCTGGATGCGGGGGCCGGTCTTTGCGATGAAGAGGTG
>Ga0105047_10005614_pt1 | contig 21459 bp, 19 predicted proteins | sample MAT04_FD_78384 | JGI IMG/M metagenome (GOLD analysis project Ga0105047, IMG submission 78384) | Freshwater microbial communities from Lake Fryxell liftoff mats and glacier meltwater in Antarctica - MAT-04 (megahit assembly) | ecosystem: Environmental > Aquatic > Freshwater > Ice > Liftoff... | reverse complement strand
GCCACCGTCGAAGTGGTGGATCCGAATGCAGACCCTGAAGAATTCACTCATGAATATAACTTGGAACTAACACCCGTGATAGGAACTCAATATGATGCAGTGATCCTCGCTGTGAATCACAAACAATATGATGACCTGGACGAAAATTATTTCCAGTCTATCTGCACAGATAATGGTGTGATCATTGATATCAAAGGTGTTCTGAGAGGAAAGATAAAGGAAATGAAGTATTGGTGTATTTAAATGTTGCGGGTTGCGTGTTAATTTGTTAGGGAGTTAAAGGGTTAGCGGGTTAAGGTGTTAATGAGTTAGCGTGTTGCGGGTTAATTTGTTAGCGGGTTAAGGTGTTAATGAGTTAGCGGGTTACGGGTTGATTTGTTAGCGTGTTGCGGGTTTGAGCTTAGTTGTTTTTATACCAATCAAATGCTAAACGCAATCCTTCTTTGACAGAAATAGCCGGGTTATAATCAAGCAATTTTCTGGCTTTATCAATATTCGCCAAGCTATGAGGAATATCACCTTTTCTAAAATCGCCGAATGTTGGCTCGAGAGATGAACCCGCAATGTCTCGGATAGTATGATATAATTCCAACAACGTTGTGCTTTCGCCGAAGGCAATATTATATACCTGATTCATTGCTTGAGGATTTTCTGTAAACAACGCCTTCATATTTGCCTGCACCACATTATCAACGAAGGTAAAATCTCGACTATAGCTACCATCGCCATTTATAACAGGCGCTTCATTCTTAATAACAGCCTCCATGAATAATGGAATGACGGCCGCATAAGCGCCTGTGGGACTTTGATGAGGACCAAAGACATTAAAATAACGAAGGCCAATAAATTCCATATCGTAAGTTCTTGCAAATACATCGGCGTATAATTCCATCACATACTTGGTAACCGCATACGGTGATAGCGGCCTTCCGATAATATCTTCTACTTTGGGTAAGGCTTCACTGTCTCCATAAGTCGAAGAAGAAGCTGCATATACTACCCGTTTTACACCTGAATTTTTAGCCGCAGTATACATATTCAACGTACCAGTAATGTTTGCATTATTCGTTCCCAGAGGATCTGCAATACTTCTTGGCACTGAACCTAAAGCAGCTTGATGGCTGACAAGTTGCATATCCTTCATGGCGGATTCACAGGTAGAAAAGTCTGTAATATCACCTTCTATGAATTCGAATTTCGGATGAGAAAGCAAGTCGACAATATTCTGACGAAACCCGGTTGAAAGATTATCGAGAACCCTTAGCCTAGAGACCTTTTCATGTGTCAGCAATGCCTTTGCGAGATTAGACCCAATAAAACCAGCGCCTCCTGTAAGTAGTATATTCATATTTCAGGGGGCCAAAATACGCCTCTTTACCCTAAAAAAATTATCAAATTTCTTCATAGAATAAGTTTGTAGATTTGCGGATTATTTTTGTTATGATATTAGTTACCGGCTGTGCAGGTTTTATAGGGTCCCATTTATGCGAACGGTTGCTTTCTGACGGACAGAAAGTAGTTGGATTGGACAATTTTGATGCATTTTATCCTAAATCGGTGAAGTTGAAAAATATGGACGGTTTGTTTGCAAATCCCCACTTCACGTTTTATGAAGGCGATATTTGTGATCAGGCAATATGGAAAAAACTTAAAGTGCATCCGATCACCTGCGTTGTTCATCTCGCTGCGAGAGCCGGTGTATTGCCCTCTCTTGCCAATCCTGGTAACTATATTGAGACTAATATCAACGGGACATACCATCTGCTTGAATATATGAAGAAGAATGAAATTCGAAATCTCGTGTTTGCTTCCTCGTCTTCTGTCTATGGGAATAATACAAAAATTCCCTTTCAAGAATCAGATAGTGTGGATCATCCAATTTCGCCCTATGCATTCACGAAGAAATCCTGTGAACTCATGATACATTCATGGTATCATCTGTACAAAATAAATGCGATCTGCCTGCGATTCTTCACTGTGTTTGGGCCTCGTCAACGACCTGATCTTGCGATTAGAAAATTCGTCACAAAAATTATACAGAATGAACCTATTGAAATGTATGGTGATGGAAATACAGCAAGAGATTACACCTATATTGATGATATAGTGGATGGGATTATAAGTTCGATAAACTACTGTTGCACTAAGGAGGAAGTTTATGAAATTATTAATCTTGGGAACCATCACCCGGTTACATTACAAAATCTTATTTCAACGATCTATCTTGCTCTAAAGAAACCTGAGCAAGTTATTAAAGTGCCTATGAAACCCGGTGATGTCTGTTTTACGTATGCCGATATTTCAAAAGCTTCATCATTATTAAACTACGCCCCTAAAATTTCGTTAGAGAGCGGTTTACACAATTTTATAGAATGGTATCAATCTAATGATAAATAATTCCCGAGTTGCCATAATATCAAATACCTCATGGAGTATTTACAATTTTCGCAGAGAATTAATAGTAAGTCTTCAAGGTGCAGGGTACACTGTTATTTGTATAGCACCTATAGACCAATTCACAGAAAAGATTAGTGCAGAATTAAATTGTGAATTTTTTCCTCTCCACCATTTAGAGGCAAAAGGATCGAATCTATTTCAGGATCTGAAATTGATCGCTGAATTCAGATCCCTTTTTAAACGGACCAGAATACATGTTGTAGTCAGCTATACCGCCAAACCAAATATATATGGAAATCTGGGTGCCTTAGGTTTGCCAATAACTATTATTAATACGGTGAATGGTCTTGGAGAAGGCTTGGCCAAAAATAACTGGCTAAGTAAATTGCTTCGATTTTTATATAGAATGGCGTTTAAGAAATCGACGTTTGTATTTTTTCAAAATCCAGATGACAAAAATTACTTTTTGACGTATGGTATTCTAAAAGCCGGTAAAACTACCCTAGTAAATGGCTCGGGTGTCGACCTCGAAAGATTCTCTGAAAAACAACATGATCACAGAGAGCATTCTCAATTAGTTTTTTTAATGAGTGCCCGTTTGGTTAAAGAAAAAGGCCTGATCGAATTTATGGAAGCCGCTATTTCTATTAAAAAGAAATATCCTGAGGTGACATTTCTTATCAGTGGTATAAAAAGTCAGGGGTCTGGCGATTTGGAAAAACAACTAAGTTCATGTGATGCAATTACTTATTTGGGGCCCGAACACAACATGAATTCATTGCTCGAGAGAACAGATGTGTTGTTATTGCCTTCGTATTACAGAGAGGGTATTCCAAGAGTTTTATTGGAAGGTTTAAGTAAAGGCATTCCTATTATTACAACTGACAATGTTGGATGTAAAGAAACTGTGAGGGAAGGTTGGAATGGGTATTGTATTCCTGTCAGAAATGTTGAAAGCCTTATACACGCTATTTTAAAAATAATAGAATCTCCGAATGAACAACGGATTCAAATGGGGAAGAACAGTAGAAAATTGGCAGAAAAAAAATTTGATGTCCATGCCATTAACGCAGTTTATCTACGCCATATAAATCAATGCAATGAGTCTATCTGTCACTGAAGCAAATGAATTTACCAAAGCCGTATCCGAATACGGGTATAAGGAACTTTATTTCTTAAAAGATTTGGTATTGGTTCCTCTTGTACTTTTAGTTATTTTCTTTTTTATGAAAAGATTGAGGGAGAAACAGCCTGAAGAACTAAAGCGCTTTTTTCTTCCTGGATTCTTCATCAAACTAATTGCTATTCCACTTTTCCTTTTTCACCATACGCTAATATATAAGGGTGGCGTTGACCAATTTACCTACTACTGGGCCTCCAATGATATCATTCAATTGTTCTATATAAAACCTTCGATGGCCATCTCGGTGGTATTCACCTCATTCGATAGCTTTAACCAGATTATCGGTGTTGATATCTCGCAATTCATATTTGCCCGGAATGAATCGTTGGTGATCAAATTAACTAGTGTAGTCAGTTTTTTTACGGGTAATAGTTTTTGGGTAACGTCTATTTTGTTATCCTTATTTTCTTATTTTGGCTATTGGAAATTGCTTATCATTTTTAATCGCTTTTATCCCGGTAGACCCAAATTATTTGCATGGTCAACCATCTTTATTCCATCCTTGATATTCTGGACTTGCGTTATTTCGAAAGAGGTCTTTTGTATTGGTGCAATGGGCTACTTATTTTATTACCTCTTGGAATTTTTCTATTATAAACGATTCTCTGTTCTGAACGCTATCATTATTATCCTGATGTCGTACTTATTATACCGGATTAAAATTTACATACTCATTTCCTTATTGGCTGCATTCTTCTTCTTTTTAATGTACTCAAAATTAGAATTGATCCGTAGCAAACTCCTGAGAGTGACGATAATTCCTATTGTGATTGTCATACTTTCGTTTACATTATTTATGGTATTGAATTTATTCTCAGACCAACTTCAACAATTCGCATTATCAAATCTTTTAGAAACCGTGAAGACAAACTATGACTATCTAAGTCAGGAAGGCCTTTCTTCAAGCAGATATACATTTGAGGAAGTAGAACCCACGATAAGCAGCATTCTATCATTGGCGCCCGCATCTGTAAATGTTACATTATTCCGACCCTATTTATGGGAAGCGAATAAACCTATTACACTTCTCGCTTCTATCGAAAGTTTGTTGACCCTTCTGTTGACGATCTATGTTTTTTTTAAAGTAGGGTTCAAAAGTTTTAGGCTTATTTTCTCTGAAAAGACACTTCTATTATGCTTTCTTTTCGCAATCATATTTAGCATTTTGGTCGGGCTCACAAGTGGAAACTTTGGCACCTTAATGCGTTATAAAATTCCCATGATGCCATTTTATTTTTCAGGATTAGTTATTCTTCTGAGAAGTAAAGAAAACAAACTTCAGGAAATTCATTCATTATGACAAGATCGCTTTCCAATGTTGAAGGGTTGTTTTCAGGCTATAGCGCTCACTGATATGCTGATGTGTTGACAGGGATATCTTTTGCAAAGAATTCTCTCTTGTAAGAAATTCCAGAATCGTTTTTATCCATAATTCCTCGATTGTATTTAAGACGAGTATGTCTTCGTGGTCTGTAGGATCAAATGCTTTGATGAGATATCCCAAGGGCGACTCCTCTACATCACGCAGCTCTTTTGATTCAATTTTTTCAGGTAGCATAATTTCTCTTGGCCCAGAATTACAGTCTGCGCTCACAGCCGACAATCTGCATAAAAATGATTCAATTAACGCATTGGGCAAGCCTTCGTATAATGATGGGAATAAAAACAATGTGGCATGTGTATAGAAAAAATAAGGATTTGATTGAAAACCCAGAAAGTAAACATCATAATTCAGGTGAAATGAATCACTGCTTTCATAGACAAATGTCTTCAACCCCAATGTTCTGGCTTGTGCGGATAGTTCTTCTTTAAGAACACCGGTTCCAACTATAATTAATTTAACATCACGTGATTCTGTTGTATTCTTCACTCCCTTAAAAATACGGAGTAAATGCCTATGTCCCTTCTCTGCCGAAAGTCTGCCTACCGATAGCAAGCAATCGTATTTTGTTAAGAGATCGACATAGTGCGGAACAGGTTTCATCGCCTTCATTTGAATCTCCTCAAGGTTGTAACCATTGGAAACCGGAATGACAGTCTGACCTTTTTTGAGAAAAGACCTGAGCTGAGTGGCCGTAGAAATTGAATTCGGAACAATCAGATCAACCCGGTTTAATAAGTATTTTAGAAGTGCCAACGGAATACTTCTATCCTTACTTGTTTCATTAAATCCAAATGGATTATACCTGATGCTTATGGTGACCTTACAGCGAAATAAAAATTTGCAGATGTTGCCAATGATAAAAGGAAGTTGCAAGAAACATAGCAGGTGTGTATGCCTGTTTACACCTAACTTTTTTAACGCAATGACAGTCGTAACGATCTGTTTTAATTTGCCAATTACACTTCCTGTTGCCTTAGTATCTGTTAGGAATTTTATTTTTTCCGGAGGAATATCATAGACGTTTTCACGTTCAATACACAATAGCAAATCTATTTCCGAAATCTGATAGATAGAGCTTACCTGTCTTTCCGCGCCTCCACCTCCCATAGATGTAATAAGCAGATAGGTTTTATCAGATTGGGCATTAGGCATGATCCGCAAGTATATAAAAGTAATTGATTAAATTTTTATCCATTTCTCATACCACATTTGAAACATTAACAGATACCATATTTTTTCTGCACGTTCTTTTTTCCCGGTATAAAATGCATGCACAATGCCAAGCACTTCAGGGGTATTGAACAATTGTTGCATTTCAAGATAATCAGAAGAAAGATAATGATCCACAAGCGGTTTCAACTGCCCATCAAGCCAGGTGGCAACAGGAATTGCAAATCCCATTTTTGGTCTTTCCATCATTTCCTTAGGAAGATACTTATGTGTGATCTGCCGAAGAATATATTTTTTGACACCCTTGTTATATTTATACTCCATCGGAAGTGAAGCAGCCCATTCGATCACCCGATGATCCAGAAAGGGTTCACGACCTTCAAGGCTGTGAGACATTGCTGCCCTGTCTACTTTTTGCATGATATCATCCGCCAGGTAGGTCTGATAATCGATGGCCATGACATAGGATAACGTATCGTAATTTTCCGGCTTAAGTTCCTTGCTGTCGAATGCCGTTAGCAGTCTTGACACAGGAAGTTTCAGTAGGGATGTAACCTCATTTTCGGAGAATTGTTTACTCAAAACCAGGTTCATTTTATAATCATCGGGTTCAAGCAGAAACTGTTTCACTTTTTCATATCTGCTATGAAATAAATATTGATTTCGCAGGACAGGAATGGAATCTGCCGATACCTTATTCATCACGGATGCAATAGAACGACGTATTAAAGGTGGTAACGATTTAACTTTCCCTCCAAACTTACTCAGATAGTCATACCGGTTATATCCGGCAAATACCTCATCACCCGCATCTGCGCTCAAGGCAACCGTAACATGCTGTCGCGCAATTTTACTGACAAGGGTTGTTGGAATAGCACTGCTGTCTGCAAACGGCTCATCAAAAAAATAAGGAAGATCAGGAATAATATCAAGCGCTTCTTTTTCTGTACAATAATGCTCTATATGATCTGTACCGAGATACTCAGCTACTTTTTTAGCATATGGGGCTTCATTGACTGACGCTTCTGTAAAGCCAATTGTAAATGTTTTTATCTTTTTAGTGGAATCTTTTTGCAACAACGCTGTTACCGTTGAGCTGTCATAACCTCCACTTAGAAAAATCCCAACCGGCACATCGCTGACCATCCTATACTTGCAGGCACTGGTAAGAAGCCGTTCTGTTTCTTCGAGACATTCGTCAAATCCGATCTTCAGCTTGGGCTTGTTATATGCATCATATACATTCCAATATTGCTCTGTTTTTATAGTATTCAATCGAATAGTTAAACAAAGAAAATGCCCCGGACTTAATTTATTTGTATTCTTATAAATACAATGTGGATGCGGCACATATCCGAATTGCAGAAAGGCACCCACTGCATCTTTGTTCAATTCTTTTAAGAATGCTGGATGTGCAACGATGGCTTTTAGTTCAGAGGCAAACAAAAAAATCTCAGCGGTATGATAATAAAAAAAAGGTTTCACGCCTGCCCTGTCCCGACAACAAAACAACTCACGATCCTTGCTGTTGAAAATGACAAAAGCAAACATTCCGATGAACTTGTTTACAACAGCTGCTCCCCATTCCATAAACCCGTGAAGAATAACTTCCGTGTCGGAATGAGATGTAAATGAATGACCCTTCTGAATGAGCTCTTCTTTTATTTCTTGGTAATTATAAATCTCTCCGTTATAGGTGATTGAAAGATGCTCATAATGCATGGGTTGTTTTCCCCCTTCAGACAAATCAATGATGCTCAAACGGCGATGGGCAAGTCCTACATTCGCATTCTCCAGTTCATAGAGATGATAACCTTCTCCATCCGGCCCTCTGTGAACAATCGTATTGCTCATCATCTTTAATTGTACTTCAGAAGACTTTTTAGAAAAATCTACAAATCCGGAAATGCCACACATAGTTTTAGGAAAATGAATTAGAAAGTTACAAGAGGTCTATTTTTCCGTGCAAATATATGGTTTAATCGTATTTATATGCGGCCTTAAGAAACCTGCTTTCATTTTCTGATTCATGATCTCGCGTGATAATGACTGAACCTTGCTGTTCTTATTGACTGCTACGCCAAGATTAATGCTGACCTTTTCTGTGTATAAAACAGTACAGTTTTCAAATTGCATTCCGTTTACAGAGGCATGGCTGTTTGATACATTATTGGTCATAATTGTTGTGTTTGATATACTACTTTCCAGCCCGGGACGCCCGTCGTTATTGCTGTGCCAGAGAAAACCAATACCATACGATGATATGCTACAATTATTCATCCGAACCTTTATACTATTAAAATCCAGTAAAAAAGGAGATAATGGTTTCGTTAGTGCGCCCTTGTATACATTACTGAAAACACATTTCTCAAACAAGGTAATATCTTCCGGCGATTTGACATCAGCAGAGAGGACCAGGTTTGTGCAATGCCCGTAAATTTTGCAATTCTCAAACCTGAAGCGGGTACCCCTTGCCCATATTGCCCAACTGTCGTGTCCAAGGAAAGTACAACCTTTGAAAACCATATCAACGGCGAGATATGAATTCCGGTCATTGACAAGCCCACACCCGGCATTATACATAAATTCACAATTATTGAATACTCCATGGGTAATATTTGCTTTGCTCTCGGGCTCGATATCCATTCCTGCTCCCGGTGAAGAACATATCCGGGAGTTGCCGCTATAGTTAAATTTACTGTCGCTAATTTCAAGACCGTTTCCGGCAGTCCATGAAAGGCCTTGTCTTCCATTGTAAGTGGATATCAGGTTTTTTATGGTAGTTTTCTCACAACCTGTTACCTCCACACCATCAAGCCCCATATGATGAACGTAAATATTTGAAAGCGAAATATTTGCAGAATTAGCGAGATAAAAACCGCGGTGATTAAGTTGCTTTCCCCGGTCACCATAGTTTCCGCCCAAGACCATGCCATTTTGATTCCCATCAATTTCGATCGATGATATCTTAACCTTGCTGCAATTGAGCAACGTGAAACAGTTTCCGATAAAGGCGCATGTTTTTCTATTATAATAATCTTTATCAGGAACACATTTCGGTTTCAGTTTTCCTTTCAGGGGATTTCCTTCGAAGGATCCGAAATATAATCCATCCTTGTATTTTATTTTTGGGTATTTCCCATTTTTAGGTTCTCCTACAATCTCAATAGAACGACAATCCTTGAGAAATATTAAATCGTCCCCATTCAACAGCCATTCTTGTCCCGGAACCTGATTTCCAACAATATAGATTCCAAAAGGTATAACCAATGTAACATCGTGGCCGGCACGATTTATATACTCAGCAGCCTGCTGGAAGGCTATATGATCATTTGTTTTTCCATCCCCTTTAGCACCAAATTTTTTAATAGAGATGGTTTCAATAGAAAATACAAGATGCGGAACAAGAAGCATGATCGCACACAGAACAATTTTTGTTTTCATATTTGCCAGTTTAGTCATGATCATATTATCAACGTATGGGGATCAAAGATATTAAACGCCTCTTGATATAAACAAGTGTGGTGATCATGCTCGCTTTTGCAATCCATGCAAACATTCCTTTGTAACCAAACCTGGCGGTATATTCCTTAAAGAGATCCATATAAAGCATTGTATTGCGAAGCTGATCCCCGAGAGAAATATTTTTACTTGCATTCTGATCAGCCAGAATCCAATTACCGGAAACGTCATTGGTAAGGAGAACCTTCATCTGATGAAACATAATACACGCCTTCAATGTTGAATAAATATCGGCAGATATCACGTCCTTATTATAAAAATCTGCCGCAAGCATACAGTTTCTGTTAAAGAGTGTAGACAGGTGTGAAAAGTGTTTATTTCTGAAGAAGTTAAGAAAATACTCTTGTGCGTTAATTACCTCATCATTCTTAAAAAAGGCATGACCCACTATTTTCTCTGCTTTGCCCGACTCAATAATTCGATGTGCACCCTGTAAAAAGAGCACATCTCCGGCAGCCAATATTTTGTCGATGGAGGACGAAATAAAACGCTTATTGGTGAGATAATCATCACCGTCTACATTCAGGAGCCAATCGCCCGTTGCATATTCGAAAAGTGACTTACGATAATTCTTCACCCTTCCTGTATTTGTTTCATTCCTGAAATACCGAACTCTCGGATCGGACAGATATTTAGCAGCAACTTCGCGCGTATTGTCAGGTGAACAATCATCTGCAATGATGACTTCAATATTCCGGTAATCCTGTGTAAGACAACTTTGAATGGCCCTATCCAGCAAAGCTGCCTGATTGTATGTTGGGATCTGTATGGAGACTTTAGGTAATATCATGTGTAGGTTTAGAAATGATCTCCAAAGAGGTTCGACAATTGCTGATTCTGACTTTTTCTTGAATACTTTTGAATTGCCTCCGCATCATGATTGCATGTAATCTTCCCGTTCATTGTCCACTCCTTATACCATTCCATCAGATATTCAGCCATTTCATTTGGGGTATTTGCATACCTGCCTGCATGTGTTTCGTTTAGCAGATCTTCTAACACATCATGATCATTGGGGGCCAGCAATATACATTTCTTATAACCAAGGTATTCGAAGAATTTTCCTGTATAAATCCCTTTCCAACCATCCCAACCGATCGATAATAAAATGCTGCTTCTTTCTATCACCTTTTTCAGCTCTTCAGAAGGTATCCGCTGATTTTGGATACTGTAATTGGCATGGTACTTATTAGCCCCGACAAATTCTTCAAATAATAGATTGTCAGTGCCTATAAAATTAAAGCGGATATTTTCAGTGCTTTTCAATTGCTGAAGGAACCTGGTAAACCCATCAATAATAAACCGGAAATCATCACTTGGATAAATTGTACCCGTATAGCTTACTTCAAACGTTGAACTCTTGATCTCCTCAATTTTATCCGTTTCCGCATACCCGTTTAATATAACGGTTGCATCATATCCGAGAAGTTCTCCTATCGTTTTTGAGGCTACGATTATCTTTTTTAGCCTGATTGAATTCATGAATCGCTGAATATGAAACCGCTGGATGTGATAAAACAGATTGGAAAAGAAAGGTAAAGAACCTGTCTTTCTTAATTTATTCCTGTAGAAATAATCCCGGAAATCAATTATTATTTTCGTTTTATAATTTGAATAGATCCATGCTGCCAGGCCTACCATATTGGAAGGTGGAGACGATAAAAGGGCATAATCAAATGACTCGCTTTTACAAAGAATTTTAAGATGTTTTTTAAAACTCGTGTTGTTATGCGCATCGATCTGAAGGATCCCGAAAAGATTGGTGAGAAATAAATATATTTTCAGAAGAAATTTAGAGATCCCGTTTCTTTTTCCTGAAAGAAAATGAAACACAGAATTCCTATACGGAACGGCTATTACCCGCATCCCTTCTAACTGAAATTCCTTTACTTCATTACTTTTTGAATTGATGTTGATATCCTCACTTAGCTTTTCATTTCCATTGTATTGCCTTGTCATTACCATTACATCATACCCATTATCCATCAATGAACGGGCAAAATAATAAAGTCGCTTATGGGCAATATTGGTATATGGATGAAAATAATAGGAAACTATGAGAATTTTCTTCATATAATTTCCCCTGCCATTAAGGTTGTCCAGTTATTTTCACGCATACCCTGATCCTGCGGTATGACAGGTTTTTCCGATACGTTCTTATCAAAGTAATTCATACGGATCAGTTTACTTCTGCTTTCACGGATCATATTCTGGATGACGGCATTTTCCATCCAACTTTTTTGTGGAGGTTCATAACCTATCTTGTCTGTCCGCCATCTTATTTCTGGTGGCAAGATATCAAAGGTCTCTCTCATGATCATTTTTGTCCATCCATTATCTATCTTAAACGATGGTGGCAATGTGAACACAAAGTCAACCAGTTCATGACTTAAAAACGGAAGCCTGACCTCACGGCTATGCGCCATACTGTTTCTGTCGGCATACCGAAGAAGTTGCTGCAAACCATACTTCATGGTACTCATATACAAAGCCTCATTCAATGTACCATGCGAATTTCCCGGTGTTGTAAAAATATCGTTTTTATATTCATGATAAAACTCTCTGTTAAGAACCGGATTGGTAGTTTGCCTGTATAAATTGACCAGTTTTTTTGCCGGGCGAATCAATGCGGGCGAAAAACTCCGGACATAGTCTCCCAGCCCTTTTCTGGTAATTCCATTAATTGGATTGTTCCGGTGTAATTCATTATACCTGGCAAGCTGAACGCTATAATCTGATTTGTTTCTGATATTCTTAAAAAAAGGCTGATAATATTGATGGTAACCTGCCAGTATTTCATCGGCCCCCTGCCCATCCAGCAGCACAGTTGTGTTATTTTCTTTTGCCAGCCTCATGACACAATACTGTGCATATATACTGGCACTGCCATACGGTTCCTCCTGATGCCACGAAAGTTTTTCGAGATCGCGCATGAGTCCTTCGTCATCGGGTGTCACAAAATGAGGCTTGACATTTGTTTTTTCAATGACATAATCCATGAATTTCCGTTCATCTTTTTCATAACCCGGAAACACCGCACTAAAGGTATTCTGCTTCTGGGCCGTACCTTTCTTTAATCCGTCGATGGTACAAACCACGAGACTACTGTCGAGGCCGCCACTTAAACTACTTCCTACCGTTACATCACTACGAAGCCTTCGTGCAACCGAAGTATTAAATAATTCTTCCAGTTTTTGCTTCGCATGATCCATCGTGATATGTTCATCGATCTGCTTCCATTCTATATCATAATACCGATGGATATCCATTTCCATCGTATTGGTATTTATCCTGATGTAGTGACTATGTTCTAATCTTGTACAACCTTTATAAAATGTCTCGCTGAGATCCCGTGGATTTTCAATATAGCCAAAGGATAAGTAGTTAAACATCATTTGCCCGTTGATTTCTTTTTGAATCCCTCCAGCCCAGAGGCTTTTCATTTCGCTTCCAAAATAAAAATGCGTGCCTTTTTCATAACTATAAAAAAAAGGTTTCTCGCCAAAACGGTCACGGGCACAAAACACTTCATTCTCTTTGGCATCATAAAGTACAAAGGCAAACATTCCATCCAGAAGTTGAAGACATTTTTCTTTATCCCGGTCGTAGAGCGCCATCAACACTTCTGTATCACTCTTGGTTTTAAACGAATAGCCTTGCTTCTGCAACATGTCACGCAGTTCAAGGTAATTATAAATTTCTCCGTTGAAAACAATTGAATACCTGCCGAGATAATGCATGGGCTGATCGGCATCATGACTGAGATCAATGATAGAAAGACGTCTATGCCCTAACCCCACATGCCCTTCTACAGAAATCCACTGACCTTCACCATCAGGCCCGCGATGACTGATAATATCCGTCATTTTTTTCAGACGTTCACTTGTAAGTAGAGAAGTGTCTTTTGTTATAATCCCTGCAATGCCGCACATTAAATTGTATTTTTTTGCAAAGATATTGCTTTCCTTCTTTTTTCTATCATCTTAAACTATTACCTTCGCACCCGAATTCAAGTAACGGAATGATAGAACGTCCTCATATGTCAATAAAATCAATACTCTTAGCCATTTCCTTGATGGTTTTTAGCACCCAATTTGCATTGGCTCAGGAACCTCATACTGAAGCCTCAGTGACAGAAGAATCTGCTGAACACCACGAAGAAGAGAAACTGGATATCAAAAATGAAATCTTCGGGCATATCAGCGATTCGTACGACTGGCATTTATTCAATTGGGGAACTGGCCACGAGGCTACACAAGTTTCGGTTCCTCTTCCCGTTATTCTTATAAATACAACTCACGGATTCACTTCATTCCTTTCCAATAAATTTGAACACGGTCATGAACCGTATAATGGCTATGAGTTGTATGTAGAAAATGGAAAGCAAAAAATACGCTCCCTTGATGGTTCCACTTTTTATGATATCAGTATCACAAAAAACGTTCTTTGTTTATTTATTTCAGTAATCATCTTGTGGTTCTTAATGACCGGGGTGGCAAAAAAATACAAGAAAAATGGTGTTCATGTGGCTCCGACAGGGTTTCAGAACGCATTGGAACCTATGATCGAGTTCATACAGGACTCAGTGGCCAAGCCTTTCTTAGGTAAACACTATGCACGTTTCATGCCTTTGTTATTAACGCTGTTCTTCTTTATCTGGATCAATAATTTGTTAGGCTTATTACCTTTCGGTTTCAACCTTACGGGTAATATTGCTGTAACCTTATTACTTGCACTTGTTTTCTTCGTGATCATGCTTTGGAACTCCAACAAATATTTCTGGGGACATATCTTTAATCCTCCGGGAGTACCGGGATGGGTAAAAGTGATTCTTGTTCCCATTGAAATTCTAAGTAATCTGATCATCAAGCCTGTGGCCTTGGCCATACGTCTTTTCGCAAATATGTTTGCAGGTCACACTATCATTTTAAGTATCATTTTACTGATCTTTATTTTTGCAGGACTTAGCAAAGTAGCGGGTATCGTATTTATTCCAGTATCCGTAGGCTTTACCATTTTCATGTTCTTCCTTGAACTATTAGTGGCAGCTATTCAGGCATTTATTTTCACTAATCTAACAGCAGTCTTCATTGGGCAGGCTATTGAGGAGCATCATCACGATGACGATCATAGCAAAGACCCTCATTAATTCGTTATTAAAAACCAATATATAGTATGTCAGTATTAACAGTTTTATTAGAAGGTATCGCATCAGCAGGTGGTGCAATCGGCGCAGGTATAGCAGCTCTTGGAGCTGGTGTAGGTGTGGGTCAGATCGGTAAAGGCGCATTGGAATCAATCGCTCGTCAACCTGAAGTTTCAGGTGATATTCGTTCAAACATGATCCTTGCCGCGGCACTTGTTGAGGGAGTTGCACTTTTCGGTGTAATCGCAGGTATCCTTGCGATAGTTATGTAATTTCATTTCGAACGCGAAAACTTTAAACTACACGCAACGCAAAGGGCAGCGCGTGTAGTTTTCTTACCACTTACTAAAAACCATAAAGAGCTATTGACCTTTATGATGAATTAAAAAACTACCAAAGTTATGTTGACTGCGGTTTAAATAAAAACAGAAAAAATGGATTTATTAATTCCTGGTTTTGGACTCTTCTTCTGGACGGCACTTGCTTTTCTGGCCGTCTTATTTCTTTTGAAAAAATTTGCATGGAAGCCTATCCTTTCTGCGTTAGATGAACGTGAAAAAGGAATTTCCGACAGCCTTAAGTCTGCAGAACGTGTTCGTGCTGAAATGGGTGCGATGAAAAGTGAACACGAGACCCTGTTGAATCAAGCCCGTGAAGAACGTACTCTCCTGTTGAAAGAAGCTAAAGAAACCAGAGATAGAATGGTAAATGATGCAAAAGAAATTGCGAAGGAAGAAGCGGGCAAGATCATGGTAGAAGCCAGACAACAGATCGACTTTCAAAAGAATGCAGCGATGGTGGATGTGAAGAACCAAATCGGCACCTTAGTGATTGAAGTGGCTGAAAAAGTTTTGAGAAAAGAACTCGCTAACAGAGACGAACAGAATAATTATATTAAAAAATTAGCTGAAGAAATACGATTGAATTAATCAATTTGACAATTTGACAATTCGACAATTAGTGACACCTTAGTTTGTCATTGTCGAATTGGTAAATTACCGAATTATAAAATTGAATGAATGCAAAACCCAAGACTCGCCGGACGTTACGCCAAATCGCTGATGGATATTGCCATCGAACAAGGTAAATTGGATACGATGTATCAGGATATGTTGAGTCTCGAACAAATGTTGGAGAATAGCAGCGAATTGGTAACTATGCTAAAAAGCCCGGTTGTAAATGGAGACTTGAAGTTTAAGGTGATGAAGGCATTGCTTGAATCTGGTGTAGACACTGTAACGATGAGTTTTATTAAACTGATTATCACAAAAGGACGTGAGTTCTTTTTGCCAGAGATTGTAACCTCATTTATTCATTCATACAAACATTATAATAAAATCAATGAGGTGTTGCTTACGACCGCAGAACCTCTTGACGAAGGAATGAAAACGGCCCTGTTAACCAAGATACAGCAACAATTTCAGGGTATGACAATTGATTTGACAACTAAAGTCGATAAAGACCTGATCGGTGGATTCCTGCTTGAAGCGAATAACACGCTCTTCGATGCCAGCATACTCCGAGATCTGAATGATATTAAGAAACAATTTATGAAGAATGAATATGTTCCTGATATAAGATAAGAGATGTGAGTTAAGAGATGTGAGTTAAGAGATGTGAGATTAGAGATGTGAGATAAGAGATAAGAGATGTGAGTTAAGAGAATTTAAATTGAAAATTGGGAAATAGGAAAGAAACAAAGTAACATGCTAATACAAAACATAGTAACACGTAACTAGTAACATGGTAACACGTAACCCCTTAACCCGCAACTCCTAAACAGAATAAAAAAATTACAAACATGGTAAATATTAAACCGGATGAAATTTCAGCAATTCTCCGTCAGCAGTTAGGTAACTTCAATTCCTCAGCCGAACTTGAAGAAACAGGTACTGTCCTTCAGGTAGGTGATGGTATCGCACGTATTTACGGCTTAAACGGTGTTCGCTCAGGTGAACTTGTTGAGTTTGAAACAGGTGTTCGCGCCATTGCATTGAACCTTGAAGAAGATAATGTGGGTGTGGTAATGATGGGTGACAGTGCAGGGATCAAGGAAGGAAATAAAGTTCGCAGAACCGGTCGTATCGCTTCTATCAAAGTAGGAGAAGGCATGGTTGGACGTGTGATCAATACATTGGGTGAACCAATCGATGGTAAAGGCCCGTTGAAAGGCGAATTGTATGAAATGCCTATCGAGCGTAAAGCACCTGGTGTTATCTTCCGTGAGCCGGTTAAAGAACCTCTTCAAACAGGTATCAAATCAATCGATGCGATGATCCCGATTGGTCGTGGTCAGCGTGAGTTGGTTATCGGCGATCGTCAGACTGGTAAGTCAGCGATCTGTATCGATACCATCATCAATCAAAAAGAATTTTACAAAGCAGGCAAACCTGTATATTGTATCTATGTGGCTATTGGTCAGAAAGCGTCTACGATTGCGCAGGTAATGAAGACCTTACAAGATAATGGCGCAATGGAGTACACGATTATTGTTGCAGCCTCTGCAGCAGATCCGGCTCCTCTTCAATTCTACGCACCTTTTGCAGGTGCTGCGATCGGGGAATTCTTCCGTGATACCGGTCGTCCTGCCTTGATCGTATTTGATGATTTGAGTAAGCAAGCCGTGGCCTACCGTGAGGTGTCGCTTCTTCTTCGTCGCCCTCCAGGACGTGAGGCATATCCAGGTGATGTATTCTATCTTCACAGTCGTTTGTTAGAGCGTGCTGCAAAAGTGATTGCCAAAGATGAGATTGCAAAACGTATGAATGATCTTCCAGATTCTATCAAACATCTTGTAAAAGGTGGTGGATCGTTGACGGCCCTTCCTATCATTGAAACTCAGGCAGGTGACGTATCTGCCTATATTCCTACGAATGTGATCTCGATCACAGACGGACAAATCTTCCTTGAATCCAACTTGTTTAATGCGGGTATTCGTCCTGCGATTAATGTGGGTATCTCGGTAAGTCGTGTGGGTGGTAATGCTCAGATCAAATCCATGAAGAAAGTTGCAGGTACGCTAAAACTTGATCAGGCCCTTTACCGGGAAATGGAAGCCTTCTCTAAATTCGGAGGAGACCTTGATGCGGCTACTAAATCGATCCTTGATAAAGGAGCACGTAATGTGGAAATTCTGAAGCAAGGACAGTTTCAACCTTATTCGGTAGAGAAGCAAGTGGCGATCGTTTACCTTGGAACAAATGGATTATTGAATAATGTTCCGATCAAGAATATGAAAGCATTTGAAGAAGCCTTCTTAACAGAAATGGAAACTAAAATGCCTGATTTGTTAGTAGAATTGAAGAAAGGAAATTTGCCTGAAGATGGTATCAACAAAATGGTGTCTATGGCACAGGCGTTGATTCCGCAGTTTAGTAAATAATTCCTCGCTGCGCTCGGAATGACGAATGCCACGATGATGCGCCGACCAGCTCAGTATGACTTCGACAAGCTCAGTATGACGAATTCACTACGTTCGGAATGACGACGTGATAAACAATAACATACAGAATCCCATATCAAACGATGTGGGATTTTTTTATGTGCTATTCCTATCTGTATCATTTGTGAATAACCAATTTGCTGCTATATCTCCCATCAATTGTTACCAGATAAATTCCTTCCGGCCAATCTATCGTGTTCACTTCTATATTATTAGTAGCATCTATTTTCCTTCTCTTAAACACCACTTCCGAAAAGGTGTTTAGTATTTCCACCGATGTAAATGTTTTACTGCATCGTATCTCCGTTTTATCCGCGGCCGGGTTAGGAACGATCGTAAACGCTACTGCCTTTACAGCATTTGCAACACCTACAGGCGCACAACTCTCTATATAAAAAGGAAAGGTATATACCTGTCGATATTGATGAAAAGGAGTTTCAACCGCCCCCCTATATTCCTTTGCCACATACATCAAGGTCACAAACATTTCGCGTTTGGCTTTAAAAGTAGTTCTCCCCGTACTATTATCCAGCACAAACGTACTGTCTGTATCAAATGGATTATTTATGGGGTTGTAACGAATAGGATTTGGCCCTGTTTGGCCTGGCAAGGGTGCATAGTAAGAATCGAAAGTATAAAAATGATTACTGTTATTCCCGGCGGAATCCTGGTAGCTCCAAAAGTTACCCACATCATTTTTCAAAATATCTGTAATTAAAATTACAATACTGTCCCCATCAGGGTCCAAAGGACCGGGACAATATTCAATCTTCTGATTTTTACTACAATATGTCAAGGGAGGATTTACAAAGCGTATAGAACTATTTCCCATTTTACTCTCATTATTTAGATTCCGGCAAAGAATATTTTGATCACTTATTCCAAACGTTCTTGAATGCTGAGTATAATTATCATAGCCAATTGAATCAATATTAGATTTATCTAGCATTGGATAAAACACACTCATATCTTCCAGTGTTCCATTTGGATAATACGTAATTTGTCCGTCAGGCCCCCCTCCAGACGTGGTGGTAAAGAACCACCATTTATTACATCCTTCAGGTAAGTATGCTAATCCTTTATAAACTACACGTCTCCTTAACGGAGAAGTCTTAGCTCTAACCCAAAAATTAGCGCTATTCCCCCCAATATTTAAAGGAGGGAAATTACCGCAAATTGTATCTACTATCCCTTTTTGCGGAGTTTGCCTGACAAGAGTTGCCGAAAGAGGATTATGGATCTTAGTTTGAGTAACCGAATCAAAAATATAGTATTTGCCAAAATTACAATCATTAAAATACTGTAGTTGAATGGATACTGCACACGGCACAAAAGGGAAAATTGGCATGTCATTCAAAAATGTAAATTCATAACAAGAATCTGCAATATCTGGTCTATGTGTCCAGTACAGTTGCGTACTTCTTCCGGTAGTATAATCGCTTTGCGAAAAAGAATTGGAAATTGAAAAAAGAAGAATAATGAATGTCAAAATAAACTTATTCATGATAAAGGTTTAAACATTTTAAAATTATTTATTCACCTAATTACGTATAAACTTTTGAGTATTCAATACATTGCCTGCTTTGTCCAACCCTAGGGTCGTCGCATTTCCTCCTAGGTTATATCGAGCAATACCCGGTGTATTCATCCCGGTTAGTTTATCTACAACCACTGCCTTAAGGCTGGAAGTCACACCGGCAACCCACACTTCATCAGAAGTGGCATCATAGTACATATCTGAACCGCTAATTGAGCCTGCCCCTGATAAAACAGTAGGTTCCACCACGGTCATTGTAGTGCCCGAGAAAGTTCCGATATTATAAAGTGTGCGCATATAATACATTGCTCTAGGATTATTAGTTGCATTAGGTGCAGCTCCTGTTACTAGAAAGCCCGGATCTGTAGTTATAGGTAATTCTATTATTTTACTTGGATAAAAACAATTATTACTTGCCCATGTGCCATTATCATAGAGCCTGTTTGTCAAAGAAGGAGTAACAATATTTGCATCAATAAGTGATACAAATACGTACCTGTTATTTGCATTTCCTGGTGCAGGATCAAAATCCGGAGCTGTCGAGTTTAAAAGTACACCGGTAAATGCAAGCATATAATATCAATACCATTTTTATTTTAGTCCAAATGAATATGTTATTCGTATTGCACATCATTTCTTCTTTCTAACCGAAATGCGGAAAACTCCATTTCATTTTTTCCTCCACATCCGAACAAGCGGCATGAATAAGCGCTCAAAGATGATTCAGGATAGGCTGAGCAAACGGTTGCGCATTTAGGATATAGGTATCGATTCGTTTGTTTGTATTCATAGGATAAAGATAAGTTCTTAGTTTTTTTCTGAAAAAAAAAGCTGTTAGCTGATAGCCTGGTCTTCGCAGGCTGATAGCCAATAGCCTTTCCAGAAGGAGCATTTAATTTTATAACTGGTTTTCTCAAGCTAAAAGCTATCAGCCAATAGCTAATAGCTCTTCCAGAAGTAGCCTTCATTTTATAACTGATTTTCGCAGTCTGAAAGCTAATAGTCAATAGCTAACAGCTCTTCCAGAAGTAGCCTTCATTTTACAACTGATTTTCGTAGGCTGAAAGCTAAAGGCCAAAAGCTAACAGCTTTAAAACGCCACCTCCTGTTTATTTAACTCTACCTGAAAATTCACCTTTGCTCCAAGTGCTTCAAATACCTTTAGTATAGTTTCAAACCGGGCGTTTTTAACACTGTTCTCAATTTTAGAAATTTGCGATTTCTGCACTCCTACCAACTCACCTAGTTGCTCCTGAGTAAGATTACGTTCCTGTCTGGCTCGTTTGATGGCCTGGCCCAACAGGTCAATCCGCAACTCATTCTCAAATGCATCACGCTTTGTAGTTCCAGGCTTACCAATGTGTTTATCAATCATTTTGTCCAGCGGAACGGTTTTAAATTTAGTTGTCATGATCATTTCTTTTTGTGTGTTCTATATACTGCTTCCTTATTTCTTCTGCCTTTTGAATTTCTTTGGAAGGGGTTTTCTGCGACTTCTTCAGCATTCCATGAGTTGCAATCACTAACGTATCTTGTCCTTTTCTTTTATCCCAGAATGAAAAAAGGCGATAACCTTTCCCGTTATATAATGTTCTGAATTCCCAAATAAATTGATTCAATTTTTTAAAGAGCTCATTGTCATTTGCAAATTGAGATTTCTTCATGTTGTAATAAATCT
>Ga0105047_10005611_pt1 | contig 21468 bp, 17 predicted proteins | sample MAT04_FD_78384 | JGI IMG/M metagenome (GOLD analysis project Ga0105047, IMG submission 78384) | Freshwater microbial communities from Lake Fryxell liftoff mats and glacier meltwater in Antarctica - MAT-04 (megahit assembly) | ecosystem: Environmental > Aquatic > Freshwater > Ice > Liftoff... | reverse complement strand
TTGCAGAACTTGAAACCCAAATCGAACTCTCGTTTCGGTTGGGGTATTTGCAAGACCATACGACGATTAATTCGATTTGTGATGAAGTAGGAAAGATGTTAACCGGATTAATAAAATCCGTTAAGAAATAATCAAATTTTCCGACACAGTATTTTTTTTGGGCTACCGGCTACCGGCTACCGGCTACCGGCTACCGGCTACCGGCTACCGGCTACCGGCTACCGCACCCACCACGCCTGCTCCGGCAACGCCGCTTCAAGCGTCATGGGTTCGTTTTTAACCGGGTGGTTGAAATGTATTTGCCATCCGTGCAACGCAATGGAAGCATCGGGAAGGGGGGTTGATGCACCGTATTTTACATCGCCGATGATGGGACAACCCATGGCGGCCAACTGTACGCGTATCTGGTGTGGACGGCCGGTGATGGGATTTACCCTAACCCAATGTCCGACAGAACCTTCACCTTCGTAGGTATATTTCAAAACGGCCTCCTTGGCGTCACCATAGCGACGATCGGATTTTTCGATGGCGTTTACGATGTTTTTACTTTCGTCTTTCCACAAAAAATGGCGCAATTCGCCCGACTTTTGCGGCGGTGCATGCAGCGCAACGGCCAGGTAAGTTTTGTGCACCTGCTTGTCCCTGAACATCACCGTAAGCCGGCTCAATGCCTTGCTTGTGCGTGCAAAAAGCACCAGTCCGCTCACGGGCCGGTCCAAACGGTGCGCAGGATGCAAAAAAACATCACCCGGTTTGCCGTATTTTGCCTTGATGTAATCGCGTGCCCAATCGGTGAGCGTACGGTCGCCCGTCTGATCGCCCTGAACCAGCCAGCCCGCAGGTTTGTTTACAGCCAACAAATGGTTGTCCTCATAAACTATTTCAATATCCATGACACAAAGGTAACACTTAAAAATAGCAGGCAGCAGGCAGTAAAAATGATGGGCAGTTGACTTGAATAATTGTCTTCCATTGTTTCAATCTTGCTGCCTGCTGCCTGCTGCCCGCTGCCCGCTATGTATACAATTGGCTTCTCTCCCTGTCCCAACGACACCTTCATCTTTGATGCCCTCATCCATGGGAAAATCGATACCGAAGGATTGCAATTCGAACCCTACATCGCCGATGTGGAGGCGCTCAACCGTCGTGCTTTTGAAGGCCGCATCGACGTGACCAAGCTCAGTTACCACGCTTTTGCCCACCTGCTTCACCAATACAAACTGCTTGATGCAGGCAGTGCTTTGGGCAACAACTGCGGTCCGCTGCTCGTAGCTCGCATGCCCATGAGCAAAGAGGCTTTTGCACAGGCACGCATCGCCATTCCCGGGCGCATGACCACCGCCAATTTCCTACTTGGCCTGTTTTACCCCGACGCCCTGAACAAATCCGAAGTGTTGTTTTCACACATTGAAGAAGAGGTTTTGAGCGGACGATACGACGCCGGACTCATCATCCACGAAAACCGTTTTACCTACGAACAAAAAGGCCTCGTCAAACTGGTCGATTTAGGTGAACTATGGGAGCAATCCACCGGCAAACCCATTCCTCTGGGCGGCATCGTGGTAAACCGGCGTCTGCACGAAGAAGTGCAACAAAAAATCAACCGCGCCCTGCGCCGCAGTGTGGAGTACGCCTTTACCAACACGTCCGACGTGATGCCTTATGTACGTGCCCATGCCCAGTCCATGGACGAGGCGGTAATGCTCGCGCACATCAACCTTTACGTCAACCAATACAGCATTTCTTTGGGAGAAGAGGGCCGCGCTGCCGTTTTGCAAATGTTTGCCAGGGCGCATGCGCTGGGACTAATCCCGGCTTTTGAAAACGATTTTTTTATGGATTGACTGGGCGTAAAGGATTGGTTTTTTGGCACAAAAGGATGCGTTCAGTATTTTTTTAAATTTATTTACTGATATGCGTAAAAAAAATATATTCTGGCACGGTTTTGGAATTTAACTAAAGCGTGTGTAAGTATTGTTTCAGAATTGAAATAATTCGGGGCGCGTGCAAAGGCACGCGCTTTTTTTTTGCACTTTACAGACTTGTTACCAGTGCCGCGTCCAGTGTATAACATACAGTTTCACGGCCCTATTTTTCGCTCAATGTCGTTATTCGTCGGTTATAATGTCCCGCATTTTGCCCTCCTTATGCCTAATTGAGCAAAATATAGGTCTCGCCAAACTATACGTCATTCACTGGACGCGGCACTTGAAACTTGCGACTTGCTACTTATTCCTATATTTGCCCGCCTTTTGAATGCAAAAGCATTGAAAGTCCTCTAACCAGATACCCATTTTTTCACTCAAATCAAGATACACCATGATTGTTGGCGTACCGAAGGAAATCAAAAGCAACGAAAACCGCGTAGCACTTACCCCGGCAGGAGCCCTCGAGCTCACCCGTCGCGGCCATGCCTTGTACGTTCAAAGCACAGCCGGCGATACCAGCGGCTTCCCCGATGCAGAATACGTAAACAACGGCGCCAAAATTTTAAACACTGCCGAGGAGGTTTGGGCCATTGCCGAAATGATCATGAAGGTGAAGGAGCCCGTTGAGCAGGAATACAAGCTGTGTCGCAAGGACCAGCTCGTGTTTACCTACTTTCACTTCGCTTCCGGCGAGAAGCTCACCCACGCCATGATCGACAGCGGTGCTGTTTGCCTTGCTTACGAAACCGTGGAAACCAAAGATCGTCAGTTGCCCCTGCTCATTCCGATGTCGGAAGTTGCCGGCCGCATGGCCATCCAGGAAGGTGCCAAATATTTGGAGAAACCCGCCATGGGCCGCGGCGTATTGCTCGGCGGCGTACCCGGTGTTGAACCCGGTAAAGTACTCGTCATCGGTGGTGGCGTGGTAGGTACCCAAGCCGCCAAAATGGCCGCCGGCCTCGGCGCCCAGGTAACCCTGCTCGACGTGAGCCTGCCCCGCCTGCGCTACCTTTCCGACATCATGCCTGCCAACGTGATCACCATGTATTCCAACGAATACAACATCCGCAGGCTCATCGCCACCCACGACCTTATTGTAGGCGCCGTACTCATCCCAGGCGCCAAAGCTCCGAACCTCATCACCCGCGACATGCTCAAACTCATGCGCCCAGGAACGGTGATCGTAGACGTAGCCGTGGACCAGGGCGGTTGCATCGAAACCACACGACCCACCACACACGACGACCCCATCTTCATCATCGATGATGTGGTTCACTACTGCGTAGCCAATATGCCGGGCGCTGTGCCTTACACGTCCACCATCGCCCTCACCAACGCCACCCTGCCGTATGCCCTTCAGTTGGCTACCAAAGGGTGGAAAAAAGCCTGTGCCGACAGCAACGAGCTCAAGCTCGGCCTCAACGTCGTGAACGGCAAAGTGGTGTACCAGGGCGTTGCCGATGCCTTCGGTTTGCCGATGCACAACGTGGAATCGGTGTTGTAAAACGAAAAAGCTTTTAAAGCGGCAGCGCCGTAGTAATATTTGGAGAACTACCATAGAAAGAAAAATCAGGAGGTGCAGCGCACCGAAACGTGCTTTGGTACCTCTTGACGCGTTTCGGTGCGCTGCACCAATCTTTTTTCTGTAAATGCTACAAGTTTCACCGCGGCTCTGCCGTTGGGTTGTAGGGAAAATCCCAATGGTCAGCGAGATTGCTCTTTCAGGGTTGTTTGAACTGCCTTTAACTTATCCACGCCTCCAGGCGTGCAGCATGTCAAAAAGCCGATGAAATATTTGATATTGCTCTTTAAACTGGCACTTTTTGTGCTGTTTTTGCTCATCCGATTGGGCGAAATTGACGTTTCGTACCTGTACAATTGGTCGAAATACCGCAGCTCCTTCGAGTATTATTTCGATGCCATCATCAGCATCACGCTGTTTTTGATGCTGCTCGATTTTATACAGTTCTTTACCGTGTGGTGGTACCGCCGCAGGCATAATATAAAAGTAGAAGACAACTTCATCATCGGCGTTGGTCACATTTATTCCATCGTTCTGGGCATCGGACTCATAGTGGGGCTGCTTTCGCTTTTCCGGATCAACGTCCGCGAACTTTTCACCTCACTTTCCATCGTTTTTGCCGGTTTGGCCATCCTGCTCAAGGACTACATAGCCAACCTCATCAACGGTATGATCATTACCTTTTCAGGGCAAATGACCATCGGCGACAACGTGCGCATCGGACAACACCGCGGCAAAATCACCGACATCACCCTGCAAAACATCCACCTGCTCAACGACGACGACGACGTCATCTACATCCCCAACAACGTGGTGCTTACCACCGATGTGGTGAATTACACCAAACGCGAGATCAAACGTACCAGCATCGATTTCGAAATCAACCTTAAGTACCTGAAAACGGTGGAGGATCTCGAGGTGAGCTTGGTGGAAGAGCTCAAACCTTTCCACGACTTCATCCAGGAAGAAAGTTACTACCTGCGCGTAGCCGAAGTGCGCAAAGACAACGTCGCGATGAAATTTCAATACATCCTCAAAGAACCCAACAAAGAACTCGAACGCGTCATCCGTCGTCGTGCCATCCGCCGCCTGGTGGAAATCATCAGCGAAAGGGAAAAGTTTGTGGATAAAATCCCGGACATGCCGGATGATGTAACTGGGCATGCGTAATAAGTCCGAGGTTTTGGGAAATGGGATAGTGTGTGGGGTGGGGTCCAACTTTTTATTTCCCTCAACGTTACACTGCTTCACACATTTTTGAAAGTGAAAACCCTGCATTTTTTTCCCGCCTCACTGGGATGACAAATGCTGTTCCCACGCTTTCGCTGGGATCACAAACGCTGCATTCATGAACCATTTACAACACGAACTTTCTCCTTACCTGCTCCAGCACGCCCACAATCCGGTGGACTGGAATGCCTGGAAACCCGAAGCCCTTGAACGCGCGAAGGCCGAAAACAAACCCATTTTGGTGAGCATCGGCTATTCCACCTGCCATTGGTGCCACGTGATGGAACGCGAGTCGTTTGAAAACGAGGACATTGCGGCGTTTATGAACGAAAATTTCATCAACATCAAGGTGGACCGCGAGGAGCGCCCTGATGTGGATGCCATTTACATGGAAGCTTGTCAGATCCTGACCGGGTCGGGTGGCTGGCCTTTGAACTGTTTTCTCACACCCGATGGCCGACCGTTTTACGCCGGAACGTATTTTCCGCCAAGGCCCGCGCACAACCGTCCGTCGTGGCTTCAGGTACTCACACACATGGCCAATTTGTGGGAAAACGAGCGTGAAAAAGTGCTCGACCAGGCCGATAAACTTACCAAAAATGTGGCGCGCAACGACAGCATCCTTTCCGCTGCGCCTGCGGGAGAGGAAGGTTTTACGCCTGGACTGCTGGAAAACATTTTTTACCAGATGCGCGAACGTTTCGACCGAGTGGATGGCGGATTCGGCAGTGCGCCCAAGTTTCCGGGCACCATGGCCATTGTGTACCTGTTGCGTTACCACCACCATACGAACAACGCGGAAGCTTTGGAACAGGCCTTGTTGTCGCTGGATAAAATGATCCACGGCGGTATTTACGACCAAATTGGCGGCGGATTTGCCCGGTACAGCACCGACACGGAATGGCTGGCGCCGCATTTTGAAAAAATGCTGTACGACAACGCCCTGCTCGTTGTGGCCCTGAGCGAAGCGTACAAAACATGCATTACGCTTCCGGAGTTCTCCGAACAAGCCGGACGTTACCGCGAAACCATAGAAGAAACGCTGGCTTTTGTGGAGCGAGAAATGACACACCCCGACGGTGCTTTTTACTCGGCCCAGGATGCCGATACGGAAGGGGTGGAAGGCAAGTTTTATGTTTGGGACGATGTAGAGGTGCGCGAAATCCTGGCTGAAGACGCCGATCTGTTTTGCGACTTTTACGACGTAACGCCGCATGGCAACTGGGAAGAAAAGAGCATCCTGCGAAGGTTGAAAAGTTACGAGGAATACGCCACAGAACACAAGCTGGATTTGCAAGCAATGAAAAGTCAACTTTCGGTTTCGCGCGAGCGCCTTTTTGCGGAACGCAAAAAACGGAGTGCGCCGGGTCTCGACGACAAGGTTTTGCTCGACTGGAATGCCCTCATGGTTTCGGCGTATGCGGAAGCGTACACAGCACTGGGGCATGAAAAATACCGCGACACAGCCGAGCGCGCCATGACCTTTTTGCTTAAAAACTTTGACCGCGGCGGGCTGGGATTGTACCACACCTGGAAAAATGGGCAAGCGCAATACGACGCTTTTCTCGACGACCATGCTTTTTTGATCGCTGCTTTGATTGATCTTTGGCAAATAACGTTCAAACCAAACTATTTAGAGCTCGCAGGAAAATACACAGAGCAGGTTTTAAGTTACTTTTACGATGCGGAAGCGGGGTTGTTTTTTTTCACCGATGCCCGTCAGCGCGAATTGGTACTGCGCAAAAAAGATTTGTACGACAATGCTACCCCCTCTGGCAACAGCACCATGGCACACAACCTGCAAAGATTGGCGGTGATGCTCGACAAACCGGAGTGGCATGAAACCGCCGAACGCATGCTGAAAAGTTTGCGCGATGCTGTGGAGCGCTATCCTTTGTCGTTCGAGCGATGGGCTGCTGCTTTGCAAAACGAAGTGTACGGCTGGCACGAAATCGCTGTGGTGGGTGGCAATGCTTTTGAAAAAGCTGCGATGCTTTCCCGGCTGCCTTTGTCCAACAAGGTAATGGCGGCTACCACGAGCGAAAGTAAACTGCCCCTGTTGGCCGGCAAAACGGGAGGCGCGGATGCGATGATTTACCTTTGCCGTGATTACACTTGTAAGCGACCGGTTCAAACGGTTGAAGCATTTTTGGATTTGTTGAACGACTGAATTGACCTTATAACTCCAACCAAAGGATCTACCATGAAAAGATTCCTTACACCTATATTATTATGTTGCGCTTATGGGCTGTTTGCCCAGCAAGTGCCGCAGTACAGCATGTACATGATCAACCCGTACGCTTACAATCCGGCGTATGCCGGCATGGAAGGCACGATGGTAGCCACAGGTGTGTACCGCAAACAATGGTCAGACCTGAAAGGCGCGCCTGAAGGTCAACACATAAACGCACACCTGCCGCTTGATATGATCAGCAGCGGTGTAGGGTTAAAAGTGGACAACGATGCCATTGGCGCGCACCGAACCACACAGGTAATGATGAGTTTCAGCTACCGTCTGGCCTTGGGCCGGGAGGCGACCCTGAGTGCCGGGGTAGGGGGCGGATTCATGCAATACAACCTGGATGGCAACAAATTACGCGCTCCGGAGGGTACTTATCTGGAACCTTCGTTCAACCACAACGATCCGTTGTTGCCGGAAGGCAGCGTTCGGGCGGGTAGTCCCGTGGTGGAGGCGGGTTTGTTTTTCGAATACAAGGCGTTGCAGGCGGGCGTTTCGGTGCAGCCGGTTTTTTCGCCGGTATTGAAGCCCGACGACCAGGGAGGGTTTGCTTTGCAGCCTGTGCGCCACTACCTGTTTTATGCAGCGTATACCCTAATTTTGAGCGATGATTTTTCGCTTCAACCTTCAATTTTGACCAAAAGTGACATAACAGAGACACAGTTGGAAATTTCGTCTACGATACGGTGGAGTGAAAATATATTTGCAGGCGCAACGTACCGTGGCTTCACCGCCAATGATCGCGATGCGGTGGTTTTGTTCGGTGGAATGCGGGTTAACGAAAAGTTGAGTTTAGGTTATGCTTATGACTTATCTTTGTCGCCGTTGCGGGATGTAAACAGGGGCAGCCATGAGTTGCTGCTGCGTTACAGTCTGAACAAACCGATTGGTGCGGGCAAATTGCCTCCCATCATCTACAATCCGCGCTTTATTTGAGCCTGGGTACAATTTCGGCACTGCTTTTGCAGTTTGCCAAATCTTTGAGTACAACTTCCAATCAACCAAAGAGACATATTGCATCCGAATTGTTAAAAAATCAGGCAACGGATACAATGAAGCGTTAAATAATCGTTAGAGGTGGGTTCCATACAAAAGGAAAAATCGTTAAAAGTCAATTTTAATTGTATTTCTTTTTCACATCGGATTTAATCCCCTATCTTTACGATCACTTTTTCCAATCCGAACAATTAGTAGGAAAACACGGGTGTTAACATGAAAAAACTACAAAATTCAATTTTGCTTCTGCTCTTCCTTGCAGCGGTTTTATCCTCATGCAGTCGCCAGGAAAGTGGCGAATTGGTTGGTGTAATGGACCGACCAAAATGGAAAGGCATCAATCCTTACGGCATGGTTTACGTGCCTTCCGGTACGCTGAACATTGGTGTGAGCGATGAAGACATCAGCCGTTCACTCGTTCAACGACCCAAAGCCATCTCTATTCAGGGCTTTTTCATGGACGATACGGAAGTTACCAACAACGAGTACCGTCAGTTTGTTCAGTGGGTTGTTGACTCAATCGCCCACGAGACCATGCAACATTACCTTGAAGAAGACGAAGCGACGAGCGATAAGCAGCGCATCGACTGGGAAATGGAGCTTGATTGGGAAACCGACGCCGAAGAGCTCCAGGACATTTTCTATCAAGGCAACGAGCGTTTCGCTGGCCGCAAAGAAGTTGACGTGAGCAAACTCGTTTTTGAGTACCAATGGTACGACTGGCAAAGTGCGGCACACGACCGCAACGCCAACCGTACAAGCCACATCCACAAGGACAAAGTAAAAATCTATCCCGACACATTGTGCTGGGTTCGTGATTACGCTTATTCCTACAATGAGCCGATGACCCGTAACTATTTCTGGCACCCTGCTTTTGACGATTATCCCGTCGTAGGTGTAAACTGGAAAATGGCCAACGCATTCAGCTACTGGCGCACCAAAATCTGGAACATGTATGCCGGCGACGGTGTGACTTCCGAGGATTTTCGCCTTCCCACCGAACACGAATGGGAATATGCAGCCCGCGGTGGCCGTGAAAACGCACCGTATCCCTGGGGTGCCTATTACACCCGCAACGCCAAAGGTTGCCTGCTTGCCAACTTCAAGCCCGGGCGTGGCAACTACCCGGAAGATGGTGGTTTGTACACGGTCAAAGCCGATGGCTACTATCCCAACGATTACGGTTTGTATTGTATGTCCGGTAACGTTGCCGAATGGACGGTAACGGCCTACTACGAGAACTCTTACTCGTTCATGCACGATCTTAACCCCGACATCCGCTACGACGCCAAGGATACCGATCCGGAAACCGACAAGCGTAAAGTGATTCGCGGCGGTTCGTGGAAAGACGTGGCTTTTTTCCTTCAAACAGGAACCCGTGCTTACGAATTCCAGGATACAACCAAGTGTTATGTCGGCTTCCGCAACGTACTCACGTTCTTGGGCCGTTCAATCAACGACTTCTAGTCAGTTGCTTAAAAATTTCAAAGGGCAAAAAGCAAGAAAGCAATTTTCAATATAAAATTTTGTTTTCCATCTTGCGTTTTGCCCTTTGTTTTTGGTCCTTTTGCGCTCAGGTGTCTTTATTGCCTTTTTTCCCTGCCTCCACCACCTTTTTTGTAGCGGCATCGCAAAAAGCTTTTGCTAAAAAGGCAATTTTTGACGCTGCTCCGCAATTATTCCAAAATATTCTTCGGATTTGTTGAAGCCATATTGCTACTTTTGCGTCGCTTTGGGCATTCTACTTCGAAGAAAGAGCTCAACCAATTTTCTAAATTGCTAAAAAGTTCAAAAACAATGAGTTTCGTCAAAACAAAATCCTTCAAGTATTTCAAGAACCTCCTCATCGGTGTCGGTGCCGCAATCGTATTGACCGGTGCTCTCTTCAAATTGGAAAGCTGGGAATACGCTTCTGAAATGCTGATCCTGGGTCTGAGCTTGGAAGCCATCATCTTCCTTTTTCTTGGCATCATCGGACCAGACCCCGACTATTACTGGAACAAACTGTACCCAGGCCTTGATGACTACAATTCCCGCATCCAGCCCCTCACGAACGGTGCCACCAACATGCCCGACGTAGCTCCGCTTCACGGCGACGTAATCGAACGCCAACTCGGCGGTATGCTTACCGAACTCCAGTCGATGGGCAAAAGCCTTGGCGCTCTGAAATCACTTCAGGAAGTTGACTTCACTGGCACGCAGGAGCAGGTTAAATCGATGGCCAACTTCTATACCAAAATGAACGAAGCCATGACGGACATGGCTAAATCGGCTGAAGATGTGAAATCCTACAAAGATCAGCTCTCCGCCCTGAACAAAAACCTCGGCTCGCTGAATACGGTTTACGGCAACATGCTGGCCGCCATGTCGAACATCGGTCGTCAGTAATTAAAACTTGCTTCAAGGTGCGGGTAACAACCCTGCCGAAAGTAGCTTGGTAAACTTCATTCTTCAATTTAAAAAATTAACGACTTATGTCCATACCAAAGGAGCCGCGGCAGCTCATGATCAACCTGATGTATCTGGTGTTGACTGCCCTGCTGGCACTTAATGTATCGGCCGAGGTGATGAATGCCTTCTTCTCGCTCGACAAGGGCTTGAAGGGCAGCATGGATATCGTAGAGAAATCCAATGTGAAAATCACGGAGAACATCGCCAGGGTGGCAGCCGCTTACGACAAACCAGAAAACGTCAAGTACAAAAACAACTCCGATCAAGCTCAACGCATTTCAAAAGAATTCGTTGACTACATCGAAGGTATTCGCTCGCAATTGTTCGATTTGGCTGGTGGTCCTGGAAAAAAAGACCCCACCATTCCGAAAGACATCAAAAATAAGGACATCACGACCAACATGTTCGTGAAACAAGGTCTAGGAAACGAAATCGAAGCTAAAGTTCGCGAAACGCGCGAAAAACTGCTCGAACTTGCCGACAAAGATCCTGCAACTGCTGCGCAAATGCCGCTCGACATCGAGCCCTTGCCCGCAGGTTCGGACAAAAAGAACTGGGCCGACTTTAAGTTCCGCCAGATGCCGGTAGCAGCCTGCTTCCCCATCTTGGCCAAACTGCAAAGTGATGCCAAATCGTCTTCTGCCGCTGTTCTTAACTACTGCGCCCAAAAAGTATCCGGTGAAACGGAAATCCGTATGGACTCCTACGAGCCTGTGGTATCGGCCCGCAAAAGTTACCTGATCAGTGGAGAAAGCTACGAGGCTGACATCTTCCTCGGCGCTTATTCCTCTACGGCCGACAACATCCGTATTTCTGCGGGTGGCAGCGGTCTGCCGGTGAAAGACGGAAAAGCACGCTACACAGCTTCAACCAGCTCTGTAGGCACCAAAAAGTTCAGTGTTAAAATTGACGTGATCAACCCACTTACCAAAGAGGTCAAACCCTACACCAAGGAGTTTGAGTACGAAGTTGGTCAGCGTTCGGTTGCCATTCAACTCGACAAAATGAACGTGTTCTACATCGGTGTAGACAACCCCATTTCGGTTTCGGCCGCAGGTGTTTCTTCCAACGAAGTAAAAGTATCTGCTTCAGGTGTAACAGCTACCTCCAACGGCGGCGGCAAATTCACGGTTCGTGCTACTACGCCTGGTGAAGCTACCCTAACCGTTTCGGGTGGAGGAGCTTCGTCCACGTTCAAGTTCCGCGTAAAACGTATCCCTGACCCATCGCCCATGCTCGGCGCCAGACACAAAGGCGGCTCTATGGGTAACGGTGAGTTCAAAGCACAAAGCGGCATCGCAGCTGTACTTGAAAACTTCGATTTTGAAGCCAGGTGCGATGTGACCGGTTACGAAATAACCTACCTGCCCAAACGCCAGGATCCGGTTGTTCGCCAGAACTCAGGTGTTCGTTTCAGCAGCGATGTTCAGGAAATGGTAAACAAAGCCAAACCAGGCGATGCTTATTTCTTTGATAACATCAAATGCAAATGCCCCGGCGACGCAGCAGCGCGTAACCTCGGCGGTCTTGCTTTCAAGATTAAGTAAAACACATAATACGGAACGCCTCAGCAACGTTGTATAACCTGCTGGGACGTTCCGGATTTTTACCGGGCCCTCCGCCCAAACGAATTTTCTAAACACACAACATCATCCAACCACTAATCAATCTGCACGCCATGCAAACTTTTATCAAGTGGACTTGCCTGTGCCTTTTGCTTTTTCTGGGCGCCAACAACAGCACCCTGATGGCACAAGACCCGGAAGAGATCGATCTGGAAGAAAAAACTGAAGTGGACGAGCCGTTTGATACAGGCGAAGCTCCACTCGACGATATCGTTAAGAAACAAGTGATGACCGAACGCCGTGTTATCGGATACCAGCCGCTCCGCGAAAGCGATGTGTTCTGGGAAAAACGTATCTGGCGCATCATCGATGTCCGCGAAAAAATGAACCTTCCGTTTGCTTACCCGGAAGAGCCCTTCTTTAAACTGCTCTCCGATGCTGCTACCAATGGCGATATGCCGGTTTACAGCACCGACGACGACAAGTTTACCAAACGTATGAGCACCGACGATGTGCTCGCCATGCTTTCGAAAATTGATACGATTGTAACCTTCGACCCCGAAACCTACGAGGAGAAAGTGCAGATCGTTCGAAACGATATCAACTGGGAAGACGTTAAACGTTTCCGTCTTAAGGAAGTTTGGTTCTTCGACAAAGAAACGTCCACCATGCAGGTGCGCATCCTCGGTATTGCTCCGTTGATCGACGTGAAAGACAACGACGGTAACTTCCGTTTTGAAAAGCCCATGTTCTGGGTGTATTACCCGCAGGCCCGCGAACTTTTCGCCCGCCATCGCGTGTTTACCCTCGGCGGCAACACCAATGCCACCGTTTCCTGGGAAGACCTTTTTGAAATGCGTCTTTTCGCCAGCTACATTTACAAAGAATCAAACGTTTATGACCGTAAACTCGAAGAGTACGTACGTGGCGTAGACCTGCTGATGGAGTCTGATCGCATCAAAAGCGATCTGTTCAACTTCGAACACGACCTCTGGCAATATTGATTGCTGCGTATTTTTAGCACGTAAGAGCCATTCCGTTTTTCGGGGTGGCTCTTGTTTTTTTTAGGCAAAAACCACCTCTGTTGCACCGTAGCCATACTTGGCGTGGTACTCGTTTTTGAATTTGTGCACATGCCCGTTGTATTTCAGCCGGTCGGCAATGGCTTCTTTCAATTTGCCCTCACCCACACCATGAATGACAAAGATGCGGGGCACACCCAGCCTGATGGCTTGGTCGAGGAAACGCTGGAAATGCTGAAGCTGGATGCGCAGGATCTCACTTTTGTCTAGCTTGGCATGGCCTTTTAACAAGTTTTCGATGTGCAAATCAATTTCAGGTTCGAAATGCGCGAATTCCTGAACGTTGTAAGCATCGTATGCCAGGCTGTTGGACGAAGGTTTTTGGTGGCCGCCACGCCTTACTTTTTGACGGGTGTACTCTTTCAAATCTTCGGCAGCCATATCGACCGTTTTGGGTTCAAATTGGTCGAACAACACAAACTGGTGCGCCATGGTGTTCAGAAAAGGCGCAGTGTGCAGGTTGTTGAAAAACTGTTTGGGCCTGATCTTTAGGCTGCGGCTCAAGGGCGTTTCCGGACCGTCGGTGGTGATGCGTCGGATACTGACTTCTACCTCGGGCGTTTCGTTGAGATCGTCGTACAACAAATCGCCCAATTCGAGTGCCGTGCTGGCGCTGAGTTTGTCTTCGTGCCAAAGCACCTCTTCACCGCGTACGTACAGGCCGAAGTCCACCAAAAATTCGGTGGTGGTATCGTTGAGCAGCCAGGCCTTGTAACGGCTTACGGAGCCATCGCGGCCGGGCATGGGTTCGAAAACCAATTGTACTCCTTTGGGCTTGAGGATGAGGTACTGGACCTGAATGATCCGGAGCGGTGGCGGCTCGGGTTTTTTTTCCATTTTACCGCTCACAAATTTGGCGCCGGGTAATAAGGGCTCGGCTCCGGCATCGCGTTGGAGGTCTTCCTCAAACGCAGGAATCTCGAGCGAATGATCGCTGTCGAGGCGTACCTGGAGCATGCCGTCGTCGAGTTGGGCGGTAATGACGCCACTTTCACCTGTGTAGCGGAAACGAACCCGCGTGCCTATTGCAAAAAGCATGTGTAAAATGGGAGAATCCCGGTATTATTGCTGAAGAATTGCTGGTGTGTGCGAAAGCTCGCGGTGGCAAAAGTAAGGTAACCCAACGACTATTACGGAGCAATTCAACACACCTTCCGATCATGCCTGCTTCAAACCCTGTTGCCAACCGCTATCTGGCCGTTGATTTCTACCGTGGCCTCACCATTGCCTTTATGATTTTGGTAAACACACCCGGTTCAGGGGAGTTTGTTTACGCACCCTTGAGGCATGCCGACTGGCACGGATGTACGCCTACCGACCTGGTATTTCCATCGTTTATGTTCATCATCGGCGTGTCGATGTGGTTCGCCTTCGGCAAATTTGATCGCCGGTGGTCGGCCGAAGCGGGTAAAAAAATCCTCAAACGCACTGCCCTGCTTTTCCTCATCGGGTTGATCCTGAACAACTTCCCACGGGTATGGGATCATTGGGACACCTGGCGCATCATGGGTGTGCCCCAACGACTCGCTTTGGGCTATGGCCTGGCTTCGGTACTGGCACTCCATTTCGGGCGGCAAACCCTGTTGTGGATTTCGGGCGCCATCCTTCTGGTGTATTGGGCATTGCTTTATTTTTTGGGTACGCCAGGCGCCGATCCGTATGCGCTGGACACCAATGCTGTTCTTAGGCTCGACCGCTTGTTGTTTAACGATGCACATTTGTGGAAAGGGGAGCGTATTCCATTTGATCCCGAAGGTGTGCTGAGTACTTTGCCCGCCATCGTGACGGTCTTGTTGGGATGGTTCTGCGGAGGTATGTTGCAACGCAGGGGTGGACAGAAAGACGTGCTGGTGCGCGATCTGCTGCTTTTAGGATTGGCCATCGGATTTGCAGGACTTTTGTGGGACCTCTCATTTCCCATCAACAAAAAACTTTGGACAAGCTCGTATGTGCTGTACGCCGGGGGCATGTCCATGATCCTACTTGCAGCCTGTGTGTGGTTTCTCGACGTGCGGGGTTGGCGCAATGGTTCTGGTTTTTTCATCGTTTTCGGCGCCAATGCCTTGTTTGCCTATGTACTTTCGGAGGCGTTGGTTATGTTCTGTGCCGACATCCGTTGGGCCACCGATACCGGCACAGCCATGGATGTACGCAGTTGGATTTACCAAACGGTATTTGTGCCGCTTGAGGGTGGTGCTTTCAGCTCCTTTCTTTTTGCCCTGGCTTACACACTGCTTTGCTGGCTGTTTTGCCGGTGGTTGTACATGCGCAACATTTACATCAAACTCTGAAGATCTTGCAACGAAGACATTTTTGCCAACAGGCAAGTTTTGCACTGCTTGCGGCAGGACTACCCCTTAACCCATTGTACGCCATGGAGATCACCAACCCACGTCGGATATTGCCCGCACCTTTGCGCCCCGGTGCAAGGGTAAGCTTGATCGCACCTGCCAGTCCGGCATCCGATGAAAAAATCGCGCAGGCATTGGCCAACCTGAAAAACCTCGGTCTGGAGGTGAAAGAAGGCGTGTCGATGCGCAAACACCTTGGTCATCTAGCCGGCACGGATGCTGAGCGCCTGGCCGATCTGCACAACGCCTTTTCGGACCCGGAAACCGACGCCGTTTGGTGTGTGCGCGGAGGCTATGGTTGTACCCGCCTACTTCCCGACGTTGATTTTGACCTCATCCGAAGGCATCCCAAGCTGTTTTTCGGGTACAGCGATGTAACGGCACTACACCTTGCCATCGGACAAAAAACGGGCTTGGTTACCTTCCACGCACCGGTTGCGGCAGGAAGCTATTCCAATGCAACCTTTCCCCATTTGATGGAAGTGGCCAGAAAGGGTACGGCACCCTACACCATTCACAAACCATATCCAGAGGATGCCGTTGCCGAAGGCGCATTTGATCCCTTTACCATCCATGAAGGTTTTGCCGAAGGCGAACTGACGGGAGGTAACTTGTCGTTGCTGGCCGCCTTGTGTGGTACGCCCTGGCAGCCTTCGTTCAAAAACAAATTGGTTTTTATGGAAGAAGTGGGCGAGCAACCCTACCGTATTGACCGCTTACTCACCCAGATGCTGGAGGCTACGGATCTGCGCCAGGCGGCCGGATTGGCGCTTGGCGTTTTTTACGATTGTCAGCCGAAAAAAAGCGAGTTTTCCTTAACACTTAAAGAAACCCTGCTCGACCGACTGGTGCCACTGGGTATCCCAACGATGTACGGTTTGCCGTTCGGGCATGTTACGGATCAAGCCACATTGCCTTACGGAATCAAAGCGCGTTTGGATACTAGGGCTGGAACGCTGACACTGTTGGAGAAAGCGGTATTGGTCGGTTAGTCGGTTGGTCGGGTTGGTTGGGTTGGTTGAAAAATACAGCGTCTCCCTGCGCTCTTTGGGAACCGCGAGAGAGCAGGGGGGTATTCCCAGCTTGAAAGGGTCCAAAAAGGGCCGAAGAGCCTTTAAACATGACACACATCACTTTTTTCTTAAATTTCCGTTGAATGGCTATAGAGCGGAGCGAGACGCTATGTTTTTAAACAACCCGACCAACCGATCAACCGACTAAGAATTCACCATTGAAGTCCCGGATATGTGCGTTGGATGTGCTGCATTTCCGCGAGCATGAAGCCCAGATGTTCGGAATGGCGGCCTTCCTTGCCGCCGTTTTGCATCCAGCTGTTTTCAGGGATGGAGAGCGTTGCCTCGTCCAGTACGGTTTTTATTTTGGCTTGCGACAGCTTGCCTACCTCCTTGAGATCTGGAGCAATGTTTGCTTCGGCGAGGGCGGTATCCGTTTCATTGGGTGTGGAAAGTTCGCCACTGAACATCCAGAGGTTGTTGAGGGCTTCCTGCATTTTTTGATGGCTGACGTCGGTGCCGTCGCCGAGGCGGATGGTCCACTCTGAGGAATAGCGCAGGTGGTAAGTAACTTCCTTAAGTGATTTTGCGGCGATGGCAGCTAGGCGCTCGTCGGAGCTGTGGGTGAGGGCCTGGTAATTGTAAAAATTGTGGGCGTCAAAAAACAACTGACGGAGGACGGTATGGGCAAAGTCTTCATTGGGTTGTTCCACGAGCAGGATGTTGCGGAACTGGTGTGCGTCGCGAAAGTAGGCGAGGTCGTCGTCGGTACGGTTTTGGCCTTCCTGTTCGCCGGCGTAGGCGAGCAGCATGCGTGCCTGTCCGAGCAGGTCGAGAGCGATGTTGGTGAGTGCGATGTCCTGTTCGAGCACAGGACCATGGCCACACCATTCGCCGAGGCGTTGGGAGAGGATGAGGGCGTTGTCGCCGAGCCTCAGGGTATAATCCAGCAAATGTTGTTGGAGGTTCATGTCAGCGGCGGGTTACATGTGTTTTAGTGCGTCGGGGAGGTCGTAAAACGTTGGGTGGCGGTAGACCTTATCGTTGGCGGGGTCGAAAAACGCTTCGCTGTCTTCGGTAGAGGCGTGGATGTGGATCGATTCAACCACCCAGATGCTGATGCCTTCATTGCGGCGGCAGTACACGTCTCGAGCGTTTTCGATGGCCATGGCTTCGTCTGCGGCGTGGAGGCTACCGACGTGTTTGTGGCTCAAACCTTGTTTGGATCGTATGAAAATTTCCCAAAGCGGCCAGTCTTTCATAGTGTTGAATAGCTTTTAAAATGGTGAGGGCTGATGGTTTTAGAGGGGCGGATGCAAAGGTACGCCAATCACGTCATTTTTCACCCAACCAGCTTTGCTTCGGATGATGTACTTTTGCCCACCCTGTTTGACTAACTTGCGGGTAATTTTAACTTAAACAATGATCAAGAACAGCATGAAGCGCATTTTGTTGTGTTTGTTTGTTGGAGCTTGCCTGGTTCAAACGGCACAGGCACAACTTCAATACGGATTTAAAACCGGTGTGAATTTCAGTCGTTTTAATGGTCCATCGGAAACCAACCTGAACGGCATGGAGCTTGAAACGTTTGACAACATCACCGGTTTTCACATCGGTGCAACGTTAACGTATGAGATCAACGATGCTTTCAGCTTGCAAACGGAGTTGTTATTTTCCAAACAAGGTACCAAATACACTTACGAAGGACAGGGATACCGCTATTTTCGCGATCAGACGAATACAAAACTTGCCAACGGTAACATCCAATACCAGCTCAATGTAAACAATGCCTATGTTGCCATTCCCATTCTGGCACAAGGACGGTGGAAAGATCTTGAAATTTCCGGCGGTTTTTATGGCGGTTTTCTGCTTTCTTCCAACGGCGAGGGCGCTTTCACGTTTACCGGGAAAACTGTTCCCCTTAACAATACCGTTTACGGCATTTACGAAGGCAGTGGCGGAGCTCAGGTTGAAGATATCGAATACCTTCTCGACCACAATTACCGCAAGGACGGTATTGGCGAAGCTACAGGCGACGAGTTATTTAAAGTGCGTGCCGACAACCAGCTTGTTGAACAATCCAAGCAGGTGGGCGCGTATTACGACTTTACGGAGGACCGCGGCAGTATTTACAACAACTTCGATTACGGTTTGATGGGCGGACTTACCTGGTACATCAGCAGTTCGCTTTATCTGGGCGGACGTTTTCAGTTTGGCCTGGGTGATGTGACCAACAACGACGCAGATATGGCCAAAGCCAGCTTGGGTGATAACGGCGAAGTGTTGTACCGCGATGACAAAGACAAAAATTTGATGATACAGATTTCGGTAGGATTTAAATTTTAACTCAACCGACAGAATGTACAAAACGGCCGGTTTAGACGTTACTTTAGGGTAACATACTGGTCTTAAGTAACCATGTGTCAACTTTTCAAAAACTGATTTAATCTACGGCGGGTTCATCCGCCTGCCAAACCCAAGCTGTCATTATGAGCACAATCCAACCGCTGCGCCACCTGTTGCCTGCCTTTCTTTTGCTCCTTTTGTTTGCAGGATCCTGCAATGTTCAGGATTACGACGGACTGGAAGTGGAGGATCACGATGCCGAGTATGCCGTGTCGCTGTTGCACACTACCCTGGAGATTTCTGATCTCGTGAACAACATTCTCAACGACTCGTTGAGCACCGATACCATCGTGATCAATGCGGATCAAACAATGACCTTGTTTTATTCGGGCGACGTGGCTGAAAAGCAAGCCACGGATATTTTCCAGTTTTTTGAAAACGGCCTCGTACCGATCGCAGACTCGGTGTTCAATGCCCCTTTTGATGCACCAGATTCTGTTACGGTTTATCGGATCGATTTCAATGCAGGACAAATGAACCTGGTGATCCGAAACCCGCTTTCAGAACCCATTACAGGTACTTTTTACATCCTGCAAATGACGGAAAACGGTGTCCCTTTCAGTATGCCCTTCACGGCGCCTGCCAACTCAACCAGCATTCCCTGGATCTCTCCTCCCGTAAACCTTGGCGGAAAGGTGCTGACCAGCAACAACAATACGTTAACTTTCCGGTATGAGGCCTATCTGCCCGATGGAACACGAATCATCATTCCTGAAATATCGCCAGGCACACCCGGGATGGGTATGCTCTTTCAAAACATTACCTTTTCCTACATGGAGGGTTATTACGGCTACAATGAGTATCCTCTGACCCTTGATACCATTGACATTGACATCAACCAAACCAACCTCGACGGCGATGTGACCATCAGCAACCCAAAAGTGCGTATTACCATTGCCAATTCGTATGGATTTCCGACACGTGGCAAAGTGACGGTTTTGAAATTTGTCGGCAAAGACGGTATCATCCGCGACCTGGAAAGTACGGTGATCGATACGGGCGGCATCGACTTTGCATACCCCTCCCTTGCGGCTGGCGAAGTGGGACAGTTCAAATACACCTCGTTTGATTTCGACCGAAGCAACTCCAACATCGATGAAATTTTCAATTCGCAGCCGATACAGCTCATTTATGCCCTTAACGGCATCGCCAACGTAAACAGGGATCCCAACCTCATCGGTTTTTTGACCGACAGTAGTATTATTCGCATGCAGGTAGATGTTGAATTGCTGTTAGAAGGTTCGTTGCGCAACTTCGGCGCCGAACAACTGCTTGACTTTGACTTCGGTGACTTTGCCGATTCCGACATCAGCGAACTCACCGGCGTGGAATTTAAACTGGTAACCGAAAATCGGACGCCCATTGCCAGTAACCTTCAACTTCGCTTTTTGGATGAAAACGGCGCGGTGATTGATTCGCTGTTCGATACAAGTACGCCTCCGTTTGTTATCCAGTCGCCCGGTGTGGATGCCAACGGCGTGGCCATAGGCATGGAAAGAACCGAAACCTACATACCCATGAGCATCGAACGTTTCGACCGCGTCCGCAAATCGAAACAAATGTTTTTGGAAACCTCTTTTACCACCGCCGAAAATGGCAACGTACCGGTAAAAATCCTTGCCGATGGTACGGTGGTGATCAAAATGGGTTTGAAAGTGAAAAAGAAGTTTTAGCGTCCCCGTAGGTTTATCCCTTTTTCAGCGTTTTTTCCTTCCAATGACAAGCCAACTTCCCATGTCGTTTTACAAAAAATATGCTTTTGTCCTGCTGCTTATTGCTCCATTTGCACTGCATGCCCAGCAGGAAATGATGTTGTACCAGATGCCCGATGTATGGCGATCCAATGCTCTCAATCCTGCATTTTTCCCCGACAGTGTGCGGTATGTTGTTGGACTTCCTTCCTACAGCCTGGATGCCGCCTTCTCGGGAGATGTTACTTACAACGATTTGTTTCGCAAAGAAGGCAAAAATTTGGTCCTCGCTCTGGGTGATGCCATTGGAAAGTTGGATCCAGAGAATTACGTCGTGGCCGAACAACGTATTGAAACCGTCAATTTCGGCATTCGGCTTCCCAAAGGTTTCACCGTGATGGCCGGGCACAGCATGCGTTTGAGCGGCACGGTGGATTTTCCCAAAACTTTTGCCGAGTTGTACTGGAACGGCAACGGTCCGTACGTGGGGCAAACCATGGATTTGGGCATAGGGTCGTACAGTTTCGACTGGCATGAAATCGCGGCCGGTGGAACCAAAAGTTTCGGTAAAGTCACCGTAGGCGCCAAAGTGAAGTTTTTAGGAGGAAACAGCGCCCTGCAAACAGATCCCAACCGAAACAGGGCAGATGTTTACACCGATCCGGATTATTACCAGCTGACGGTGAACAGCGACTACGCATTTTATTCCTCTTCCGTTTTTTCTTCCATCGATACTTCCGGGCTGGGATTTGAACTGGTGACGGATAATTTCCGGAGCGCCAACGTGTTCAACAACCAGGGTTGGGCCTTCGACTTAGGCATTCATGCACAGGTGACCGATCGCCTCACGCTCAGCGCCAGTGCGCTCGATCTGGGCGGAACGATCACCTGGAAAGAACAGGCTTACGAATTTCACAGCATGGGCAGCTATACCTACGACGGAGTTTTCATACCTGGGGAAGACATCATCAACGGGTCCGACAGCATCGACATA
>Ga0105047_10005610_pt1 | contig 21476 bp, 21 predicted proteins | sample MAT04_FD_78384 | JGI IMG/M metagenome (GOLD analysis project Ga0105047, IMG submission 78384) | Freshwater microbial communities from Lake Fryxell liftoff mats and glacier meltwater in Antarctica - MAT-04 (megahit assembly) | ecosystem: Environmental > Aquatic > Freshwater > Ice > Liftoff... | reverse complement strand
TCGCGTGATCGTCGCCGGCGGCAGCTACCCGAGCGAGGCCCTCACGCAGACGTTCGCCGCGGACGTGCTGATCGAGGCGAAGAGCGGCGAGATCCCGATCTTCCACGGCCTCTCCCTCACCAACGTCGGCCACCTCGTGTTTCGCGGCATCCACTTCGACGGGACGGTGAACTTCCAGGGCGCGCACGACATCACGTTCGATGGCGTGGACCTCGATGTCGGCGCGCAGGACATCTCGGGGCTCGAGCTGTTCAACTCGCGCGGCGCGACGCACGACATCCGGGTGATCAACTCGCGCATCGCCGGCGGAGCGCGCACGATCTTCATGGGCGGGCGCTTCGGGCTCGAAGAGACCTGGAATCACCACCTGGAGTTCCGCAACAACGAATTCATCTGCGGCACGCACAACTGCTTCCAGCTGTCTGGCGCGCGCGACGTGTTGATCGAGGACAACCACTTCCACGATCCCCGCGGCGCCGGCGTGCTCACCGCGGGCGCGGCGCGGGTGGTGATCTCGCGCAACCGCATGATCGGCGGCGGCGTGATGTCCCCCGCGATCCAGCTCGCGACGCCGGGCGTCGAATGGGACAACTACGGCGGCGTCGAGCACATGACCTCGAGCGACATCACCGTCGCCAACAACCTGATCACCGGCTGGGCGGGCGGCGGCATCGAGCTCCACGCGATGGTCGGCGCGAAGATCGTCTACAACACCATCGTCGGCGCCGGCCTCCACACCTGGCGCCGGAGCCCGCACGATCAGCAGGGCAACGTCATCCTGGTCGGCAACGAGGACGTGCGCCTCTGGAACAACATCATGACCAGCGTCAGCCTCGACATGGGCGACCCGCGGCCGGTGTTCGAGTCGAACAACCTGGTCGAGCGCGGCGGCGGCGGGACCGCGCTGATCACCGGGGCCGCGCAGTTCGCGGACATGATCGACTTCGCGCCGATGGGAATGGCGATCGATCGCGCGGTGGTCGACGCCGACACGCCGCTGCTGGACAGACGGGGCAGGGTGAGGGGCGCGATGCCGGACCTCGGCGCGTTCGAAGCCGGCGCGCCTGCGCCCGCGTGCCCTTGATTCTCACGACGTGAAGCAGGTGGTCGGCGCGGTCGGCAAGGCCGGCGACGTGGTGTTCGCGAGCGCCAGCGCGAAGGTGAAGGGCGCGTTCACGGACACCGATCAGGAGGCGCGTCTGACCTTGTTCGCCGACAAGAACAGCGGCCAGGTCGCCGCGTTTTTCGTCGTTCAGGGCTTCATGTAGAGCCACCACAGCACGACGCCCGCGGCCGCCCCGGTGACGGCGGCGCCGAGCGCGATGTTCGTCCCGAGGCGGCGATCGTAGAACGCATCGGCCGCGGCCTGAGTCGGCGCGGCGTCGTAGCTCGATCGGGCATCGACGGTCAGGCCGCCGAGGATCGCGCTCGCGACCAGCGCCGCGCTGCCCGTACCAAACGCGATCCAGGCAGCGGTCGGTGGTCCCAGGGCAGGCTCGAGGACCACCGGCTCGACGATCGGCTCTGCCTTGATGACCGGCGGAGTCGTCACCTCAGCCGGCCCGACCAGCGCCAGCTTCGATCGCTCGCCCGCTGCGAACACCATCACCCGCTGCTCGCTGCGCTGGCCCTCGGCGCCGTAGACCGCGATCGCGCGGCGACCAGGATCCACGGCCACCAGTGCAGGGAGCGAGCGCCGTCCGCCCCCGCCGTCGATCTCGATCGACCAGCCCTCGGGGCCGATCGCCTCGAGGCGCGCGACGCGGGGCTCGAGGCGGGCGATGCGACGCCGCGCCTCGTCGGCCTGCCGCGGCTCGACCCCGGGCGTTTCGAGCGCCCGCTCGCAGTCGTTGACCGCTTCGGCGCGCTGGCCCGCGCTCTCCCAGGCCTCGGCGGCATTGAGGAGCGCCGCCGCGCGCGGGGCGACGCCGTACGCGCGCTCGAACGCCAGGGCCGCAGCCGTGAAGTCGCCGCGCGCGAAGGCCGCCTCGCCTTCGCCGAAGTGCTTGGCCGCCAGGCGGGCGACGTCGTCGGGGCTCGCGACGAGCATCAGGAGCAGCGCAGCGATGTTCATGGGTACGGGTTCGAGAACATCGGACGCGGCTTCTTCTTCGGCGCTTTCGCGCGCGGGGTCTTCTCCACCGACGTGGGCCTCGGCTCGGCGACCGGCGGGGCTGGCTCCGCGCTCGGTGGGGCCGACTCGACGACGTCCACGATCGGCGGCGGCGACGCCTCGATCGTCTCGGCGACCGGTGCGACGGGCTCGAGGGCCGGCTCCTCGTGTCGCAGCGCGTCCACCAGCGCGCCGATCGCCAGCACGGCCGCGCCCGCCACCCACGGGCGCCGGTCGCGCTTCTTCTGCGGCGTGATCCGGGGCAACGGCAGCCCCATCGACGTGCCCGCGCCGGCCTCGCCGAGGAGCGCGCGGGCGATGTCGCGCGGCTCTTTTGCCTTCGCCTCCTCGATCGACATCACTGGAGTGGGCGCGTCCTTGGGCGGCGAGGACGCCGAAGGCGGGACGGAGGCGCGCGGCGCCTCGGAGCGCGTCATCTCGCGCAGCGTCGCGCGCTGGGCTCGCAGGGCCGCGCCGAAGCGCTCCTCGATCAGCGCGCTCACGTCGCGCGCGGTGGCGATGGCGATGGCGCCCTCGATCGCGCCCTGCATCTCCTCCGCGGTCTGGTAGCGCGCGTTCTTGTCGTGGCTCAACGCGCGGAGCGCCACCGCTGCGATCGGCGCCGGGATCTCTGGCCGATGCTCGCACGGGCTCGGCACGACCTGATCGGAGAGCCGTGCGAGCGGCTCCTGCGATCCCATCGGGCGGAAGAGCCGCAGCCCGGTCAGTGACTCCCACAGCACGATGCCCGCCGCGAACACGTCGGCGCGCCGATCGACCGGCTTGCCCGCCGCTTGCTCCGGGGCGAAGTAGCCCGGCTTGCCGCGAACGTGTCCGACCTGCGTCGTATCGGACAGCGAGCCGAGCGCCTTCGCGACGCCGAAGTCGGTGAGGCGCGCGACGCCGTCGGCGCCGACGATGATGTTCTGCGGCGAGACGTCGCGGTGCACGAGCTGGAGCGCGGTGCCGTCGTCGTCGGTGAGCTGATGTGCGGCGTGGAGGCCGGCGAGCGCGTCGCTCGCGATGCGCGCGGCGATCGGCGGCGGCAAGCGCCCGATCTGGAGGATCTCGCCGAGCGGCGCGCCTTCGACGAGCGACATGACCTGGTAGAGCGTCGCCCCATCCTCGCCGAGCTCCGTCACCTCGACGACGTTGGCGTGCCGCAGCTTCGCCGCGAGCCGGGCCTCCTCGAAGAGGCTCCGCCGGAAGCCTGGGTCATCGCCGAGCTCGGGGAGGATCGTCTTCACCGCGACCAGCCGCGAGAAGCCGAGATCGCCTTGCAGCCGCGCGATCCACACCTGCGCCATCCCGCCGCGGCCGATCTCGAGGAGCAGCTCGTGGCGGCCGAGGCGCGCGCCCGAACGCGGCCCGTCTGGCGCCGCCATCGCTGCGGGCATGCGCGACGGCAGCTGCTGGGTCCCCTCGCGTCGCAACGGCCCGCAGTATACGCGAGGCGCGCGGATTGCGCTCAGGGCGAGTCGCAGCAGCGAAAGCCGAGGTTTACGGCGGCACTGGAGCGGCGCGAGGTCATCGCGTTCGCGCACATCGCGTCGCCGCCGAGGGCGACGCAGGGGTCGTTTCCGCCGCTCGCACCCGGTCCCTCGTCGCAGGCGTCCTGCCACTCTGCGACGTTGCCGCCGAGATCGAGCAGCCCCCGGGTGCAGGCCGCGGCCCACTCGCCGCTCGCCGGATCGGCGACGGTGGCGACCTCGTCCGGGCCTCCGCCGTTGCGCCCGCAGAGCCGCGCGCTGCGCCAGCGACAGAACGCCGCGGCGTCGCACCAGTCGACGTGCACCACCGGCAGCGCTTCGGTCGCGGCGCTCGGTGGCCAATCGCCTTCCGGGACGTGGGTGCTGTTGGTGCGGCAAGCATCGGGCTGGCCGCTGGTGTCGCCGGCGCGCGACGCGAGGAACTGGGCGTAGCGCGCGCGCGTCACCACGGTCGCGTCGACGCAGCCGGAGGGCCCGGTGACGGTGCCGGAAGGGCAGCCGGCGAGAGGCCCGCCATCACCGCTCGTCGTCGCGCCGTCGAGGCGCGTGAGATCGATGTCCAGGAGGCACCCGCACTGGAGCGCGACGGCAGCCAGGGCGATCGCGCGCAGCATCCGCCGAGCGTATCGAGAACGGGCCGTCGCCGAAAGGCGGTGCGGCTTGTGCGCGCCAGGTGGGTGTGCGATCTCGACGCGTGCCGAAAGTCACCGACGCCACCGACTTTTTGCCGACCACCTACGCGAGCTCGCTGCGCCTCCGCGCGGTGAACATCGAGGTCACCGCCGGGCCCGACACCGGGCGGCGCGCGCGGCTCGATCGCCCGAGCCTGGTGGTGGGCGGCGGCGCGACGGCCGATCTGCAGCTCAACGACGCGGCGGTCTCGCGCGAGCACCTGCGCTTGACCCTGGCCCCGAACGGCATTCGCCTGCGCGATGAGGGCAGCAGCAACGGCACGTGGATCGGCGGCATCCGCATCACGGATGTGCTGCTCACCACCGACACCGCGGTCGAGCTGGGCACCAGCGCGCTCTTGCTGAAGCTCGAATCGGGGCCTCTCGACCTGCCGCTCTCGACGCAGGGGCGCTTCGGCGACGCGATCGGCGTGTCCGAGCCGATGCGCCACCTCTTCGCGCTGCTCGAGCGCGCGGCGATCTCCGACGTGACGGTGCTGCTCGAAGGGGAGAGCGGCGCCGGCAAGGAGGTCCTGGCGCGCGCGATCCACACCACGTCGCCGCGAAAGGACGGGCCGTTCGTGACCGTGGACTGCGGCGCGATCCCGGCGTCCCTCATCGAGTCGGAGCTCTTCGGCCACGAAAAAGGCGCTTTTACAGGGGCGAACGAGGCGCGGCCCGGGCTGTTCGAGCAAGCCAATGGGGGGACGCTGTTCCTCGACGAGATCGGCGAGCTGCCGCTCGACATGCAGCCGAAGCTCTTGCGCGTGCTCGAGCAGCGCGAGGTTCGGCCGCTGGGCAGCACGCAGGTCCGCCCGGTCAACGTGCGGGTCGTGGCGGCGACCAACCGCCGCCTCTCCGAGGCCGCCCACAAGCACGAGTTTCGTCGCGATCTGTTCTACCGCCTCGCGGTCGCGCGGGTGACGGTACCGCCGCTCCGCGAGCGCGCCGACGACATCCTGCCGATCGCGCGGGCGTTCCTGCGGAGCGCGACCGGCAGCGCGACCGCCGAGGTGCCGCCCGACTTCTCGGCGATGCTGGCGGCGTACCGCTGGCCGGGCAACGTGCGCGAGCTGCGGAACGTCATCGAGCGCTACGCGCTGCTCGGGGTGCGCGACGCGGGCGGCCTCTTCGATCACAGCGAAGAGCCGCGCGCGGCCGACGATCTGTCGCGGCTGCCGTACCACGAGGCCAAGAAGCGGGCGATCGAGCGGTTCGAGGCGGAGTACCTCCCGAAGGTCCTCGAGCGCGCAGGCGGCGTCGTGGCCAAGGCCGCCGATCTCGCCGACGTGGCGCGGCCGAGCTTCTACCGCATGCTCGAGCGCATCCGGGGCACCTGACGTTTGTCTCCCGCCGGGAGACACGAGTCTCCGCGGCGATGACAGCGCGGCCCCGATCCGGGGCCCGGGCGGAGTGGCACGTGTCTCGCTTCATCCTGCTCGCATGTCGCTGAAGCTCCCGACCTCGATCCTCTTCGCCGCCCACCTGCTGGCCTGCGGACCCGCGGCCGACGGGCCCGCCTCGGGTGACGTCTCCACCGCGCGCTCGTCGCTGCGCGCGACGCTCTCCGGCTCGGGTGGAACGCTCCGCACGCCGCGCGGTGGCACGCTGCGCGAGGCGATCGTCTCGATCGACTGGGTGAAGGCACACGGACCCGATGGCTGGGTCACGCTGCGCGAAGGTCCGGCGCTCCAGGTCGACATCCTGCGCCTCGCCGACTCGGCGGCCGACCTCGGCTTCGCCAACCTGGTCGGCAAGGTGAACCAGATCCGCCTGCACGTGGACGGCGCGGCGCCGCCGTACGTGACCACCGACTCCGGCGAGCGCGTCGCGATGAAGGTCCCCTCGGGCGAGCAGAGCGGCATCAAGGTCAAGGGCCTCTGGGACATCGGCGCGTGCCAGAACGTCGGCGCGCTGCTCGAGCTCGACGGGAAAAAGTCGATCCAGATCCACGCGACCGGTCACGGCGACCTGTACATCATGCGGCCGGTCATCAAGGCCGGGCGCGTCGAGGGCGGCGCGGTCGAAGACTGCCAGCCGGGTGAGGAGCCCATCCCGGGCGAGCCGACCGATCCGGACCAGGGCGGCATGGATCCCGGCACCGGTGGCATCGACCCCGGCACCGGCGGCACGGGCACCGGTGACGGCACCCCCGGCACGGGCGACGGCACCCCCGGCACGCCCGGCACCGGCGATGGCACGCCCGGCACCGGCGACGGCACCCCGCTCGGCGACACCACGCCCACCGACGGCCTGCCCACCGGCGGCACCCCGAACGGCGAGTGCGCCCTCCAGAGCGACTGCAGCGTCGGCGCCATCTGCGTGAGCGGCGGCTGCGTCAGCTTCTGATCGCCCGCGACCGAGACATTTGGCCAAGTCCCCCCGCGGCGCGCTGACTACGGTCGCGCGCATGTTCAAGACGGCGCTCTTCCTCTACTTCTTCTCCGCATCCCCGGTCGGCGCCGCGATCTCGGCGCTCGAGTCGGCCTCCGACGTCGCCCGCGACCACGACCGCTGCGAGCAGGTCATCGGTCACGACCTCGCGGCGGTGCTGGGCGAGCTGCGTGACGCACGAAAGACGGGCCCCACGGCCAAGCTCTCGCGCGCGGTGCAATCGCTGGCGCGCGACGTCGGACACGCCTGTCCCTCAGCGGTCGCGCAGAAGATCGCCGAGGCGGTCGAGGCCCTCGAGGGTTAGGACGCCTTCTTGAACACGCGGAAGAGCACCAACAGCGACGGGACGAGCAGCACCGCGCCGCCGATCAGCGCCTGGAACAGCGCCGCGTAGATCTCCGGGCGCGTGCCCGCGGCGTCGATCGGGATCGCCGGCAGCACCAGGTGGCGGTCCATCGCGACGCCCCACCCGAGCACCACGCAGGCCACCTGCGCCGGCGCGGTGATGCGGGCCCACGCGTACGCGCGGCGAAACAAGAGCGCGATCGTCGCGAAGGCCAGCGCTCCGGCCGCGATGTGGATGGGCCAGGCGCGCGAGAGGTTCGCGAAGAAGAGCGGCGCCGCCGCGGACGACACTGCCAGGGTCGCGAAGGCCACGACGCCGGCGAAGAGCTCCGCGCCGATCGCCCGCGCGCGAAAGTCCTCCGCGAGCGCCTCATCTTCGGCCGCCAGGTAGACCGCGGCGAGCATCGCGAACAGCGACAGCGCGAACAGACCGACCAGGAACCCGTACGGCGTCGCCCAGCCCGCGCCGACGTCGGAGACGCCCGGCACGATCGTGCCGCTCGAGAGCGCGGCGAGGCACGATCCGAGCGCGAGCGGCGTGACCAGGCTGGCGATGGCGAAGACGCGCCCCCACAGCGCCTGGATGCGCGGCGGCGACATGCCGTACGCGCGAAAGACGAACGCCGCGCCGCGCAGCACGATGCCGAACAGGGCGATCGTGAGCGGCACGTGGAGCGCGATCCCGATCGCGGCGAATCCCAGCGGAAACACCGTGAACAGCAGCACGATCACGAAGATCACCCAGATGTGGTTGGTCTCCCAGATCGGCCCTAGCGCGTGCGCGATCAGCTTCTTGTGCGCCTCGGCGCGCGGGCCGCGGGCGAAAAGGTCCCACAGGCCACCGCCGAAGTCGGCGCCACCGGTGACCGCATAGAGCACCAACCCCGCGCCGAGGATGGTCCACAGGGCGCCGATCATGCGAGACCTCGGGCGTGCGCTGGGCGTCGTTCGTGTTGGTGCTGCTCGCCGGCTGCTCCTGGGCGCGCGACAAGAAGAACACCGGCACCTGCGCCGACGATCGCTGGGAAGAGCGCTGCGACGGCGCGATGCAGGCGCTCCTCGGCCGCCCTTATTGCCTGAGAATCCCGGCGGGCGAGGGCGAAAAGCCGCTCATCATCGCGCTCCACGGCTACGGCGCGTCGCCCGGCTACGCGGCGAGCGCGCTCGGCGTCGGCGACGCGCAGGGCGTCTATCTCGCCTCTCCCTCGGGCACGCCCACCGCGCGCGGCCACCGCTTCTGGAACGCCTTTCCAGCCTGCTGCGGCTCGAGCCGCGACGCGCCGTTGCCGGACGACGTCGCGTATCTGGCGGCGCTGATCGCCGATGTGAAGGCGAAACATGCGATCTCGGCGGTCTACGTGATCGGCCACAGCAACGGCGGCTTCATGGCGCACCGCTTCGCGTGCGAGCGACCGGATCTGGTGCGTGGCATCGCCAGCATCGCCGGGACGCTCGAGCTGTCGCGCTGCGCCCCGCAGAGCCCGGTGACCGTTATCCAGGTGCACGGCGATCGCGATCGCATCATCCCGTACGGCGGCGGGACGGTGTTCACCAGCACCTCCACCTTCGCCTCGGCCGACGCGACCGTCGCGCTGTGGGCCCGCGCCGGCGCCTGCAAGAGCGGCCCGGCGATCGAGGCGCACGCCGATCTGGTGTGCGAGAGCGAGGCGCCCGGAGAGGAGACCGAGGTCCGCCGCTATCACGGCTGCGCCGGCGATACGAAGGTCGAGCTGTGGCACATGCGCGGCGTCCCGCACGTGCCGCGCTTCGACAGAAAGGCGTTCGGCGCCCGCCTGATCGATGCCTTGATTCACTAGCTCCGCTCCTCGACCGAAGCGCGAAACACGTGCGCGCGGAGCATCGAGATCACCACCAGCCCGAGCACCACGTACAGCAGCGTGAACGCCGTGAACGGCAGCGCCAGGCCCTGGACCGGCGTGACCGCGTCGGCGGTGCGCAGGACCCCGCGGATGATCCACGGCTGGCGACCGACCTCGGTCACCACCCAGCCGGCCTCGAGGGCAATGAGACCCAGCGGCGCGCCCAGCGTGCAAGCGAGCGAGAACGCGCGCCCGAAGCGCAGCACGCCCAGCAGCACCAGGGCGCCCCACGCGGCGAGGCCCAGCATCGCGGACCCGGCGCCGACCATGATCTGGAACGCGGTGTGCGCGATCGCGACGTTCGGCCACTCGTCGCGCGGCACGCGATCGAGCCCGATCACCTCGCCCTCCGGATCTCCGGTGGCGAGCACGCTGAGCAGGAGCGGGACGTGGATCGCGTAGTCGAGCTCCCGCCGCTCCAGGTTCGGCCAGCCGCCGATCGCGATCGGCGCGCGGGTCTGCGTGACGAAGAGGCCTTCGGCCGCGGCGAGCTTGGCCGGCTGGTGCTCGGCGATGTGCTTGGCGCTACGATCGCCGGAGAAGATCTGGAGCGGCACTGCGATCACGAACATCCCGAGCGCGATCTGCGCGCCGCGCCGATGAAACGCGCTCGTCAGGGCGCCGCGCGCGTGGATGCCCAGCGCGAGCCCCGAGACGCTGGCGTACGCGGCGAGCGCCATGTGCGCCGCCTGGGTCGGGAACGAGCTCGCGCGGAACGCGGCCCAGGGATCGAGCACCTGGAGCGCGCCGCTGGCATCGATCGCGAACCCGGTCGGCGTGTGCATCCACGCGTTCACGGCCATCACGAACACGCCGCTCGCCAGGCCGCTCAGCGCCACCATGAACGCGGAGAAGAGGTGCAGCGCGGGCGAGATGCGATCGCGACCGTACAGATACAGGCCAAGAAAGATCGCCTCGAGAAAGAACGCGTAGCCCTCGAGGCTGAAGGGCAGGCCGACCAGCGGCCCGGCCTTGGCCATGAACCCCGGCCACAGGAGGCCCAGCTCGAACGAGAGCACGGTCCCCGAGACCGCGCCGACGCCGAACAGGATCGCAGTGCCTTTCGCCCAGCGATCGGAGAGCGCCCGATCGAGCGGATCACCGCGGCGCAGGTGCGCGATCTCGGCGATCAGCATCAGGACCGGCATCGCCATCCCCGCCACCGCGAAGAGGATGTGGAACGCCAGCGACACCGACATCTGCCCGCGCGCTGCGAGGAGATCGTCCACACATCCAGCGTGGGCTCGCGCGGCGTACGCCTCAACGCGGCATGTTGTCGCGTCGGATCAGAGGGCGCGTTGATCGGCGCGGATCATGCGCGAGGTGGGCATGACGCAGCGCGGATCGCGCTCGCAAAACGTGTCGATCAGGATTGAGCTTCCCCGCGGCGCGATGAGGCTATTGGCGATATCTCGGCCGGTCTTGCCGAGCACCGGCTGACCCTGGATCCGCACCAGCTGTTGGGACTCCATGATCCCCTTGATGGCGGCATCACCGCGGACCGAGCGGATCGTGACGAAGGCGCCCGCCACGGTGTCGAGCCCGATCGCCAGCTCGATACCCACCGCCATCACCGGATCCACGAAGTGCTCCTGGGTCGGGTAGCGGCGAAAGCGCAGGCGATCGAGCGGATAGTCGACGATCAGGTGGTTCTCGCGCAGGAACGTCGCGCCGATGATCCCGTCGAGGGGCTCGCCGACCTCCTCCGCGAGGTGACCGAGCAGCTCATCGACGCTCGAGCTCGAGCCGATCAGCGCGCCCTCGACGCGCGCCCCGCCGAGGGCGATCTCCTGCACGCGCATCATCGTGACGCTGCCCGCGCCGAGCTGGCTCACGAAGGTGACGCTGGCGGTCGGCCGCTGATCGAGCGCGAGCGTTGCGGCGTTGGACCCGCGGACGAAGGTGATCGAGGCGCCGGTGTCGACCATGAACCGGCCCACCGTCCCCTCGACGACGGCGCTCACGATGAGCCGCGACGGCGGGATGGTGACGATCGGACCGGCGGCGCCGAGCCGGCCGGTGCCGCCGCCCTTCCTGTCCATGAGCACCTCGATCTCGGGCTCGAGATCGGTCGGGAGGTCAGCGTCGTCGAGCGTGACGAAGTGGCCGCGGTAGTCGAACGCGACCGCGAAGTCGCACAGGATCGTGCAGCCGACCACGCCGCCCACGGCCTCCATGAACCCGGCGGGCAGCGGCGAGAAGTCCACGTCGAGGAAGCTGACACCGAGCACGTCCAGCCGGGCGATCGGCGACCTCAGGTCCCCCGTCAGCGCGACGAGCGGAGATCCGGTGTCGACCGCCACCGTCGGGCCCCTCGCGCCGTCGATCGTGGAGGGTACCAGCAGCACGTCGGAGAGGCTCTCCGCCGCGATGTCGGTGCCGACCATGCCCTCGAAAACGAAACCGCCGTTGCCGCCGCTGCAGGCCGCCAGACCCAGGAGAGCGGCGGCCCAGACCCTCATTGACCGTGCATCCGCAGGAACATGTCGAGGGTGGGGACCTGGAGGAAAGGGTTCGATCGCTTCTGCGCCTTCATCGTCGCGGTCGGCGTCGGCCCGTAGTCGTGGCCCGGGAACAGCACGACGTCGTCGGGCAGCTTCGCCAGCTTGTTGTGCAGCGAGTCCCACATCGCAGCGGGGTCCGCGCCCGGGAGATCGACGCGCCCGCAGGCGTCGACGAACAGCGTGTCGCCGGCGACCAGCTTGCCGTCGACGAGGAAGCACTGCCCGCCCGGCGTGTGACCCGGCGTGTGGATCAGCGTGATCTGCACGTCCCCAATGGTCACCACGTCGCCCGACTCGTGCTGGACCATGTCGTTGTCGGAGAGGCCGGTGATGATCTTCATCCCCGCCGCCTCGTGCTTGTGGACGTGGATCGGCGCGCTCACCGCCGCGACGAGCTCGCCGACGCCGCCCGGAACCTCGAAGCCGTGATAGGCGCCGCCGACGTGATCGGGGTGATAGTGCGTGACCAGCGCGCCCTTGATCTTCATGTCGTCGGCGGCCGCGAGATCGATCAATCCCTGCGTGTCCCAGGCCGGATCGACCACCAGGCACTCGCGCGCCCGCTTGCTGCCGATGAGATAGATGAAGTTGCCCATCGGGCCGATCGGGACCTGCTTGAAGTAGAGATCGTCGTTCATGGCGGCGGAGCCTCGGGCGTGGGTGCGGGCGCGTCGGGCGGCATCGCCTCGGGCGGCGGCGGGGGAGGGCGCAGCAACCTGCGCACGGAGCGGATCGTCCCCTCGAACAGGCCCTCGGCGATGTAGACGACGAACAGGAGCGCGAGGCCGATCGCCGGCTTCGTCACCAGTGCGACGAACGCGAACGCGATGATCACCGCGAAGCCGATCGAGAGCGCGAGCTTGGTCGGCTTAACCTTCTTGAACGTACGGTATTTGACCGTCGACACCATCAAGAGCGCGACCACCAGCGTGCCGATCAGCGCCAGGCTGGGCACCAGCTTCACGCCCGCGCCGTCGGATCCGATCGCGATCAGCATCTCGCCGTCGAGCCCCCGATCGTACGGGAACGTGGCCAGCACCGCCGCCACGACCGCGCCCGCGCCGAGCGGGATCGGCAGGCCGGTGAAGTAGTGCGACGAGCCGCCGGTCTTGTCGTGCATCGCGATCACGTTGAAGCGCGCGAGCCGCATCGCACCGCACGCGACGTACGTGAAGGCGATGAAGAGGCCGATGAAGCCCATGTCCTCGAGCGCCCAGCGATACACCAGGATCCCGGGCGCGACGCCGAAGCTGCAGACGTCGGCGAGCGAGTCGAGCTGCATGCCGAACTCGCTCTGGGTCTTGGTCATGCGCGCGACGCGGCCGTCGAACATGTCGCAGAACATGCCGACGAAGATCGCGAGCGCGGCGCGGCGCATCTCGTTGGGCGCCGGCGTGTCGAGGCACTGCACGATCGCGTAGAAGCCGCAGAAGATGCTGGCCACCGTGAACATGTTCGGCAGGACGAACATGGCCTTCTTGAGGTCGAAGCGATCGCGCAGGCGCCGCCGGGGCCGCTTGGGCCGCTTCTGCCGCCGCTTTCGCGGTGGCGCAGGGTCCGGCGTCATCTGCGCGAAGCTAGCCCGGATGGAGGCCAGAGAGAACCTTTGACGCGACGCGTCGATGGGGTGCAAGCTCGATTCCGGTGATCACCACGCTGCTCCTGATCGCGCTCGGCCTGGCCGTGGCGTTGGCGGTCCTGGTGCTGGTCGCGACCCGCACCGCGGCGCGCGTACGTCTGGATGCGCGAGACCGAGAGACCCACCTGGTGGCGCTCTCGAAGCCCGGCCACCACGCCGCCCTGGTCCACCATCCTCCGGTCGGTCGGCCCCGCACCGCTCCTCCGGTGATCGTCTGCCACGGCATGGGCGTGAACGCGATGTGCATGGACGCGCTCGACGACGGGGCGGGATCGCCGCGCCTGTCGCTGGTGCGGGCGATGGCCAACGCGGGCTTCGACGTCTGGGCGCTCGAGCTGCGCGGGCGGGGCAAGGCGATCGTGCCGAAGCGCTCGCGCTGGACCGTCGACGACGAGGTCGGCGAGGACGTGCCGCGGGCGATCGAGGTGGTACTGGAGAAGACCGGCGCAAAAGAGGTCTGGTGGGTCGGCCACAGCAAGGGCGCCATGGTGCAGCTCCTGTTCGGCGCCACCGGGCACGCGCTGGCGAAGAAGGTCACCGCGCTGGTCGCCATCGGGACGCCCGGAACGGTGGTCTTTCAGCGCAAATTGCTGCGCTTTTTGGTGCCGTGGCTGCGCGCGATCTCGACCGTCATCGGCGACATCCCGCTCTCGAAGCTGATGCCCCTGTTCGTCCCGATCGCCGGCATCGCGCGCTTCTTCGGGCGGCCGGTCGACACGCTGCTCTACGAGAACGACAGCCGCTCGCTGGCGCGGCTGTTCGCCTCGATCTTCGCCGACGTGAACCGCGGCGTGCTCGATCAGATGCTGCGCTGGGTCTGGCGGAGCGACGGCGCGATCGTCTCGATGAAGGGCGAAAAATACGAGGACGGCTACGGAAACCTCACGATGCCGATGCTGCTCCTCGCCGGCGCAAAAGATCACCTCGCGCCGCCCGCGAGCGTGGCGTGGGTGCGCGATCGCGTGAAATCGCCCGACGTCACGATGGAGATCATCGGGCTCGTGAGCGGCGCGACCCACGACTACGGGCACGGCGATCTGGTGCTGGGATCGCGGGCGCCGGAGGAGGTGTTCGCGCGGGTGATCCGCTGGCTGGAAGCGCGCTCGCCTACCGAAGCGTAAGGAGGGCCTCTTCGAGCCGGGCCATGCCGTGCTCGAGCTCGCTCATCGAGACCGCGCCGATGCTCGCGCGGAACCAGCCGCTGTCCTTGCGCAGGCCGAACGCCATGAACGGCACCATCGCCAGGCCGGCGCGATCGAGCAGGAACCTCCGGATGTCCTCGTCGGTCGCGATCTTCTTGCCGTCGGCGGTGGTCTTGCCGGCGATGTCGAAGCGGATCGAGAGGTAGATCGCGCCCGCCGGCGCCACCGCGTCGACCGGGAGCCCGCGCTCCTTGAGCCGCGCGATCGCGCGGGCCAGGAGCCCCAGGCGCGCGAAGACCTCCTTGTTCATGTGCTGCGAGAACGTGGCCATCGCGGCCTCGTCGCGCAGGAGCTTCGCGGTCGCGACCTGCTCGGCGCGCGGCGCCCACGCCCCGATGTGCGTGAGGATCGCCGCCATGCGCTCGATGACGTCGGTGGGCCCGACCGCCCAGCCGACGCGCAGGCCGGTCGCGGCGAACGCCTTGCTGATGCCGTCGACGAAGATCGTGTACGCCGCCATCTGCGGCACCAGCTCGACCGGCGTGACGTGCTTCGTGCCCGGCGCGGTGAGCATCCAGTACACCTGGTCGAACATCAGGTAGACCGGCGGCGTCGAGGTGGCCTTGCGGCGCTCGTTCTCCGCGACGATCGCGCTGCACAGCGCGGTGAGGGCCTCCGCGCCGATCGCCGTCCCGGTCGGGTTGTTGGGCGTGCAGAGGCAGATCAGGCGCGCCTGCGGCAGGTGCGGCGCGAGCGCTTCCACGCGGGGAAAGAAGCCATCTTCGGCGCGGGTCTCGACCTCGATCGGGCGCGCGCCAGTCATCGTGCAGTAGTGATTGTTGTTCCACGAAGGCACGCTGTAGACGACGCTGTCTCCGGGCGAGACCAGCGCGTAGTAAATGCCGGCGATCATCGGCCGCGCGCCGCCCGCGATGAGGACGCTCGAGAGCGGATAGTCGAGGCCGAGGCCCTTCAGGAACAGCTCGCGCACCGCCTGGCGGCACTCGTCGATGCCGCTCGAGGGCGGATAGTTGGTGTGGCCGGCGTCGAGCGCGGCCTTGATCCCGTCGCCGAGGATCTGCGGAATCGGGAACTCTTTGGGCGCGAAGTCGCCGACGGTCAGGTTCAGCACCTGCGCGCCGCCCGCGATCATCACCCTGATCTCGCCGGCGATCTTCAGGATCTCGCTGGCCACCAGCTTCTGCGCCATCGCCGAGATTCCGCGCTCCGAGAGGCTGTCGTTCGCGACGGTGGAGAGGAAGGGCTTGGTGTCGATCGTTTTCATGAATGTGATCCTCAGGGCCTCAGGGGGACAGGCCACAGGCGGCGAGGTTGCCTTCGGCGAGCTTCTCGCACGTGCACGCGTCGAGCAGCGCCTCACACGCCAGCGCCTCGGCCTCCAGCACGCCTTCGGTCTTGGCGGCGCGCGAGACGCGGACTTGCTCGAGACAGAGCGTCTTTTCGGGCTCGTTCGGCTTGCAGTCGCAGACGGCCTGCGAGAGCTGGGTGCAAGGATCGGCGCACGCCACGAAGGTGAGGAGCGCGATGATCGCAAAAAGGGACTTCATACTATCTCGGGTTCTCCGGCACGCAGACCTTCTTGGATTGCGCGATGTCCACGCACGTGTAGCCGGGGCGACAGTCGTTCAGCGTCGCGCAGGTGGCGAGACAAAAATTGGAGAAAGAGACCCCGCTGAACGTGAGCCCGGCCGCGCAGGCCGAGGTCGCGCCGCACGAGCCCAGCGAGCAGTCGACCTCGGTGCAGTAGCCCTGCGGCCAGATCGCGATGCAGGCCGACGTCTGGCGGTTCTCGCAGTCGAGCGAGCTGATGCACTGCGCTCCGATGTGCGGCTCGAGCGCGGGGTCGCCACAGCCGAGCAGCGCGAGGAGGAGCAGCCTTTTCATGCGAGGTGCACGACCGAGGCGCTGCTGGTGGGGCGCCGCGAGAGCGCGAGCTCGAACGCGCGCCGTACGTAGACCGGCACCATCTCGCGGCGATAGTCGGGGTCCGTCGCGATGTTGGTCAGGGGCTTGGTGCGCTCGTACGCCACCGCGCCGATCGCGGCGATCGTGCTCGCGTCGAGCACGCGGCCCACGAAGGTGTCGAGCTTGCCGACGTGCACCGGTCGGGCGCCGAGCGCGGTGAGGCACACGTCGAGGGCCTGGATGTGGCGCGCGTCGTCGATCCGCGCCATCACCGCGACGCCCAGCTCGGGGAAGTCGATCGCGGCGCGCGTGCGCAGCTTGGTGTACGCGGCGATCGTGCCCGGGCGCGGCTTCGGGATCACGATCTCGGTGAGCAGCTCGGCGCGGCTGCGATCCTGGTTCATCAGCCCGTTGCCGACGTAGAACTCGTCGATCGGGATGGTGCGCTCGCCTGCGCTCGAGACCAGCTCGAGCTTCGCCCCGAGCGTCATCAGCACCGGCGCGCTGTCGTTCGAGGCGGCCGCCACGCAGCGCTTTCCGCCGGCGACGACGTGACAGACGGTGCCGTCCTTCTTGAGGCAGAAGCCGAGCGCCTGGCGCCAAAAGTACGTCTGATTGATGTACACGCACCGCGTGTCGAGGCAGACGTTCCCGCCGATCGTGCCCATCGCGCGCAGCTGCGGCCCGGCGATCTGCGTGACCGCGTCCACCAGCGAGGGGAGCTGCGCCATCGCCGCGTGGCTGCCGAGGCTCTCCAGCGTGACGAGCGGTCCGAGGCGGATGTTCTCGCCGTCGTCGGTGACGTAGCGCAGCGCGTCCACGCGGCCGAGGCTCACCACGATCTCGGGCGTCTCGATCTCGTGCTTCATGTTGGGGACGAGATCGGTCCCGCCGGCCAGGAGTCGCGCGCGATCGCCGTGGATCGCGAGCAGATCCACGACCTCGGCGACGGTCCGCGGCTCGCGAACGTCGAACCTCGGGAGGCGCAGCATGCGGCCCTCCCATCGGCCGTCCGGTAGGAGCGGGTCAAGAAGGGATGTATACCCAGCGTGGCATGGGGCTCCGGGTCCACCACCTCAACTGCGGCACCCTGTGCCCCCTGGCGGCCCGCTCGATCGACGGGGTCGGCTCGATGCTGGCCCGCGGCAAGATGGTCTGCCACTGCGCGCTGATCGAGACCGCGGGCGGCCTGGTCCTGGTCGACACCGGCCTCGGCACGGCCGACTGCGCGGATCCGAGGCGCTTCAGCCTGACCTTTCGCCGCGTGGCGGGGGCGCGCTTCGACCCCGAGGAGACGGCGGTCGCCCAGGTGCGGCGGCTCGGCTTCGATCCGAAGGACGTGCGGCACGTCGTCGTCACCCACCTCGATCTCGATCACGCCGGCGGGCTCCCCGACTTCCCGTGGGCCACCGTGCACCTCCACCAGAAGGAGCTCGACGCCGCCACCCAGCGCCGCTCGCTGAAGGAGAAGGAGCGCTATCTGACGGTCCATTTCGCGCACGGGCCCAAGTGGAAGCCGTACAGCGAGGACGGCGAGGACTGGTTCGGGCTGAAGAAGGTGCGGCTCCTCGACGGGCTCGACGACTTCGGCCTGGTCCCCCTGTTCGGCCACACCCGCGGCCACACCGGGGTCGCGTTCAAGGACGGCGATCGCTGGTCACTCCACGCGGGCGACGCCTATTTCTTCCACGGCGAGCTCGAAGATCCGCCGCGCTGCCCGTGGGGCCTCGCCGGCTTCCAGGCGCTGATGGCGATCGACGACGAGCAGCGGCGCGAGAACAGCCGGCGCCTGGGAGTCCTCGCGCGCACGCATGCGAGCGCGGTCAGCGTGTTCTCGGCGCACGATCCGGTCGAGCTCCGGACCTGAGGCCGCGCCGGACTTGACCGCCGAGGAACCCAGGAACCCAGGGAGCAGATCCGAGAAAAAACAAATCTCGCGTCGAAGTCGCGCGCCCTCTTTTTTCTCCAGAAGTCCGTGGAGGCTCGATCTGTTTCCTGAGTTCCTCAGCGGTCTCTGATCAAGAAGCTTCGAGCTTCGCGATGCGCGCTTCGATGTCCGGGCGATCGGCGGCGCGCGGGGTCGCCTTTACGTAGCGCTTGTACATCTTGATCGCGTCGTCGCGGCGCTGCTGGTTCTCGTAGACCTCGGCGAGGTCGCGCAGGCAGACGCGGGGGCCCCGGAACTGGACGCAGTCGGTGAGCAGCTTCTCGGCCTTGTAGAAGTCGCGGCTCTGAAGGGCGGCCTGGCCGTCGCGCGCCAGATCGGCGGTCATGTTGATCGCGTCAGGATCCTCGGCGGGGCGCGGGGCACGTGCGACGCCTGCGGCGTCTGCGACGCCTCCGGTCGCGTCCAATGCTTCTCCGGCGTCGAGAACCATCACCGCCGTATCGATGATCGCCGCGTCCACCACCGTCGCGGTGGCGGCGTCGAGCGGGACCGAGGCGTCATCGTCGGCGGGCGCTGATCGTGTCGGGGTCACGGTCCAGTCCGACGGCGGCGGCGGCGGCGGCGGCGGTGGCGGGACCGGCGCGACCGTGGGATCGGGCACCGCGACTGGCCGCGCCATCAGCTCCATCGGGCCGGGCAGGGCGTCCACCACCGGCGCGGTGGGATGCACGCGCCGGCTCACCATCCAGATCAGCCCCAGCGAGGCCGCCATCAGCGTGAGGCCGGTGGCCAGCGGCCAGGAGCGCGACCAGGCCGAGAGCTCCGGCACCGGGAGATCCAGCGCCACGGGCGCGGTCATCGGGCGCGCCGCGACGATCGGCTCGGGGAGCGGCTGCGGCACGACGATCGAGGAGCTCGACCGCGGGGAAGGGCGCCGCAGATCGGCCAGATCGAAGCTCGAATCGTTCGCCAGCGGCGGGATGCTGAGCTGCGGCTGCTGGAGCCCCGCGTCGAGGAAGGACGCGCCGCGCGGATCCGTCGGCGGCCGCGAGTCGTAGGACGGGCTCGCGCCGTCGCGCCGCGCCACTGCCTCCGCCCACGCGTTGCTCGGCCGGCGCTCCGGCGTCGGCGGCGGAGGCGGGATGCTCGCGCGGCTGATCGAGGCGTGGCGGGTCAGCGCCTGCGGCGCCGGGGCCACTGGTGTCATCCGCGAGATCGGATCGGTCTCGAGCGCCCGCTGCCCGAACAGGTCGAGCATGATCCGCGCGAGCTCCGGCGCCGACAGCGTCGCCCGCTGCAGGGCCAAAAATTGCCGCAGATCGCGGGCCAGCGAGTAGGGGCTGGCGTAGCGCTGGCTGGGCTCGCGGGCCAGCGCGCGCTGAACGATCGTCGCGAAGTCGCGCGGCACGTCGGGGCTGATCGTGGAGAGCAGCGGCGGATCCGTCTCGCGGATGAGCTGCATGCAGTGCGCGACGTCGCGACCGCGGATCATCGGCTGCCCCGCCACCGACTCCCAGAGGAGGACGCCCACCGAGTAGATGTCGCTCGCCGGCGTCGGGGCCATCCCGGCGATCCGCTCCGGCGCGAGGTGCTGCACCGTCCGCAGCGTCGGCGACATGCGCACGCGATCGAGGTGCAGCGCCGACTCGATCCCGATGTCGAGCACCTTCACGCTCCCGAGGAAGGTGATGAAGACGTTGTGCTTGGCCAGGTTCCCGTGCACCACGCCGCGCGGCACCGAGTCGGGCCGCGCGCTCACGTGCGCCGCCTCTCCGAGCGCGTATTCCAGGCCGTCGCAGACCGCCGCCATCAGGTAGGCCGCGAGCTCGGGGATCATCAGCCGTTCGCGCACCGCCATCGCCGCGAGCACGCGCGACAGCGTCTCGCCCGGCAGGTACGGGAACGCGACGAACGGCGCGGGCACGGCGCCGGGGAGCTGCTCGGCGAGGAACGGCGCCATCGCGACGTCCTCCGGTGCAAAGGCGCCCGCGTCGGCGATTGGCCCGAGGTGATCGTGGCTGAGGCGCGCGAGCGTCTGGGCGTCCTCGATGAAGCCACGCGCGTCGCGATCCGTCGGCAGGACGTTGCGGCGCGGGAGCTTGAGGATCCACCAGCGATCGTGGTCCGCACCGACGCCGCGCGCCACGAAGGATGTCGCTACTTCGCTGCGGCCGAGCGCGCCGACGATGACGTATCGCTGCTCGAGGGGGCCGCCCACCATGTCGAAGCCGCGATGCTTGCATTGCAATGCGTTGTACGCAACGGGCATGAAGGAGGCGAACCGCGAGCCTGCGAGCAGTGCGCCGAGGATCGTGCCAGGTCGCGAAGCGAGCGTTAGGGCCATTGCAGGAAGCCCAAATGCGAGGCATTTTGCGCTACCTCCGCCGACACCAATGCTCCCGCGCCTACGCTTCTTTCTCGAGCAAGCTCTCCTGGGTCTGTGGCGATCGCTCGGCGTCAGCATCCTCGCGGTCGTGACGATCGGGATCGCGCTCGGACTGCTCGCGACCTTCGGCGTGGTGGTCTCGAACCTCGCCCGCGTGGCGGATCGCATCGGGCGCGGCGTCGAGATCTCCGCTTATGTCGTGCGGACTGCGACGGTGGCCCAGACCGAGGAGGCTCGTGCCACGATCGCCGCCTGGCCCGACGTCGCGGAGGCCCGCACGCTGACCTCGAGCCAGGCGATGGACGCGTTTCGAGCCAGCCTCGGCAACGACGCGGCGATCCTCGAGGGCCTCCCGGACGACGTGCTCCCGCCCTCGATCGAGGTACGCCTGGTGAACCGCGAGTGGACCGCGGTCGAGGTGCGCGCGCTGGCGGAGCGGATCGACGCGCTCGCGCCGATCGAGGACGTGCGCTACGGCCAGCAGGAGATCGCGCGCGTGCATGCGCTCCTCGGCTTCTCGCGGGCGGTCGCGCTGGTGGTGGCGGTGGTGCTCTGTCTGGCGGTGATCCTGCTGGTGTCGAACACGATCCGCCTCACCGTCTACGCGCGCCGTGACGAGATCGAGATCCAGGGCCTGATCGGCGCCACCGACGCCTTCATCCGCGCCCCGTTCGTGATCGAGGGCGCGATCCAGGGGTGGCTCGGCGGGATGGTGGCGGGCATCGGCCTGCTCCTGTTCCAGGGCGTGCTGCGCGAAGGGATCCGCCGCGGGCTCTCGTACGCCTACGGCCCGATCGATCTCGAGTTCGTGCCGATCTCGTTCCTCGGCGGCCTCTTGCTGCTCGGCGTCCTGCTCGGGCTGATCGGGAGCCTGCTCGCGGTCGGGAAGTTCGTGCGGGTCTGATGCTCGCCCTCGCGCTGTTGCTCGCGCTGGTCTCCGACCCCGGCTTCGGCGGCGGGTCCGGGTTCGGCGGCGCCGAGGACGAGGCCGCGCTGTTCGAGGGGACCAAGGTCGCCGATCAGGAGAAGCTGGCCATGCGCCAGCGGCTCGCCGAGGACCGCGTGCGCACCCAGTTTTTGCGGCGCGAGGAGGCCTCG
>Ga0105047_10005608_pt1 | contig 21480 bp, 21 predicted proteins | sample MAT04_FD_78384 | JGI IMG/M metagenome (GOLD analysis project Ga0105047, IMG submission 78384) | Freshwater microbial communities from Lake Fryxell liftoff mats and glacier meltwater in Antarctica - MAT-04 (megahit assembly) | ecosystem: Environmental > Aquatic > Freshwater > Ice > Liftoff... | reverse complement strand
AGTCAACCACGACGAGTTGCACACAACGAACACGACAAAAAACAGGTCAAAATTTATTTTTTGCGTCGTGCCCGTTGTGCTTAAACACCAATTCAGATTTTTCCGACGAGGTCGAGCGAGGGCGAGAGCGTCGCTTCGCCGGGCGTCCACTTGGCCGGGCAGACTTCACCCGGATGCGTCGCCACGTACTGCGCGGCCTGGATCTTGCGCTTCAATTCCTTGGCGTCGCGGCCAATGCCGAGGTCGTGGATCTCGCAGACCTTGATTACGCCTTCGGGATTGATGACGAAGCTGCCGCGCAGCGCGAGGCCTTCTTCTTCGATCATCACGCCAAAGCTGCGCGTGATCTTGCCGGTCGGGTCGCCGATCATCGGGTACTCGATTTTCTTGATCGTATCGGAAACGTCGTGCCAGGCCTTGTGCGTGAAGTGCGTATCGGTCGACACCGAATAGACTTCGACGCCCATTTTCTTCAGGTCGGCGTACTCGTCGGCGAGGTCGCCGAGTTCGGTCGGGCAGACGAAGGTGAAGTCGGCCGGGTAGAAGAAGACGACCGACCACTTGCCGCGCAGGTCGGCGTCGGAGACCGGGACGAATTTGCCCTGGTGGAAGGCCGTGGCGTTAAACGGGAGAATTTCGGTATTGATCAGTGATTGCATGGTGCAGCTCCTTTTCTTCGGGTTTAAGAGACGTCCAACGAGGCGACAGGTGAATGATAGTGATCCCGTGAAAATTTATCGAATTGATTGTTTATATATTGTAGATAGTTATTAGCTATATAACGCGCGCAGCCGGCGAGCCGCGCAAGCGCTCTTGCCGTCGCGCGCCGGCAGCCGCTCGGGTACAATGGCCGGCTTTTCGAATCAATGACTTTGCCGAGGTTTCTTCAGTGCTCGTCGTCGCTAACATCACCATGCAGTTCGGGGCCAAGCCCCTGTTCGAGAACGTTTCGGTCAAGTTCGGCGAAGGCTATCGCTACGGACTGATCGGCGCCAACGGTTCGGGAAAATCGACCTTCATGCGCATCATTGCCGGCGAACTTGAAGCGTCGGCCGGCAACGTCTCGAAGGACGCGCACGAACGCATGGCCTACCTGCGTCAGGATCAGTTCGCCTTCGAGGACCAGCGCGTCATCGACGTCGTCATGATGGGCCACGAACAGATGTGGGCGTGCATGCAGGAGAAGGACGCGATCTACGCCGACCCCGAGGCGAGTGAAGCAGACTATCTGCACGCCGCCGAACTCGAACACCAGTTTGCCGAGCACGGCGGCTACACCGCCGAGGCGCGCGCCGGCGAACTGCTGCTCGGCGTCGGCATCCCGTCCGAGCAGCACTTCGGGCCGATGAGCGAAGTCGCGCCGGGCTGGAAGCTGCGCGTGCTGCTGATCCAGGCACTGTTTGCCAACCCCGACATCCTGCTGCTTGACGAACCGACCAACAACCTCGATATCGCGACCATCCGTTGGCTCGAAAACGTGTTGAACGAGCGCAACAGCACGATGATCATCATTTCGCACGACCGCCACTTCTTAAACCAGGTGTGCACGCACATGGCGGATCTCGACTACGGCAAGATCACCGTCTATCCGGGCAACTACGACGACTTCATGGAGGCGTCGTCACAGGCCCGCCTGCAGCAGCAGAATGCCAACGCGCGCGCCAAGGAACGCATCTCCGAGTTGCAGGACTTCGTGCGCCGTTTCTCGGCCAACAAGTCGAAAGCCAAGCAGGCGACCTCGCGCGTCAAGCTGATCGAAAAGCTCAGGCCTGAAGACGTCAAGCCGTCTTCGCGCCAGTACCCTTGGATCCGCTTCGAGTACGACGAAAAGGAAAAACTGCACCGCCAGGCGGTCGAAATCGAGAACCTGCGCTTTGCCTATCCGGGCAGCGAGCGCACGCTATTTAGCAATTTGACCTTGAGCGTCAACGCCGGCGACCGCATCGCGGTGATCGGCGAAAACGGCGTCGGCAAATCGACCTTTCTCAAGCTGCTGATGGGCGAGTTGCAGCCGCAGTACGGCAGCGTCAAGTGGACCGAAAAAGCGCGACCCGGCTATTACGCGCAGGACCACGCCGACGAGTTCAGGAGCGATACCAACCTCACCGACTGGATCGCCGGTTACGCGCGCGCCACGGCGAGCGAGGGCGACGACCTCGAGACGCTGATCCGCGGCACGCTCGGCCGCCTGCTCTTTTCGGGCGACGAAGTGAAGAAAGCGGTGCGCGTCATCTCGGGCGGCGAGCAGGGGCGGATGATCTTCGGCAAGCTGATGCTGATGAGGAATAACGTGCTGGTCCTCGACGAACCGACCAACCACCTTGACATGGAGTCGATCGAGTCGCTCAACACGGCGCTCGAGAAGTTCAAGGGCACGCTGATCTTCGTGTCGCACGACCGCGAGTTCGTCTCTTCGCTGGCCACGCGCATTCTCGAAATCCGCAACGACGGCAGCATCAACAACTACCTCGGCAACTACGAGGAATACCTCGCCAGCCAGGGCATCGAATAAGCGAAGTCCGGTCGGCCTGGCTCGCCCGGACCAAGTAAAAGACCTCAGGGAATACCGTCATGCGCTGGCTCGCCGCTCTGATTCTTCGCCTGCTCGGCTGGGAGACCGTCTGCACGCCGGCGCCGGGTCCGAAAGCCGTCGTCGCCGTTTACCCGCACACGTCGAACTGGGATTTTCCGCTCGGCGTGCTGTTCAAAGCCAAGCATTGCTTGGTGATGAAGTGGGCGGGCAAGGACAGTTTATTCCGCTGGCCGCTCAAGCCCCTGTCTCTCTGGCTTGGCGGCATTCCGATCAACCGCCGCGAACGCACCGGGATGACCGCCCAACTCGCCGACGCCTTTGCCCGAAATGCGAGCCTGTACGTTTGCATCGCGCCCGAAGGCACGCGCGCGCGCACCGACCACTGGAAGACCGGTTTTTATCACCTGGCGCTCGCCGCGCAGGTTCCGGTCGGCCTCGCCTTCATCGACTACGGCAGCAAGCGGATCGGCGTCGAGCGCTGGATCGAACTCTCGGGCGACGAAGCGGCCGACCTCGAGCTGCTGCGCGGATACTACGCTGACAAGCGTGGGCGCTATCCTGAGAATGCCGGCGAAATCCACTTCAAGGCCTAGCCGAAGCCGCCGCAGGGCCATGTGGGCACGTCGTCCCGGCGCAAGCCGGGACCCAGGCGAGGCCTCAATAACCGGATTGCGGGGCTCTGTCTGCCTGCGGTCGCGAGCGCCGGGATGGCGACCTTGACCACCTATAATGAGAGTGCACCGGCGCCGCGAGTTTTCGCTGGCACGCCCGGCCCGCGCTCATGCAAGGGGGTCGCATGCCCAGGCAAATCCTGATCATTCATGGCTGGAGCGACAGTTCGGCGTCGTTTCGCCCGCTCGCTTCCTTTCTCTCGGCAAACGGCTACCAGCCGAAGCTGCTGTGGCTCGGCGACTACATCTCGAAGGACGACGACGTCGGCGTTCCCGACGTCGCCAAGCGGATGGCCGAAGTGATCGACGCGATGATCGCCAGCCGCGAGCTTGAGGCTTCGTTCGACATGATCGTGCACAGCACCGGCGGACTCGTCGCCCGCCAGTGGCTGACCACGCGCTACCGCGGCATGGCCGAGCAGTGTCCGGTCAAACGGCTGGTGATGCTGGCGCCGGCCAACTATGGGTCGAAGCTGGCAGCGACCGGCAAGAGCTTTCTCGGCCGCGTGATCAAGGGCTACGACAACTGGTTCGAGAGCGGCCGCACGATGCTCGACAATCTCGAACTGGCGAGTCCCTTCCAGTGGCAGCTCGCCCAGCGCGACATCCTCATCGCGCCCGGCGGCGACGCTGCGCGCTATTACGGCAGCGATCGGCTCTGGCCTTTCGTCATCAGCGGGACGCATCCGTATACCAGCCTGCTGCGCCAGATCGTCAATGAAAACGGCGCCGACGGGGCAGTCCGCGTCTGTGCTGCCAACCTCAACGCGCACGGCGTGACCATCGATTTTCGCGAGCGCACGCCGGACCGGCTTTTCCGCGTCTGGCCGCTGCGCCTCGAATGCAAGGTACCGCTGGCCGTCCTGCCGACCCGCACGCACGGCTCGATCATCGACCCCAAGCGCAGCAGTCGCGGCAATCGCGAGGACATTGCGGAAAGCGAACCGGAGCGCCAGCAACTCGGTCAGTGCCTGCTTGCAGCGCTCGCCTGCAAGGACTTCGACGAATACCGGGCGATTTCCGAAAACTGGGAGGCGATTTCCGAGGCCACCGCCGAACGGCGCAATCGGGTGCCGCCGCCCGAACGCGTCGACTTTTTCCACCAATACATGCAGATGAATTCGGCGGTGATCGACGATCACGGTTATCCGGTCAGGGATTACTTCCTCGAATTCTTTTCCGGGACCAGCCGCGCGCACGATGAGGCCAACGTCTATCTGCACCGCAAGGTGCTCGAAGACGTCAAGATCAACACGCGCGACGCATCGCTGCGCAATCTCTACTTCGACCGCACCGCTCTCTTCGAAGGCTATTTCAGGCTGCTGCCGAGCGGCACGCCGCCGACGCTGTTCATGTCGATCTCGGCGGCGTCCCCGGGCGACAACGTCAATTACTTCGAGAGCGAGAAAGTCGGCGCGCAGCAGCAGGTCGCGCTCAGCCTCGAGGGCGACCGCAGCCAGCGCTGGCTGCAGCGCAATTCGACGCACTTCGTGCAGATCATCGTCCCGCGCATGCCGCGCGCAAAGGTTTTCCGGCTCACCAATTTCGCGCACCTGTAGCGCTCAAGGGGCGCCGGCTCCGCCGCCACTGCGCCTCAGGCGTCCTGGCGGCGGTAGCCGGCGACGCCGATCGCCAGGCGGATCAGGTTGTAGCTCGCCCAGCGCAGCGCGCTGACAAACCACGGCAACTGCCGCCACGAGTGCAGCGCGAGTTCTTCGCCGCCGACGCGCAGCGCCTGCTCGAGGCTCTCGCGTAACTGCCCGGCAAATTGCGCGTCGCGCACGACGACGTTGGCTTCGCGCGCCAGCAGCAGGCTGAACGGGTCGATGTTCGACGAGCCGACCGTCGCCCAATGCGCGTCGATGACCGCCACCTTGGCGTGAAGAAAGCTGCGCCGATATTCGAAGACGCGAATTCCGGCGCCGAGCAACTGACCGTAGAGCGCTTGCGTCGCGTAGTGCAGCAGGCGGTACTCGATGCGCCCCTGGAGCAGGATGGTCACCGCGACGCCGCGCCGGGCGGCGTCCGTGAGCGCGCGGCGAAAGCGGCGGCCGGGCAGGAAGTAGGCGTTGGCGATCAGGATGCTGGTGCGCGCGTTGGCGATTGCCGCGAGATAAACGTCCTCGATGTCGCGGCGATGCCGGATGTTGTCGCGAACGAGGAAAGCCGCTTCCTGTTCGCCGCCTCGCAAGGGCGGCGCCGTCGCCGCGCTGCGCTCGCTCCGGAAGCGACGTTTGTGGCTCACCCAGCTGACAATTTCCCAGAGCCGGCGCACTGCGCGCTCGATCGGAACGAGCAGCGGACCTTCAATACGTACGGCATAATCGTAGCGTGGCAGGCGCTCGCCGGCGTCGTGGTCATCGATGATATTGATGCCACCGACGAAAGCGATCTGGCCGTCGATGACGGCGAGTTTCCGATGCAGCCGGCGCAAGCGATGCCGGCGCAAGCGAAAGCGTGATGTTTCCGGACGATAGACGACGGCCATAACACCGGCGTCGGCGAGCGCGGGCATCAGCGTGCGCGAAAACGCCGGCGCACCAAAGCCGTCGACGAGCAGTCGAACCTTGACACCGCGCCGTGCGGCGGCGATCAACGCGCCGGCGACTGAACGACCGGTGTCGTCGTTTTCAAAAAGATAGCTCTCGAGGTGTACATCGCGGCGGGCGGCGTCGATTGCGCCGATCAGCGCCGGAAAAAACTCGACGCCGTTCTCGAGCAGCGTCAGGCGATTTCCGGGCAGGAATTCAGCCGGCATCGTCAGCCGGCGAGGTTGCCCAGCAAATGGGCCGACAGGGCGGCGTGGTCCGAAATGCGGGCCCAAGGGCCGGCGCAGTGCATTTCGGCTTGCGCGATGGTGAACCCGCGCACGTAGATCCGGTCGAGGCGCAGCACCGGTCGCGTCGCCGGATAGCTGCGCCCGGGCGAGGCGGGGCTGCCGCAAATCCCGCCAAAGGCTTCGGTGAGACCGAGGCGTGCGGCGAGCAAGGCGTCGGCCTCGTTGCGCCAGTCGTTGAAATCGCCGGCGATAATCAGCGGCGAATCGGGTTCGGCGATGTCCTCGAGGTAGCGCGAGAGCGCATCCATCTGGCGGCGCCGCGAACGTGCGAACAGCGAGAGGTGGACGCAGACGCAGTGCAGGTCCTTGGCCAGTCCCGGGACCTTGATGGCGCAGTGCAGCAGGCCGCGCCGCTCGAAGCGGTGGTGGGTGACGTCCTGGTTGTGGCTATGCGCGATCGGAAAGCGCGCCAGAATCGCGTTGCCATGATGTCCGTGGTCGTACATCACGTTCTCGCCGTAGGCCGTCGAACTCCAGACGTCCTCGGCGATGAAATCGTGTTGCGCGCCGTTCGGCCAGTTCTCGAAAGCCTCGGCGTGCCGGCTGTTCATGCCCTGGACTTCCTGCAGGAAAACGATGTCGGGCGCGAGCAGGCGCAACTGCTTGCGCAGCTCATGCACCATGATGCGCCGGTTGAATTGCGAGAAACCCTTGTGGATGTTGCAGGTGACGATCTTGAGTCGGGGGTTCTTCATGGCGCTCACGAAACGGCGAGCATCCTTTCCAGGGCCAGCCGCGCGAGCTCGGCTTCGTGTTCGGGGACCTTGATCTGGTTGACGACGTGACCGTCGGCCAGATTCTCGAGCGTCCATGCCAGGTGCTGCGGGTCGATGCGTTGCATGGTCGAGCACATGCAGACCGTCGTCGCCATGAACTGCACGATCTTGCCCTCGGCTTTGACTTCCTCGGCCAGGCGGTTCACCAGATTGAGCTCGGTGCCGACCAGCCAGCGCGTGTTCGGCGCCGCTTCCTTGATCGTCTTGACGATGAATTCGGTCGAGCCGACGAAATCCGACTGCTTGCACACCTCGAAGCTGCATTCGGGGTGCGCGATGACCAATCCGTCCGGGTACTGATTGCGGAACTTGAGGATATGCGCCGGCTGGAACATCTGATGCACCGAGCAGTGACCCTTCCAGAGCAGCAGTTTGGCTGTGCGGATTTGCTCGGCGGTCAGGCCGCCCATTTCGCGATCGGGATCCCAGACCATCATTTCGTCGAGGGCAATGCCCATCTTGTAGCCGGTCCAGCGACCCAGGTGCTGGTCGGGGAAAAAGAGAATTTTCTCGCGCCGGGCGAAGGCCCAGCGGGCAATTGCCTCGGCGTTCGACGAGGTGCACACGATGCCGCCGTGCTCGCCGCAGAACGCCTTGAGGTCGGCCGCCGAGTTGATGTAGGTGACCGGGGTGACGATCTCGTCGGCGGCCAGCACTTCACCGAGTTCACGCCAGCAGCGCTCGACCTTGGCGAGGTTAGCCATGTCGGCCATCGAGCAACCGGCGCCGAGGTCGGGCAGAATCGCTTTCTGGTGGGGTTTGGACATGAAATCGGCGACCTCGGCCATGAAATGCACGCCGCAGAAGACGATGTATTCGGCGTCGGTCTGCGAGGCAAGGCGCGAAAGCTTGAGCGAATCGCCGGTCAGGTCGGCGTATTGATAAACGTCGGCGCGCTGATAGTGGTGGCACAGGATGACCGCCCGCTTGCCGAGGCGCGCGCGCGCCGCACGGATGCGCGCGTGGCAGGCCTCGTCGGGCAAGGCGCTGAACTCGTCAAAATGAATGCTCGCTGTTTGCATGGTAGTGCTCGTTAGGCGATGATCGCCCGGCCTGGGCCGACCGCGGCGACGATAAATGGTTTCAGGGCGCGTTGCGGCGTCAGTTCTGCCACGGCAACCCAGCATGGCGCCAGCCGCCTATCTTACCGCGTTGGCCACTCGCGTCCTTGTCTCCCTCGAAGCCCTCGAGGATGTTGTAGCACTCGTTATACCCCGCCTGGCTGGCGAGCGATGCGGCGTCGTGCGAGCGCGCGCCGCTGCGGCAGATAAACATCACCAGCGCCTCGGCGTCGACCTGCTGCTTGAGCTGGGCGAGGAAATGGCTGTTCGGCTGGTTGCCCGGATAGATCATCCACTCGATCTCTTTAGCGCCCGGAATGCGGCCCACCCAGTCCCATTCGGCGCGCGTGCGCACATCGACAATCTGCGCGCCGGGCGCCAGGCGCCAGACCTCGCAGGCTTCACTGGGCGTCAGAGCGCCGGGGTAGGACAGGCCAAACTCACGCGCGCGCATCTGCGCGAGATCAAGCAAGTCACTGAGTTTTCCCATATCGTTATTGCTCCTGAGCTGCACGGGGATGAGTATAAGACATGCACCATGAACTGACGTTCGAGCGACGTTCGAGCGTACGATTGCGTTCTCAGCGTTTCGGGCGCACTGTTTTTGGGCGAGAGCACCAATAGAGTGCGGCATGAATTGCGTAAAGGTCGGCCCCTATCGCTTATGGCACAATGGTCAGACTGGCGCAGCCCGATTGGCACGTTTTCTGCTATCCCGTCCTCGTCAACCTTTTATTGTCGCCGGGACTCCGGCACCCGTGAGGAGATTTTGCATATGGCAAGTCCGCAAGACGTTATCAAGATGGTCAAGGAAAACGAAGTCAAGTTCGTGGACTTCCGTTTTACCGACACGCGCGGCAAGGAGCAGCACGTGACGGTTCCGGTCAGCGCCTTCAACGAGGACAAGTTTGAAAACGGCCACGCCTTTGACGGTTCGTCGATCGGTGGCTGGAAAGGCATTCAAGCGTCCGACATGCAGCTGATGCCCGACCCCGGAACGGCCTACATCGACCCCTTCTTCGACGAGACGACGCTCGTTCTCCAGTGCGACGTCGTCGACCCGACCGACGGTCGCGGCTACGACCGCGACCCGCGCTCGATCGCCAAGCGCGCCGAGGCCTACCTCAAATCGTCGGGAATCGGCGACGCCGCCTATTTCGGCCCCGAGCCCGAGTTCTTCATTTTCGACTCGGTCGAGTGGAGCGTCGACATGTCGGGCTGCAACCTCAAGATCTACTCGCAGGAAGCGGCGTGGACCTCGGGCGAGAAGAGCGAAGGCGGCGGCGGCTCGGGTCACCGGCCGTCGGTCAAGGGCGGCTACTTCCCGGTGCCGCCGGTCGACAGCCTGCACGACATCCGTTCGGCGATGGTGCTGACGCTCGAATCAATTGGCATTCCGGTCGAAGTGCATCACCACGAGGTGGCGACCGCCGGTCAGTGCGAAATCGGCACGGTGTTTAACACGCTGGTCAAGCGCGCCGACTGGACGCAGATGCTCAAGTATGTCGTGCATAACGTCTCGCATCAGTACGGCAAGACGGCGACCTTCATGCCGAAACCGATCGTCGGTGACAACGGCTCGGGCATGCACGTGCACCAGTCGATCTGGAAGGACGGCAAGAACCTGTTCGCCGGCAACGGCTACGCCGGTCTTTCGGAAATGGCGCTCTTCTACATCGGCGGCATCATCAAGCACGCCAAGGCGCTGAACGCCATCACCAACCCGGGTACCAACTCGTACAAGCGTCTGGTTCCGCACTACGAAGCGCCGGTCAAGCTGGCCTACTCGGCGAAGAACCGTTCGGCGTCGATCCGCATCCCGCACGTCACCTCCGACAAAGCCCGGCGCATCGAGACGCGCTTCCCTGATCCGATCGCCAACCCCTATCTGTGCTTTACGGCGCTCTTGATGGCCGGCCTCGACGGCATCCAGAACAAGATCCATCCGGGCGACGCCGCTGACAAGAACCTCTACGATCTGCCGCCGGAAGAGGATGCCAAGATCCCGACCGTTTGCGCCAGCCTCGAAGAAGCGCTCGCCGAACTCGACAAGGACCGTGAGTTCCTGACCCGTGGTGGCGTCTTCTCGAACGACTGGATCGACGCCTACCTCGAACTCAAGATGGAAGAAGTGAACAAGGTGCGCATGACCACGCACCCGGTGGAGTTCGAACTTTATTACAGCTGCTGATGCCGGCGTAATGGGTAAAAAAGACGGGCGTGCCCGTCTTTTTTTTCGCCCGGCGTCGGCCGCGTGGAACGGCCTGGAACGGCCTGCACGTTGTAATTGCGTAAGGCATCCAATACACTGATTGCTCTGCACACCCCGGTGCCGACGCAGCAAAGATAGGATGGCGATGAAGTTTTCCGGCTTGTACTTTTCGTCCGCGTGCCTTGTTCTGGCAAGTGCCCCGGCCTATGCAGACGTAATGTTCCAGTGTGTCGACGGGAGCGGGCATAAATCGTTTTCGAACATGAAATCGTCGGTCAAGGGCGTCCAGTGCACGGCGATGGATCTCGGTCCGGCTGCGCCGATTGCCGCGCCGATTGCCGCTCCGGCGCCGCGTGGGGCGGCGAAGACGCCGACGCCGTCGACGTTCCCGCGCGTCGATAACGATGCGCAGAAAGCGCGCGACACCGACCGCCGGCGCATCCTCGATAACGAACTGGCTGCCGAACAGCGCAATGCCGAGCAGGCGAGGAAGGAACTCGCCGAGCAGGACGCGACCATATTGCCCAACGAGCGCATGCAGTTCAAGGGCGGCGGTGGGATCGCCGGAGGCAAGGTTGAAGACCGTGTGCGGCCGTATCGCGACAAGGTCGCCTTGCACGAGCGCAATATCGAGGCCATCCAGAAAGAAATTGGCCGCCTGCGCTGAGCGCCAGCCGGCTCCGCTCTGCATCGCCAATGCCTGAATCCGCGCACAATCCATTCGGCGGGCTCGACCTGCTGTCCTCGTCGGTCGTCCTGGTCGACGAGCATTTCGCCATCCGCTACATGAATTCGGCCGCCGAAAACCTGCTCGCGCTGAGCAGCAAGGCGGTCGCCGGGTCGCGCCTTGACAGTGTCGTCGACTGCCCGCGTGCGCTGCAGGAAGCCCTCGACAACGCGTTGCGCCACGGCTGGAGCTACACCGGGCAGAGCATCGAATTGCAGCGCAATGACGGCGTCGTACTGCATCTCAATTGCACGGTAAACCCGACCGAAACCGCCGATGCCGGTCTGCTCGTCGAACTCTGGCCGATCGACCAGCAACTCAAGACAACGCGCGAAGAGCGGCAGATCGCCGACCAGCTGGCGAGCCGTGAGTTGATCCGCAACCTCGCGCACGAAATCAAGAACCCGCTCGGCGGCATTCGCGGCGCCGCGCAACTGCTCGAACACGAACTCAACAATCCCGGCCTGCGTGAATACACGCAGGTCATCATAAAGGAAGCCGATCGCCTGCAGGACTTGATGAAAAGGCTGCTCTCGCCGCACCGGCCGATGCAGCCCGGGCCGGTCAACATCCACGAGATCCTCGAACGCGTGCGCAGCCTGCTGACCGCCGAATTCCCGCAGACGCTGACCGTGCGGCGCGATTACGACACGAGTCTGCCGGAGCTCATCGGCGACCGCGAGCAGCTGATCCAGGCGGTGCTCAACATCGCGCGCAACGCGGCGCAGGCAATCAGAGGCGCCTCCGCCAGCGGACAAATCACCCTGCGCACGCGCGCGGCGCGCCAGGTGACATTGGCCAAGCGGCGCCATCGCCTGGCGCTCGAACTGCAGGTGATCGACAACGGCCCGGGGATTTCCGACGACATCCGCGAGCGCATGTTCTACCCCCTGGTTTCCGGGCGCGAAGGCGGCAGCGGACTCGGCCTGACGCTGGCGCAAAGTTTTATCCAACAGCACCAGGGAACCATCGAGTGCGAAAGTCGCCCCGGATACACCGCTTTCACGATTCGCATGCCACTCGGAACGCCGTGAGGCGCGACCCGGACGTCAACTCGTGGCAAGCTCCTTGCTAGTGCGTTTCCATCGCCTTGAATGAGGATGGACAATCAATGAAACCGGTGTGGATCGTAGACGACGACAAGTCAATCCGCTGGGTCCTCGAGAAGACACTGGCGCGCGAGCAGCTGCCGTTCAAAAGCTTCGCCTCGGCCAGTGAAGCGCTGGCCCAGCTCGACATCGGCGGCGATCTGCCGCAGGTCCTCGTTTCCGATATCCGCATGCCCGGCGAATCGGGGCTCGCCCTCCTCAAGCAGTTCAAGCTGCGTTTTCCCTCGTTGCCGGTCATCATCATGACCGCCTACTCGGACCTCGACAGCGCCGTCGCGGCTTTTCAGGGTGGTGCTTTCGAGTACCTGCCCAAACCGTTTGACGTCGACCAGGCGCTCGAACTGATCCGCCGGGCGATCGACGAGAGCCTGCACCAGGTTGGTGCTTCGGACGAAGTCGGCCTGGTGCCCGAAATCCTCGGCCAGGCTCCGGCGATGCAGGAAGTTTTCCGCGCCATCGGACGCCTCTCGCAATCGAACGCGACGGTGATGATTACCGGTGAATCGGGTTCGGGCAAGGAACTCGTCGCGCGCGCCGTGCATCGCCACAGCCCGCGCTCGGACAAGCCGTTCATCGCCATCAACACCGCGGCGATCCCCAGGGACCTGCTCGAATCCGAACTCTTTGGCCACGAGCGCGGCGCTTTCACCGGCGCCGCCACGCAGCGCCGTGGACGTTTTGAGCAGGCCGAAGGCGGCACGCTATTTCTCGATGAAATCGGCGACATGCCGCCCGAATTGCAGACGCGGCTTCTGCGCGTGCTCTCCGACGGCAATTACTACCGCGTCGGCGGGCATTCGCCGCTCAAGGCGAACGTGCGCATCATTGCCGCAACGCACCAGAACCTTGAAGCGCGGGTCAAGGAAGGCCTCTTTCGTGAGGACCTGTTTCACCGCCTCAACGTCATCCGGGTGCGCCTGCCGAGTCTGCGCGAACGCCGCGAAGACATCCCTATTCTCGCTCGCCACTTCCTGCAGAAGAGCGCGCAAGACCTCGGCGTAGAGGCCAAGCGCTTTTCCGCCGCGGCGCTCAAATACCTCGCTTCGCTCGCTTTCCCGGGCAACGTCCGCCAACTCGAAAACATCTGCCACTGGCTTACCGTGATGGCGCCCGGCCAGCAGGTGGACCTCGCCGACCTGCCGGCCGAACTGCGCGAATCGGCGCCGGCGGCGGCGACCGGCGACTGGGAGAGCGGACTGGCGCTTGAAGTCGATCGCCTGCTCGCCGGCGGCGATGGTCAGGTGCATGAAAAGCTGACCGACAGTTTCGAGCGCGTCCTGATCCTGCGCGCGCTGGCCCACACCGGCGGACGCCGAATCGAGGCCGCGCAGGCGCTCGGCATCGGCCGCAACACGATCACGCGCAAGATTCAGGAACTCGGGCTCGACAGCGGCCGTAGCGACGACCTCGAACGCACATCGGGTTAAAAACCGGTTCACCTGACGGAGAACACGGAGCACACGGAAAGGCGATCGCCGCGATCTTTGCCTAGCCGGATTATCGTGGCGCATACTGCCAGCGCATCTCCATGTGATATCCGGCCGGCCGCGAACGCTGCGCTCAATCGTTTTTTTTGAAGCACGGTCAAGCGTTTTTTCCACGATAATGGCGGCGTTCCAACTTTGGCCCGCTCAATGACCGCACTTCCTGCCCTGCTGATCGATCCGCTGCGCGTGCACGCGCTGCTCGGCGCTGCGCGCGGCCGTTTTACCGTCGAGGCCATCGCCGAATGCGCGTCGACCAATACGCTACTCCTGGCGCGCGCCGATGCCGGAGCGCCGGCCGGCAGCGTCATCGTCGCCGACCGGCAGACCGCCGGCCGCGGTAGCCGTGGGCGCAGCTGGCTCGCTGCGCCGCACGCCAGCCTGACCTTCTCGGTGCTGTGGCGCTTTGCCGGCGGTCTCGAGCGCCTCGCCGGACTGTCGCTCGCCGTCGGCGTCGCCGTCGTGCGAGCGCTCGAGGCCTTAGGCGCGCACGGCGTACGGCTCAAATGGCCGAACGACATCCTGCACGCGGGTGGCAAGCTCGGCGGCATTCTCGTCGAATTGAACCAATCGCACGGCGAACCTGATCACGCACTCGCCGTCATCGGCATCGGAATCAATCTTTCGCAGCCGCCCGAGATCGGCGGCGAAGGCTTTGCCCTGCCGCCAGCGGCGCTTGATCGCCTGCTCTCGCCGATGCCCGAACGCGACCTCCTGCTGGCCAGACTCCTCGTCGAACTGGCGACCGTCTTCGAGCGCTTTGCGAGTGGCGGATTTGTCGCCCTCAGAGACGAATGGCAGGTCCGCCACGCCTGGCAGGACCAGCCGGTGCGTGTGCTGCGCGCCGGCCGCCTCGAGGGCGAAGGCATCTGCCGTGGCGCCGACCACGACGGCGCGCTCCTGCTCGAGACGACAAGCGGGCTCGAACGCTGCCTGTCGGGCGACGTTTCGCTGCGCAGCGCCTGATGCTCGCCGCCATCGACGCCGGCAATACGCGCATCAAGTGGGGGGTGCATAACGGCTCGGTGTGGGTCGCGCAAGGCGCGCTGCCGACCGCCGACGCCGCACAACTGGCCGACGTTTCCGCCGCCTGGCCGACGCTTGGCCGCGTCGTCGGCTGCAACGTCGCCGGACGCGCGGTCGGCGAACGCATCGCCACGGCGCTCGCCGCGCATCTGCCCCGGCCGATATGGCTGACCGCCAGCGGCGAAGCGTGCGGGGTGCGTAACGCCTACGAGTCGCCCGAGCGCCTCGGCGCCGACCGCTGGGCGGCGCTCATCGGCGCGCGTGCGGCTCGCTCCTGCGCCTGCCTTGTCGTCTGCGCCGGAACGGCGACGACCGTCGATTGGCTCGACAGCCAGGGCCTGTTTCGCGGCGGGCTGATCCTTCCCGGCTTTGATCTGATGCGCGCCTCGCTGGCGCGCAACACCGCGCAGCTGCCGCTCGCCGATGGCGAGTTTCGCCACGAGCCACGCAACACCATGGACGCGATTGTCAGCGGCTGTGTGCACGCGCAGATCGGCGCCATCGAGCGGATGTTTACTCAACTTGCCGACCAGACCGGTGCGCTGTGCGTGCTGACCGGCGGTGCCGCGCAGCGCATTGCGCCGTTGCTGCGCATCCCGTTTGCAGGGCACGACAATCTGATTCTTGACGGATTGTCGCGCTATGGCAGCGCCTTATAGCCGATATCCCGGGCAGCGCGATGGCGCGCGTCGGCGGGCTATACTGGGCTCTCGTCGCCAGCGTCGCGAAAAAGCGCTCATGCCGTCGCTGTCCGATCTGCATTGCTTTGCCTAGCCTCAAGGAATCGGCACCATGCGTACCCTGGTTTTCCTCCTGATACTGGCCAATCTGCTGTTCTTTTCGTGGACGCAAGGCTATTTCGGCTCGCCGTCGAACCCCGACGCGCTGCGCGTCAGCCAGCAACTGCTCGCCGATCGCGTGCGCATCGTCGCGCGCAGCGAAGCCGACGGCGACACGTTCAAACCGGTCAAGCCGGTGAAGTTGGTCGAGAAGAAAGCGCCGGACGTCTGCCTGCTGCTCGCTGACCTGTCGATTGCCGAGACCGAACGCCTCGAAGGTCGTCTGGCCGAAGCCCTGCCGGCGTTCCGGGCGCAGCGCATGGCCGACGACGGGCGCACGAACTACTGGATCTTCATTCCGCCGCTGCCGAGCAAGCAGGACGCTGACAACAAGGTGCTCGAACTCAAACGCCTCGGCCTTCCCGACCTTTTCGTCGTCCAGGAAAACGGGCCCAACAACCGCGCGATTTCGCTCGGTTTGTTCTCGACACAGGAAAAGGCCTCCGCCCAACTTGCGGCACTGCGCGGCAAAGGCGTCAAGACGGCCCGCATCGTCGAGCGCAACGGCAAGAGCGCGTCGGCCTCGCTCGAGTTGACCGGCCCCGAAGTTCGCGCCGACGCACTGCGCCAAGTCATTGCCGAGGTGCTGCCGAACGGCAAGCCGGTGGCGTGCAAACTGCCGTCGCCGGCGACATGAGCGCGGCAAGCTATGTCGTCGGGCTGACCGGCGGCATCGGTAGCGGCAAGACCACGGTCGCCGATCGCTTCGCGTCGCTCGGCGCGGCGGTCGTCGATACCGACGCCATCGCCCACGAACTGACGACGGCCGGTGGCGCCGCGATGCCGGCCATCGCGGCCGCGTTCGGCGAGCGCGTCATGCTCGCCGACGGCGCGCTGGACCGCGCCGCGATGCGCCGTCTGGTGTTCTCGGATGGCGCGGCGAAAAACCGGCTCGAAGCGATCGTTCACCCGCTGATCCGCGACGAGAGCGAAGCGCGTTGCCGCGCGGCGATAGCCGCGCCCTATGTGCTCGTAGTCGTTCCTCTGCTCGTCGAATCGGGATTTTTCCGCGCGCGATTTGCGCGCATCCTCGTCGTCGATTGCGACGCGGCGACGCAGCTGGCGCGCGTCATGGCGCGCAACGGACTGTCGGCCGACGAGGTGCGCGCGATCATGGCGACGCAGGCGAGCCGTGCTGAGCGACTCGCCGCCGCCGACGACGTCATCGACAACAGCGGCGATCGCGACGCAGTGAACGCGCAAATTACCGCGCTGGATCAGCGTTACCGGCAACTGGCAACGGTCAACGGGCCAGCGTAATGCTGGTAAACTCCAGACGGCGAGTTGAGCTTTTAAAGCAAATGCATCAGAATCCTGCGACTTTACCGATATCAGACCTGGCGGCGGTGTGATTACATACGAATATCCCTTTAATGAGCGCGTACGCACCCTGTTGCGCCTCGAGGATTTATTCGACAAGGCGGCCCATTTCATCGAGCCGCCGGGCTCGCGCGAACATCACGTTGTCCTGCTCACGATGTTTGAAATTCTTGATGTGTCAGGGCGCGCCGACCTCAAGATGGATCTGATTCAGGAACTGGAACGCCAGCGCCAGTCCCTGCTCGTCTTTCGCAACAATCCCGAAATCTCCGAAGAAGCGCTGTCCGGCGCGCTCTACGAAATCGAACAGGCGTCCGCCGCCCTGCTCGCGATGACCGGAAAGATCGGCCAGTATTTGCGCGAGAACGACTGGCTGATGGGGATCAAGAGTCGCGCCGTCATACCCGGTGGCGTCTGTGAATTCGACCTGCCGTCCTACCATCATTGGCAGCACCAGGAGCCGGGTGATCGGCGCGAGCAACTCCTGCGCTGGCTCAAGACGCTGATACCGCTGCGCGACGCGATGTCCATCGTGCTGCGGCTCTTGCGGGCGAGCGGAACGGTCGAACACCAGGTGGCCAAGGGTGGTGCCTTTCAGTTGATGCTCGGCGGCAGCGGATCGCAGATGGTGCGCATTTCGCTTCAGTTGCACGCGCCCTTCGTTCCCGAAATCAGCGCCAACAAATACGCCCTGAACATCCGCTTTACTCGTCCCGACAGCGCGCACCGGCCGCGCCATACTGACGACGGCGTCGATGTCGCTTTTGATATGCTGTTCTGCAACTTGTGATGCGTAATCCGGTGAAAGTCCGTTGTCCGCAATGCGCTGCCGAATCGCTATGGGATGCGACGAACAAATTTCGCCCCTTCTGCTCGCAACGCTGCAAGCTGATTGACTTGGGCGCCTGGGCCTCGGAAGCCTACCGTATGCCGGTCGACGACGACCCGGACCGGCTCGCCGATTCGCCGAAGAGCGAGTAGCGACCGGCACCGGCCGTCGATTGTCCCGACCTCACCGCGGCGCTGATTACCGCCAGCCGCGCAGCAGCGCGATGCCGTGCGCGCCATGCTCGCAGGCGGTGGCGAGCATCTGCGGCTGCATGCCGCCGAGCGCGAATACCGGGACTGGCAAACGCTCGACGAGGCGGGAAAACTCACGCCAGCCGATTCCGGCGTCGTGTGCATGGCTCGCCGTCGGCAGCACCGGGCTCAACTGGACGAAATCGGCGCCGAGCGCGACGGCGCGCGCGAGTTCGTCGGCGTCATGGCACGACGCAGCGACCCAGGCAAAATCGGGGCGTTGCGCGCACTGCATGAGACGGCCAGAGGAGAGATGTACGCCGTCGGCGCCGACCGTGCGCGCCAGTCGCTCGTCGTCGTTCACCAGAACGCGGGCGCCGTAGCGCCTCGCCGCGGCGATAACGGCGTGCGCGAAACGTAGGCGCTGAGCGTCGGCGAGGGTCTTGTCGCGTAGCTGGATCAGCCGCAATCCCCCGGCCAATGCGCCTTCCAGCCGAGCAAGTTCGGCAGTGACACCGTTCTCGGCGGCGTTGGTCAGCGCATAGATCGCCGGCAGTTCGAGCGCGCGCAGGATCGGGCCGTTAGCCGGCAGCAAAGGCGCCACCGGCGCTATGTCACCGACCTTCACCCAGACGAAGCCGCTGTGCTCGATCGGAGCGATCTCCCCGTGCCAGGACGGCACGCGGAAGAACTTGAGGCGCACTTCGGCGTGCGGGTAGGAGAACGCGCAACTCACCCACGGCCAGGCGCAGTCGATGGCAATGCCGAGCTCCTCATCAAGTTCGCGCAACAGCGCCTCGTGCACCGTCTCGCCGGGCTCGACCTTGCCACCGGGAAATTCCCAGTAGCCGGCATAGACCTTTCCCGGCGGGCGCTGGGCGAGCAGGAACTCGCGTCGCGCGCCAGCGCCATCACTGGTCTCGCGCAGCAGGATCGCTGCGGCGACCTCGACGACGCGCGTCATTGGCCGCGCGCGGGCAACGTTGTCTGGTGCGTCCCGGCCCAGTCCTTGGCGAACTGCCAGGCGACGCGGCCGCTGCGCGAGCCGCGCATCAGCGCCCAGTTGAGCGCCTCGCGTTCGGCGCCGGCGATCTCGGCGTCGTTGCAGCCGAACGAGCGCAGCCAGTGGGCGACGATATGAAGGTAGGCGTCCTGATCGAAGGGATAGAACGAGAGCCAGAGTCCGAAGCGTTCCGAGAGCGATATTTTTTCCTCGACCGCTTCGCCCGGATGGATCTCTTCACCGACGCGCTTGCCCTCGAGATTCTCCTCAAAATACTCGGGCATCAGGTGACGGCGGTTCGACGTCGCGTAGATCAGTACGTTGTCGGGCGCCGCCGCGAGCGAACCGTCGAGGACGACCTTGAGCGCCTTGAACGTCGCATCGCCAGCGTCGAACGACAGGTCGTCGCAAAAAACGATAAAGCGTTCGTCTCGCCCGGCGACCAGTTCGACGATGTCGGGCAGGTCGACGAGTTCGCTTTTCTCAACCTCGATGACGCGCAGTCCGTGGCGCGCATATTCGTTGAGCAGCGCCTTGATCAGCGACGATTTGCCCGAGCCGCGCGTGCCGGTGAGGAGGACGTTGTTGGCCGGTTGCCCGGAAACGAACTGGCGCGTGTTAAGGTCGATGCGTCTCTTTTGCTCGTCGATGTCGTGCAGGTCGGCGAGCGCGATCGTCGCCGGCCGCCTGACCGGCTCGAGAAAGCCCGAATTGCCGCGTTTTTTCCAGCGAAAGGCGATCGCCGAATCCCAGTCGGGCGCCGCCGAGAGCGGCGGTAGCAGCGGTTCGATACGGGCAAGCAGCGTCTCGGCGCGAGCGAGAAAACGGGCGAGTTGATCCATGGCATCGTTCATCGGGCGGTATACTGACTTCATGACAAAACCCCTGCACTGTAGCCAAAACATGCCGAAAAGCCAACGCCACTTCCGGTCCGGTCAACGCTTCGCCGGCCGCGCCACTTCCCGCTTCACTTCCCGCTTCGCGTCCCATTCCGCCTCCCTTCTTGCCAGCTTCTTGCTCGCCGCCTGCGCGACGGTAGCGGAGGCGCCGGCGCCGCTCGTCTGCCCGGTGTGCGCGGTCTGCGCGCAATGTCCGACGCCGACCGCGCCGCCAGCGCCGGCCGCCAAGCTGATGCAGCCGGCCAACTGGAGCGATTTGCCGGGCTGGGCCGACGACGATCTGGCGGCTGCCGTGCCGGCCTTGCTGCAGTCCTGCCGCGCCTTCGCGAGCCGCGCGCAGTGGCCGCTCTGGCGCAGCGCCTGCGAGGAGGCAAAAAACCTTGTCGGGCCCGATAACGCGGCTTTGCGCCGGTTTTTCGAAGCGCATTTTGCGCCCTACCTGTTGACCAATCCGGACGCGACGACAAGCGGCCTGTTTACGGGCTATTACGAGCCGCTGCTGCGCGGCTCGCGCAGACGCACTGCGACTTTCTCCGAAGCGGTGCTCGGCGTGCCCGGCGATCTTCTGACGATCGATCTCGGCGCGGTCGTGCCGGACGTGAAAAACCTGCGTTTGCGCGGCCGCCTGCAAGGCAACAAGGTCGTCCCTTACTACTCGCGCGCCGAGATCGTCCGGCGCGAGAATGACACCAGCGACCGCGTGTTGCTCTGGGTCGACGACGCCGTCGAGCTGTTCTTCCTCCAGATACAAGGCTCGGGTCGCGTCCGCCTGCCCGACGGCGAGATGGTGCGCATCGGTTACGCCGAGCAGAACGGCCACCCGTACCGCTCGGTTGGCCGCGAGTTGATCGAGCGTGGCGAACTCAAGGCCGAGCAGGCGTCGATGCAGGGCATCCAGGCTTGGGCGCGGGCCAATCCGGCCCAGCTCGACGACCTGCTCAATACCAATCCAAGCTACGTCTTCTTCCGCGAAGTGCAGTCCAAGGGCAGGGAGGACGAAGGACCGCAAGGCGCGCTCGGCGTGCCGCTGACGCCGGAACGCAGCATTGCCGTCGATGCGCGCCACGTTCCGCTCGGCGCGCCGGTTTTCGTCGCCACGACGCAGCCCAATTCGCCGACGCCGCTGCGCCGACTGATGCTGGCTCAGGATACCGGCGGCGCCATCCGCGGTGTCGTGCGCGCCGACTATTTCTGGGGCTTCGGCGAAGACGCGGGCCGCCAGGCCGGACGCATGCGCCAGCAGGGCCAGATGTGGGTTCTGCTGCCGCCCGGCATTGCGCCCAAATAGGGGCAAAAGGGAGCGCAGCCGCGCGTCACGCGCGCAAGCCGAACGGGTAAGCGACAATCAGGCGAGGTCAGGTCCGCGCATCAGTCGCGTGGCAGGGCGCTGGATTTTTGTCCTGGCGAGCCAGCGTGTCGCCGGCAAGGTAAGCTACCACCGCCTGATCGGGATCGGTTTGCGTCGTCAGCAGCGCCTCGATTCCTCTTTGCCGCAGACGCTGCTGCAGTCCTGAACCGATTCCCGCCGTGAGCAGAACGTCGATGCCGTCGAGCGGGTGCGCCTCAGCGCGGTTTGCCGCGTGAAACGACTGATCGATCGCCAGCTCGACCAGTGACTTGCCGACAACCTCGCCGTTGCGAACGTCGAAAACCCAGAACTTCCGGCACTTGCCGGCGTGCTCGGTCACCGTCTTGCGATTCTGGCTGCTGACGGCGACTCTGACCAGTTCACCCGGCGGTTTTTCGACGCGGGCATCCGGCGCGCGCGCCTCGCTGCCGCAGCACGAACCCCCTGCGTGCGCGTGCGCCTTGCCCTGTCCGCCGCAGCCGCCGCCGGTTGCGGCGCAGTGGTGATTGCCCGCGTGCTCGGCGTGCCCGCTGCAGCAACCGCCGGCTCGATGTTCGTGCCCGTGACCATGACCGCCGCATCCGCCAGGCGCGATGGCCGCAACTTGCAGTTT
>Ga0105047_10005607_pt1 | contig 21481 bp, 17 predicted proteins | sample MAT04_FD_78384 | JGI IMG/M metagenome (GOLD analysis project Ga0105047, IMG submission 78384) | Freshwater microbial communities from Lake Fryxell liftoff mats and glacier meltwater in Antarctica - MAT-04 (megahit assembly) | ecosystem: Environmental > Aquatic > Freshwater > Ice > Liftoff... | reverse complement strand
GATGAAGTTCCTGTCGTGGGTAGGCGACCAGCCGTTTGTGCATCCAGGTTTGCAGTGTGGCGGCATCGAAGGGGCTTGGGCTGTAACGTCCCAAGGTAGATTTGGCGCACGCCGCGTGGTGCAATGCTTTGCAGTTGAGTGCAAGTTTGAATAAAAATATGCCCCGATCCACGCCACCTTCGACGACCCAACAGCTCGATATCTTTGCCGACAGCCAGGACGTGATGCTGCGCAACGATCTGGTGGGCATGCTGACACGGCACGACGGGGCTGCGGCTCGCCAGGCGCTGGTCACGCTCTCCGATAGCTACCCGGAGGATGCCATGCTGGCACCTGCCCGGGTGTTGCTGGCGGCGCTTGTGGGTGGGGCGCCCTCACCGGTTGCCAAGCCAACAGCGCCGGTGGCCGCAGCCGATCTGGCTGCGGCCCGGCTGCACCTGCAGGGCCAAGTGGCACCTGCGGCTGCCGCAGTGCTGGGGCAGGGCGCCGCGCCAACCTGGCTGGCGCCGCTGTGGCGCGACCTGGCCCGGCGCAGCGAGTCGCTGCCCTGGGCTGCTGCCCGGGCCGACGAGCATGCCGCGCCGCTCTGGTTGGCCGCAGGCGATTGGGCGCAGGCGGCGCGGGCTGCTGGCGGCATTACCTCTTGGCGGCGAATCCCCGCGCCATTGGCCTGGATGGCCGAAGCACGCTTTCGGCAAGACGGGGTTGACACGGTCTGGCCGCTGCTGTCCGAGCTGGCCTGGCTGGCGCCGCGCCGGCTCGACGGCCTGCTGCGCCGCTTGGCCGACCCCTTGCTGGACCGGCTGCGGCGCCGGTTTGACGACGGTTTTGATGCCGGCGTCGAGCGCGGCGATGAACACGGCGATCTGGTCTGGTTCCCGGCCTGGGTGCTGACCGATACACCGGCGCTGGCGCCGCGCCTGGCATTGGCCGAGCCTGGGCAGGACAGCGCCGCAGAGCGCGGGTTGCGGCTGATGGTGAATCTGCTGGCCTTGGAACGCCAAGGCCGCCACCACGAGCTGGTGGCGCGCCGCCTGGTGCTGCGAGACCTGTGCCCGCCACTGTTTGCCGCCTACATCGCGACCCGCTGAAGCGCTGGCCGTCGAATCAAGAGCAGTGCCCGCATCGCCCTCGACATCGCCCACACCACCGGCCAATGACCACCTGGTTGACGAAAAAAAGGCCAGCGCGCAGGCTGGCCTGAGATCCTCTTACCGGCGGCAGCCCGTCACGGCCGACCGCAGGCGTGGGCTCACGCCCCAGCGGCTGTCACTTGGACGCCGCTTCGCTGGCGGGCGCTGCGGCTGCCGGCACCGCAGTCAGGGTGGGCGTGGCAGCGGACGCCATCACCGCTGGCGCAAGCACCGCAACCGGCGCGGCGACCGGAACAGTTACGGCGTGCACACCCCCACTGGGCACCGGCAACAGCGGCACGATCAGCAGTGCCACGATGTTGATGATCTTGATCAGCGGGTTGATGGCCGGGCCGGCGGTGTCCTTGTACGGGTCGCCCACGGTGTCGCCGGTGACGGCGGCCTTGTGGGTGTCGCTGCCCTTGCCGCCGAAGTGACCGTCCTCGATGTACTTCTTGGCGTTGTCCCAGGCGCCACCGCCGGTGCACATGCTGATCGCGACAAACAGGCCGGTCACGATCGTGCCCATCAGCAGGCCGCCGAGCGCCGCAGCACCCAGCGTCAGGCCGACCACCACCGGCACCACCACTGGCAGCAGCGACGGCACGATCATCTCCTTGATGGCCGCGCTGGTCAGCATGTCGACCGCCGCGCTGTAGTCGGGCTTGCGCATGCCGGCCATGATCTGGCCGTCGGCAAACTGGCGTCGCACCTCGACCACCACCGAGCCGGCGGCGCGGCCCACCGCCTCCATCGCCATCGCGCCGAACAGGTAGGGGATCAGCCCGCCGATGAACAGGCCGACGATGACCTTGGGGTCGCTCAGGTCGAACGAGATCGAGAATCCCCGGCCTTCCAGCGAGTGGGTGTAGTCGGCAAACAGCACCAGTGCAGCCAGGCCGGCCGAGCCGATGGCGTAGCCCTTGGTCACCGCCTTGGTGGTGTTGCCCACGGCGTCCAGCGGGTCGGTCACGTCACGCACCGATTTGGGCAGCTCGGCCATCTCGGCAATGCCGCCGGCGTTGTCGGTGATCGGGCCGTAGGCGTCGAGTGCCACCACGATGCCGGCCATGCTGAGCATGGCGGTGGCGGCGGTGGCGATGCCGTACAGGCCGGCCAGGCTGTAGGCGGCCAGAATGGCCGCGCAGATGCACAGCACCGGCCACATCGTCGAGCGCATCGACACGCCGAGGCCGGCGATGATGTTGGTGCCGTGGCCGGTGGTGGAGGCTTGTGCGATGTGCTTGACCGGCGGGTACTGGGTGCCGGTGTAGTACTCGGTGACCCAGACCAGCGCGGCCGTCAGCACCAGGCCCACGGCGCAGGCGCCCCACAAGCGCATCTGGGTGCCGGCACCCAGCGCGTCATCGGGCATCACTGCCTTGGTGACGAAGTAAAACGCGATCAGTGACAGCACACCCGCCACGGCCAGGCCCTTGTAGAGCGCAGGCATCACGTTTTTCATGCCCGGGCTGGCCTTGACAAACGAGCAGCCGATGATCGACGCGATGATCGACACCCCGCCCAGCAACAGCGGGTAGATCACCGCCGCCATGGGCGCAGCAGCCACCATCAGCGCACCCAGCGCCATCGTGGCGATCAGGGTGACGGCGTAGGTCTCGAACAGGTCGGCGGCCATGCCGGCGCAGTCACCGACGTTGTCGCCGACGTTGTCGGCGATCACCGCCGGGTTGCGCGGGTCGTCCTCGGGGATGCCGGCTTCGACCTTGCCCACCAGGTCAGCGCCCACGTCGGCGCCCTTGGTGAAGATGCCACCACCCAGCCGCGCAAAGATCGAGATCAGCGACGAGCCGAACGCAAAACCCAGCAGCGGCTTGAGCACGCTGGTGAGGCTCTTGTCGGGCGTCAGGTTGCCGTTGCCGGTGAGGAACAGGAAGAAGATGCCCACACCCAGCAGGCCCAGGCCGACCACCAGCATGCCGGTGATGGCGCCGCCCTTGAAGGCGACATCCAGTGCCGGGCCGATGCCGCGGGTGGCGGCCTGTGCGGTGCGCACATTGGCCTTGACCGAGACGTTCATGCCGATAAAGCCGCAAGCGCCCGACAGCACCGCGCCCAGTACAAATCCCACTGCCGTGGTGCCGTCGAGGAACACCCCGATCAGCACTGCCAGCACCACGCCGACGATGGCAATGGTGCGGTACTGCCGCGCCAGGTAGGCCGCCGCACCCTGCTGGATGGCGCCGGCGATCTCCTGCATGCGGGCATTGCCCGCGTCCTGCTTCAGGATCCAGCTGCGCTGGACAAACCCGTAGAGCACGGCCGCGAGGCCGCATGCAAGCGCTATGTAGAGCGCCATGTTGGTCGAAATCAAGGTATCTCCTTCCTCGGTACAAGCCTGGGGGCAAAACGCCGCCGTCGGTGTTCTGGTACCCGCACGCCTCATCGGCAGCCGGGTCAGGCGGTCGCGCAGAAAATGTAAGTCAAGCTCGCCCTGCGCGGCACGGTGTTTTCCTGCGGTAACGCAATTGAAGTTGCCGTGTCAGGACAGGTTAAGCGGCCTCCGTAGAATGCGGGTTTCCCCTTTGCCAGCGAGTCCCCCATGAGCCTGCACAACGTGACGCCCGGCGCCAAGGCGCCCCAGGAATTCAACGTGATCATCGAGATCCCGATGAACGCGGACCCGATCAAGTACGAGGTGGACCACGAAACCGGCGCGCTGTTTGTCGACCGTTTCATGAGCACCGCGATGCACTATCCGTGCAACTACGGCTATATCCCCAACACCTTGTCCGACGACGGTGACCCGGTGGACGTGCTGGTGATCACCCCGGTGCCGCTGATCTCGGGCGTGGTGGTGACTTGCCGCGCGATCGGCATGATGAAGATGGAAGACGAGGCCGGTGGCGACAACAAGCTGCTGGCGGTGCCGATCGACAAGGTGCTGTCGATCTACAGCCAGTGGAAGACGCCCGAAGACCTGAACCCGCTGCGCATCAAGACCATCCAGCATTTCTTCGAGCACTACAAGGACCTGGAAGAAGGCAAGTGGGTCAAGGTGACGGGCTGGACCGGCGTTGACGGTGCCCACGAGGAGATCGTCAACGGCATGGCCGCCTTCGAGGCGGGCAGGCACAAGGCCTGATTTACCCAGCCCGGCTGAACAGGCCGCACACACCCCGCCTGAACACCGGCACCGCCCCTGGGCAGGGACCGGTGCTTACAGCACCTTGCGCACCAGCTTGAAGACCGGATCCTCCGGAAACGGGTGCACGGTGTAGCCCAGGCCGGTCATCAGGCGCAGCATGTTGGGGTTGTTGGCCAGCACCAGGCCGTCGATCTCGGCCAGGCCCTTGGCGCGGGCAAACTCCATGATCGACAGCATCAGGCGTGAGCCCAGGCCCTGGCCCTTGTGCTGGTCCGACACCACCAGTGAAAACTCGCAACTGGTCTGGTCCGGGTTGGTGATGTAGCGCGACACGCCGATGATCTGCTCGGTCTCGGTGAACTCACCGTCGGCCGCGGCCGTGCGGGTGCGGTGCACGGCCACCAGCGCCATTTCGCGGTCATAGTCGATCAGGGTGTAGCGCGCCAGCATGCGCGCCGGCAACTCGGGCATGGTGCTGGCAAAACGGAAGTAGCGGCTTTCTGGCGATAGCCCACGCACAAAAGCCTGCAGCATGTCGGCGTCGTCGGGCTGGATCGGCCGGATGGTGTACAGGTCGCCACCCTTCATCGGCCACTCACGCTCGTAGGCGCTGGGGTAGGGCAGGATTGCCAGGTGGTGGTAGTCGCCTGAACCACTGCTGGCTGGCGGCGCATGCTCGATCACCACCCGGGCGTCCACCGCTACCGCGCCGGTCTCGTCCACGATGATCGGGTTGATGTCCATCTCGCGCAGTTGCGGCAGCGCGCAGACCATCTCGGACACCCGCAGCAGGATCTGCTCCACCGCGTCCCTGTCGGCGGGCGGCGCGCCGCGCCAATCGCCCAATGTCTCGGCGATGCGGGCGCGCTCGATCAGCCGGCGCGCCAGGAACTGGTTGAGCGGGGGCAGCTCCATCGCCCGGTCGGCAATCAGCTCGATCATCGTGCCGCCAGCGCCAAAGGTGATGACCGGACCGAACGGGTCGTCGGTGGTCAGGCCGATGTAGATCTCGCGGCCATGGCGCTGGCCGGCCATCGGCTGGATCGTCACGCCGTTGATACGCGCTGCGGGCTGCGCCAGTCTGACCGCCGCCAGCATGTCGTTGTAGACATCGCGCACCTGGGCGGCGGACAGCACGTTCAACGCCACCCCCTGCACATCGCTCTTGTGGCTGATGTCGGGCGAGTCGATCTTCAGCGCCACCGGGTAGCCCAGTTGCGCGGCGATCAGCATCGCCTCGTTGGCGCTGCGCGCCAGCATGGTGCGGGTGACGGGGATGTGGAAGGCCGCCAGCAGGGCTTTCGACTCCATCTCGGTCAGCACCTTGCGGCGCTCGGCCAGCACGCTCTCGATCAGCAGCCGGGCGCCTTCGATGTCGGGCTTGGCCAGGTCGGAGTTGGGCGCCGGGGTTTGTTGCAGCAACTGCTGGTTCTGGTAGAAGCTGGCGATGTTGCCAAAGGCATCCACCGCTGCCTCGGGCGTGCGAAAGCTCGGGATCGCCACGCTGTTGAGCACCTCGCGCGCGGCCATGACCCGCGCGTCGCCCATCCAGCAGGCCAGCACCGGCTTGCCGGTCAGGCGAAACACCTCGGTCACGCCCCTGGCGACCGCGGCGGGGTCGGCGCCGGGCTTGGGCGAGTAGATCGCCAGCATGCCGTCGCAACCCACATCGCGGCCACAGGCCAGCAGCGCGGCGCTGTAGTGCTCGGGCCGGGCGTCTTCGCCCAGGTCGATCACCGAGCACAGGCTGGCGCCGGGCGGCAGCTTGGGCGCCAGCTCAGCGCGGGTGGATTCGCTGAGCGTGACCACCTCCAGTCCGATCTCGCTGGCCCAATCGGCCGCCAGCACACCCGGCCCGCCACCATTGGTGACGATGGCCAAACGCTTGCCCACCGGCCGGTAACGTGAGGCCAGGCATTTTGCGGCCGAGAACATCTGGGTGAACAGGCGCACCCGCACCGCACCGGCACGCCGCAGCGCGGCCTCGAACACATCGTCGCTGCCGACGATGGCGGCCGAGTGGGTGAGTGCGGCCTTGGACCCTGCCGGCTTGCGGCCGGCCTTCATCACCACCACCGGTTTGGCGTAGGCGGCGGCGCGCAGTGCGCTCATGAAGCGGCGGGCGTTGCGGATGCCCTCCATGTAGACCAGGATCGACTGGGTGGCGCCGTCGTTGGCCAAAAAGTCCAGCGCCTGCGGCAGGTCCACTGCGGTGTTGGGGCCGAGCGAGATCACGGTTGAAAAACCCACGCCGTTGCGCTGGGCCCAGTCCAGGATCGACGAGGTCAGCGCGCCCGACTGCGACACCAACGCCAGCGGGCCGGGTGCCGCCAGCATGCCGGCGGCGCTGGCGTTCAGGCCCAGGGCCGGGCGCTGAAAGCCCAGGGTGTTGGGCCCGAGCAGGTGCACGCCATACCGCTTGGCGATGGCCAGCAATTCGGCGCACTGCGCCGCGGGCAGGCCGCTGGACAACACGAGCGCGGCGCGGCAGCGGATGCGGCCGACCACCTCCAGCGCGGCGGCAATCTCGGCGTGGGGCAGGGCGATGATGGCCAGGTCGGCGCGGGCTTGCGCCAGATCGGCCAGCGTGCCGGTCATGTGGATGTCGAAATAGCTGATCGGCCCAGCGAAGGGCTTGCCCGGCGCGCTGCCCTCGCCGCGCAGGCCGTCCAGCACGGCACGGGCCAGCGGCGTCCAGGCCTCGGACTTTGCCGGATCGCCGGCAAAGACGACGATCGAGCTGGGCGAAAACAACGGGGTCAGGTAGTGCTTGTCCATGGGCGGTTCCGTAAAACGGCACGTCAGCGGGCCGAGAAAGATCTGCGCCGAGCATAGGGCAAACCCTGGTGGCCAAGCGGGCTTTGCGGGCGGGCCGGCTTGCCTTTTGTCAAGGCGCGGCCTTGAACGGGCTGTGTTCGCGCAATTCGTCCACATATGACGCGATACCCTGGCCCTCGCGCTGCAGAAAGTCGGCCACTGCGGCCGAGAACTGCGGATGCGCCAGCCAGTGCGCCGACCGGGTGCCCACCGGCAGCAGGCCACGCGCCATCTTGTGCTCGCCCTGTGCGCCGCCCTCGAAGCGCCGGTAGCCATTGGCGATGCACCACTGCAGCGGCTGGTAATAACAGGCCTCGAAGTGCAGGCAGGGCACAAACTCGGTGCAGCCCCAGTAGCGGCCATAGGCCTCACCCCGGACCGGGTCCAACGCCACCAGCGAGACGCCGATAGGCTCACCCTGGCGGCGCGCCACGAACATCAGCCAGTTTTCCGGCATGTCGCGTGCCATCGCCTCGAAGAAGTCTGCCGTCAGGTAGGGCGTGGAGTGGTGGGCGCGGTAGGTCAGGGTGTAGCAGTGGTGGAAAAATTGCCATAGGCCGGGCGTGATCTCGATGCCCTGGTGGGCGCTGAAGTCCAACCCCGCCTCGGTCACCTTGCGCCGCTCCTGCATGATCTTCTTGCGCTTCTCGCGCTGCAGACTGGCCAGAAAGGCGTTGAAGTCCGGCCAGGGCGCTGCCGTGTCCTGCGTCCAGTGGAACTGCACACCCTGCCGCACCAACCAGCGCTGGGCTTCGATGGCTGGCGCTTCATCCTCGGCGTGGAACAGCAGGTGCAGTGACGACGCCTTCTCTTGCCTGGCCAGTTGCGCCAGCGCGGCCAGCAGCAGTTGCCGGGCCGGCTCGTCGCGGGCCAGCAGCCGGCTGCCAGGCACCGGCGTGAACGGCACGGCCACCAACAACTTGGGGTAGTAGCGCAGGCCGTGGCGCTGGTAGGCGTCGGCCCAGGCCCAGTCGAAGACGTATTCGCCGTAAGAGTGGCTCTTGAGGTAGGCCGGCGCGGCGGCGACCAGTTCCGCATCGCGATGCACCGTGACAAAGCGCGGCGCCCAGCCGGTGCCGGGCACCGCGCTGCCCGAGGCGTGCAATGCCGCCAGGTACTCCCAGCGCATGAAGGGCGTGGGCTGCGACTGGCGGTCCAGTAGCGCATTCCAGGCCTTGCCGTCCAGGGCCGTGGGGTCGTCGTGGACCCGGATAAGATCCATCTCGGTCGACGACGGGCCGCTCCCGAGTCGACCCACCCCCTCGGGGGGCGGACGACACAAGGCGTCGGCCTCGGGGCCGTTACTTCTGTGTTTGCCTAGCGGCTGATCGCTCAAAATATGTCAACTCCCAAGCCAGGCCGGGTGCGCATCGCACTGGCCCAGTTCAATGCCACGGTGGGCGATCTGGCGGGCAATGCCCGCCGCATTGTCGAGTGCGCGCAGCAAGCCCATGCCGATGGCGCGTGCTTGCTGGTGACGCCCGAACTGGCGCTTACCGGTTATCCGCCCGAAGACCTGCTGCTGCGGCCTGCCTTCATGCAGGCCTGCGCTTCGGCGCTGGCCGATCTGGCGCTGGCACTGGCGCCACTCGCGGGCCTGACCGTGGTGGTGGGTCATCCGCATCAGTCGGGTGTGCTTGGTGACGTGCGCTCCCGGTCTCATGCGGTGCAACTGCGCTTCAATGCCGCCTCGGTGCTGGCTGCGGGCGCCGTGGTGGCCACCTACTGCAAGCGTGAATTGCCCAACTACCAGGTGTTCGATGAGCGCCGCTACTTTGCCTCAGGTCGTGATGCCGGGCGCGGCGCAGTGGTATTTGCCGCTGGCGGCCGGCGTTTTGGCGTGCTGATCTGCGAGGACGCCTGGTTCGACGAGCCCGCAGAGGCGGCCCGCGCCGCCGGCGCCGAAATGCTGTGTGTGATCAACGCCTCACCCTTCCACCTCGACAAGGGCGGCGAGCGCGAGGCGCGCATGGCGCAGCGGGTGGCGGCGTCGGGCCTGCCGCTGCTGTATGCCCATCTGGTCGGTGGCCAGGACGAGGTGGTGTTCGATGGCGCCTCGTTTGCGCTCGACGCCCAGGGCCGGGTTGCCGCGCGCGGTGCGTATTTTGACGAGGGCCTGGTGACACTGGACTGGCTGCCCGACGGCCAGATGACCGGCACCGTGCAACCGGTGCCCGCGCTCGAAGCGCAGGCCTGGGCCGCGCTGGTGACCGGCGTGCGCGACTACGTCAACAAAAACGGTTTCCCGGGCATCATCCTCGGCCTGTCGGGCGGCGTGGACTCGGCCCTGGTGCTGGCGATTGCGGTGGACGCGCTAGGCGCCGACCGGGTGCGCACGGTGATGATGCCCTCGCCCTACACCGCCGACATCTCCTGGATCGACGCCCGCGAGATGGCCGAGCGGCTGGGGGTGCGCTACGACGAGATCTCGATCCTGCCGATGTTCGAAGCCTTCCGCGCCAGCCTGGCAGCCGAGTTTGCCGGGCTGGCCGAGGACGCCACCGAAGAAAACATCCAGGCCCGCATCCGCGGCACCCTGCTGATGGCCTTGTCCAACAAGTTCGGCTCGATCGTGTTGACCACCGGCAACAAGAGCGAGATGGCCACCGGTTACTGCACGCTGTACGGCGACATGGCCGGCGGTTTTGCGGTGATCAAGGACGTGGCCAAGACCCTGGTTTACCGTCTGTGCGAGTGGAAGAACCAGCAGCCCAGCCAACGCGCCGACGGCAGCACCGGCCCGGTCATCCCCGAGCGCATCATCACCCGCCCGCCGTCGGCCGAGCTTCGTCCTGACCAGACCGACCAGGACAGCCTGCCGCCCTACGCCGTGCTGGACGCCATCCTGGCGCGCTACATGGAGGAGGACCAGTCGATTGCCGAGATCGTGGCGGCCGGTTTTACCGCCGCCGATGTCGAGCGGGTCACCCGGCTGATCAAGATCAACGAATACAAGCGGCGCCAGTCGCCGGTGGGCATCCGCATCACGCACCGGGCGTTTGGGCGCGACTGGCGCTACCCCATCACCTCGAAGTTCCGTGCTTAAATTGAAGCTCTCGTCCAGCCGCCTCCGGAGCCCGTCATGAAACAGATCACCGCCATCATCAAGCCCTTCAAGCTCGAAGAGGTGCGCGAGGCGCTGGCCGATGTGGGTGTGTCGGGCCTGACGGTCACCGAGGTCAAGGGCTTCGGCCGGCAAAAGGGCCACACCGAGCTGTACCGCGGCGCCGAGTACGTGGTCGATTTCCTGCCCAAGGTCAAGGTCGAAGTCGTCGTCAAGGACAGCGATGTGGACCGCTGTCTGGAGGCCATCGTCAAGGCCGCCAAGACCGGCAAGATCGGCGACGGCAAGATCTTTGTCACACCGGTCGAGCAGGTGGTGCGCATCCGCACCGGCGAGACCGACGAATCAGCGGTCTGAGCCGCGGTCCGCCGGCCGGGTCGGCTGTACCCGCGGTGCGGGACTTGGACAAGCGGCCCCCAGGGGCCGCTCTGCGTTGCGGGCGGTTCGATCCCGCTCAGATCCGGCCAAAATCGTCACCGGACAGGTCGCGACGGTCCGCCAGCAAAGCGTCCAGCAAACGCTCGGCATCGTCGTCGATGCGCAGCATGGCCATCTGGTCATCACCCATGAAGCCTTCGGCCACCGCATGGGTCAAAAAAGCCGTCATCGGCGCCCAATAGCCTTCGGCATCGAGCAGACCGATCGGCCGCCGGTGGTAGCCCAGGTGCCGCCAGGTCCACACCTCGAACAGCTCTTCGAAGGTGCCGATGCCCCCAGGCATCGCCAAAAAAGCGTCGGAGCGCTCGGCCATCATGTGCTTGCGCTCGTGCATGGTCTTGACCACATGCAGCTCGGACAAGCCGGCATGGCCCACCTCCAGCGTCATCAGCGACTCCGGGATCACCCCCACCACCCGGCCGCCAGCCGCCAACGTGGCATTGGCGACGATGCCCATCAAGCCAGCCCGGCCACCGCCGTAGACCAGTTGCCAGCCACGCCTGCCAATGGCCGCGCCCAGCACCAGTGCCAGCGCGGCATAGCCCGGCTTGGCGCCCGACCGGGAGCCGCAGTAGACGCAAACTGAAAACGGTGCCCCGGCGGGTGATGGCGTGGCAAGGGAAGACGCGGTCATCGAATCGAGGAATTTCAGGGTTGCTTGGTGGCTCTGCAAACAGTTCAAGCTACAGATTTTGCGTTTTTGGGCAATTCAGGTTGCCAGTGCACCAAGCGGGTGCCGCTCACGACGTCGTGAAAAAACTGCCGGTCAGGGCGTAGCCATACCAGGCCTGCGTAAGCCAAGACGCCCAGCACGGTCAGCCCGGCGATGGCCGCCATGCCTTGCAAATGGAGCGCATAGGCCGTGGCCCAGGCGGGCAAGAACCACAGCCAGCTGAGCAGGTAACGCAGCAGGGCGCGTGACTGTTGGACCGGCGCCCCGTCGGCCGACACGAGCCGGATGTGCCAGGCTTTCATCGCGACGGTCTGGCCGCCGCGCGACCATAGCCAGATGAAATAGATGGCCAGCACCATGAACAGGAATGCCTGCAAGCCGGTCTTGCCCTGCAAGGCGTGACGCTGCTGGGTCAGGATGCTGTAGAAGAAAACGGCCGCCGTGGTCACACCAAATAGCAGCACGCCCTCGTAAACGAAGGCCGCCAGGCGCCGCAGCAGTCTCGGGGTGTCGGCTGCCGTAGGGGCGTGCGGCAAGCCGCCCGGCAGTTGCCCGGTCAGCGCGCGCTGCGCCGCTGCGCGCCCCGTCACGGCAAGCGGGGTGCCGAGGCGGCCGCTTGAGGCCCGCTTTGCGGCAGCAAAGTGCTGCGGTCCACCTGGCCCGGTTTGGCGGCGATCTTGGGTTCGCCGGGCCGGTGGTGGGCCGGTGGCTCGGCCGTGGTTGTCATCAGCGTGGTGGTGGCGCCGGGCTTGGCTTGCACCAAGGTCGGTGCCACGGGGCGCGCTGCAGGCGCTGGGACCGTGGCACGCAACGGTATTGTGGTGCCGGTGGCCGTGGGTTTCTGGACAGAACCGCTGCTGGACCCGGCGGGCAACGGTGGCCGCGTGGTGATTTTGGGTTGATTTCGGTCGGCCAGCGCCTTGCGCTCGTCATCAGGCAAGGCTTGGTAGGCCTCCCAGCGGGCTTGCTTCTGTTCGGGTGAGAACTGCTTGGACTCTTGAAACGACAGGCGGGCCCGGCCACGTTCGGTGGGCGTCATGCGGGCCCACTCTGCCATGCGCTCCTGAACACGCTGCTGGTCTGCGGCGGGCATGGCGGGGAAGCGCGCCGCAACCTCCAGCCATTTGGACTTGCGCGTAGCGTCGATGGTGGACCAATCCCGCTCCAATGGACCCAGCGCCTTGCGTTGCCCGGCGCTCAGACTGATCCATGCAGGCCCGCTGGTGGTCGTGCTCGGCCGGGCGGGCGCGGTGGTTGCCGACGCAGCGGCGGCCTTGGCCGGTTGCGAACAAACTGGCAACCCCCAACTCAGCAACATCGCCAATGCGATGACAGGCAAGTGGCCCGAGCCGAAGGGGTTGGTCACTGCCAGGCCCACGCTCAGGGTGCTTCGACGTTGTGCAGGAACTCCGAGAAACCCGGGTCACCGTAGGCCGCAGGCGGCAATTCGTCGGCCAGCAGGGCGCTGTCTATCTCGGCGGCTGCAGAGATCTGCTCAGAATCATGGTGCTGCTGGATCAGTACCAAGCCCGCCACCAATACCACCAAAGGCAAAGCCGAAGCCAAGCGCAACCAGACCGATGGCGGACCGCCCAAAACAGCTGCCCGCCCCGACATCGCCAACGGCTGGGCCACGACCAAGGCCGCCGCACGGCGCTGTTGTGAAGCCAGCGCCAAGGCACGCTCGCGGCCGAAGCGCAGGCGCTCGGTGATGTCGTACGGCAGCGATTCGGTGCCGCTGCTCAGCCGGGCGGTGATCCGCAGCGCCAATTGGCCCTCCAGCGCGCCCATGTGCGAGGGCGCGGCGTTTGCGCTGGGGCTGGGGTTGATGGTGTTCACAGCGAGATTCCCTTGGATCGAAGTGCCTTGGCCAAGGCGTGTACTGCCCTCGAACAGTGCGTTTTCACACTGCCTTCGGAACAGCCCATGACTGAAGCCGTTTCAGCAACGTCTAGCTCTTCCCAGTAACGCAGCAGGAACGCCTCCCGTTGACGTGCGGGCAGTTCGCCCACCTGTACTTCGATCGCTAGCAAGATCTGTGACCGGGACACCGTATCCGCAGCACTTTCGGCGCCGAGCATGCCCTCGGCGGATTCCAGGCTCTCGAGCAGGTCGAAATCGCCCTCGCTGCCATCGACGTCAAAGTCGGACATGTTCTTGAGCACGGCGTTCCGCACCTTTTTGCGGCGGAACCAGTCCATCGTGGCGTTCGAGAGGATGCGCTGGAACAGCAACGGCAACTCGGCGGGCGGCCGGTCGGCGTACTTTTCGGCCAGTCGGATCATCGAGTCCTGCACCACGTCGAGCGCTGCATCGTCGTCACGCACCGCGTACACGGTGCGCTTGAAGGCGCGCTTTTCGACGCTCTTGAGGAAATCCGAAAGTTCTTTGTCGCTCGCCAAGGTTGAGCCGCCACACTTGGAAAGTGTCACGGTCCGGTTCAGCTTTTGATTATGGCACCTGCTTCCCCCTCACCGCCGCAGGCTCGGGCAGTGGGCGCAAGGGGTGCGATAATCCGCCTTCGCTCAAAGCGTTACCGGTCTGAAGCAGGCTCGCCCACCCAAGGGAGCCTCTTGTTTTTGATCTCCCAGGTTCTGATCCCGCCTCACAAGGGCGAGGGGAGGAGCACCGATGGATTTTCGTCAGAGAAATTCACAAAGGTTCTTCATGGACATTTCTACCGCGGACAACAAGCGCGTCTCCTCGCTGCTTGCGCAAACCCCAACCCTTCCCGCAGCCCCGGCGCCCGAGCTCAACGGCTCCGAGATCCTGGTGCGCTGCCTGCAAGCCGAGAACGTCAAGTTCATGTGGGGCTACCCCGGCGGGGCCGTGCTCTACATCTACGACGCGCTGTACAAGCAGCAGACGATCGAGCATGTACTGGTGCGTCATGAGCAGGCCGCCGTGCACGCGGCCGACGGTTATGCCCGCGCCACCGGCGAGGTCGGCGTTGCGCTGGTCACCAGCGGCCCGGGCGTGACCAATGCCATCACCGGCATCGCCACCGCGTACATGGACTCGATCCCGATGGTGATCATCACCGGGCAGGTGCCGACGCCGGCGATCGGGCTGGACGCGTTCCAGGAGTGCGACACGGTCGGCATCACGCGGCCGATCGTCAAGCACAATTTCCTGGTCAAGGACGTGCGCGATCTGGCGCTGACGCTGAAAAAAGCCTTCCACATCGCCCGCACCGGCCGGCCCGGCCCGGTGGTGGTGGACGTCCCCAAGGATGTGTCGCTCAAGACCTGCGCCTTCTCGTACCCCGACCGGGTGGAGATGCGCTCGTACAACCCGGTCAAGAAGGGCCACGGCGGCCAGATCCGCAAGGCCATGCAGTTGCTGCTGGCAGCCAAGCGGCCCTACATCTACACCGGCGGCGGTGTGATCCTGGGCAATGCGTCGGCCGAGTTGCGGGAGCTGGCGCACCTGCTGGGCTTCCCCTGCACCAACACGCTGATGGGCCTGGGCGCGATGCCGTCCTCTGACCCCAAGTTCCTGGGCATGCTGGGCATGCACGGCACCTACGAAGCCAACATGACGATGCAGCACTGCGACGTGCTGCTGGCGGTGGGTGCGCGGTTTGATGACCGGGTGATCGGCAACCCCAGCCACTTTGCCTCGGTCGAGCGCAAGATCATCCACGTCGATATCGACCCGTCGTCGATCTCCAAGCGGGTCAAGGTCGATATCCCGATCGTCGGCGACACCCGGGACGTGCTGCTGGAGATGATCGCCTACGTCAAGGAGTCGCAAACCCGGCCGGACGTCAGTGCGCTGTCATCGTGGTGGGGCCAGATCAACGAGTGGCGCAAGCGGGAATGTTTAGCCTACAAGAACAGCGACGACGTGATCAAGCCGCAGTTCGTGGTGCAGACGCTGTGCGAGCTGACCAAGGACATCGACACCTACATCACCAGCGATGTCGGCCAGCACCAGATGTGGGCAGCGCAGTATTACCGGTTCGAAGAGCCACGGCGCTGGATCAACTCGGGCGGCCTGGGCACGATGGGCGTGGGCCTGCCGTATGCGATGGGCATCAAGCTGGCCAAGCCCGACTCAGAGGTGTTTTGCATCACCGGCGAAGGCTCGATCCAGATGTGCATTCAAGAGTTGTCGACCTGCCAGCAGTACAAGACCCCGGTCAAGATCGTCGCGCTGAACAACCGCTACCTCGGCATGGTGCGGCAGTGGCAGCAGATCGATTACGGCGGCCGCTACTCGCACAGCTACATGGACGCGCTGCCCGACTTCGTCAAGCTCGCCGAGGCCTATGGCCACATCGGCCTGAAGATCGAGCGGCCGTCCGAGGTGGAGCCGGCGTTGAAAGAAATGATTCGCCTGAAGGACCGCACGGTCTTTCTCGACGTGCGCACCGACCAGACCGAAAACGTCTGGCCGATGGTGCAGGCGGGCAAAGGCATCAGCGAGATGCTGCTGGGGTCCGAAGACCTGTGATCGGCCCAAGGTGATCCGGGTGTCTGCCATGACCGTGGCAGGCATGGTGGATCACCGGATGCCGTGCACAGCTTCAGATTTTTCCTCCAGCAGCACCTTCCCTTCGACCAGTTTGTTGATCGGCGCGGCCAAGCGCCGGCGGTTACCGCCGCCGAGCGTGAAGACCCCCGCCAACCAAGGATAGACATGAGACACATCATTGCCGTGCTGCTCGAAAACGAGCCCGGTGCCTTGTCCCGCGTGGTGGCGCTGTTTTCCGCCCGGGGTTACAACATCGAGAGCCTGACGGTGGCGCCCACCGAGGACGCCTCGCTCTCGCGCATGACCATCGTCACCACCGGCTCGGACGAGGTGATCGAGCAGATCACCAAGCACCTGAACCGGCTGATCGAGGTGGTCAAGGTGGTGGACCTGACCGAAGGCAGCTTCACCGAGCGTGAGCTGATGCTCATCAAGGTGCGCGCCGTCGGCAAGGAGCGCGAGGAGATGAAGCGCATGGCCGACATCTTCCGCGGCCGCATCATCGACGTGACCGAAAAGAGCTACACGCTGGAGCTGACCGGCGACGCCGGCAAGCTCGACGCCTTCATCGAAGGCATCGACCGCAGCGCGATCCTGGAGACGGTGCGCACCGGCGCGAGCGGCATCGGCCGCGGCGAGCGCATCTTGAGAGTTTGACTTTCTGTTTTGACTTCCCGTTTTGACCGAATTCACCCCGAACGACCGACCTTGACCCTGGAGAACCCCATGAAAGTTTTTTACGACAAAGACGCCGATCTGAGCCTGATCAAGGGCAAAAACGTCACCATCATCGGCTACGGCTCGCAGGGCCATGCCCACGCGCAAAACCTGAACGACTCGGGCGTCAAGGTCACCGTGGCGCTGCGCAAGGGTGGCGCGTCCTGGTCCAAGGCCGAGAAAGCCGGTCTGAAGGTCGCCGAGATCGCTGACGCGGTCAAGACCGCCGATGTCGTGATGATGCTGTTGCCCGACGAGCAGATCGCCGCCGTCTACAACGCCGATGTCGCCGCCAACATGAAGGCCGGCGCATCGCTGGCGTTTGCGCACGGCTTCAACGTGCACTACGGCCAGGTCGTGCCGCGCGAGGACATCGACGTCTGGATGGTCGCGCCCAAGGCCCCGGGCCACACCGTGCGCAACACCTACACCCAGGGTGGCGGCGTGCCGCACCTGATCGCCGTGCATGCCGACAAGACCGGCAAGGCGCGTGATTTGGCGCTGTCCTACGCTGCAGCCAACGGTGGCGGCAAGGCCGGCATCATCGAGACCAACTTCCGCGAAGAGACCGAAACCGACCTGTTCGGCGAGCAGGCCGTGCTGTGCGGTGGCACGGTCGAGCTGATCAAGGCGGGCTTCGAGACCTTGGTCGAGGCCGGCTACGCGCCCGAGATGGCCTACTTCGAGTGCTTGCACGAGCTCAAGCTGATCGTCGACCTGATCTACGAAGGCGGCATCGCCAACATGAACTACTCGATCTCGAACAACGCCGAGTACGGCGAATACGTGACCGGCCCGAAGATCGTCAACGCCGAGACCAAGCTGGCGATGAAGCAGGCCTTGAAGGACATCCAGACCGGCGAATACGCCAAGAGCTTCATCCTGGAGAACAAGGCCGGCGCGCCGACGCTGATCAGCCGCCGTCGCTTGACCGAAGAGCACCAGATCGAAGTCGTCGGCGAAAAGCTGCGCGCGATGATGCCCTGGATCAAGGCCAACAAGCTGGTGGACAAGTCGCGCAACTGATCTTGGCTTGTGCCTGACGGGCTGCGCAGCCAGGCGCCGGCCCGCCGTTGAGGGCCGCCGCGTGCGGCCCTTTTTCATGGGCGGTTTTCATGGGGGCGCTGGGGTATGCTCGCGCCCATGAACGAACCCCTGGACCCCGCCGACGACACCGACGCTGCAGAAGCCCCGCCTCGGCCGCGCCGAAAGGGCATTTACGTGCTGCCCAACCTGTTCACGCTGGCGGCACTGTTTGGCGGCTTCTATGCCGTGGTGATGGCGATGAATGGCCGTTTCGACAATGCCGCGATCGGTATTTTCTGCGCGATGGTGCTCGACAGCCTGGACGGGCGCGTGGCCCGCATGACCAACACCCAGAGCGCGTTCGGCGAGCAGATGGACAGCTTGTCGGACATGGTGAGTTTTGGCGCCGCACCGGCGCTGATCGTCTACGAGTGGGCGCTGAAGGGCTTGGGCAAGGTGGGTTGGGCGGCGGCGTTTGTCTACTGTGCCTGCGCGGCGTTGCGGCTGGCGCGCTTCAACACCAACATCGGCGTGGTCGACAAGCGGTTTTTCCAGGGCCTGCCCAGTCCAGCGGGTGCCGCGCTGGTGGCCGGGTTCATCTGGATCATGGACGACGCAGGCTTTCATGAGGGTGTCAAAGACATCCCCTGGCTGGTCTGGACCACTTGGGGCCTGACGCTGTTTGCCGGCTTGACGATGGTCACCAATGTGCCGTACTACAGCTTCAAGGACTTTGGCCTCAAGAAGTCGGTGCCCTTCGTCACGCTGGTGGCCATCGCACTGGCCATGGCCTTGATCAGCCAGCATGTGCCGGGCATGTTGTTCGGTTTGTTCATGCTGTACGGCCTGTCGGGCTACGGCATGTATATCTACCGTCGCATGAAAGGCACGCCGGTGAGCGTGATTTCGACCTCGACCGATGAGCCGGACGAACGCGGCATGCACCGCTGATTTCGGCGCAGCGACCCAGATTGACCGCCGTATCCATGTGCAAGCGTGCTACATTTTGAGCCCATGACGATCCGTTCAGCCCCTGCCGCGCTACTACCAGAGGTGTCTCAGGCGCGCTGATCATCCTCGTCTCACTGTTTTGGATCGACGGCCCGCCCAGCGCAACGCAGCGGGCCGTTTTCATTGTGGGATCCCGAATCGAGCTGCGGTGCAAACCCACCCTCACGGAGTGTTCAATGCCCATGCTCGACCAGCCCGCCACCAAGTACCGCGCCAGCCCCAGGGTTGAGTTGCCCGACCGCCGCTGGCCCGACGCGGTGCAGACGCGCCCGCCAATCTGGTGCAGTGTCGATCTGCGCGACGGCAACCAGGCGCTGATCGAGCCGATGGACCCGGCGCGCAAGCTGCGGATGTTCGAGACCCTGGTGCACATCGGCTTCAAGCAGATCGAGATCGGTTTCCCTTCGGCGTCACAGGCGGATTTCGACTTCGTGCGGCTGTTGATCGAGCAGCGGCTGATCCCCGACGACGTGACGGTCCAGGTGCTGACCCCCGCCCGCGATGCGCTGATCAACCGCACTTTCGAGGCGCTGGTGGGCGTGCCACGCGCCATCGTGCACCTCTACAACGCCACCGCGCCGGTGATGCGGCGGGTGGTGCTGGGGCTGGACGAGGACGGCATCGTCGAGCTGGCCACTACCCACGCGCAACTGGTCAAGGATCTGGCCGCCGCCCAGCCCGCCACTGCCTGGACCTTCCAGTATTCGCCCGAGATGTTTTCGGGCACCGAGCTGGCCTTTGCCAAACGCGTGGTCGATGCGGTCACCGCGGTCTGGCAGCCGACGCCAGCCCAGCCCTGCATCATCAACCTGCCGTCCACGGTGGAGCACAGCACGCCCAACCTGTTTGCCGACCAGGTCGAGTGGATGCACCGCCACCTGGACCGGCGCGAGGCCATCGTGCTGTCGATCCATCCGCACAACGACCGCGGTACCGGCACGGCTGCTGCCGAGTTGGCGCTGATGGCCGGCGGTGACCGCATCGAGGGCTGCCTCTTTGGCAACGGCGAGCGCACCGGCAACGTCGATGTGGTGAACCTGGCGCTCAACCTCTACACCCAGGGTGTGCATCCGGGGCTGGATTTTTCGGACATCGATAGCGTCCGCCGTACGGTCGAGCATTGCAACCAGTTGCCGGTGCACCCGCGCCACCCGTATGTCGGCGACCTGGTCTACACCTCGTTTTCAGGCTCGCACCAGGACGCGATCAAGAAAGCCTTTGCGGCGCGGCGCGACGGTGATGTCTGGGACATGCCCTACCTGCCGATCGACCCCAAGGACCTGGGCCGCAGCTACGACGCGGTGATCCGGGTCAACAGCCAGTCGGGCAAGGGCGGCATCAGCTACCTGCTGGAAGCAGACTATGGGCTGGAGCTGCCACGCCGGCTGCAGATCGAGTTTTCGTCCGCCGTGCAGGCGGTGATGGACGTGCAGGGCCGTGAATTGCAGGCGGCCGACATCTGGGCCCTGTTCGAGGCCGAGTACCGGCTGGGTGCGGACCTGCTGCAGATCGACCATCAGCACATCAGCGAGGACAGCGCTGGCCGCGTGGCGTTGCAGGCCCAGGTTTGCATCGGTGCACCCGACTCGGCCCAGCTGCTGCAGGTGCGGGGCGAAGGCGCCGGCCCGGTCGACGCCTTTGTCGATGGCCTGCAGCGTGCCACCGGCGTGGCGCTGGAGGTGCTGGACTACCACGAGCACGCCATCGGCAGCGGCGCGCAAGCCCGGGCTGCCGCCTACCTGGAGCTGCGTATCGGCGACACTCGCACGCTGTTCGGTGTGGGCATCGACGCCAACATCGTCACCGCCTCGATGAAGGCGGTGCTGTCGGGGCTGTTGCGCTGCAATGCGCCGCTGATGGACACCGCCCACGCGACCGCCCATTCAACCGCTCAAGCCACTTCCATGACCGCCACCGTCGCGGCCTGAACCCACCCCCGAGGAGCACCCCATGGCCGACAAACTCATCATTTTCGACACCACCCTGCGTGACGGCGAGCAGTCGCCCGGCGCCTCGATGACCCGCGACGAGAAGCTGCGCATCGCGCGCCAGCTCGAACGCCTGCGGGTGGACGTGATCGAGGCCGGTTTTGCGGCGTCGAGCAATGGCGATTTCGAAGCCGTCAAGGCAATTGCCAACCAGGTCCGCGAGTCCACCATCTGCTCGCTGGCGCGTGCCAACGACCGCGACATCAGCCGCGCCGCCGAGGCCCTGGCCGGTGCCGAGCGTGCACGCATCCACACCTTCATCGCCACCAGTGCATTGCACATGGACAAGAAGCTGCGCATGACGCCCGACCAGGTGTTCGAGCAGGCCAAGTTGTCGGTGCGATTTGCCCGCAACCTGTGTGCCGATGTCGAGTTCAGCCCCGAGGACGGCTACCGCTCGGACATGGACTTTTTGTGCCGGGTGCTGGAGGCGGTGATCAAGGAGGGCGCGACCACCCTCAACATCCCCGACACCGTGGGCTACGCCGTGCCCGAGCTGTACGGCAACTTCATCCGCACGCTGCGCGAGCGCATCCCCAACTCCGACCAGGCGATCTGGTCGGTGCACTGCCACAACGATTTGGGGATGGCGGTGGCCAACTCGCTGGCCGGCGTGATGATCGGCGGCGCGCGCCAGGTCGAATGCACCATCAACGGCCTGGGCGAGCGGGCCGGCAACTGCTCGCTCGAAGAGGTGGTGATGGCGGTCAAGACCCGGCGCGATTACTTCAACCTGGACATGGGCATCGACGCCAGCCAGATCGTCGCCGCCTCGCGCATGGTCAGCCAGACCACCGGTTTTGTGGTGCAGCCCAACAAGGCGGTGGTGGGCGCCAACGCGTTTGCGCACGCCAGCGGCATCCACCAGGACGGTGTGCTCAAGGCGCGTGACACCTACGAGATCATGCGCGCCGAGGACGTGGGCTGGGCCGCCAACAAGATCGTGCTGGGCAAGCTGTCGGGCCGCAACGCCTTCAAGCAGCGCCTGCAGGAGCTGGGCATCGCGCTGGAGAGCGAAGGCGAGAT